>OFAZ01000118.1_pt1 | contig 11369 bp, 14 predicted proteins | sample 1520431 | NCBI WGS metagenome assembly OFAZ01 (sample SAMEA3696446, study PRJEB22514) | metagenome | biome: water; feature: marine; material: hydrothermal vent | place: Pacific Ocean | collected 2014-08-12 | depth 1521 m | reverse complement strand
CTCATCTGTAAATAAATTATCTTTTACAAATCCTAAAATTGTTGCTCTTGCTCTTTTTTTCTTTAATTGTGCATTTGCTTTTGCTCTCTCTGATCTCGTCATTTTCCATTCCTTTTTTTTGGGTATAGTCCAATTTCTTTTATCATACCAATTCCAGACATTGCGGCATTTTGCCCTTAGCGTGCTTCTATCTTTTGTGTCATAAAAGTTTCTAGCAAACTCTTCTATGTTGTAATAAGGTATTGGAATACCCTCTCCAAATTTTTTTATCAAATCTTCTGCATAGAGTTTTATAGCCCAAAATGTTTGGTCTGCTACTGCTATACTTTCGGCGCTTTTATATCGTTTTGGTGGAGATACAACAGATTTTAAATTTTGAAATTGAGATAATTCATAACTTTGTTTTAAATCTATTAAAGCACATGAATGCTGTTTAGGGCTATAATCCAGTCTCTCAGGCTTGTAGGCGCTGAAAGTTATAATAAACCTTGCAACCATGTCATTAAAATATTTTCTTGCTTCTTGTGTGCCTGGATAGCCGTTAATTTGCCAACCTATAAAAATACCCTGATTAGTATGCAATACAAAATTTGGGAATGGTAATTTGTAATCTAAAAACTCACTTCCTGTTGCATTATGCATAAAGAAATAAATCCAAGTAGTAATATTATTATCGCATTTTTTTTGGTATAATTTCATCTAAGAACCTTTGTAGAGATAAAGTAGTGACCAAACTAATATCTTTATCTCTTTTTTTTATCTTTTCCACTGCTCAAATCATACAGTAAAAAATCTATTTTGTCAAGTTTTTTGTAAGTGTTCAAATCAAACGGTATAAGGGGTATAGTGTTTTGTTGCTTATTACTTGCTACGTTTTGTTGCTTATAATATATTTATTTATATTAAAATAATAATAAATTTATTAAAAATAAAAAGAGAAAAAAAGAGAAAAAAAAGCAAAAAAAATAAAATGAAAAAAAAAAGAAAAAAAAGCAAAAAAAACAATAAATCCTTTTTTTTATAAATTTATAATAAAGGGGTTAAGACCCCTTTACCCCGTTTAGCATTATGGCAAGCCCTCGTTGGGGCTTGAATTGTATTAGCACTTGGCTTTAATAAATATATGTAACTGTGTTTTTGCTTTTAATAACAATAATTGTATTTTTATTTTCAAAAAACAGTTTATCAGCATATTTTTCAATAAATGGCTCACTTAATTTTTGGTATTCGCTTATCTCTTCCCAATCTACTTTATCAGCATATTTTTCAATAAATGGCTCACTTAACTTTTGATATTTGCTTATTAAAGTCCAATTTACTTTATCAGCATATTTTTCAATAAAAGCCTCACTTAAATTTTGATATTCGCTTATCTCTTCCCAATCCGTCTTAAGTAAATTATCGCTTTGCAAATGTGCATTAACTTCGCTAAAATCGTTTAGATCTATTTCTAAACCTTTTTCTGTTAAGTATATATTTTTTTGCATTTTTTGCTCCTTGTGTTTTATTATAATTATAACATAAATTTGACGTTTTACAAGTAATATAGTATAATGTTTTATCCGTTAGGTATAGCACACTATACCTAACTACGTTAGGAGTGTGTTGGGGATACCCCAAACCCCCCTGGGGAAAAAGAAAAAAAAAAGATTAAAGGGTTAAAAAAATGAGTAATTATTTCGTGTTAGATTTTAAAAAAATTAAGGATAGAGAGGCATTTAAAAATGTAATTGTAGGGCACAATTTTAGATTAAGGAATTATCCAAACAGGTTGAACATAGACACCAATAAGACTAAAAACAACATAATATTAAGCCCCTTGAAATTTAAAAGTGAGGATGAGCTATTAAGATATGCAAGAGAAAATTTAAGCAAAGGCAAAAGGCAAATTAAAAAAAATAGTGCTAAAAGTTTTAGCATAGTAGTTGATTGTAGCGTAATGGAGAACTGGAAAGAACAGGATTATGTTAATTATTTAAGAGAAGCAGATAGATGGCTAAACGATTATTTTAAAAATAAATTTGGTCTAATAAACCTTGGTAGTGTTATACATATGGACGAAAGCAAACCTCATTTGCATATAGCATTTAGTTATTTCAGTGAGATTGATGGGGCTTGGATACAAAAAAAGTTAAGCCAAAACAAAGCTACGGATTTTAATACACTATTACAAAAATTTGAAGCAGAGGTAGGGCAAAAATATGGATTAAAGGGGGGGGATAATAAAAAACTAATAAAAAATTTGTTTAAAGATTTAGCCCAGGGAAAAACATACAAAATAAAAACTGGGCTGTTTAAAACGGAGGAAAAAGCGCTAATAGATGGGGTTAAGCTGTTAAAAAATATAAAAGAAACAGTTAGAAAAAGACCTGAATTAAGGGGAATAGGGGAAATTGAAAGGCTAAAAGAAGAGCTAATAAAAACAAAAAAAGAATTAAAAACAAATAAAGATGAAATAAAAAAAGAGATTGAGAACAAATACAAAAAACAGATTTGGGACTTAACAAATTTATTAAATAATAATTTAGAACAAGAATTAATGCAACAGGTAAACAAGCAAATTAAAGATATAGAAAAGTTACAAAGCACAATAAAAAACAAAAATGATGAGTTGAATTATAAAGATAAACAATTGCAAGAAATGCAAAAAAAAATACGAGAATTAACCCCCAAAAGCAAAAATAAAGATAAAGATTTTAAAGGTATAGGATTTTAAATAAGCCCTTCTTCCTTGAGTTCTTTTAGGTGTTTTTTAACTGTATTTCTGCTCTGTTTGGTTGCTTTTGCAATTTTACTTATATTCCAAGTCCCGTCTCTTTTTTTATACTCATCTGTAAATAAATTATCTTTTACAAATCCTAAAATTGTTGCTCTTGCTCTTATTTTCTTTAATTGTGCATTTGCCTTTGCTCTTTCGCTTCTTGTCATTTCCAATTCCTTTTTTCTTGTAGGTATAGTCCAATTTCTTTTATCATACCAATTCCAAATATTACGGCATTTTGCCCTTAGTGTGCTTCTATCTTTTTTATCATAAAAATTTCTCATAGCAAATTCTTCTAAACTATCATAAGGCACTGGAATACCTTCTCCAAAACTTCTTATCAAATCTTCTGTATAGAGTTTTATAGCCCAAAATGTTTGGTCTGCTACTGCTATACTTTCGGTAGTTTTATACTCTTTTGGTAAAGATGTAATAGATTTTAAATTCTGAAATTGTGCCAATTCGTAGGATTGTTTTAAATCTATTAAAGCATTTTTATGCTTTTTGGGATAATAATCTAATCTCTCAGGCTTGTATTCGCTAAAAGTTATAGTGAACTACCCCCACCTAAGAGGTGGAGGCTTCCTAACTAACAATCTCCAATGAGACTGAGCGAAAGGCTTTCTGTTTTAAGTCCATAAGGATAGTTCCTATCCCAAACGACTCTAATGCCCGTTTTAGTATTGTTTTACTTGCTTGAATGTCTGGATTTGTTTCATATCCACATTTAGTGCATTTAAAATAATCTTGTCTTGGGCGATTAGCTTTATCTCTATTTCCACACATACTACACTCTAAACTTGTGTATTTCGGATCAACTTTAACAAATAGTTTGCCATTAAGCTTTGATTTGTATTCTAACATTGATTGAAATTGATAGAATGAGGCATTAAGAATAGTTTTGTTTAAACCTGCTTTTGCTTTTACATTTTTTCCGTGATTTATCTCATTTCCTTTTGCTGATTTAGACATATTCTTAATTTTTAAATCTTCAACTGCTATCAACTCAAACTTATCTGTTAAAGTTTTAGAGATTTTATGATAAGTATCAATCTTTTGATTACTTATTTTTTTATATCTTTTATTTAATTTTTTTTGAGTTTTTTTAAAATTCTTACCAATTTTACCTTTTCTAACTCTCCTTGATTGTTTTCTTTGTGGTATCTTTATGATACGACTATTTTGTATCACTTTTCTATTATTTGCACCATTATCTATTAAGTGAGTATTGTTAATAGGTTGAGATATTGCAATGTTGTATCCATTCAAGTCTATACCAATAGACTTAGAAATATCAAAAGTATCTATTGATACTTCTAAATCTATCTCCTTTTCAAACTCTATATTGAATGAAACATAATAACCTATAACATCTTTACTAAAAGTAATTGATTTAATTTTTGCCTTATTGGGTAAATCTCTATGCCATCTTATTTTAAAATTTTGTTTCATAACTCTTAAAATTTTAAATCGTTTGTTATCTATATCTATTATTGAATAACCTTGATTATTCCAGTTAAAAGATTGTTCTACATCTTTGCTTGATTTAAATTTTGGCATACCTAATTTTAAGGCTTTTACTTTCTCTTTTGCTGTTTGAGTTTTCTCTATTGCTTTTAATCTTTGTGCAACTACATCTTTACTAAAAAACCTATTGACTGCTTTTAAAAAGTTTATTCTTGCTTGTTGTGTTACAACTGTTTTAAAGGGAATTTTTCTAAATTTTAAAGCTCTTTTTACTACTGCATCGTAACTTTGTGTTTTGCGATATTTTCTTTGCTCTTTTGGAAGATTTCTGTTTTTCTCTTGCTCTTTTTGCCAAAGATTTAAACAGATATTATATGCTTGATTATAGACAAATATTTGATGATTTAATAATTCTATCTGTCCCTTTGTTGGATATATCCTATATTTAAATCCAAGATTAAATCTTTTTGTCACCTCTTTTTTCCTTGACTCTCTACATATTGTTTTAAAACTTCCAGTGTTACTCCACCAGTTGTAGCCAAAAAGAAACTTCTACTCCAGAAATATTCTTTCCATAGCTTTTCTTTAACTTTTGGAAACTCTTTTTTTATAAGTCTGCTACTTGCACTTTTATAGGCATTTATGAACTTTGATATTTCACTTTTAGGCTCTGCTTTAAAAAGTATATGCAAGTGGTCTTTGTCGTGATTAAATTCTATAATTTTCAGTTTATATTGGTCTTTAATTGCAATATATTCAAAAATTTCTTTTAATCTTTTGCATATCTCATTATCTATTACTTGTCTCCTATATTTTGTAACCAAAATTAAATGATATTGTAACAAAAAGACTGAATGGTTATTAGTATCGTATATTGCTTTCATAATGGTATTATACTATAATTACGACTGAATGTAAAGAGTTGCAAATTCATCCCCGTCTTAGAGAACGGGGTTTTCTTTGCAAGGGGTTGATAAAAAATAAGGAGAGTTTGTCAATTATTGAGTGGCACGGGACTTGAACCGAGTTTGTTTGCAAGATAGACATTCTTTACATTTCCGTGCCACACTCAACCGATAGGGCGAGAGGTTAGCTAATAAGAGTTTATTTGCAAATCAGCAGTTGCGACACGAAAATGTTAATAAACTTTTTGGGCTTTGGTTTCATTTTTCAAGTTTCGTGTCGCTTTTATCTTTAAAAATAAAAAACGCACTAAATATCGCTATTGTAGCCATTATCATCAAACTTATTACATAACCCATTACATCTCCTCTATTTTATCAACTTCTTTTGATAATTTTTTGCTTACGCCTATTATAGCACATAACAAAATAAAACCTGCTATATTAACTAAAATTAACTGAAAATCATTTAATTTAAAATAATTTGTAAATACAAACGCCACTAACCCAAAAATTGAGGCTAATAAAAAGAAAAACATTGTTCTCCAAAATGTAATTGTTTCTTTTTGTTTATCTATTTGGCTCATAAGTATCCTTAATTTAAAATTTCATTTACTTCTTGTTGCATTATATTAAATAATTCCCTATTATCTTTAAAAATTTCATATAAATCTAACTCATTTTCTATCAAATCTTGAAAAAATTCGCTATTTTTTACTACCTTATAAAATTTTTCATATTTTTGCATACTTTCAATAGAATTATATTCGGTTATTTCTGTTTCGTTTGGAACAAATCCATATAATAATTTATTTTTATCTATTCCAAAAAAAGTTAATTTATTTGTTTTTCCGTCATTTCCTACAAAAAAAGTTTTTTGATTTCCTGCATATTTTTTTCTTAAATAATCTGTAAAAGTTTTAAAACTCTTTAAATATGGCTTCTCTTGTGGCTTAACTTCTTGAATTTTTTTAGAATTATCTTGTATTATAATTTTTAAGTGTGTTACTTTTCTACCTGTTTTTATCTCTTCAAAATCAAAAATTATATCTGTGTGTTCTTCTAATTCTTTTTTGGATTTGTTCAAAATTAATTTTTTTATATGGCTTGAATATTGATAACTTTTAGGGATTTCTAACATCTCTCTTATTTCATCTACTTTAATAACTTTTTCTGCTTTATTTCCATATCTTTTATTCAATTCATACCAATCTTTTAAAATCTCATATAATCTAATAGAATAACTACTTCTTAATGGCAAAATATTTTCAAGTTTGTATTTTAAAAATTTCTTCTGGGCTTCCAATAAATAAGGTCTTAACTTATTGCTTATTTCAAATTCTACTAACCCCTCTCCGTCCTTATATTCAGCACTTGCTACCCAATTTAACATTAAAAAACTATTATCATTTTTATCTTTTCCTTTTGGAATATAAATAGGCTTCTCTAATAACTCTTTTAATGCTTCTTTAACAGCCCAATACAAATCTTTTCTTTTTAGTTTTATAAGTTCTTGAAAATCTTTAACTTTAAAAATATATAATTCGTTTATATCATCACTTCTTTTGATAGATGAAATAAGAGTAGTAATAAATTTTAGGCTTAAAGGATTTAATTTATATCTTGCTTTTACTACAACATCAGCTTTTTTTACTTCTAAATCTTTATTTACCTGAATTATTTTTGCCATTTTTTAACTCCTTATATTTTATGAAATTATACCAAAAAAAACAACAAATAAACAAGATATTAAAGTTATTTGTTTTTCACCCTGAAAATTTGTTTTTTCTCACCCTGAAAATTTGTTTTTTCACCCTGAAAATTTGTTTTTAAATCCTTGCAAACTACCACCATTAAGGGATTTTGTGCTTCCTACACTTATACAAGATTAATATATATAGACACTATACGCGCATGCTCGCGCGCGAGAAAGAGTTCGAAAAAAACTTTTTTTTTACTGAGGAAAAAAGAAAAAAATCACTCAAACTAATAGAAAAAATATTAAACAATTATTTTGCTTCTCTTTTAGCATATAAGCAATCTTTTTTAATTTTGAATACAAATATACTCAAAAAGAAAAAAAGTTGCTTAGAATTGAAATATGAGCAAAATAGAGTATGTTTTAACTTATAAATCAATATTTCTTTCTATCTTCAAAGTAATGTGTAAATTTATTCGTGTAATTTTCAGTAATAAATGCTTTAAATTTTCCTTTTGAATGTCTAACTTTTTCTAAATTTTCTTGAGTAGGATTTCTTAGATATTCTTTTAAACGAGTTTCAAGTTTATATGCTCTTTTTAAAATTCCATCAAGTCTGTTATAAAATCGTTTTTTATCATTTTGCACCATTTCTTGCAAAGCCAATGACTCTTCATCTCTTTTTTCAATTTCTTCTTGTTTTTTAAGCAAATTTTGTTTTAGATTTAATAATTTTGTTTCAACCTCTTTTAATTTTTTAAATTTTTCATCATATTCTTTTTCTACTTCATCAATATAATATTTTGCACTTCTATATTCATCATACTCCTTTTTTGCTTTCATCATCATATCTCTTGCTTCAATATCTTTTCTTTCCACTTCTTTTTCTTTTTCTTTTAATTGGTCATCTTTTGCGATTAATTGTTTTATGATGTAGCTAAATATTGCTACACTTATCAATCCAACAGATGCAAAAAAATATAAAATATAATTAAGCATTTTCATCTCCTTTAATAATTTTCAATTCTTTTAAATCTTTTATAAATTTCCAGACACTAACATAACTTACTTTTTGTTTATGTTTTATTGCTAATTCTTTTGCTATTTTTCTTACTCCATATCCTGCTAAATACAATTCTATTATTTCAAATTTGTATCTCATAAGTATTCTATATGTTTTTGAGTGTTTCTTTTGCCTCTGAGCGATTTTTTTTAACATTTGGGTATGTCTGCTGCTCAGAAGTCTTTCTTTGCGATTTGGAGCATTTATAGCGTTTTTAAATGCTAATAATATATCCGTCTTTCCATTTGTTCTCATTAATTCATAATGTTTCAATAGATTTGTGAGATAATTTTCCACTTTACTATCGCTTAATTGTCCTATGTCATCACAGAGTTTTTTTACTACTTGTCTCATTTTTTTTCTCCTAAACGAGTGTTAAATAAATCGTTAATCATATTTTAACATATTTTAAGGCAAAAGTCCATAATTTTGGGGGGATATTCCGTTACGTTTGCTCCCGTAGGGTGCGAACGTGACGGAATATTGTTTGACTTTTGTCTTAAATTTGATTAAAATTATTTTTTTATTATTTTATGTGTCTGAGCAAACACTGATTGCTTGTATGGTTTTTATGGTTATTTATTGTTGTTAAAACAATATGTATTTTTTTTTGGGTCATTTATTCAAAAAAGAATATGTTATGGATAGAGATAAACATAAATAACTAAAAAAAGAAAAACACAATAAAAAGCCTTTATAAGCACTTAATTTTTATAATATAGGTCAATTTTTATGCTTATAATGATTTTATAAATATATATATTTTTTTGCGATTGCTTCGCTTTGTGTCTTATTTTTTTAAGTTATTTTTTTATCTCTTTGTGGGTTGCTACCACGAAAAACATAGCAAAAAACAGGTTACTTGCTTCCTAAAAAAGCAATTGGAACTCAACAAAAATTATGCTGGGGAAAAGAAAAAAAGGTTATTTATGCGAGGAAGTGTTAATTACCAAGTAAAACAAATTTGGCATAAAATTGACGGAATAGGGACATCAAAATTAGAGAGTAGGTCAAATGGTATTCAAAATAATTATGGTCAAAAAGTTAGCGAAAAAGTGCATTCATTTAGATATAAAGATGAAGTTATAAGAACTGCTAAGGATTTAGGGACATTTGCACGAGAAAAATTTAATGTTAAGGATATGCAAGCGATTTCAAGAGAGATTGTAGAAAGTTTTATTCAAGAAAAAATAAACGATAATGTGAGTTATAATACAATCAGTAATTATATTAGCCATTTGCAAAAAATCCAAATTGGATTAGAAAAGATAGGGGCTAAATTAGAAAGTCATAATAATCTTTTTACAAGAGATGATTTAAAAGAAATTAGAGAGCTAACAAAAGAGCAAGCATATAAAACAGAACACCAAGCAAGAGAATATATCAATCCAGAAAGAATTATTGCTAATTTAGATGAAAAATATCAAATAGTAGCAAGATTACAATTTGAATATGGGTTAAGAGTTGCCGAAGCAAGTAGAATAAATGAACATCAAATAAATGGAAATTCTTTAACAATTCAAGGCAAAGGGGGTTATACTCTTACAAAAGAAATATCAAAAGATTTGGTAAATAAAATAAATTCTTATATAGAAAAAGAAAAAAGTTTTAATGTGTCTTATAATAGTTACTCAAATGCCTTAAAAAAGGTAGTTCAAGAAGTAGGAGAAAAATATTCTGGAACTCACGGATTTAGATATAACTATGCTCAAAATAGAATGGATTTTTACCAAAATCAAGGTTATTCAAGAGATGAAGCCCTTAAAATGACTTCTGAGAATATGGGACATCATAGAGCTGAAATAACAGAAGTTTATTTGAGATAGTGGCACAAACTTAATTTAAGTTTGTTTATTTTCTGTGCCATTTTTTAATAACAATAGTTTGATTTATCACTAACATAAAAAATCATTTTATGCGGCATATTAGTAATAAACTCTGGAACAGGTGGGAATTTTATAACTTTTATATTTTTTAATTCTCCTGATTGGATTGATTTAGCAATAATATTAGGTAAATTATTTATAGTTTTATTAGGCATTTTACCCAATAAAACACCTTGAATTACCCCTTTTACACCTTTTGGAGTTGAATAAGCTTTTATTCCATAAACTACTAAAAATAAGTTATCATTAAATTTTAATAGAGATAATTTATTATGAGCCTTTTGGAAATCCATATCCATATCCATATATATATCTTTTTGTTTATTCAATGGAATATCTACTAAATATAATTTATCTTCTACTTTATGTAAATTAAAAATCTCTTTGGCTGTATCAACAAACATTTGTTTATCTTTTAGATTTGTATTTACTTTTACTTCCACTGGTTTAGAAAAATAGTAACTACTTAAATGAGAAGTTTTTGCAAAAGCATTTTTTAAATTTGTTGGAAACTCGTTAGAAATTCTAACTAAATCTGCTACATCTTTTTCATCTTCTGAGAATGTATATAATTCTATATATTCTTTTATTTTATTAAGTGTAATTTGATTATCATTTGGTCTTAAAGTTAAATCTATATTTGCTGTTAATCCAAAATCTGTATCCCTATAATTTCCTTGTTCTTTTTGATAAAATACAACTGCTTTATAAATATCTTTTTGTATGCCGTCTAATGTTCCTGAACCTGTTACTAAAAAGTTTGTTCCACCTATAAGAAATGGGTTTTTTACCCAACCGTCCCTAATTCTCCATACTCTATGGTCTTTTATGCTTTTTTTAACTGCCGTTCTTAAAGCCTTATTTGTAACGATTTTTTGTAATTTATTTCTATCTTCAATATCATTACCCACATATTTATTTGCTGGATAAGTTATTTTATATGTTTTATTTATTTTAATTGTTTTGCCTTTTTTTACAAGGTCTAACTTATCAACTTTTGCTTGTAATTGTGGGGATAAACTACCACAACCACTTAACACTAAACTACCTATTACCATTCCACCTAAAATTAAACTTTTTTTTAGCATTTGCATTCCTTTTAATTAAGAATTTAAAATTTTATAGAAAGTGGCACGAAACTTGATTTAAGTTTATTATTCTATAAAGATAATGTACATTTTCGTGCCATTCCCAACCGATAGGGCAGGAGATTATTTGAGATACTTTCTTGCCGTATTATAAGAAATATTAGCAATTTTTACAACTCTATAAGGATTAACTTCTTCTCCTTGCAATCTTAATAGATTTATAGCATTTTGAACTTTTTCTCTTGCTTTTAGCTTTTTAGTCTCAGTTGCTTTTTTTGTATTCTCTAAATTTCTCTTATTTTCGATAACTTCTGCATTTTTAAGCAGATTTTCAAGGGCTTCTCCAATAGGGTTGTTTTCGCCTAATTTATCAACTTTTTCAAGTAGTTTGTTTGGAATTGTCATCTCAATATCTAAAATTTTTATTCTCATTGTTTATTCCTTATTGTGATTTTATTATATTATTATAATATGTTTTAATCATAAAAACATATTATAATATA
>OFAZ01000108.1_pt1:10000-11880 | contig 11880 bp, 9 predicted proteins | sample 1520431 | NCBI WGS metagenome assembly OFAZ01 (sample SAMEA3696446, study PRJEB22514) | metagenome | biome: water; feature: marine; material: hydrothermal vent | place: Pacific Ocean | collected 2014-08-12 | depth 1521 m | reverse complement strand
TTTTTAAGGCTTAATTCTTTAATGTATTTAGTTTTTGATATATTTTTTTTCTTTTCATATATAATTCCATACATGGAACCTATTGCAAATAATATAAGAATTACAATCAATATGTTGTAATAAATATTTTTGGATATGGCGGGTGTTTGATTTTGAGGTGAGCTCATCAATATGGTGTATGATACAGTTGCTGTAAAGTATCTTTCATTTTCACTTAATTTTCTTTTCCATTTTATAAATATCCGTTTTCCATCGGTATCGATAATATAATCCTGTGGGGTAATACTCAAAAGCCCCTCCGCAGGAGACACCACAGCAGCCCCCGTTGGTAAAATTACAGTCATGCTAAAATTTGAATCTACTGCTGGAACGCTTACTGAGAGTAATTTTTTATCTCCCTTATCCCAAACTATGTCGCTATCAAATGTTGTTTTTAAATAACCTTTTTCCCCTTTTTTTATCGGATTTTTTAACTTAATGACAATTTCCGTAGAACCCTCTTTTGGATTTTTTGAGAATGATTCTATGCCCCTATCAGAATCTACTTTTAAATTGTAGGCATTTTGTGGAATTATGTATGTGATGTCCTTAATATCTTCGGAGTTATCGTTATAAATATTCAAAAATATAGTTTCATGAACTTTATTATTTTGGTCAATATCGCAAGTAACATTGTAGCTTTCAAATTTGATGGCGTTAGCTGTGTTAAAAACCCCAAATAAAAGTAAAAATAATATTACGACCCTTTTAAGTCTATTATGAATCATTTTTTCACATTTCCAACATAATAATAAACATATTAAATAATATTTTCTTTATTTATATGATATATATTATATGTACACACGCACGCACGCACGCACGCACGCACGCACCCATACACGCACGCCTGTTATTTATTGGCTTCGTGCGAATTCTTTACCGGCCGATTAAAACAATGATTGTTCCTCTGTTTGTTTTTCATTTACATTTTTCGTAAATAGTTGAGTAGTGTTTACTTGTTTTTAAGTTTAATTATTTCTCTGGTTGTTTGAGTAGTGTGTGATATTTTCTAAATCCGTTTATTAATCCTGTCGAAGTCGGAAAGGCGAAGGAAGCGGCGACGGCGGCGGCGGCGGCGTCAGGTGTCGGCGATATATTAATACGCGACAGCGTTTTTTTGGCTACGCTCGACGTCTAATTTGTGAGAGTATTAATTGTGTGATAAAGTTCGCGTCATCCCTTGGTTTCGTCCTATTTACGAATGCTATTGAAAGCATTCTGCTATCGAGTCTGGTGTCTTTTCGTCGAGTTCTCTCCCTCTCTGGCCACAAATCGAAAATAATATCCGTGAGCTAGACTGAGCAAGCATTCGCCAGGCGGCAGCACTGATGCTTAATTTCGGGATAGATTTCGATCCGTTTATCGATTCGGTTTCGATGTCGGTGCGTAGGGTGGATAATTCGACTATGTCAGGGCGAGCAGGACACTTATTAGATTCGCATTGGATCGGTCTTCTGGGGTTTATTTCTACGACGGCGCAGATCTGAGTTATCCAAATGGCCGCCATCGATGTACAAACCATATAACTCGTTCGCTGATATGTTAAGCATTTATATCTAGCTAGGATTTCGCGCTCTCTCTCTCTCATTCTGTGTGTGTATGTATGTGTGTGCGTGCGTGCGTGCGTGCGTGCGTTCACGCACCGTGAAAAAGTACACCGGGAAAGGGAATAGCGGAACGATATTTTCAAAAATATATTCGCGACAGTTGAAAGGAATCGAGGCGAAAGCCGGCGGCTGTCGCGAGAGTGTTCATATTATTAGGCCACTCACTATAAAGCCGTATTTTTATTGTTGTTGTTGTTGTTGTTTCTGTAATGACCACCGTATCTTTCTGCC
>OFAZ01000107.1_pt1 | contig 12013 bp, 13 predicted proteins | sample 1520431 | NCBI WGS metagenome assembly OFAZ01 (sample SAMEA3696446, study PRJEB22514) | metagenome | biome: water; feature: marine; material: hydrothermal vent | place: Pacific Ocean | collected 2014-08-12 | depth 1521 m | reverse complement strand
CAAGGAAAGAAAAAAACTTGGCGCCTTGGCGTCTTTGCGCGAGAAATTTAAAAAATTAGATGAGATAGCCCTGTAAAAGTCACTACTTGTCTGTTTTAAAAAAATCTGTCAAAAATTCCTTCCCAAACAAGGAGATTGTCATGAAAAATGGAATGAGGCTTTATGGCTTTATCAATGTTCAACATCCTGAAAAAATTACCCTTCTCAAAGAAATATTTACCGACTTTGACTTGAATATAAGTGAGAACAGGATAGATTTTGATCTGGAAGAAGTGTTTATTGACCCGGAAGAATATCTTGAGGAGCTTAAAAAAATTTTATCAAATCAAGACACAGGGCAAATTGATTTTATTGACTTTAATGAATGGCAAATGACCAGATATGAGATTAAGGATTCCAAAATAATACCCCAAAAAATCCATCTGGAAAATGCCCTGGAAAAATATGCCTATGAATAAAAAAGACTTATTCCTGCTCTTCCAGCCACAGAACCGCTTCTTTAAAATCAAGGCTTCCAGAATAAATTGCTCTACCCGTAATTACACCTTCCAGTCCCCTTTCTCTTAAAGGATATACCGCCTTAATATCTTCTAAAGTAGCTATGCCGCCAGCTACAATTACAGGTACAGAAGATAACTTTAACACCTTCTGCAATGAATCAATATTGACTCCTGTCTGCATTCCATCACGAGTAATATCAGTAAAAATAATAAACGCGCTACCAAGGGCAATAAGTTCCGGGATAGCCTGCTCTATTGTCAGGCCGGTATCTTCAACCCACCCCTTTGATTTAAGTTTGCCATTTTCTGCATCCAGAGAAACGCCCACTTTACCAGGATAAAGTTCACATAATCTGCCAAACAAATCCCTATCTTCCAGTGCCATAGTGCCGATAATTATGCGGGTCACACCAGCATCCATATAGGCCCTGGCAATATCCAGATCACGAATGCCTCCACCCAGTTGAACAGGAATATTTACTGTTTGACAAATATTTTCAATTAAATGAAAGTTTTTTGGCCGGCCACTAAAGGCCCCGTCTAAATCTACTAAATGAAGCCACTTTGCTCCTGACTCTTCCCAATGTTTAGCCATCTGTACAGGATCATTGGAAAAGACTGTCACCTCATGTTCTAAGCCCTGTTTCAACCTCACGCACTGACCATCTTTAATATCCACTGCTGGAAAAATAATCATAATCCCAACTCCTCACAAAATTCTTTTATCCCTTCCTTTGCCAGCTCAGATGCCGTAACCCATCTGCCGCGTCTTTTAAAAAATTTATCAATATCAAAAATGTTTTCACTTAAAGAAAGCTGTTCTTCCTCAAAATGAAACCTTTGTACTTGCTTATTATTTACATCCAGCAAGTAAAAGTCCATGACAACAGCAGCAGGAGATTCCACTCCCCATTCACCACCTTCACGCTCCTGCCACTTAAAAACAAAAGGTACAACAATAAAATCAGCAGGAATGCACTTTCCCACTTCCAGCCAGTAATTAAAAGCCGACATATCTGACCTGTGTTCCTTGCCAATAATCAATTCTTCGCACTGACGAACACCTTTTGGCCCGACAAAAGTAATTTGCTTTTGCTTAAAAGTTTCAAGCAAAAAAACATTCAGTTTCTGGAAAATTTCAGGAGGGATTTCTTTAGTCTCATAAATATAACCAGCCAGCATCTCCCAGCTATGCCTGGGCTGAGAAAATCCAGCCACAGCCAGGGTTTTCCCTTTTTTAAATAAAGACATCTTCTGCTTTGGGCCGCAGGCAAACAAAAAAGCAATTATTCCAAAGATCAACACATTTTTCATCAATCCAGGCTCCCCTTGGTACTCAACAAATGCTTTCTTCCTGTAGCCAGTCCCTGCTTCAAGGCCAGGCCCAATCCTTTAAACGCTGATTCCAGCAGATGATGCCCATTTAAACCATAATGAAAAATAATATGCATATTGATTCTGGCATTAAAGGCCAGGGACTTGAAAAACTCCCGCCACAAATCTTTTTCCTCTCCAGCTATAACAGGCGGCAAAAGCTCATCTCCAAGATACACAAGATAGGGGCGTCCAGATATATCTACAACTACCTCAGCCAGGGCCTCGTCCATAGGCACTTTGGCCCAGCCAACACGATTTATACCCTTTCGCTCACCCCAGGCTTCACTTAAAGCCTGTCCCAGACAAATACCAATATCCTCCAGGCTATGGTGGGCATCAATATGCAAATCTCCAGAACATTTAACATTCAGATCAAAACCGGCCCAGAAGGCCATTAAGTTAAGCATGTGGTCTGCAAATCCAAAGCCCGTATCAATCTGATTTTGTCCTTCGCCATCCAGATTAATCTCAAGAACTATCCTGGTCTCTGACGTATTCCTTTCAACCCTTGATTTTCGCATTTAACCTTCCTCTTTTTGAGCTAATTCCTGAGAACTATTTTCTTTTTTCTTTTTCTTGCCAAAGAAATGAGCTACCCAGATTCCCAGTTCATACAGGATAATAAGTGGACCGGACATAAGTATCTGCGTAACCACATCCGGAGGGGTCAAAATCGCTGAAACAATAAAAGCAATAAGTATGGCGTATTTTCTCTTTTTTCTCAGGCCCTTTGCTGTTACCATCCCCAGTCTGGCCAGGAAAAAAATAAACAAAGGTAACTCAAAAATTACACCAAAGGCAAACAATAATTTAATGGAAAAGCTTAAATATTCGCGCACAGAAGGCATGGGACGGATAAAATCCGTGGCAAACCCCATAAAAAACTGAAAACCAAAGGGAAACACAATAAAATAACCAAACAGAGCGCCAATGACAAAGAAAATGGCAGAAAAAAAGGCTATGGGGAGTATATATCTTTTTTCCGAGTCATAAAGCCCTGGGGCAATAAATCGCCACAACTGATAAAAGATAAAAGGACTGACAGCAAAAAGCCCGGCCACAAAAGAAACCTTAAGATAAGTAAAAAATGCTTCAGGCAGAGAAGTAAAAATCAAGGTGCTGTCTGGAGGCAAAGCTTTCACCAGAGGCTGCATCAAAAGTTCAAAAAGTTTCTCAGAAAATGGATAGCAGCCCACAAACCCAATCACCGCTGCGATAACACAGCGTATAAGCCTCTGGCGCAGCTCCTCCAGATGCTCGGTAAAAGTCATTTCCTTTTCTGGAGCCATGTCCTGAGAGGCAGTATTTTTTTCTTCTTTAACCATTTACCTCTTCCTTAAGGCTGACATCATCATTTCTATTAATTTTGTTCTCTTCCAGATCTCCTCCCTCCAGGACATGCTCTTCCTGACCATCATTTTTCTCTTCATCCTGAAGGGTAGTTTCCTCTCCTGTCAATGTCTTTTTAGTCTCTTCAGCTTGATAGCGTGTCTTCTCTTCTTCCTTTTCAACTTCCATTTCAATTGTCCTTTTGACATCACTGCTAACTCGCCTGAACTCTGCCATAGCCCTGCCTAAAGTCTTAGCAATTTCAGGCAATTTAGACGGGCCAATAACTATTAAAGCCACAACCAGAATGATAAGTAATTCAGTTGAACCAATGCCAAACATTTTTTATTTCCCTCATCTCTCACTCATTTATTCCCATTCAATAGTACTGGGGGGTTTTGAAGAAATATCATAAACAACTCTGTTCACTCCCCTGACTTCATTAATGATCCTGTTAGAAATCCGGGCCAGAAGCTCAGATGGTAGTCTTGACCAATCTGCCGTCATGGCATCAATGCTGTCCACCACGCGCAAAGCAATTACATGCTCATAAGTACGTTCATCTCCCATAACTCCTACTGTTTTTAAGGGCAAAAGCACGGCAAAACCCTGCCAGACTTTGCGATACCAATCAGACGCCCTTAACTCACTTTGCACAATCTTATCTGCCCGGCGCAGTATTTCCAACCTTTCCTTTGTTACTTCACCAATAATCCGAATGGCCAGACCAGGGCCAGGGAATGGATGGCGCCAGACAATAAAATCTGGCAAGCCCAATTCAACTGCTACTTTACGCACCTCATCTTTAAACAGCTCTCGCAATGGCTCAATCAGCCTCAACTGCATCTTTTCCGGTAGCCCACCTACATTATGATGACTTTTGATGACTGCAGAAGGACCTTTAAAAGAAACGCTTTCAATCACATCAGGATAAAGCGTCCCCTGCGCCAGCCATTTCACCCCAGCAATAGCCTTTGCTTCTTTTTCAAAAACCTCAATAAAAGTGTGACCAATTATTTTTCTCTTTTGTTCAGGGTCTTCAACCCCTTTTAATCGTCCTAAAAACAACTCACTGGCTTGAACATATTTTAAATTCAAATCAAAATGTTCACGCAAATAACTGACAACTTCTTCACCTTCATTCATCCTGAGTACGCCATTATCCACAAAGATACAATGAAGTCTCTTGCCAATGGCCTTATTCAACAAAACAGCCACTACAGTTGAGTCAATGCCTCCACTTATAGCACATACCACCCGATCTTCACCTATTTGCTCCTGTATATTTTTTATAGTAGAATCAATAAATGAAGACATAGACCATGTAGGCGATAGTTTTGCAATTTTGAATAAAAAATTACTAATGATTTTATCTCCATGTTCAGTATGAGCAACTTCTGGATGAAATTGTAAAGCATATATTCTTTTTTCTCTATTGCCAATAGCTGCCACATCAATACTTTCTGTCTTTGCCAGGACATCAAAACCAGCAGGAGGCATCAAAACAGTATCTCCGTGAGACATCCAGACAGTTAATGTATCTTTTACCTGTACGCCTTCCCATAAAGGTGAATCAGATATTATCTCCAGTTCGCTTCGGCCATATTCTCTATCTCTGGCAGGCGTTACTTTACCATGCAGAATATGAGCAATAAGTTGCATTCCATAACAAATACCAAGAATAGGAATACCCCACTGAAAAATTTCAGGATCAATCCCTGGAGAATCAGGCTCGCCAACACTGGCTGGCCCGCCAGACAAAATTATTGCGGCTGGAGACAAATCCTTTAACTCATCAAGAGCAATGGTACAGGGATGAATTTCTGAATAAACACCAGCCTCCCTCACTCTTCTGGCTATCAGTTGAGTATATTGAGAGCCAAAATCAAGGATAATTACTTTATCATGAATATGCATAACAAGCTTCCCACAAAACCATTAATAATTTTCAATCCTATAATTAGGGGCCTCTTTCGTGATAATTACATCATGAACATGGCTTTCTCTGAGCCCTGCCATGGTAATCTGAATAAACTGAGCTTTTTCCTGCAACTCCTTAATATTAGCACAACCTACATATCCCATTCCAGCACGCAAACCACCAATAAGCTGGTAAATGGTCTCGCTGACCGGGCCTTTAAACGGAACCCGTCCCACAATTCCCTCGGGAACAAACTTATGGACTTTCTCCTGAAAATAACGGTCTGAACTGCCTTCTTTCATGGCATCAATTGAACCCATGCCTCGATAAATCTTGTAAGTTCGTCCCTGGTATAAAACTGTTTCCCCAGGGCTTTCCTCAGTTCCAGCCAGCATACTACCCATCATTACGGAATCAGCTCCTGCTGCAATGGCCTTAACAATATCTCCTGAGAATTTAACGCCACCATCAGCAATTAACGCGCAATCAGCTTCTCGACACGCTTTAACCGCTTCCATAATGGCTGTCACTTGAGGCACGCCTACACCAGCTACTACTCTAGTTGTACAGATGGAACCAGGGCCAATACCCACCTTAATCGTATCTGCTCCTGCCTTGATCAAGGCCCTGGCCCCTTCATAAGTAGCAACATTGCCAGCTATTAAATTACATCCGGGAAAATTTTTTCTTATGGCCTCCACAGAACGTAAAATATTTTTTGAGTGTCCATGCGCTGAATCAAGAACTATAAAATCAGCTCCTGCATTTAATAATGTTTCTACACGAGCATCACGGTCACTTCCTACGCCAACCGCAGCTCCAACTCTTAAGCGACCAATTTCATCCTTACATGCATTGGGGTATTTCTTTATCTTTTCAATATCTTTTATTGTAATCAAGCCCTTCAGTTTATTATCCTTATCAACTACCAACAACTTCTCAATCTTATTTTTTTGCAAAATTTCCTTGGCTTCATTTAAGGTAGTTCCAACAGGGACTGTGACCAGATTTTCACTGGTCATGACCTCTTTAACCCTGGTGGACATATCCTGAACAAAACGCACATCTCTGTTGGTCACAATCCCGCGCAACCTGTCTCCTTCCACTACAGGAAGACCGGAAATGCGAAATTCAGCCATCAATTTCAGTACCTGTTCCACACTATCTTCAGGAGAAACAGTCACCGGATCAACTATCATACCGCTTTCAGACTTCTTGACCTTCTCCACCTCCAGCTTCTGTCGTTCAATGGACATATTTTTGTGAATAACTCCTACTCCTCCAGCTCTGGCCATGGAAATGGCCATTCTGGACTCTGTAACCGTATCCATAGCCGCACTAATTAAAGGTATATTCAAAATAATCCCCGGGGTCAGCCTTGTATGTAAATCCACTTCATCAGGTAAAACTTCTGAATAACGAGGAAGCAATAGCACGTCATCAAAAGTTAAACCGGGACCTGTTATCTTTTCCATAATTTCCTCCAGAAATTTTTTATGTTAAATCTGTTTACAACCCTTTTTTGAGTCGCCTGCAAAAAGTAAATTTTTCCGTGCGGGAACAATCATTACCCGTTCGTCGGCGAAACCTTACAAACCTTACAAACCTTAACTGCAAAAACTCAAAACTGAACTTTTTAACCAAAATATCAACTTATAACATATTGTAATAATTCAACATTCAGCATTCAACATTCAACATTGCCTGCAAAAAGGGACTTTTTGCAGGCGAATCTTACAAACCAAGATACGCTTTTTTTACTTCTTCATTATTTAGTAAATTAGAAGCTGAATCAACAAGAGTAATACGGCCATTTTCCATTACATAACCACGGTGAGCAATCTTTAAGGCCTGATGGGCATTCTGTTCCACTAAAAAGATAGTCGTATTGTTCTCTCTATTAATTTTTTTAATTATTTCAAAAATTTGTCTTATAACCAGAGGAGCTAGCCCCAGGGAAGGCTCATCCAGAAGCAAAAGCCTCGGCCTGGCCATTAAGGCCCTGGAAATAGCCAGCATTTGCTGTTCACCACCACTTAATGTGCCTCCCTGCTGATTTCTTCTCTGGGCCAGAATGGGGAAAAGTTCAAAAATATATTCCAGATCTTTTTTTATCCCTTCTTTGTCTTTTCTTAGATAAGCCCCCATATCCAGATTTTCCATTACAGTCATATAAGGAAAAATGAGCCGCCCTTCTGGTACCTGGACAATACCCAGCTTCACTATTTCATCAGTCTTCATCTGATGAATGGGCTTACCTTCAAAAATAATTTCCCCTGATCTTGGAGGTACAATTCCACAAATTGACATCAATGTCGTTGTTTTGCCAGCACCATTCGCCCCAATTAAAGTAATGATCTCCCCCTGTTTCACTTCCAGGGAAACATCATGCAATGCCTGAATATTACCGTAAAAAGTGTTTATGTTTTTTAACTTAAGCATCATGATCCTCCCCAAGATAAGCCTTGATCACCTGGGGATTTTCCTTGATCTCTTCTGGCGTGCCTCTGGCTAGCAAGCGGCCATACTCCATAACGTAAACTACATCTGAAATATTCATAACTAACTTCATATCATGCTCAATTAACAAAATGGCAATTTTTTCCTCATCCCTTATTTGCTGAATAAGCTCTTTAAGCTCTGCTGTTTCCTGGGGATTCATCCCGGCTGCCGGCTCATCCAGAAGAAGCAAAACAGGTTCTGTTGCCATTGCCCTGGCAATCTCTAATCGTCTTTGCGCACCATAGGGCAAATTCATGGCCAGTTCATTCACATATTTTTCAAGACCCACCTTTTGCAGCAGGTGATAACTATAATCTATTATTTCCTGCTCTTCCTGTCGTGTAGATTTTGGACGAAAAATAGCCCCTAAAATCCAGGATCTGGTGCGCGGATGCCGGCCAATCATTACATTTTCCAGAACAGTCATATTGGGAAATAACCGAATGTTCTGAAAAGTTCTGGCCATACCCAACTCTGTAACCTTGTTTGGTTTATAGCCATTTATCCGCTTTCTTTCTTTATTTCTTGTCAGGACATAAATATCTCCGGCAGTCGGGACATAGATTCCTGTAATACAGTTAAAAAAAGTAGTTTTGCCCGCTCCATTAGGGCCTATTAAAGCAACTATTTCATCAGGATGGACCTGCAGGTCCACACTATCAACGGCCCTTAGCCCCCCAAAATCCATAGTCATTCTCTGAACATCTAATATTGGCTGCATATTTTAAACAATTTTAAATTTTAATATGTTAGATTTATATTTTAAATAGTTTTATCAACTCTACCCGTCTGACATAGCAAAAAAATTTAATGTGCATTTATTACCTACTTTCACCTGTTTTCCTGCTCTGGACCGCGTTATAGAGATATTTACGTCGTACATTGGCAATAAGTCCCTGTGGCCTGAAAACCATCATCAAAACCATAGAAGCTCCAAAAATCAACATTCTGTACTCAGAAAAAGCGCGCAAATATTCCGGCAAAAGAATCATAATCAAGGCAGCCAGAACAACTCCAACAATCGAGCCCATGCCACCAAGAACAACAATAGATAAAATTATGGCTGATTCTAAAAAGGTAAAACTGGCTGGATTGATAAAAGTAGTTTTGGCTGCAAAAATCACTCCTCCAAAACCAGCCCAGGTAGCACCCAGGGCAAATGCAGTGAGCTTGGTTTTTATTTTGTCTATACCCATAGCCTGACACGCGATCTCATCTTCTCTTAAAGCCAGCCAGGCCCGGCCTAATCTCGAATTTTGCAACCTGTTGACTACAAATATGGTTATTAAAGCCATAATAACCATTAAATAATAAATATAAGTAGTCGCTGTCTGTACATCCAGTTCGATGCCAAATAACCCTGGCCTTGGAATATTGGCTATTCCGCTGGGGCCAAAAGAGAATTCATCCCAGTTCTCCAGGACCAGCCTGATGATTTCTCCAAAGCCCAGAGTAACAATGGCCAGATAATCACCACGCAATCTTAAAACCGGAAAGCCTAAAAGGATACCAAAAATAGCTGCTAAAAAGCCTCCGATGGGCAAGACAGTCCAGAAACCAAGACCATAATGATAATTTAATAAGGCATAAGAATATGCACCAACAGCATAGAATGCCACATATCCAAGGTCTAAAAGTCCGGCCAGACCAACCACGATATTCAGACCCAGTCCCAGAAGAACATAAATCAGAGCGGAAATCATGATGTTGGTCTGGTAAGTGGAAAAAATAAAAGGAAAAACCAGGATAAAAATCAAAAACAAAAGGTAAATGGGACGACTGTAGCGCGGGACTGTGAAAATTTTCTGAATCAGCCCCATCTCTGCCTGGCCCATTTCTTTTTTCTTCGCGCCCTTCTCTTTTTTCTCTAAAAGATAGCGCCATAAAAAGGAAAGAAAAAAGCTTCCCAACCCCACCAGAATAAGATTTTTCCAGCGCCATTGTACTGTTTTTTCAATAATATCCACCTTCACAACCATAATGGGGAAAGTAAGAAACATAAACCAGATAGATACAAGGAGAGATTTTTTTAAGCCAGACATATCTCAACCCTTACAAATTAGACTTTTTGCGTCGTTGCCCTGCCCAGAATACCGGCTGGACGAAAAATGAGAATTAAAACAAGAAGACAAAAGGCAAACACGTCCTCATAGTCACTTGACACATAACCTGTAGCAAAACTTTCTGTCCAGCCCAGAACAAGCGCACCCAGAACTGCGCCAGGGATACTGCCTATGCCTCCTAAGACCGCAGCGGTAAAGGCCTTAATACCTGCAATAAAACCAATATAAAAATTTATCTGTCCAACATAAGAGGCGATTAAAACTCCGCCAATAGCAGCCAGGGCAGAACCAATGACAAAGGTCATGGAAATAACCCTGTCAACATTTACCCCCACCAGCATGGCCATTTTTTTATTTTGAGCTGTAGCGCGCATGGCCTTGCCAATGCGGGTAAATTTAATCAGCAAAGTCAACAACACCATGACCACAGCAGTGGTCAAAATAATTACCAGCTCAGATGAACCCATAATATGATAGTAAGGTTCCATAAATTCAAATTCAGGAATAAGATTGGGAAAAGGCAAAAAATCTGATGTCTGGGCCAGCAGGACATAATTCTGCAAAAAAATGGACATGCCAGTGGCGCTAATAAGAGGCGACAGTCTTGGAGCGTTACGCAGAGGCTTATAGGCTATTTTTTCAACCGTATAACCATAAGCAGATGAATAAACTACAGCAATAAGCGTTGCCAGAATAAGAATTGAGACTGTATTAAAACCTAAAAAAGATAAAACTCCGGCAACAATTAATGCTGTAAAAGCCCCAATCATATATATTTCGCCATGGGCAAAGTTTATTAATTCAATGATACCATAAACCATAGTATAACCCAGGGCAATCAGGGCATAAATACTACCCTTGGTCAGTCCACCAAAAAATAACTCAAGGAAGTAATCCATTTTTTTTCTCTGAATATGTTTTTGTTATATGGATTAAGTTTTAACTTAATGAACAAAAATAAAAAATATGATGCGCCTATCCATTATGTCAGGATAGGCGCATCATAACCACCAGAAACTATATCCTATTTAACCTCTACAAATTTACCATTTTTAACCTGATAAACAGAAAAGCCTACACCTTCTGCATCACCTTTAGCATCAAATTTAATTTTACCCAATGGAGTATTTACATATTGAGTACGTAAAACTTTAACAATAGCTTCATATTTAGTTGATCCAGCCTTCTCAATGGCATTTAAAAGTGCCTCTGTTGCTGCGTATGCATTTTCAAAGAAAGGACCAGGATCACTGCCAAAAACTTTCTTATGCTCTTTTACAGCTTCCTTATACTCTGGATTATTGGAGACATCTTTTGGACCAGAAGCATAAACGCCTTCAGCATACTGACCAGCTACCTTAATAAAGGAAATATCTTTTACACCATCACCAGCGAGGAATGGAATTTTAAGTCTTTTTCTACGCATGGTGCTCACAATCTTTGATGCCTCTGGATGATAACCACCAAACATCACTACATCTGGCCTGGCTCTTTTAATCTTTTGAACAACAGCAGAGTAATCAACACCACCAGGAGTTACACCTTCAAAAAGAACAACTTTGGCCCGGCCATCCTCCTCTATAAACTTTTTTTCCATTGTTGCCAGACCCTTACCATAATCACCCTTGTCATGGATAATAGCAATTTTCTTAGCTTTTAAGTGATTCAATACAAAATTGACATCCAGTTTGGCCTGGGCATCGTCTGGGGCTATGGTTCTGAAAAAATTAGGATATTTACCGCTTTGAGTAAGTGGAGGGTTAGTTGAAGCAGGAGAAATAGCCACGATTTTAGCATCCTTATAAATAGTCAAAGCAGCTTTTGTGGCGCCGCTGCAAATATGCCCGACTACTCCCACTACTCCATCTGAAACGAGCTTTGTAGCAACATTAGTGGCCAACTCAGGTTTGCACTGGTCATCGCCTTTAATTAATTCAATCTTTTTTCCCAGAACCCCACCTCTGGCATTATACCTGTCAACAACCAGTTTTGCCGCATTAATTGAAGGCAAACCATAAGAGGCCAGATCACCGGTATGTGCTCCAGCTACGCCAATTTTGATGGTATCGCCGGCAAAAACCGGGCCACTACCCAAAACAAGCAAGGCCAGAGACAAAAATAAATGGCCCAACACCTTAAATGTGACACATTTGTTCATTTTAACCTCCTGATATTTTTTAATATTTTTATATTCACCAACCTCAACTTTAGATGCTATTTGCTAGCATCAAGAAAATACGCCTGTCAAATTTTCATTAACTCAACCTTCTGAGTTCGTTAACTTGCTGATATTACAACTATTTTAGAAAGCACGTTTTCTG
>OFAZ01000102.1_pt1 | contig 12146 bp, 8 predicted proteins | sample 1520431 | NCBI WGS metagenome assembly OFAZ01 (sample SAMEA3696446, study PRJEB22514) | metagenome | biome: water; feature: marine; material: hydrothermal vent | place: Pacific Ocean | collected 2014-08-12 | depth 1521 m | reverse complement strand
TTGCATAGATTACGATTGTATGCGTTCCTACTGGGAAGTTTAGCGGTGTGGTGTTAATGTAGAAGTTAGTTCCACTAACATTCGATAGTGTGATGTTCTCTACGGTTCCGTTTGCGTAATGTATCTCTGCAATTACCTTATCCACTCCAACATTATCATTTACTGTTGTGTTTATCTGTGGTACTGTGCCTACATTGTAGGTTAGGTTCTTTGGTGTGTTTATTACAACGGTTGGTATCTCGTTATCTACTACTGTGAATGTGACATTCTCAGTGTTGTTTAGGTTTCCACTTGTATCGTTTGCATAGATTACGATTGTATGCGTTCCTACTGGGAAGTTTAGCGGTGTGGTGTTGATGTAGTTTCCATCTTTGAGTGTTAAGGTGGTGTTCTCCACTGTTCCGTTTTCGTAGTGAATTTCTGCAACTACGGTATCCACTCCAACATTATCGGCTACTGTTGTGTTTATCTGTGGGACTGTTCCTACATCGTAGCTTGTGTTCTGTGGAGTGTTTATTACAACGGTTGGTATCTCGTTATCTACCACTGTGAAGGTGGTATTTTCAGTGTTGTTTAAGTTTCCGCTTGTATCATTTGCATAGATTACGATTGTATGTGTTCCTACTGGGAAGTTTAGCTGTGTGGTGTTGATGTAGTTTCCATCTTGGGGTGTTAAGGTGGTGTTCTCCACTGTTCCGTTTTCGTAGTGGAGCTCTGCAACTACGGTATCTACTCCAACATTATCGGCTACTGTTGTGTTTATCTGTGGGACTTCACTTACATTATAGCTTTGGTTCTTTGGTGTGTTTATTGTAACGGTTGGTGGTGTGTTATCTTCGGTTAGGATATAGTTTTCAACTGGTTTAACTAATGGATATGAATCGTTATTATTCGAATCAATTACATAAGCAGTATCCCCAATTCCATCCCCCTCTGAATCATTTCCATTATAGTCAGAGTAATAATTACCTAAGTAATTTGTGTGGGGGTATCCATTGTATATGTATTTTATCTGTGTTGGAGAGTGGAATGTGTTGTTGGATGAGTTATAAATACCAGTATTATTACTGTTGTTTATAAGGTCATTGAGATAAATTATATTGTCGTTGGATGAATAGATAAATCCGAGTCCATACTCACGGTTATTCGAAGCATTTACATTTGTTATATTATTGTTGGATGAGTTGATAAAACCAATTCCAATTACATTATTCGAAGCATTTACATTTGTTATATTACTGTTTGAAACTGAAATAAATTCTATCCCAATAGATGCTTTATTTAAAGATACATCTTTTACCGTTATGTTATTGCAATTTATGGCTATTACTTGCCCAGCATTATTGATTAGTTTATCATTTTCATTTTCCAAATATACTAATGGTTTTCCATTGACAGTGTTATTATCTACGGTATTGTTTAATGAATTCTCAACAACCAATCCACAATTTTCAAATGTGTTATCTGTTATTGTGTTATTGACAGATATATTAAGATATATTCCATAATATGTATTATTGAATATATACTCACTCGTTATTGTGTTGTTGGATGAAGAATAAAGGAAGATTCCATAAGTATTATTTGAAGCACTTACATTCGTTATCGCATTGAGGAGGGATGAATCCCAAAGGTAGATTCCATAATTATTATTCGAAGCATTCACATTTGATGCTGTGTTGGAGGATGAATAATAAAGGTAGATTCCATGCTGACTATTATTCGAAGCATCCACATCCGTTATTGTATTGTTGGATGAAGAAAGAAGGTAGATTCCCTCATGAGCATTATATAAAGCATTCACATTTGATATATTGTTATTGGATGAAGAAACAATGTAGATTCCATGATTAGTATTATTCGAAGCATTCACATTTGTTATCGTGTTGTTGGATGAAGAATTAAGGTAGATTCCTCCCCTATAAAATTCTTTAACTGTCAAGTTCTTTATTGTAATATTTTTACTATTATTTACATAAACTCCATAAGTATTTACTGATTTAACTCCATCTAAAACATTTCCATTTCCATCTAATACAACGTTATCCGCATTTATGGTAATCGCTGTTAAGGGTAAATTTGTGCAAGAAGTATTTAATACATAATTACCGCTTTGGCTTATTGTGTATGGTAGGTTATTAATATAGGTTGGTTCTGCATATACGCAACTGATGAGACCAACCACCAATAACATACCAATATAAGCATGTATTTTGTTCAAGTTTTCGCCTCTTTGAATATATTATAGTTGCAAAATAAAAAAATAAATATTATATTTATCTATATTTTACTATTTATAGATTTTGTTAAGTAATTGAAATAACTCTAAAAAAGTTAAAAAATTTTTTTAAAAAAATAAAAGAGATATTTAAGGTTTTTCTATTTTAACGGCTTTACCGTCCTTCCATTGAACGAATATTGGTTCATCTGGTAAATTATCTAATGTCTTGAAGTATTCCACTGCTGCTTTTGTTCCGTATCTATCAGAACCAGCCAATAATATTACTGTATGTCCGTTTATTAATTGTTTTTGGATTACTCCCTTATTTGTTCCCGGGTTGTCGTTGGTTATTTTTACTTTGAATGTCCATGTGTATTTGTTGGTTAGTGGATTTGCCACTGGTCCTCCGACCAATATTGTATCTTCTTTTATTTCTAATTCCTTATCTGTTAATAATGGATTATTTTTTAGATTTTTTGCGGATAAGTCTCCATCTATTTCTGAACCGATTATTAATTTTGCGTTATGAACTATTTCTTTTATTTTACTTGATTTAATGTCTTTTGCTACATCTGAGTATGTTGCAACATTGGGGGAGCTCCCTCCTCCTCCACTACTTCCACTTGAAGATGTAGTAGTGGTAGTGGTAGTGGTAGTGGTAGTGGTAGTGGTAGATTCGATGTAATTTTGTAATTTAACAACCCCTCGTTTTCCTGCTCCTATATCGTCCATCATAAAAAAGGCATAACCTAATGTTTTATTCCATCCTACAAATGTGCAATTAATAGTTTCATTTACCATATTATATCCTGACGCATTAACACCGAATACGGCAAGTGTTCCATTGATAATTTCGAAATCAAAAGTTTTTATAGTTGAATCATTTGTCATATTTGGATTATAGAATTCTGGAACGGAATTATCAAAATAAGCCACAATATCATATTCTTTGGAAGTATTTAACTCCAATACTGTTAGATTCTTATCCTCATTTAATGTGTAATTAAATGACACATTGTAAGGAATAATATTTATTGTGCTGTTTCCTTGTGGAATAGGTTCTGCCCCTATCGCCACACAGGGCATTATTATTACCGAAAATAATGTTAAAAGTAATAATTTATAATTCATATGATTCACCCGCTATATATGCTCAAAATGTAAAATGTAAATAATATGTTGAGAGATTATTCAACATATTATATAATTTGTGTAGTATGTATAATATTATGTATTGTAGTATGTTAATTTGCAATTGTTATTATTGTCCTATTTTCTGTTTCAGTGATATTTTTACTCCATCCTGTTGGAATATTTAATCCGATATTTCTTAATGGCGTAATTGATACTACGGTGCTTGCTGGTGCAATTGTTTCCTCATTATACATTGGATAAAATACAGCTTCAACTGTTTTACTGCTGTTATCATCCGATACTTTTACAGGTATTGTAATTAATAATGAAGAAGATTTGTTAATTGTTTCTGGATATATGTATATGTTAGTTATTTTTGTTGTATCATTGTATTTTATCATTGAAGCGTGGTTCAATTCTGATAAATTAGTAGCATTTGTTAATCCATCAGGTAATTTAATTTCTAATATTCCTATATCTATTGGATATGTATCGTTATAATTAGCTATGTTAAATGTCATGTTAAATGTCCTATCTTCAATAGCTCTTGTTGTTGTTATTGTTAAATTGAAGTCTGTTGCCAATGGGTCGATGTAATCTTTACCATTACTGTTTATTGCTATCGAATACGGTGTTGTTTGGTGAGTTATTGCCCCAATAATAATTGTAATATTATTGCTTGTTTCAAAGGTGATATTATTAATACCTTCTACCAACACGGTATCATTTGAATACCTTCCTGCTAATCTTGGGTTTGTATTATTAATAACACCAGATTTTACGGTTATTCCATTTATTTTTACTACTATGTTTGTATCTTCCGAATTATCACTTAGGTTGGATTCCGTTAAAGCCCTTAATGCCATTCCTGTTGATTTTGTTGAGCCCCATCCAGACCTGCCGTATGGACTGTATAATTCTGTTAAATTATTATTTAACTGCACATACTTATATGTGGAACTAAATCCTGCCTGTTCTGCTTTTTGTAATCCGATGGAAGCTATTGCTATTGTTTCCGCTTTTGTTCCATACCAGCCATAACTCGGAGCTCCACTATTAAATGAAATTGTATTTAATGTATCGATTATTTCATTTAATTTATTTGATACATTTGTATCATTAATTCCCATGTTGTAAGCTTCGGATAATGCCCAAGCCATAAATCCATAATCATATGAATCGAAGTGTGTAGTATCTTGGGATATTAAATATCTTACAGATTTATTTGTAGCATTAAATATTTCTGCCTTTAATGTGTCATTACTTGTTGTATTGTATGTTTGAATTAATGCCAATGTTATTAATGAATTACATGCTGGTTTTGTTCTCATAAGATTATCTACTCTATAATCCCTTTGGGAAATATTATTATTCCAACTTCCATCAGCATTTTGGCTAATTAAAATATATTTTATTCCATTATCAATATATGATTGATTTACTGTCTGTCCTTCTATTTTTGTAGTTGTTAATCCATACAACACATATGCCGTATAAATCACTTTTGGATTCCAATTTCCCCATAGTCCCCAAGCATAAACACCATTGCCCATATCTTTTGGAGCCATTGCTCCTGTGGTTAATCTTTCAATACCTTGATTTATTTTTGCGTCGTAATCTATATTGGAAGATATATTGTTGGTATTCACATATTTTTTAACATATAATGATGCAATCATTGGAGAAGTGGTTTGTTCGATACATCCATGAGGATAGTTCGATAAATATTCTACTCCATTTAATACTCTACCTTGTCTCCTGAGCATTGCGAAATACTCAACTGTTCTATTTAAATCATAAGTTGTAGTATTAAATATTTTAAATGTTAAATTTTGAGTGCTATTTGTGTGTGTAATATTTGCATATTTTATTACAACTGGAGGGTCGGATATTTTTATGGTTTTATTAAGCTCTGTTAATTTTAAACCTGTTTCATTATCATATATTGATATTGTTATAGTTTCATTATTTGATACATGATTTGTAGATATTCTAAACTGGGACCTCCCATACCTCAAAACATATCTTGTGGTTGTATTTTCCCCTATTATATCAATACCTTCGGTGGTGGTTATTTTAGTTGTATATCTACCTTGTGTAGATGTGTTATATCTAACAAATAATCTATATTGTCCGTTTGCATCTGTGATATTATTCGAAGGAATTCCTCTTAACGGATATATTGTAGCTTTTGGCTGTGTTGCTACTACCTGAATTATCCTATGGTTATTTAACATATTTCTATCAATTGTATTTAATGGAGTTATCTCCACTGTAATATTATGGTCTCCTTCGGTAGATATGTTAAATGGTATATCTTTATATTTTGAATCGTATTTCCAATCGCTAAATGATATTATTTCACTGTGTAATACCGTAGTATTATCTAATTTTATAGTTAAATTTGACGAAACTGCCCCAGCTCCTTCTTTTACAAGCTTTATTCTTGAATTATAGGAGTAATTAACTTTAATGTGTTGTGGCATATATGCCCATTCGATTTTAACATCTTGGAACGATATTGATATTGTTTTCGTTAGGTAGTTATTAGTCTCCTCAACTTCGTTAGTTTCGTTTTTGGTATCTATTGTAGCTTCTACTACGATATTTCCCGTGGAATTTATTGTATGATTATATTTAATGTATTTTGTAGCTCCCGCGGTCAATGGACTTCTATCTTGTTTTACAAGTTTATTATTAATTGTTAGTTCAGAATAGAAGTCTGTTGCATCAATATTACCATTATTTGTAATTGCCAAAGTTATCTCGTATGTTGTTAGGTTAATTTGTTTGTATGATAATTCGCCAGTTAAATCCGTAAATGTTGCAGGATATCCTTCGATATCAAATCCATCCGAATCTACCTTATATAAATATTGTTTATCAGATACATAAATTTTGATACATCCGTCGTCGTAGTCTTTTGTTTCAATATCTATTGTTACTTTTCCATTGCTGTCTGTAATTCCCATTTTTGCGTATCTATTACCATTATAGTAATCATAAGTATCCTCATATAATTCTACTTCACATATTACAGTTGCATTTGGAATAGGATTTCCATTTTTATCTTTTACGGTTATATTATACGGCACAGTCGTATATTTTGTTATTGTTCGTAAATTGTCCCTATTTATGGTATATGGCAATATTGATTCCTCTGAATCCTCTGAACCATACGGGGAATTATAATTTATAATTTTATATATTCCTGTATTATTAACTCCTAAATCAATTTCTTTATTTGATGCGTTAAATCCAGAATCTAATAATTGCCCGTCGTCCCAAGACATTGGATTTTTTACAACCTTATACATTCCGCCCTGTGCATTAATGATTAATTTATTATTGTTTATTGTAATACTTTGAGTGGTATCACTTTTTATCGTGATATAGTCTTCATCCCCATATAGTTTGTTGTTATAAACTGTTCCACCCAATATAAAGTCTTCTCCATATTGTGAGAATGAATGGGTAAATGTTGCCTGTCCGTTTGCATCTGTGATAACTTGACCTAAAAAACCATCTTTTGAATACAAATTAACAGTTGCATTTGGTATTGGAGTAGTTCCATTTTTAAATGAAATATTAAATATTATCGGCTCATTTATGTTGGCTGAATAATTATTTGAATATATGGATAACTCCGTAGTAGGTGTAGTAGGCGTAGTTGTTTCTTCATTGAGAGATATAGTATCCACATAAACCATTATGCCTCTTTTATCAACTACTTCAATTGACATATAATTTACTGCATCAACCGTAAAATTGAAAGTTGATATTCCATACTCATTGGTAGTTATATTAAATTTCCTTATGTTGGAATAATTATTATCATAAATAATATTTACAGTATAATTTTGATTTGCCATTGGTTTATTGTTGTAATCTTTACACAGTAATATTTTATCGATTATTTCTCCACTATTTGCATCGCCCGTATGGTCTGGCAATATTATTGTATGTAATGGGATAGATAACTCATTGGGATATACAATTAAGTTGGCATCTAAACTCCCGCTTACTTCCCCAGATTCGCCTTCATATCCACCTTCATATCCACCTCCATATTCTCCGATGTATGTTTCGGAAGTAATATTTTTAATGAATATATTTACAAATCCGTTGGATATATTGAATACCTTGTAGTCGCCATTTACGGATATTGTAGTATTTCCAGAATTCACTGGTTCGATATTTGGAAATTTACTTGCTGGAATGGATATATTTATAGTTCCATTTTTAGCTATGTAGTAATTTTGTTCTTCTCTAGCTATGTAGTAATTTTGTTCTTCTCCATATCCCTTCACAGAAGACCAATATCTCATTGAATATCCTGAGATGTAAAATGATAATCCATAAGTTGGTATATTGGTATTATTTATAACATTAAATTGCAATTCATTATATTGTGATATATTTACATTAAAGGAGACTACACCATTAGCATCGGTTGTAGTTGTGTAATTATATATATAATTATAAGTTGCATTTATTGGAACATTTGCTAAAATCTGTCCATTAGACGCATTATATATTAAATAATTTAATTGAGTATTGCCTTCGGGTAATTCGTATGATGGGGTTAGTTCTACAACAGATATATCATTGTATTGTTGCACATCTATTCCGCACACTCCACCAATACTCATTAATCCAATAATAAGCAATACGCCCATCAATAGATTGTTGGGTTTCAAAATTTCACCTCAATTCATATAATAGGTAATTAAAAATAGACAACATATATATGGAAATAATGCTATAAATAAATTATGGTGAATAAATAATATATTAAAATATACAAATTAAATTTTATAAAAAAAATAAAAAAGAATATTTATTTGATTATTTAATTGGAACGAACATTGAACCTCTTGTAGCTCCCATACCTGGGCTACCGTGTTGAACAACTCTTCTTGATGGGGCAAATTCTCCCAAAAATCTTCCAACTGCTTCTTCAACTAATTTTACTTCGATAAATTCTTTACCGTTGTAGATTCCAAAAGGAAGTCCTATCATTTCAGGCGTAATTACGAAATCTCTGCAATGTGTTCTGATTGTTCTTGGGTCTTTTCCCCTATTTGCCAATCTTCTTGCTTTTTTGATTTTCATTACCAATTTTCTCTGTTTAGGAGTAATTCCTTTTTTCATGCTTCTTCTTTGTCTGGAAGGAACTATTTCCATGAACTTTTTAATAGGCATTTCTTGGAGCTCCCCTAATGTGAATCCTTTATATTTGAATTCCACTCTTCTTCTTGGTCCTACTTGTTTTCTATTTTGTTTTCTCTTACTTCTAGCAGAACCTTTTCCAGAAAACTTTTTTTGTTTTGCCATGGTTTCACCATAATTATATCAATGTTTTATGTGTATTCAATTAACTTAAATAATTAACTTAATTATCTTTTCCCAGTTCTTCTTGCCGCTATGTGTCCAACTTTTCTACCCGGTGAAGTATGTCTTGATATTGTTGTTGGTTTTCCTGCATGCTGAGTATTTCCTCCTCCGAATGGGTGGTCTACTGCATTCATTGCAACACCTCTCACTCTTGGCCACAATACAGCTTTTGCTTTCATAGCATGGTATTTTTTACCTGCTTTTGTGATAGGTTTTTCTTTTCTACCTCCACCAGCAACTACTCCAATTGTAGCTCTACACATAGGGTTCAAAGTTTTCATATGTCCAGATGGCAATTTAATTATTGTTTTACTTACATCGTGGGTAATTACATGAGCATAACAACCACCAGACCTTACTAACTTCCCACCGTCTCCGGGAATTGTTTCAATATTATATACAGGAATACCTTCTGGAACTTCCCCTAATGGTAAAACATTTCCTGGTTTTATTTCAGCACTTATTCCACATTCAATAGTATCTTTAATCTTCATACCTTCTGGAATTAAAATTAATCTTTCTTCCCCATTATCATATCTTACTCTTGCAACTGGGGAGCTCCTTCCAGGGTCGTGGAGTATGTCGATTATTGTTCCAACAATTTTATCCTTTCTTTCGGATTCATCGAATTTCCTATATTTTACCGCTCCCTTTCTTTTATGGGTTGGTGAGGTATATCTAGGAGTTCCTTTACCTCTATTTTGGGATTGTAATCGCTTACCCATTATATCACCTAATTAAGTGTATTAATGTGTTTTATGGTATATTTTTATGTTATCCATTTATTAATAGATTCCTAAACTAGCAGCAACTTCTCCTGCATCATATTCATCTTTTAATTTAATATATGCCTTTTTCTTACCTTTCGGAGTAATTAATGTGTTTAAATTTTTAACTTCTACATCAAATAACTCTTTAACGGCATTCTTTACATCGGCTTTTGTAGCCTTTTTATCAATATAAAATACCAATTTATTTTCCTCTTCAATGAGTTTCATTGTTTTCTCACTGATAATTGGCATTTTAATAACATCGAAAGCATCCACACCATTCACCTCAATGGATATACTTGTATTATTGTTGTAGTAACTTAACTATATATAATTAAAATCTTTTGTTTATTTCTTCAACCGCTGATTCTGTCCAAAGTGTTAATCTTCCAGCATCGGCACCAGGTGCTATATGCATTACACCTAAATCATTGGCAGATATTACATCTACTCCGGGAAGATTCTTTGAAGCATTAACCGCATCACATGCACCGCTTACAACAACCAGAACACTTTTTGGTTTTCTGTATTTTCTTCCTCTTAATTTACCAATTCCTGACCTAATTTTTATTCCGTCTTTTGCTCTTTGAACATCTCCATCTAAACCTAAGTTTTTGAATGTCTCCAATACTTCTTTTGTTTTTTTGAGAGATTCGAAATCATTAGATACGATTAATGGAACTGATGGAACGGTCTCAACAGCATGTCCTCTGCTTTTTACCATTTCAACATTAGCGGATGCTGCTATTGCACTAGCTAACGCTTTTAATCTTTCTTTTTTATTTACTCTTTCGTGAAGAATTTTTTCAACCTTTGGAGGGTGACATCTTCTTCCACCAACTGCTTGTGGAACGAAAGCTCCCGCTCCTTGTCCTGTTCTTTTAACTCTTGCTCTACCATGTCCTTTACCGATTGATTTCGCAGAAGTCCTTTTACCTGCCATTGGGTCTACTCCTTTTGGCTGTAATCTTGCAGTAAATGAGGATAAGAATGCCCTCTTAATTAAATCAGGTCTGTATTCTGTTTCAAATACCGCAGATAATTCGGTTTCTCCTTTCTCGGAACCGTCCATGTTATAAACTTTAACTTTCATTATAACACCCATCCGTGTTTATTGTGTATTTAACTACATATAATATTATATTATTACACAGTATATCATTATATTTTATATCGATATTATATATATTGTTTTGTTTGTTACTCTCAAATAAAGTGATATTGTCATCTAAGAGATATGTTTTATAAAAAAGGTGATTGTTTGTATAGGTTATATTGTTTAGATTTTTCTCTTTTTGTAAGGTATGTTCTAAAAATAATTTGGTAGTTTCTAGTTTTATTTTATTTAGATTGGTATTGTAGTTTTGATTATTGTGGTTATTGATATATAGTATAAGATATGTTGATGTAAGAAATATAGTTAAAAAAAGTATAACTGATATGATAGTTTCAAAAATTAAAAATGATTTTTTCATTTGATAAATATAAAATTGCTATCTGTGCTGTTTTGATCTAATGCAAAAGAGTTCTCAATATTTTGTAGTTGTAAATATCTATTGTCAGTATTTAGTTCTTTAGAAAATTTTATTATCAGTATCATATAAATTGATATTAAAATAAATGATAATAAAACTTCAAATAGAATAAACCCTTTAGCTTTTTGCAAGTTCCAAAGCCCTGTGGTAAGCAGTTTTGATTGTGTTATTTATGAAGCTATCAATATTATTTTCTACTAAATATTCATATCCAGCTTGTGTTGTTCCATTTGGACTCATCACTTTTTTAATAATATCATTTGGCATATCATCTTCTAAAAGTGGCACAAATCCATCAAAAAGTGCAGTTGTTAAGATTTTGGCATCCTCTTGTTTTAATCCAGCTTCAATACCACCTTGCATAATACCATTTGCAAAATATGCTAAAAATGCAGGACCACTACCGGCTACTGCTGTAGCGATATCTAGTTCATTTTCACTACTAAGCCATAAAGTTGTGCCTATATTGTTAAAAATCTCAATAGCATCTTGTTTGTTTGCACTATCACCTGTAAGTGTTGTCATAGATTTATTAAACTTAGCAGCAACATTTGGCATCACTCTTATATAGCTTTTTGATGAGATATGTTGTTTGATACTGTTTAATGTAGTTCCTGCTAATACAGAATAAAAGCTATTTGCTACCCCAGTTAATTTATCTGCTACCTCTTTTAAATTGTATGGTTTGACACAAAAAATTATATTTTTACCATTAATATCAAAGTTATCATCCAATACACCTATGGTGATATTTGGAAGTTGTTTTTGTAGTTGTTCTAGTTTTGTTTGATCTCTTCCTATAACTTCAATCTTATAAGTTTGACCATACAATCCATTTAATATAGCTTGTGCCATATTACCGTTTCCTATAAATGTTAATTTCATATAGTATTGCTCCTAAATAATCTAATAAGTCGATATTATAACTATCTTTAATGAAAAATTAGATAAAATTTTAAAATCATTAGCAAAAGATAAATTGGTTGAAATGAAAGATAATTCGCGAACATTAACAGTTGCGGATGTAGTTGCTGCAATAAAATATTTAATAAATTTAAACAATGATGCAGAAGGTGAGACTGATGATAT
>OFAZ01000101.1_pt1 | contig 12156 bp, 12 predicted proteins | sample 1520431 | NCBI WGS metagenome assembly OFAZ01 (sample SAMEA3696446, study PRJEB22514) | metagenome | biome: water; feature: marine; material: hydrothermal vent | place: Pacific Ocean | collected 2014-08-12 | depth 1521 m | reverse complement strand
ATGCCAAAAGATATTTCATCATCTTAGCCATGAGATTCAGTTGTCTTTGATGGATCTGCGTAGATTCCCACGCGTATTTAAATTTTTCATGATGCTCTTTAAGAGAGGAATCACCAAATATCCTTAACTTACGTAAAAGTTCTTCTTGTGCCTTTACGTTGTACTCAGCAAAGTTCACATCAAAATTATGAATCATCCTATGAACTAAGTTCCCCTTATATGATTCTATAATACTTTTGTCTTTACAGTCTCGTACCATCCGTGCGTCCTCTATTGTTTCCTCATGTTGATCTATTCTATGGAGAGTTTCAAGAAATTCTTTCATCTTTTAACTCCTTTAGTATTTTTAACGACTCTCTAATAAGATCTTTTCGTCTATCTCTATTTCTGTTTATTCTTTCAACGATCATCAAGTTAAGATATATGGAGATTAATCCCAATATTGCTATACAAATCATTTCTTCACCTTTGCATCTATTGTTATTTTGTCGTGTTGATATGTATCAAGCTTATTTAATGCTTGACTTCTAGTGAGATGTGAGTACAACCCTTTCTTTCCCCCGACTTCTTGCATAATGTCTAAACTTATACAAAGGGAAATCCACTTTTTAATGATAGGTCTATTCTTCGCAGTATTACTAGTAAAAGATGGTTTTGTAATAGAAGCTAATTTTTTTTGCTTGAAGTTTCCCATAGAGAACATATCATCTAGCCATATCCTCATATCCAAGAATTCACTAGCATCTTTCATTTTTTGTGAGTTCTTTTTAAGGGATTGGATTTTCATTCCAAACTTGGCTAAAAGATGGTCTTTTTCACGCTTTTCGGATAAAGAATCCTTGTATCTAGCAGAAACACTCAAAAGAGTGCTTTGCATATCATCCACTTTTACGGGGATACCGTTATACCTTACTGGCATTATTTCACCTCTTTTCTATAATGTAAAGCGTGGAAGAATACTATATGGTTCTTCAAGTCAGTATCAATAATGTTTCTCATTTCGTCCCAAATACCAAAACTTCTAAAGAGTTCTATTTCTTCGGGAAGATATGGATTCTCTTCATTGTAAAAGCCGTCTAATACAATTTCGGAACGGTTTCTAGGAATAACAGCTACGGTTTCAGGTTCTACGCCTTGAGGTGGGGTTCTTCTTTTAAATATATTTTGCAAAGGTTTGTCTCCTTTCTTTGCTTTAAGGGTGTCTTTAAACTTTTTATCATGCTTTGGACTTCCCGTTACAAGATGTGCCAATTCATGTTTTAAAGCTTTCGCTAAGTCGCTATCGGATAGTTGGGATGATAAATAAATTGTACCATTTCTAATCTCACCCGACACGATATGAGGATCAAGTTTTACAGGATTATCAAATCCTTTGGACTTCACATATTCGGTTAGGGTTGTCTCTTTTTCTGCGATATCATTCGCGTCTCTTTCTTGTTTCTTTCTAAAGTCTAAGTCTGTGTCTTTGTCTCCTATAGGGTTATAGTTTGCGTTTGAATGGATAACATTTCCGTCTTTATCAACAGTAGGCTTATAAGCAGGTGAGTCTGAATAGTTCTCTGATTGAAGATACTGTAATAAGGCAAAATTTGATTGAACAATATGCCTTGACTTGATTGCGTTTGAGCTAATAATCGCTTGAAGTTGTTGGTTTGTTGCATCCACACTTTGAGCTAGTTGACCAGCTATATTCGCCCCTTGCCGTGTTAAGTGGGCTATCGCATTTTTGATGGGTGACATACTACTATAGAAATCTGCTATTTCTGAAATCTTATCCAGTAAATCATTGCTAATATTCATCCGTTGAATCCAGTATCCATACAATTCCATCTTACTCATTATTTCAATCATAATAAGAAAGGCTAAAATAATATCTGCCGTATCCCCTGATGTTGTATTTTTTTCGGTAATAATATTGTTCTGCTCTGCTTCGAGTTTTCCTAATAGCTCTACTTTTGCAACTTGAAGATTGGCTATTTTAGGACTAGTTTTAGAAGAAATGGCACTCTTCTCAGCCCCTATTCTCTTAGCTTTTTCTCTGTTTGCGTTTGACCATCTCGTAATAGTTGAAAGATATTGGCATTTGCCATCTCCGTAGGCACGGATTTTCCCTTTTTTCCTTTTACATCCAGTCCCTCTAGGATTCGCGTTGGCTTTATCTACAATATTTTTATAAGTATCAGCTTTAGCGTTATAAGCGTCGATCTGAGTTTGCAGTTGGATTCTCTTATCATTAATATTAGCGTTTTCACTAGCTAATCTTTGTTTTTCTTGCTCTATCGCACTGTTTATAACATCTATTTCACCGTTAATTCTGGTGATTGTTGGGCTAGACATTTTACCAGTTGATACAGTAGTCTGATTTGTAGCTGTCATATCACTAAAGATTTTCTCTTTATAAATGAAATGAGAGTAGAACAACACAGAAGCAATGCTCATGGCTATAACAGCCCCCGATAACCGTGTTGACCAATGGGATTCTTTATTGAAAATAGACTTGGACTCATGACCGAACCAAAGCTCAGCCCCGATTGAGATGAGTAGAGATACTAGATATTTTGCCCAATCAGGAATGATTAAGGGTTCTAAATGCATAAGGATAGTCATAACAGTAAGACCGACAGAGAAAGGCTTTGCTACGCCCGAATTCCGAATAGCAAAATCCGCTCTTTTCTTTGTTTGAGTGGGGGATGTTACTATCGAATGATCTACAAGTAGGGCTTTTACAGCATCATAAGCTTTAGTCCCTACTTTGAATTCCCCCTCTTGTTGATCTTGAAGAGGGTCACCACTGGGGATATATTGTTCATATATGTGTTTGTGGGGGGTGGTATCTTCTTTATAATTCGCATCATCTACTTTTTGTTTGGCTTTATCATATGCTCCAGAGAACCAAGCCCCCATGTTAAAAGAGGACTCCTTTCCGTTTGATGAAGCCATACTACATCACCATAGAAAAAGCCTTTGTGTAGTCTTCGTCCTTCCATTTTTTAATTGAAGTTCTAAAAATATTAAGGTCTAAAGTTTTATTGTTATTCTTTGCCATAAAGAATAAGACTACAGGAGTTAGCCCCGAAAATGGAATCCCATGCAGTTTATAGTGCGATTGAACGGCAGTGAGTAATTTTTTTCTAGGTTCACTCTCTCCTGCTTCATCTTTAAAGGTTTTTGAAAAGAATTCTAAAACTTTATTAGGTTGATTCTTTAAAGTCTTTGTTGGTGCTATAAGAGTTACGATATCATCTGGAATATCAATCTTTGATTTTCCTAAATATTTAAAAAGAGCCACACCTTTAAAAAGTGTTGATTCAGTCTCTAAAGATTTATTTAGTCCCGAAATGATTTTAGGAATTGAAATAACTACCGCTTCGGATTGCTCTGTTTTTTGATCTTTTGGTTTTTGATCTTTTGTTTTTTGATCTGCCATATTAACTGCCTTTCTTTACATTGAAACTAAAGTTTTGATTTGCAAGACTGTTATAGTTTGGCAAAACACCGCATGACCATTGATTTAACTCGTTCACATCACCATCTGTCAAAAGAAATTCTAAACAGGCATTAAACCCTAAAGTATGTGGGTCTCTAATGCTTTTAGTTTTTTGACCTACTAAAAGTGCAAAATCATACTGCTTTTCGAGGAGTGAAACAGGTGTATAATTCACTTTTCTGTATAGCATCTCTAAAGTTTCTAAGCTTTGTCCTGATATGTTTTTTGACCAATCGGGGGCTAAAATTTCTGCTTTAGTAGTTAGATTAACTTCTGAAAGATAATTGGTAAATCTTGAAACAGTGAATTTTTCACCGCTTTTAAGAGTTCCTTTCTTTCGTGCATCAATACTTATTACTTTTATGTAATGTCTTTTTTGGACTAAATTCAGTTTTTCTTGTTGAATTTCGTCTTTTGTTTTTTCGCTCATATGTATTCCTTGTTTAATTTTAATGCAGTATAGGCTTTTAAAAAACCTATATAAGCATTGGAAAAATAACATAATTTTTTTTCCAAAACTTAGTGTTAAAATTGAAATTTTTCATGTGATTTTTCCGACTTTCAGAGGGTGCGTTTTTTTGAAAATAAACACACCCAAAAAAACACGCTGTCATCACGGTATACTGCGATGACAGCGTTATTTCAAATAGGCGTTTTTTTACTTAACAATAGGGGTGTTAAAGAACATTTTTTAAACTTAATAATTATATTCCTTTTTATATATATATTCGCTTAAAAATTGAGAAATATTTTTAAACTTTTTTATCTTTTTTTTTGAGAAAACAAAGCAGTGTTTTTTAATATTTTTCTCATGTATTTTACGATATAATTAGAAGTAACAAAAAAAAATAAAAAGGACTATCCATGTTTGGAAGTAACAAAATGACAAAAAAAGATTTCAACGATGGTATCACGAATATCAGAAAATTGATTACGAAAACGGAAGCTTACAAGACTATTAAGAAATGTGAGTCCAACATTAGAGAGGGAAGAAGATTACCGAGGAGAAGTGAAGAGTTTGAAAAATGGAGTGATGCTTCTGGAATTCCGATAGATAATATTAGGGATATAGCAGAATTCAAAAAGAATCATGTCAGAAAGTAGTATATAGAACTGCTCTATTATTTAAGTGAGTTAGGCTTTTGTTTATGTTAACACACTAACTCACTAATAAAAATCTGATCACGGCATTCTACTATTTTTGCCCTCTCTTTTGCCTTTAAAAGGGGAGTATCTTATCTTATTGCAACAAATATTCTTTTCCCCTCTATTAGAAGTTCGTCCTATTCCTTAACTTCTCCATATCCTCTCTAAAGAAATCAAAATGATACTGTCTTGAGAAGTGTGGCTCTTTATGAACTTTTAGCAAGAAGTCTCCATATAAAAGGGTAGCTTCATATCTTAAGCAATATCTATCTTCTCCACCTTTAATTCTGTTTCTCAATCGGTATGCTATACTTTTACTATATTCTATATATCCATTCCTATTCTCCTTTAAAGCTAAGGCTAATTCGTGAATAGGAGTATCTATATCCATGCAGAGATATGCAGATGCTTCATTCTTGAAAATAGTTTGAGTAAATAATTTATCAGTAGCCCCCATACATACAGGGATTAGGGAGGTTATCATTTTTTTCCTTTTCTTTTCTGAAAGTATAAAGACAAATACTTAATTTAATCGTTACGTTATCCTTAAAGTATATCGGCAGTGTACTACCGTTACACTCTTTAAGGTTACTTTAGGTACAATACCAAACCAAAATTCTTAAAAAAAGGTAATAACATGAGATTAAACAAAAAAGAGATGAATGTAGCATTCACAACTTTAGATAGCAAATCATTAGACAAAAACGACAAGATAAAAGTAACAGAGCATCTGTTAGGTAATGGGGTCTTATCCTTGAATGAGCGTATATATAGAACGAACGAGGGTGTCGTTGTAGTTTCATTAAAAGATGGTGAACGAGAAGTGTATACAGATAAAAAGTTCATTAGACAATTCGTAAAACAAAAATTATACTGGACACAAGATTATATGATAGATGAACTGTTAGCAATTCGTGAAGTCTATGAGCCAAAACTGATAGAGGGATTAGCACCAAAGAAATATGAGATGAATCTTTGCGTTACCCCGAATCTTACTGAAAACATTTCAAACATTCCATTAGATAAGGTGGAAATCGGTGAAAATATCCAAAAGCTTTTAAATAATATTGTTCCCACAAAAACTGAACAGGAATATCTTTTGATCTGGTTCGCAAATGCCTTACAGCTAAACAGAAATAGAACAGCTATTATACTTAAAGGACATACAGAGGGGACGGGAAAAGGGATCTTTAATAAACATATAGCTTCATGGGCTTTTGGAGAAGCAAATAGTACTACATTTGAGAGTGAAGAGATACTTTCAATATACAATGGTCGAATGGAGAATAATTTATTTTGTTGCTTGAACGAAATAGCTATAGAGGGGAAAGAAACAATAGTTATTGAAAAAATGAAAAGTTGGATTACAGACCCTGAACTAAAAATTAGGAATATGCGAGTTGGGGGTAGAATCGTTAGAAACTATAATAATTTCTTAGTCTTTTCAAATCAATCCAAACCAGTTGATGTTTCCATTACTGATAGAAGATATAGTATATTCTCAACTTCTGAATTCCCACTAACAGATATTTGTAACACAGCTAAGCTTATTGAGGGAATAAAACAGGAAAGACAAAAATTTGTCCTTGGATTATGTAATTTAGATAGTAAACTATTCAGCATGGTGGATAAACCGATGATGACTGAGACAAAAAAAGAGGTAGTTAGTGAAACTATTGGAAGCCATGAAGAATTATTGCAAACAGTCAAAAACAGAGATTTAGATCTTCTCCATACAATGTTAACCGATGCATTAGCTCAACCATTAGGACAAAGGGATTTAGCAGATAGACAAGCTCTTATGTATAATACGAATCTTTTTCAAATCATGGAAGATGTAGAGAGTGAATTTAGACAAAAGTATATATCTACTAATAAATTACAGTTATTGCATTCACTTATCTACGGTGTGGTAACTAAAAGATATTTGGCAAAACTCTATAGCACTCTAAACCCAATAAAGATTAAAAAAGTTAACGGTAAATCAATGCGAGTTAGACCGCTTTAGTCACAATAGGTAGTGTAACAGCTACCTACTTCTTCTTAACTTAAATAATTTCATTTCTTTTAACAACTTACAACATTTTCTACATCTATTGTACAAATTACACTCTTTTTACTAAAAATACCCCTATTTATTAATTTCCATCATTAAGATAAAAACAAGTTTAAAACACTCTTTTTTAAGTGTTTTCGGTCATTTTCTCACTTTTCTAACGATCAAAAAAAAAGAAGTTACGGTTAATGAAACCCTTAGCAAATCCCACACTTTAGGGGTTTCGAAGAAGTTACGCTAAAGTAAGGTTACACTTCTTTTCTAAAAAGTTACATTGTAATCTTGAGGAAGTGTAACCTCTTTCAAAGCCCACAGTTTAGTACTTTATATTATATATATATATATATAGTTACACTAGTTACACTTAATATATATATAAGAGAGTTAGAGTAGTAGTAGTATAAGTACAGCTTATCACAAAATAGGATATAGAGGGAAAGGGGTAACTAAACGTAACTTATGTAACTACACATGAAGCAAAGCCCACAATTTCGGGGTGTTACAGAGGTTTCGCTTAACTGAAACCCCAGTGTGTTCCCTGATAAAGTTTCACTCAAGACCATAAGAAGATCAATACGGAGAAAAAGAATTCATAATTCTCTCTTTAAATGCAAAAAAAGAAATATACAGCTTTAAAACGCTCTACTCGCCATCTCTCTGCGTTTTCTAGCTTCTATCCTTGTCACAGTATATCTTTGCATTTAAAGAGGAATGTAAGCTATTTTTAGCCCAATGTCCTACATTCCTAATGTTCGCAATACTTTAAGTGTCATATCAGTGTAATAACAGTACAATACGGAATAATTCTTATAAAGGTAAAACATGAGTTTTCTAGAAACATTCAAACCGCGTGAACATCAAGCAAAGCTTACAGAGGAGCTAAAGATAATCAAAGCCCCTCTAACAACAATCTACTTAGTTACAGGTGCAGGGAAATCCGCCCTATTCTTTTATTACGCAATGCAAAAAGAGAACCTAAACAAAAAGTTTCTCTTCGTAGTCCCACAGATAGCATTAGCTTATCAGATGAGCAAATATCCCGTAGAAGTTGGGATACTTCAAGGTTCAGTAGAAAGAGATTTGGATCGTAGGATCATTGTCACTACAATTGAGACATACTTACTCAGAGAGAAGAACGAGAAGTGGAGTAAGTTGGATCATTTAAATTTTGATGAGATTTGGATTGATGAAGCTCACACAGCCGTTCCAAGAATCAATAAACTCTTAGAACTTAAACAAGATAATCAAAAATTCAGATTCTTGTCAGGTACACCTTTTGACGGTAATAAAGTTTGGTTTCCTCATTTAAATCACACAGTTTTAGGGCGTAGCTTCGATTATGACTATATGCTGAATAATAAATATCTAGTACCGATGGTTATTTACGAAGAGGGAGACCTGAACACTAAAGGGATGCACCGAACCTCTACTGGTGACTACAATCAAAATGAAATGAGTGAAGCTATTGAAGAAAGCGATATAGATGTCGTTGGAACAGTATTGAAGCGTTATGACTCAAGGTATCCAACAGCTATAGTTTGCCAAAGTATTAAACATGCAAAACAACTCATGAAAGAGTTTCAGGCTCATAATAAAAATTTCAGATGTGAAGCAGTATACACAGGTGCTACCGTAGATATTGGGGCTAAGAAACCTTTAAAGGGAAAGAAAGCTACTGAATACGTTTTGAATATGATGCGAAATTTTGAAGTAGACTTCGTATTTAGTGTTCGAATGCTCACTACTGGAATTGATGTACCAAACTTAGTGAATGTAGTTTTAGCTACAAGGCTTGGTCAGTTATCCACTTTTGTTCAATGTGGGGGTCGTTCTGCTCGAACATATGAGGGGGAAGGACTTTTAAAGACTCATTCCATCCTCATTGATTTGTTTGGAAATGTAAAAGAACACGGTCACCCTTATGAAAGAGTTGATATACTTGACAAAAAGCCAGTAAAGAAAAAGAAAACTTCTATCACTTGCAAAACTTGTGGAAGTGTTACACCTTTACTTCTAGTTGATAAGTATCAAGAAGATAACGACATTATTACGATTAAAAAATGCAGGGATTGTGGAGAAGAAGATATCAGTATAGAAGCCTTGCCAGTCCATCACTGTGGGGGATGTGGAATTGACTATAAAGAAATCATTAGTAGAGATGGTCAAAATATTATTACAACTTGTCCTGAGTGCCAACAAGTAGACCTTTTAGGAACAGTATCGATTAGAGAACTCGTAGTGACTGATAATATGAGTAGACAAAGAGCATTGACCACTATCCGCCAAATTGCATCAAATAGAATGGATATTGATACTTTTTTCGACTTTATGCCAAAACTTACTGCTTTTGAAGAGTATGCCAATAACAAATCAATAGCCTTTATAATTGATGCCTTGGTAAATAAAAATATAGAGTCTTTTCCTTTAGTCATTAGTAGAATGGGAGCTTATAATAAAAAAGTATCACCTCAACAAAAAAAGTTAAAACAATTATTAAATGATGACGAGTATCAATATGCTATTACTTTAGATATTTTTAATCAGAATCCTAACCGACTCATAAAAAGGATAATCCAATACACTCAAACCCCTAAAAAAGAGAGCATTCTACAAATGTTAAAAAAATATGATAAATTTCTAAAAAAATAAGGATACTGATAGTAGTAATACGTTATAATAGCAGTACAACAAAACACAACTAAAGGATAAACAGATGGCAAGAAAATTACCGATCAATGATAGAATTGAAGCGATTCTAGCAAAAAAAGAGAGTGGTGGGAAACTTACCACAGCTGAACAAAATGACTTGGCGGGTAGAGCTGTTGCAATTTTTGGATATAAGCTAAAGAGAGAGCTACAAGAAGTAGCAGAAAAAGAGGGTACGACAACTTCACATATCATGAAAAAATTAGCTAGAGAGTATGTAGATAATGCAAAACATGAGATGACAATTGATCAAAGAATTTTCTTAATGGAAGTAGAAAAATTAGTCAGTAAAATTAAATAATTTTATTAGGGGAGTCTAAGGACTCTCTGTATAAAACTATTAAAGTTTTTTATCAAAAATAAAAGGTATACAAAAAATGACTGAATCACAAAAAAGATTAGCAACTGTAATCATAATGCTAAAAGGTATAAACACAAAATTAGAGACCATAAACGGTCTTGGAACTGTAACTGCGTCCGCTGTTGAGGACTCCGTAAAAATGGTAGATGTAGCAGTAGCAACAGAGCAAATGTTAGCGGTTGAGGAAGAGGAAAAAGTAGAGGTAAAAATAGAAAAAGAACCGACTCCTTTAATAATTAACCCTTTCGATGAGCCTGTAGAGGAAGAGAAAAAAGTAGATGTAAAGGTAGAAGAAATCCCTTTTAATGTGGTTGAGGATAAAGAGGAATTTCCTCAACCGTTATTGGGGGAAAATGAGTTACTAGTATTGGAAGAAGCAGTTACAGAATTAAAACTTGATCCAACAATACCAAAGTTGAACAATGTACGACAATCAGTTACTGCTTTTGAAGCAATAGCAAATACATGTGAGCAAACAGCTGAAATTCACGAGGTTTGTGATGCAATAGAGAAGAATATATTAGCAGTGGCAATGATGATAACTGTAGCACCAAAAAAGGCAGAGGAGAATGTTACTGTTAAAGGAGTGGAAGCAGAAGCACCGATAGTAGAACAGAGCAAAAAACCTTTATATGTCACAAACTTTCTTAAAATATATAAAGATGTCCAAGAGGATTTTAAATCAGAGCTGGACTTGGCGGAATACATGAGTTCAAAAAGATGGAAAAGAATTCCAAATAAAGGCTATGCAAAATATTCGCGTAAAGAGATTAAAAGTATCAAAGACAATTTAGTAAAGTTACAAGAATTTTATAGCAATGGAGATACAGATATAGTAGCACCTATAAAACCTATAGAACCTATAGCAACACCTGTAAAACCTATATTAACTGTAGAGGAAGATAAGTTGACCGAACTTAACAAGGATTTAATTAATCATATGATTAGAATAAGTGCTTTAAGTACTGTAAAATTCTTTGTATCTAATTTCAGAAAAACACCAAAAGATTTACAGAATGTGTTTGGAATAGAACAATATGAGTCAGAGGATATTGTTAATAGAAGACACTTATTCATGAAATACATACAAACAAAAGTGATATAAAATGGGAATGAGCAATCTTTTTATCAGGTTTTTTAACTCAATGATCCAAAGTGGGGGAGAGTATAAAAAATCTCTCGTTTCTATTGATTGTGGGCTAACTGGAGGTATCACTATTCTTAGAGAGAATGGAGAATATCTTTATTACCCAATGCCACGAGAAGCTAAAGAGCTTGACAGTAAAACTTTGTACACTCTTCTTTTAGAAGCTAAAGATATTGTTATAGAGGAGCAATTCTTAATTAAAGAACAAACTAATCAAGTAGCTAATATGACTATAGGAAAAAACTATGGTGTTATTCTTGGATTGGCACGTGCCACAGAAGCTAAGATCCACATCATCCATCCAAGGGTTTGGCAAAAAGGGTATATTTTTTGCCCACCAACTCGAAGAAAGACAAAAAAAGATCATATTATTTTGGCTCATTCTTTAGGGATGCCAAAAAATATTAAGTCAGATGGGATAGCAGACGCTTTTTTAATTTCAAAATATTTTGAGAAAATTAGTAGAATAAAAGCAAAACGTAAGTAATATAACAGTATACTTACAGAGTAACAACATAAATATAAAGGTATAACGATGAAAACAAGAAATTATGAAAAACTTAAGGGTTTAGTAAGTGCAATGTCCGATTTTAATAAGAGGGGAATAGTTCTAAGAGTAGATAGCGATGTAAGCATACAAGGGAAAATAGCATGGAGTTACTCATCTCTACCGAGTATGAAACAGCAGATTGTTCCAACAATGATTAAATGTGGTTTGGAATTCGTAACAGTACAAGAACAAGTAGGAGACGAACTATTTTTAGCAGTGGATTTAGTTCATATCAAAACGGGGGAATTTCTCTCACATGAGCAAAGCTTAGGAAAAGTTGTACATGGTTCTCTTCAAGATGAGTTCAAGCGACAGTCTATAATTTCATACAAGATCAGAAATGCGATGTTAGGGTTATTAAATATACCGACAAACGCTAAAGGGTATGATTATTCTATGGATTGGGGGAGCGAATCTGATGAGAATACACCAAAAACAGCCCCTACTCCAGTAACTAACTCTGTATCGGATGCAGAGCTTAAATCTATCTCCTCTAATTTTACTAATTGGGTAAAAACAGACACTCAAAAAAAATGGGTAATGACTACTTTTAAAGGTACAAAGATAGACGAAAGAGGAAACTTTATAATTCCTGTGGTACATTATGAAAAAGCGTTAAAAAAATGGGATGAGATATTAAAGAACCAAGTAGCACCTGTAGCACCTGTAGCACCTGTAGCACCTGTAGCACCTGTAGCACCTG
>OFAZ01000098.1_pt1 | contig 12311 bp, 11 predicted proteins | sample 1520431 | NCBI WGS metagenome assembly OFAZ01 (sample SAMEA3696446, study PRJEB22514) | metagenome | biome: water; feature: marine; material: hydrothermal vent | place: Pacific Ocean | collected 2014-08-12 | depth 1521 m | reverse complement strand
AAAAGAAGTTTAAATTTACCACAGCAGATCGTTTGTTATACAGGACAAGATACCTGACAGAAGGGGTATTTCTGGGCAGCAAGCACTTTGTCAAAGAGCAATTTCAACGATTTAAGGATAAATTAAAGATAGAAAAGGACAGACAACCACATAAGATATCAGGTTTTGAAGATATTTATTCCTTCAGGCAGACGCCTTAAAAAAATGTACATAAAGTTACCCTGTGCATCCTGACACCAATAATTTTTTTATATCAGACTACTTTCCTGTCCCTGTCCCTTTTACTCTTTTTACTTCTGGATGACGGTAAGTCAAACGCAACGATATATTCTTCTCCTTCACGCATTCTGGCTGATGGCTGATAGCTGATTATTATTGGGGGATATTATCCTCCTGTCCCTTTTTATTCAGTCCCTTTTTATTCAATTATTATTGGGGGATATTATCCTCCTGTCCCTTTTTATTCAATACAACAAATTTTAATCATTTTTCGCGTCCTGGCTAAGTATATGTTTTATTTCCTCCAATTCCTTTTTGATCTCCTGAACAAGTCCTGCCCAGCGGCCCTGCTCTTCCAACCGCATCCTGGCCCCCTCAATGGTCAACCTGTCTTCATAAAGAAGTGTCTTTATTTTTTTTATTAACTTAATATGTTCTTCAGTATATAGTCTCTGCCCTTTTGACGTGCGCAAAGGTTTAAGCTGGGGAAACTCCTTCTCCCAGAACCTGAGTACATAACTTTCCAGGCCAAGCATCTTTGCTGCCTGACCGATCTTATATGTCTTTTCCTTTTTACCCATTTTCCTAACTTTTTAAAGCACCCCTGCCACCAGGTCCGCCCCTGCACCCGAACAACATCTTTGCGCTACAACTATTTACTTTTCAGAAAAAAAACAAGGCGGGCCATAAGGCCCGCGCCCTGATAATGATTTTTTTGTGACAGAATTATTGACATCAAAAGCTACTTGTTGTACAAGATGTACAACAAGTACATAAAAAAAATGGAGAAACAAACTGATGCCTATCACTATTTCTACGGCAGATGCCAGAAAAAATTTAGCAGATATTTTAAACAAAGTGGCTTATACCAAAGAGCCAATTGTGTTGACGCGCAGAGGTAAAAAAATTGCCGCGCTAATATCCCTGGAAGAACTTGAATTGCTCCAGCACATAGAAGACCTTCTTGATATTGAAGATGCAAAAAAAGCCCTTGCCGAACCTGGCGAAAATATCCCTGCACAGGAAGTCTGGAAACAACTTGACCTTTAACAAATGCCCTATTCCATAGAATTTCGACCATCCGTACTGAAAAGCCTGAAACGGTTTCCCAGGCGCGATCTGGTGAAAATTAAAAAGAAAATTGAAGAACTTGGAGAAAATCCCCCTCCACCTAATAAAACCAAAATGAAAGGAAACAATCCATTTCATAAAATCCGATGTGGTGATTACCGCATAATCTATGAAATCCACAATAATAAACTGGTAATTCTAGTTGTAAAGATAGGACATAGAAAAGATGTTTACCGGAGGCTCCAATAAAAAGCGTAAACTATAAGCTCTCAACCGTTTTAACTGTCTTCCTCATATTGTCAGGTAATTCTTTTTGAATGAGCACAAAATATTGTCCCCTACATCCCATCTCCGACACTACTAGCATGTAACTATTTACTTTTCAGAAAAAAAACAAGGCGGGCCATAAGGCCCGCCCTGAACTTCGTTTCAGAAATTCGAATATTGAAATGCGAAATTCGAAACACTTTCGAATTTTTTAAATTACGGAAATCGCACATCCAGATTCTCTAACACTGCTTCCCCTATCTTCTGGTGAGCCTTATTTACTTCCTTATCTTTCAGGGTCCTTTCAGGATGACGGTAAGTCAAACGCAAAGAGAGATTTTTCTCACTGGCCCCTTCAGGTTGATATATATCAACCAAAACTACACTTTCCAGAATAGGAATGTTTAGCTTCTCTATAACTTCTGTCACCTGGGCAAAGCGCAACGTCAGAGGAGCAACAATGGTCATATCACGACGAACTACCGGAAACCTGGGAATATTTTTAAACTTTACTTCCTGACTTTGATAAATTTCTTGCACTAAATCCAGATCAAAATCAGCACACCAGACAGCGCTCTTTGCCTTGTATGGTTTTGCAAGTTCCGGTTTTAAGCGGCCAATAAATCCTAATTTTTTACCATCACCAGACTCACAAATCACACACGGATTTAAATATGGATGTTCTTCAGCCAGCTTAAACTGGACCGGAGTACACCTGAAAACCTGTACAAAATGATCAACCAATCCCTTTATATCAGTATAGTCAACTTCTTCATCTTTAAATGGCCAATGAGATGCATGTCTTTGCCCATAAAGAAGGATGCCCAGGCGGTTATTTTCCCTGGTCTCAGTATCACTTTCCTGATCCTGAATAAAAGTATGGGCAACCTCAAAAAGTCTCAGACGCTTATGGCCCTGGCCAATATTTATTTTTAGAGTTTGTAAAAGACCTGGCAAAAGCTCAGGCCGCAAGACATTTTGCTCCTCAGTCAAAGGATTGCAGATTAAAACCCTGCCCTGTTCTGCAATGCCTAAAAGATCCAGATCCTGTGTGCCTACAAAACTGTAATTAATGGCTTCCTGAAGGCCTAAGCCGCAGGCCCACTTTTTCACCTTTAAAGTAAAATCATAATTATAATCAATATTCTCATCATCTAAAGATTTGCTTATTCTGGGCAGGTGAGCAGGAATCTTATCCAGACCATAAACCCGGCCCACTTCTTCAATAAGATCAACTTCCCTTTCAAGGTCCAGACGGTAGCTGGGAGGAGTAACCTGCCATACATCTCCGTTTTCTTCGACCACACAGCCCAGTTTGGTCAGGGTCCTGGCACAAAAGGTTTCATCCACATCTAAGGCCAAATATTCACTTGCCCTTTTGGGGCGAAAATTTATCTGACAGCTGACAAATGGCCTGGGCTCGGCTTTGGCTACACCTTTTGCTACTTTGCCCCCGGAGAGAGTAGCCATTAGATAAGTTGCCCTGTCCAGGGCATAAGCTGAACCTACCTGATCAACCCCCCGTTCAAAACGAAAAGAAGCCTCGGAACTCAGGCCCAGCCTCCGCGCAGTTTTTCTGATAGTCGGAGGATTAAAAATCGCGCACTCAAGCAGAACTTCCGTACTATCCTGCTTTATTTCACTATTGGCTCCGCCCATGATCCCGGCCAGAGCAACTGGCTTTTCTGCATCCCAGATTAAAAGGTCAGAGTCTTCCAGTTTGCGGACCTGATCATCCAGGGTCACAATTTCCATGCCCTGTTTTGCTCTTGCCACGCGAATAATCTGTCCTGCAAGAAGCTCCCGATCAAAAGCATGTTGAGGCTGACCCAGCTCCATGAGCACATAATTGGTTACATCTACTATATTATTGATCGGTCTTATGCCCACAGCCATCAGCCTGTAACGCATCCAGGCCGGGCTCTGCTTTATCTGGCATCCAGTCAGTATCCTGGCTTGATAAAGAGGACAAAGATCAGGATCATCAATTATAATCTCAACTTCCTTGGCACAATCCAAGCCTGCATCTTCTACCAGGTCAAACTCAGGAAGGTTTAATGGTAAATCAAAGCTGGTGGCCACCTCCCTGGCCAGTCCCAGAACACTTAAACAATCTGCCCGGTTGGGAGTAACGCCAATATCAAAAACATATTCATCAAGCCCCAGGGCACTAACAAGTGGGGTACCAGGTTTTAAGTTGTCATCCAGGACCATAATGCCCGAAGAATCAGTCCCAAGTTCAAGTTCTGTTTCTGAGCAGATCATCCCTTGCGAAATTTCTCCCCGAATTTTAGCCTTTTTAATCTTAAATCCAGCGGGCATTGTTGTCCCAACAAGGGCCACGGGAACCTTCTGACCACTGGCTACATTTGGCGCGCCACAAACAATCGGTAGAACCTCTTCCCCTACATCTACCCGACACAGAGACAAATGGTCTGAATTAGGATGCGGTTTACATTCCAGGACATGCCCCACTACAATCCCGGCCAGGTGAGCAAAAGGCTCAATTATCTCTTCAACTTCCAGGCCGAGCATAGTCAGCTTTGCTGCCAGTTCTTCTATAGAGCCTTCATATGGGGTAAATTCGCGCAACCAATTTAAACTTAAAAGCATGGAATCCTCTTTCTAAATTCATTTGTTAAGTAGCTTAAGTAGTTTAAGCTGGGCTAACGCACCTAGATAATAATTCTCGCGCAAAGCCGCCAGGCCGCCAAGGAAAAAAATATTTTGGCTCTTCTTGCTCCGCAAGACGAGCTAAAAGCCTTCGGCCCGAAGGGCCGATGGGTTTTGAGCTGACTTTAAGCAAAGGCAGCTCAAAAAACTTTGCGCCTTGGCGGCTTGGCGCGAGGTATTTATTAAACACAATTGCCCTATCAGACAAATTGCTGCAAGAAACGAATATCATTGTCAAAAAACATGCGCAGATCACCAATACCATATTTGAGCATGGCTATCCGTTCCACACCCAGTCCAAAGGCAAAACCACTGTATTTTTCTGGATCGTAATCAACCATCGCAAATACAGCAGGATCAATCATTCCGCAGCCCAAAATTTCCACCCACCCAGTTTCTTTACAAACCCGACAGGTCTGGCCATCTATTTTGCCCTTCCCACCACACATAACACAACTGATATCCACCTCAGCGCTGGGCTCAGTAAAAGGGAAAAAGCTTGGCCGAAAGCGCACCCTGGTTTTGGGGCCAAAAATACGGTGTAAAAACGCAGTTAAAGTGCCTCTAAGATCGGCCATACTTACCCGGGTATCAACCAAAAAGCCTTCTATCTGATGAAACATTGGTGTGTGGGTTAGATCAGAATCGCGACGATAGACTTTGCCCGGAGCCACAGCCGCCACTGGTGGCTTGCGCTTGAGCATGGTCCGTACCTGCAACGGAGAAGTATGGGTGCGCAGTAGAATTTTATCAGAAATATACAAAGTATCCTGCATGTCGCGGGCAGGATGCTCAGGCGGAATGTTCAGTGCCTCGAAATTGTAAAAATCATTCTCCACTTCTGGTCCGGAAACCACGTCATAACCAAGTCCTATAAACACCGAACAAATATCTTCAATAACCCTTGTTATGGGATGAAGTGAACCTACATCAGGGTTGCGGCCTGGAATGGTGGGGTCAAATGTGGCCAGGTCTATCTGATTCTTTTCCTGCTCAATGGCCTCTTTTTTCCCCTCAAACAATTCAAACAACTTCTGCTTGACTTCATTGGCCTTTTTTCCAGCCACAGGGCGTTCTTCCTTGCCTAGTTCAGGCAGGCGAGACATTACCTGAGCAAGACGGCCTTTTCGGCCCAGGTACTCAACCCTGATCTTTTCCAGCTCCTGGAAAGAAGAAGCCTGATCCAGGCTTTGCTCTAGCTCCTGGATCAGGCCTTCTAAATCCTGAATTATATTTTGAACTGATATCATCTTCTCAACTTTTTCTTAACTTCCTATTTTCCCTGACTTCTCATCTTCCACCTAATTCGCTCTGGCTTTAACCATTTCTGCAAGCTTGGCAAAAGCGGCCTTTTCATTGACTGCCATGTCTGCAAGAACCTTCCTGTTCACAGCCACGCCAGCCTCACTTAAACCGTTCATAAAACGGCTATAAGAAAGGCCGTACTCTCTGGCCGCGGCATTAATACGCACGATCCACAGCTTGCGAAAATTCCTTTTCTTCTGTTTCCTGTCTCTGTAAGCGTAACAAAGTGCCCTTTCCACTGTCTCACGGGCAGTGCGGTACAACTTGCTTCTTGCTCCGCGATAGCCCTTGGCCATCTTCAAATATTTTTTATGCCTCCTGTGGGCAGTTTTTCCTCTTTTTACGCGCATCTTTCTTCCTCCTGAAAAATATAACTAAAATGAATTAGGCAACAACTTTTTAACCTGCTTCATATTGGCGCTGTCCACAAGCGCTGGCTGGCCCAATCTTCTTTTTCTTTTGGCATTTTTCTTGGTTAAAATATGCCTTAAATTTTGTCTTCTTCTCCTAACCTTCCCTGTACCAGTCAAAGAAAAGCGCTTGGCCGCGCTTCGATTTGTCTTAATCTTAGGCATGTTATCCTCCTATAAAGAGTCGCCTGCAAAAAGTCCCTTTTTGCAGGCAATGTTGAATGCTTCACCCTGTTGAATGCTGTCAGGGACAGCCCCGCAAAGCGGGATTCAACAGGGTAAATGTTGAATTATTACAATATGTTATAAGTTGATATCTTTGTTAAAAAGTTCAGTTTTGAGTTTTTGCAGTTAAGTCATAAAAAACTCAAAGCTAAAAGCTCAATATCATAATCCAGATATAAACAATTAGCTCTTTTTCTTCCCACCAAGCGGAGACAGAATTAAATTCATGGTCCGCCCCTCAAACCTGGGCTGCTGCTCTACCTTAGCTATATCGGAGAGCATTTCTACTATCTTTTTTAAAACCTCTACACCGCGATCCTTATGCGCTAATTCCCTGCCACGAAAAAAGACTGTTACCTTGCACCTGTCTCCTTTCTCAATAAACCGACGAATATGCCTTACCTTTGTCTGTAAATCGTTTTCATCAGTCTTGGGACGAACTTTTATTTCCTTAAGCTGAATCCTGGTTTGTTTTTTCCTGGCTTCCTGTTGCTTTTTTTGCTGTTGATACTGGAATTTACCATAGTCCATTATCCGGCATACCGGCGGATTGGCATTAGGCGCAACCTCAACCAGGTCAAGCCCCATAGTCTGCGCATGCTGCAAGGCCTGGGCAATATCCATAATGCCAAGCTGCTGCCCATCAACATTAATAACCCTAACTTCTTTGGCCCTGATCTGCCTGTTTCGCCTGGCCTTAATAGAGGTATCTATAGCTCATTCCTCCCTTTTTAAAAGGTTCTTCCATATCTTCTATTATTAGTTCCACAACTTCCGTAAGCGTCTTCATGCCCAAATTTTTTCCTCCGCGCAAGCGTACATTAAGGCTAGACTGCTCTATTTCCTTTTCACCAGCAATAAGCATATAGGGAATTTTTTCCAGTTGAGCTTCTCGCACTTTATAGCCTAACTTCTCATTGCGCACATCTAACTCCACCCTTATACCTGCCTCGCGCAATTGCTGATAACATTTTTCTGCATACGGCTTGTGCGCGTCAGTAATGGTCAAAATCCTGGCCTGAACAGGTGCTAGCCAGGTTGGGAAAGCTCCGGCATAGTGTTCGATTAAAACACCCAGAAAGCGCTCAATTGCGCCTAAAACAACCCTGTGCAGCATCACCGGGCGATGTTTCTCACCATCTTCGCCAATATAGACCAGATCAAAACGCTCAGGCAATGTAAAATCGCATTGTATTGTGGCGCACTGCCATTTCCTTCCCAGGGCATCTTTTAGCTTCACATCAATCTTTGGCCCGTAAAACGCTCCATCACCCGGACAAATATCATAATTTAAACCAAGGGAATCCAGTGCCCGGGTCAAAGCACTGGTCGCGCGGTCCCAATCTTCGTCAGAACCAATGGACTTTTCCGGCCTGGTACTAATCTCCATCTCATACTCAAAGCCAAACAATTGCATGATATCCTGAACAAACTGCAAAACCCCTCTTATTTCATCCTGCAGTTGATCGGGACGGCAAATAATATGTGCATCATCCTGGGTAAACTGCCGCACTCGCAACAGCCCATGCAAAACACCTGACTTTTCATGGCGATGGACAGTGCCCAGTTCGAAGTAACGTATGGGAAGATCACGATAACTTCGCATCCTGGACTTATAAATAAGCATGTGGGCCAGACAGTTCATGGGTTTTAACCCATAAGCCTGATCATCAATCTCAGTAAAATACATATTTTCCCGATAATTATCATAATGACCAGACTTCTCCCACAACTCACGCCTTAAAAGCTGTGGTCCCTGAACAATTTGATAACCTCGCTTGAGATGCTCTTTGCGCTCAAAATCCTCCAGAATAGCCCGCACCAACGCCCCTTTAGGATGAAAAATAGGCATCCCAGGACCAGCCTCTTCAGAAAAACTAAAAAGATCTAACTGCGGACCAAGCTTCCTATGATCTCGCTTCTTGGCCTCTTCCAAACGGGCTAGATATTTTTTTAAATCTTTTGGATTGGCAAAGGCTGTGCCATATATTCTTTGCAACATGGGCTTATTTTCATCGCCTCGCCAATAGGCCCCGGCAACAGATGTCAATTTAAATGCCTTTAAATAGCCAGTAGAAGGAATATGCGGGCCGCGACAGAGATCAACAAAATTACCATGTCGATAAATAGTTACTGTCTTTTCAGGAATTTCATCCAGTATTTCCAGCTTATATGTCTCATTCATGTCCAGAAATAATTTTTTGGCATCTTCTCTGGACAACTCCTCGCGCACAAAAGGATGGTCTCTGGCCACACTCTCCTGCATACGGGCTTCGATCTTTTCCAGATCATCTGGAGTAAAGGGACGCTCATAATCAAAATCATAATAAAAACCATTCTCAATGCTGGGACCAATGGTCACCTTGGCCGTAGGGAATAAATCTTTAACAGCTTCAGCCATAATATGGGCAGCGCTGTGGCGTAAAATATCCAGTCCTTCCGAAGTATCTATATATACTGGCTCTATTTCTCTACAATCTTCTGGCACCTGGCGAAACAGATCAAAAACCTGCCCGTCGCACTTACAGGCCACCACCTGTTTTCTTTTTTTATTGGACAGATAAGCTTTTAAAATATCTGCAAAAGTCTGACCTGACTTAACTTGTACCTCTTCCTGAACGCCAACTATTTTGACCATTTTTCCCTGCCTATAAACAGATTAGGGAGGCTTAAGGCCTCCCTAAATAATTTCTCTGGTGGTAGGCGCGAGGAGATTTGAACTCCTGACCACTTGCGCGTCAAGCAAGTGCTCTCCCCCTGAGCTACGCGCCTTCAAAAAGTAGAAAGTACCTAGCAGAGGCAAGCGAGTATTGTCAAGAAATCTCTTGACTTTTTTCACAAGTATGGAATTGAGGCAAAAGTTCACGAATACAGGCTGAATTTAAAAAACCAAACTTCCTACAAACGGAGGCCAGATGTCGGCACAATTTTATCTTTTTTTGATCATTTTTATCCTTATAGGCCATTTCATATTGAATGGTTATCTCAACTATCTCAACTTAAAAAGCCTTGATCCGGGCCTTCCTTCTGAATTTCAAGACATATTTGACCAGAATTTATATGCTAAATCCCAGGAATACACCAGGGCTACGACAAAATTAGAACTTATCGAATCTTTTTTCTTCCTGGCCCTAACCCTCCTGGTTATTCTCTCCGGCACATTTAATAAACTCGATGCCTTTGCGCGCTCTTTTGGCCTGTCCGAGCCTTTAACAGGACTTTTATTTTTTGGGCTGATTTTTATCCTTGCTGATTTCTTAAGCCTTCCCTTTGAACTATACAAAATTTTTGGCCTGGAAGAAAAGTTTGGCTTTAACAAAATGACACCTTCCTTATTTATCCTGGACAAGATCAAGGGCTATATTTTAACTACCATCCTGGGTTCTCTTGTTATCTACCCCATTCTTCTCTTCTTCCAGAAACTAACTACCTGGGCCTGGCTTTTTTGCTGGCTAACCACCATCTGTTTAATGCTTATCATTCAGTATCTAGCTCCGACTCTTATTTTACCACTTTTCAACAAGTTCACCCCTATTGAGGACGAAGAACTAAAAGAAAAGATATTTGCCCTGGCCCAAAAATGCGGATTTAACTTAAAGGGCATCTATATCATGGATGGCTCCAAACGTTCAACAAAAACCAATGCCTTTTTTACAGGTTTTGGCAAAAATAAACGCATTGCCCTGTTTGATACTTTACTAAATAATCACACCCATAAAGAGATTCTAGCCATTTTAGCCCATGAAATAGGACATTTCAAAAACAAGCACATCCACAAAAACCTGATACTATTCTTTTTGCAGACAGGTTTAACATTTTTTATATTAAACTGCTTTATCCACAATGAACAGCTAACCCAGGCCATTGGCTTTTCCCAGCACTCAACTTATGCGGCTATCTTTGCCTTTGCCCTTATCTATCCCCCAATCTCCCTTGTTCTAGGCCTTTTGGCAAACTTTATCTCCAGAAAACACGAATTCCAGGCTGATGCCTTTGCGGCTCAAAATACATCGCCAGAGGATTTAATCTTCGCCTTAAAAAAACTGTCCAAATCCAACCTATCCAATCTTACTCCTCACCCTCTATATGTATTTTTTAACTACACGCATCCACCTGTGCTCCAGAGGATCAGGAAGTTGAAAAGATAGAAAACCGGGAACTTGTAGGGGCGTATTGCATACGCCAATCAGAATGCGTATTGCATACGCCCGTCAAAAAATTAGAAGAATTAGTAAGGAGGTACAAATGGATACCATTTCTATTCAAACCAATACCAGGGAAGAGTTAAAAGACATTACAGCAGAAATTGCTCGCCTTGTGAAATCCAGAGATTACACCAACGGCGTGCTCACTATCTACAGTCCACACACCACAGCCGGGATAACAATCAATGAAGGAGCTGATCCTTCCGTGGTACGAGACATAATCGTCAATTTACGCAAACTAATCCCTCACAAGGGGGACTACCAGCATCTTGAGGGCAACAGCGATGCCCATATCAAAACCAGTCTCATTGGCCCATCCGTGCAGGTCATAGTAGAGGATGGAAAACTCTGTTTAGGCACCTGGCAAAAAATATTTTTTGCTGAATTTGATGGCCCAAGGTCACGCAAAGTATGGGTTAAATGGTGCGGGTGCTAAAAGAACTCTCGCTGAAGACAGGCTCTTTTTAAGGTGTATCCAGGGCTAACGCACCAAAATCCGAAGGGAGCATCCGCCACTAGCTGGGTTAGAGCAATTACAAATCCGAATAAAGTACTCGCTCGATTTTACCATAACTCTTTAACATTTTTACAGATTGATCATGAAACAGGACAATATCATTATAGGATGTTTAATCAATCCATCAGAACAAAATAAATTCAAGCAAACCATAGCAGAACTTGCTAATCTATTACAATCAGAGCTTCAGACAACTTTTCCACAATTCACCTGGAAATTGCCTGTTGTCGAACGAAGCGATTTTCCCCAGAATCTTTTGCAGGATCCTCTGGAATTACTTGAATTTGGCTCTAATCTCAAACTCGAATATGGTTTTGATTTTGCTCTTGTTTTTACCAATATGCCATTAAAACCACGATTTAATCAAATTGTTAATGCTGTTTCATCCAATATGCTTGAAACCGCCATTATCAGCACTGCACGCATATTCGAATCACCTTCTAAAATCCAGATTAACCAGTCATCACCTGAAGTTACACATCAATACCATGCTACTCAGTCAAATAACACTACTCAACAAGCATGTACAACAGGCGATTCTCAATATTCAATTTCACTTTTAAATACTATAAACCAAATACTGGCTCTATGTAAACACAATCTAGGACATCTCTGGGGATTAGATCACAATGACCAATCAGTCATGGCGCCACTTATCAATTGGACTGACATCAACAATACAGATTGGACACGGGGAGAGAAAGAACACATCTTAGCTTATCTGAAAAAAATAGCTGATCCACGATTAGAAGAAACTACCGCTGGCTCAAAACTGGGCCAAATATTTTTCTATTTACATCTACTGAAACAGGAAGGTCTATCAATACTACGTGATATTCTTTTATTACGATCATGGCTAATGATGCTCCATCTCGGCAAATTTACAGTTACTACAGTCATATCAGTTATTTTTCTTTTTTTAAGTGCTGAAGCATGGGAAATGGGGGCATCATTGGATACAAACTGGGTAAATGTATCATCTGTTGTTATTATTATGCTGACCACATTTTCCCTCTATTTTGGACAAAATTTACATAAAATTGCCAGATCTGATAAAATAATGGAGCAGGCAGTACGCTCCAGAATAGTCTTAATCGGCACACTTTTAACAGGTATCATAGCATTCTGGCTCAGTGTTTTTTTGTTCGCAATAATTATTATATATATTTTGCCCCATAAAGTATTATTAAATTGGTCAGGGTTATCGTCATCATTACCTGTTATACATTACGCAAAAATTATGGCAACATTTGGAATAATGGCCTCAGCATTGGGAGGCAATCTTGAAGAAACAGAGGATTTAAAAGCTGTTCTTTTTTATACAGAAGAAACCTGAGTCCAAAAAATTTTATCAACAAATGTAAACTGAGTCGCCTGCAAAAAGTAAATTTTTCCGTGCGGGGACAGGCGAACAGCGAT
>OFAZ01000097.1_pt1 | contig 12322 bp, 13 predicted proteins | sample 1520431 | NCBI WGS metagenome assembly OFAZ01 (sample SAMEA3696446, study PRJEB22514) | metagenome | biome: water; feature: marine; material: hydrothermal vent | place: Pacific Ocean | collected 2014-08-12 | depth 1521 m | reverse complement strand
ATAATGTCTTCTAATTTTATTTTATTTTTTATACTATATTTTATATCGTCTTTTATTTCTTTATTTGAGTTAATTATATTTAAGTTATTTATTATATCTGCCATTTCCCGCAATCCTGTAATGTATGTGCAACCATAATTTAAACAGGTGCCTCCTATTTTGTTTTTTTCGTAAAGCGATACGGAAAATCCTTTTTTAGCTAATTCAGTGCTACAATATTTTCCAGCAGGTCCGCCACCAATAACGGCAATTTTTACATTTTCAGGGAGCTCCATAATTTACACCAAGAGAGACATATATAGTATATGAATATATTTTATATTTTAACATATTATATTTTAGCATATTATAGTTTTTATCTTATTTAATAATATTTAATAATAAAAAGTGATAAAATGCACCCTACAAAAAAATTAAAATATTCTAAATCAAAATTATTAGATGGCAAAAATATCGTTGTGGCAGTTTCTTCCTCAATTGCAGCAATTGAGACTCCAAAGTTAATGAGGGAGCTCCTAAGGCACGGAGCAGATGTCCGATGTATTGCCACAGAGGAATCAAAAAAAATAATCGGTGAGGCATCATTAGAGTTTGGTTGCGGAGCTCCGATAGATTACGAAATCACTGGAAAAATTGAACATGTTGAACTATATGAAGAATGCGATGCAATGTTACTATTTCCAGCTACGGCAAATATAATAAGTAAAATATCGTTAGGTATTGCAGACAACATAATAAATACTACGGCTACGATGTTTTTTGAGAAAAAGCCAATATTTGTAGTCCCAGCAATGCACCAAAATATGATGGATACAATAGACAACCATTTAATTAATTTGAGCGGTAAAAAAGAAATATATATAATATCTCCGAAAATGGAGGAAGAAAAGGCAAAAGTTCCGTCAATTGAAACCGTTGTAAGTGAAGTTGTCGATAAATTAAATAAAAAACAGGAAAATAACGATAAAAATAATAATAATAAAAGTAATAAAAATAATAATAAAAAAGTATTAATATTATCGGGCGGAACAGCGGAATTTATCGACAAAGTAAGAATAATAAGTAATTTATCGTCTGGAAAAACTGGCTATTTACTTGCTCAATGTTTTTGTAAGGATGGTTTTGATGTGTCTGTAATATATGGGATGGGAAAAAAACCACCATATTATATAAAATCATACAATACAATTAATACTATGGAAATGTTAAATAAAGCTATGGAGATTGGAAAAGATGCGGATATAATAATCTCCTGTGCCGCAATATCGGATTATGCCCCATTGGAAGAACAAAAGGGAAAAATAAGTTCAGATAAAGAAGAATTAACAATAAAATTAAAGAAAAATCCAAAATTAATAAAAGAACTTAAAAAGGCATTTCCAAATAAAATAATTGTTGGATTTAAGGCAGAATATGGAATACCAGAACAGGAATTAATTGAAAAAAGTATAAAAAAACTTAAAGATGCTAATTTGGATTATATTGTAGCTAATGATTTATCCAAACATTATTTTGGCGATGATTATAATGAAGTAATTTTAATAGATAAGATAAATAATATTAAAAAATTCAAGGGCAAAAAATCCGATATAATGGAAAATATTAAAAATGAAGTTATTAAAGATTTAAATTAATATATTTTAAATTAATACATATATATTATAAAAACGGTGAAATTATGAAAAACAAAAGTTCTTCCACTATAAAAATAATAGAAGATATAACGAATTTTTTAAAAAAAGAACAAATTAATTTATCAAAAGTTTCAAAAGATGGACGAGTAAATTCTATTTTAAATGAAGATGAAATTCTAAAATTAATAGAAAAAAATTATGATATAGAAATACCTCGGCATAGGGCTTGGGCGGATTTTTTCATTGACGAAATACCAATAAATATAAAAATTACAACAACAGAAACCGCTGACAATGCAAGTTCAAAAAACGGTTTATATTATGCTTTAACGGGAAAAATATATGTGGGTAATACATCATGGCATTCATTTTTAAAGTCATTAAAAGAAAATATGGCAGAGACTGATAATGATTATTATTTTTTAATCATAAATAAAAAAGATTCAAATGATGTATTTTATAATTCATTAAAAAGGTTGAATAAAGTGCAACCTAATGGAAATAATTTGCCATTTCAAATAAAATGGAATGAAAACAGGACGCCCAAAGATAGAACTTTTGAAGAAGCTAAAAAATTATTATTGGTAGGATTGGGTAAATCTATTAAATTAAGAGCTGATGTTTATTTTAGTTTTAAAGAATACTTTAATGAATTTATTGAATGATATGGCGAAAATATGAGTATGAATAACATTAAACAATTAGGTCAAGTATTTACTCCTGATTTTATTGTTATGGAAATGATTTCATTAATTAAAAATAGTGGAACAATATTAGAACCTTCAGCAGGAAATGGGGCTTTTGTTAAACGATTAATTAATAAAAATTTGACATCAATTGAGTTAGACCCAAAATTGGCAAAAAAGAGCAATTCTCTGTGTATGGATTTTTTTGATTACCCAATTGATAATAAGTTTGATACGATTATTGGAAATCCGCCATATGTAAGGCATCAAGATATATTAAATGAAACAAAACAAAAATTAGATTATTCTATATTCGATAATCGGAGTAATTTATGTTTATTTTTTATATATAAAGCAATTAAACATTTAAATAAAAACGGAGAATTAATATTTATAACTCCCCGTGATTTTCTAAAAGCAACATCAGCTATAAAATTAAATAAATTTATTTATAACTCGGGCACTATAACGGATATTATAGATTTGGGGGATAAAAGAATATTCAATGATGCTACACCAAATACAATAATATGGAGGTTTGAAAAAGACAATTTTTCAAGAACTACAAATATTAAAAAGGAATTTGTATTTAACAGGGGGCAATTATTATTTACGAATAACAGATATTCGATTAATTTTTCAGATTTATTTTTTATAAAAGTAGGAGCAGTAAGTGGTTCAGATAAAATATTTACAAGTGAAAAATATGGAAATGTAGATTTTGTCTGTTCATATACTCGAAAAACAGGAAAAACGAAAAAAATGATATATGATATAAAGCACCCGTATTTAGAGCAATTTAAGGAACAATTAATAAAAAGAAAAATCAGAAAATTTAATGAATGTAATTGGTGGGAGTGGGGACGAAAATATTATGAATCGGATAAGAAAAGAATTTATGTAAATCAAAAGACCAGAAACAAAAAACCATTTTTCATTTCAGATATTAAAGCATACGATGGCTCTGTTTTGGCAATTTTCCCAAAAAAAGAATATGATGATGACAAATTAAATGAAATATGCGAGGAGTTAAATAATGTTGATTGGGAGGAATTGGGTTTTATTGTTGATGGTAGATATATATTTGGTCAAAAAAGTTTATCTAATTCATTATTGCCAGATACTTTTAAAAAATTTTTATGAATAAGAGAAATATAAAACGGTGAAATTATGAAAAACATAGGAATAGGATTATTCGGAGATATAAAAGATGCAGGAAAAAATTTAGGAAAGGCAGGAACTTCCACAGATATAACTTTATACAATTATAAAAACGGAGATGATGCTATTTTTATAATTGAACCTACAAAATACCCAGAAAAAATAACACCATTATTATACACTATAAATTTAATGGATTATGCTTTAATTTTCGTAGATGAAGTAAAAGCAGAATTAGCAGAAACATTACTTATATTGGATATGTGCGGAGTAAGTAAAGGAGCTCTGGTAGTTGGTGAGTATGTTGATGTAAATCAATTAAAGGCGATTATCTCAAATACTTCAATGAAAGACTTTGAAATTATGGAAAAGGACTATATAAATATAAGGGAAAAATTAATGGAGCTCCCAATAGATATAGCAGGAGCTCCAAACAATGATTTTGTAAAAATACCAATTGACCACTTTTTTATGGTTAGAAGTGTAGGAACTGTAATTTTAGGAAGAGTTTTAAAAGGAGCTACAAAAATACACGACAATTTAAGAGTTTATCCAACAGAAAATAGTGCCATGGTAAAAAGCATACAGGTAAATGATAAAAATTATGATGGAGCTCCACAGTTTTCAAGAGTTGGATTGGCATTAAAAGGAGTTAAAGCCGAAGATTTGGATAGGGGGATGATATTATCAAATGGCGATTTGGAGGTATCCAATGAATTAACATTAAATATAAAATGGAATCCATATATGCAAAAAGAAATAGCTGTGGGAGAAGGATACCAAATAAATATCGGATTACAAACAGTTAGCAGTGAAGTAATTGAAAAAGAAGGAGATATAGTTAAATTAAAATTATTAAAACCAGTAGTTTATGAAAAAGGAGATAAAGCAATATTAATTGACGGAAGTGCAAAAATAAGAATAATAGGAGTTTCCGAACTTTAAATTTATATTTTTTAATTTTAATTTTTTGGTGGTATTTATGGGAAATATTGCTTATTCGTGGATAAATAAACCGACTATTGTTGGAATAGGTTTAATGGTTGAAGGTATATTATTGTGGGTTATTCCAATACTATTTTTTAATTTTTATTTAAATTATGGTGAGAACCTATTAAAAAATATATTTAATGTTTCAGGGGTTTTAGTTGCAATAGGTATATTAATTGGGTTTTATTTGTCAAAAATTCTATTAAATAAAGATATCGAAAACTATGTCATATTCAAAAAGAATGATAGTGAAAAATTTTTTAAAATATTTTTATTTTCATTTCCATTAGTTGTTATATTTTCAGCAGTATTAATTAAATATCTTATATTAGCACCAATATCATTTATTCAGATAGAAAGTGTAATTATTTTATCTATATCAAGTTATGGCGGGGGTGTTTGTTTTTCCATTGGCTTTAATATAATTAAAAAATTAAACAGTATTTATGGATAAATATAATGAAATATACTAAATACTACCAATTTTTAAATATTTATTTAATTTTATTGGCTTTTTTATAGTGTTTTTAAGGAGCTCCTAAAACTAATTTTTTTTATATTGAGAAACTAATTTCTTATATAGGGGAGCTCCTGCATGTATTAGATTAACCAATACGGAAAAATATTTCCTATAAATAGTTTTCTATTTAATTCAAATCGTTATATATATATATAGGGGTTTGACAATAATTGTAATTATGAAAAAGATGAAAAATTAATGTAGGTAATAAAAAAGATATTAAAACACACTTTAAAAGTATTAAAGGGAAAATGAAAAAAGGTCGGCGATGATGAACATTTTAGGGGAATGTTCGGAGCCGACCTCTTGGCTGTGATGAACCTAAACGGTTCTGAGCCTTTGACTACCTACTCCCTTAAAAATTAAAGGAGGTGAATAAACTATGAAATTAAATCTACTTAAAGGTTTCGCTGCTGTTGCCATGCTTTGCATGGTCGGAGCTGTGTTTGCTACGCCTGTGGCTTTGGGGGATATATGGATAGCGTCGGCATACTACCTTAGTAAAAACAGTCCAAATTGGAGTCCTGAAGCTGGTTTATCTTGGAGTCTCACTGGATTATATCTGGGTACAGTTTATCGTACGGCAATAGGTATGGCATTTGGAGGTCCTGCTGGTGCAGCAGCAGGTTTAGCAATTTCACTATAAGTTAATTTTTATATATTTAATTATTTTTTGGTGAAAAAAATGAATGATATTTATCTGTTTTACATAATATTTGTTGTTTTAGGATTTATATATGGTGTGATATTTGCCATGTTTCCAGACAAATGTGAGGAACATCCTAACAATATTATGGATTGTATTTTAATATTGATATTTTTTGGGATTTTACTATATGCATTGCCGAAATATTTCTTGGAATTATTTTTTGGTCAGTTGCCATTTAGGTTGTTAATATTTTATTTCATAGCTATGTCTTTTGGAGCAGCATGTTTCTTTATTATTAATAACAAATTAAAAAATCAGCAGTGAAAATCATGAAAATCCCTACATTATTAACTCTGCTTATATTCTCATTTGGTTTCATTGTGGGATTTAGTTCTATAAACGACTTCTCAAAAAACTACAAAGGAGAAGAACTAAATCAAAATTTAAACATAAAATTCAATTTTCCTACAATCTTAATAAATAATTTAAAAGTCGTCTTTTTAATGTTGGCAGGTTCTATAACTTTTGGATTATCTACTTTTATAAACCTAATCTTTAATGGTTTTAATGTTGGTGTATTGGTTGGTTCTACTTTCTTAACTAATGAACCATTAAAATTAATAACAGGTTTAATTCTTCCACACGGCATTTTCGAAATTCCAGCAATGATTATATCAGCAGTAGCAGGCTTTAAAATACCTTATGAAGTAATTCAATACCTAAGAGATAAGAAAGAAAAACCAATTACAGAAGAAGATATAAAGGAATTTCTAAAATTAGCAGGAATATCTATTGTTTTAATAGTTATTGCCGCTTTCGTAGAAGTTTATATCACACCAGAGATAGCGAATTATTTACTACATTAATCTAATTATATTAACATAACATTTAAATATAATGATTATATAATTAATTTTTATAATTGGGGTATTAAAAAATATAAAGAATAAATAAAAGAGGGTGAAAAATTGAACATAAAAGAACTAATTCTAAATCCAAACGGTTTCTTTAAAGACCTATCATATAAAGAAATATCCCTTAAAACACCGTTCCTTATAGTCCTTGTATTCTCGGTGTTGATGTCTGCATATTCCTACTATACAACATCAATAATGTTTAAAATATTTCCCGCAGATATGCAAGGTATGATGTCAATGATGATAATAATCACAGCAGTATCTTCACTGGTAGGTGGATTTATAGCATGGTTATTAATAGCAGCAGTAATGCACCTAATTTCAATAGCATTTAAAGGGGAGGGCTCATTTAAAAGAACTTTCGAATTCACAGGCTATGGATTCTTACCAAACTTAATTGCCCTATTCATTACCATACCAATTGGCTATTATTTCCTTTCAAATGCCCATATTCCAACCTTAACAATGGCACAGCTTCAAAATCCTGTAATTGTAAAACAAGTGATGTCTTCAATAATTCCAAGACCAATGTTGTATGTTAATCTCTTAGTGGGTATGGCAGTTAGTTTATGGAATTTGGGATTATGGACTTATGGCATAAAGTATGCAAGAAATTTGGAATTAAAAAAGGCATTCATAGTTGCTTTAATTCCAACTGTCTTATTTGGAGCATATCAGTTATACAGCGTAGCTAAATTCCTATAAGGTGAAATAATGAAAAAATATCCTTTTATTTTTCTATCTTTTTTATCCTTATTTTTAATTTTAAACACAATAAACGCCATAGAATTTACAAGCATTGACTATAAAAACCAATACTTAGAGCCATCAAAGACCTACGATTTATGGGTTGTAATTACACCAGAAAAAGAGATAAACAACACCATAATAGGCATATATCCTTATGGAGAAAGTAAGGACTATATCCAAATAATCAAAGGAAAGGACAACGAAGGGCAATTATTCTCATCTGAAAAAGGAGTTGGGCATTTTATTATAAAAATCAAAGATAACGCACCATCGAAGGACTATAAACTCGTGGCATACTGCAACTACACAGAAGATAATAAACAATATTCAGAAAATAGGATATTCACCATCCCAGTAAGGGGAGCTCCGATAATCACAATTGAAAATCCACCAACAATAAACGAAGGAGTAAATAAAATTTACCTAAAAATAACAAACAAGGGAACAGGAACTGCACAAAACATAAAAATGCAATTTAACAACGATAACGACAATATATACTCTTTATCAGAGGGATACATCGACTACCTAAAACCACACCAAACAAAACTAATGGAAGTTAAAATTTATGCAAGTGGGGATGGAATTGTTAAACTACCTTACAAATTAACTTATAACAATCCTTATGATAATTTACAACTTACAGATAAAACAGAGACAGAGGGGGAAACCAATACAATTACATACAACTACAAAAACCAAAAAACCGTTGAAGAAACAGGGAACTTAATATTCAAAGTAATTCCAAAGAATGTTGTTGAATTGGAAGTAAATAATTACAATTATCCAGTGGGGGAGATAAATAACTTCACACTATCACTAAAAAACAATTATAAAGATGCCAATTTTATTATTACAATTGGAAATTACTATTTAGGTAATAATCAAAAAAGTTTATTTATTAAACACGGAGAAAAGGAAAATATATCCTTCAAAATAAAAATAAATGAAATAGGCATTAAAGAAATTCCAATAAAAATAATTTTTGATGGAAATGAGATAAATAAAAACATTTCCATAAATGTAATTGGAAAAGTGCAATTGGTTTTAACTGGCGTAAATGTAGAGGGAATGGACGAAAAAACCATTACAGGAGACTTATCCAACATAGGGACAACCAAAGCAAAAAGTGTATTGGTCAGCATTAAAAGAACAGATAATATTATTCCTGTAAGACCTTATGAAAATTACTTCGTAGGAACATTAAATGCCGATGATTACGGAAGCTTTGAATTACACTGCCAAATTAATGGAAATGCAAGTGAGATTCCAATTATAATCACATACAGAGATGAAGATAATAATTTAATCAAAATGGAGAAAAATATCTCAATATCTGTTGAAAATGGGCAAATAAGTAATAATGAAAATTATGGAAATACTGGGGGATTTATTAACTATATAATAATAGGAATTGGGGTTTTATTCTGCATTGGAGTAATTTATCTAATGTATAGAGGATTTGTAAGGAAAAATGAATAAAGGGGTATAAAATGATTGAATTAAAAAATGTGGTAAAATCCTACAACTTAGGCGGGGAAACCATTTATGCACTGAATAATGTAAATTTAAAAATAGATGAGGGGGAATTTGTATCAATCATGGGACCTAGTGGAAGTGGAAAATCCACTTTATTAAATATTATAGGGTGCTTAGACAGACCAGATGAGGGGGAAGTATTCATTGACAATGTAAAAACCAACGATTTAAACGATAATCAACTAACGGACATTAGGAGAATGAAAATTGGGTTTGTATTTCAGCAGTTTAACCTTATTCCATTATTAAGTGCGTTGGAAAATGTGGAGCTCCCACTGATATTTAAATACCGAAGTGAAATGAGCTCGGAAGATAAAAGAAAAAGAGCACTAAAATGTCTAAAAATGGCTGAATTAGATGAAAAATTTGCTAACCACAAACCAAATCAGTTAAGCGGAGGACAGCAACAGAGAGTAGCGATAGCTCGTGCCTTAGCAAATAATGCACCTATTTTATTGTGCGATGAACCAACTGGGGCGTTAGACTCAAAAACTGGTGGTAAAATTATGGAGCTCCTAAAAAAATTAAACAAATCTGGAAAAACTGTTGTTGTGGTTACTCATGATATCAATGTTGGAAAATGTGCAGATAGGATAATAAACATTGGAGATGGAAAAATAGTTGGGGAATAACATGTATTTTGAAATGGCTAAGAGAAATTTAAAGAGACATACATTAAGAAGTATTTTAGCATTGTTGGGAATAATCATTGGAGTGATGGCTATATCATCATTGGGCATATTGGGGGGCGGACTAAAAGAAGGAATATCCAAAAATTTTGAAGGCGTAGCAAATTTTGTTGTGGTATTCCCAAATACTGGAGAAGGGTATTTGCACTTTACAAAAAAAGATATTGATACCTTAAAAAAGTTAAACTGTAAAGTAATTCCGATATGCACGAAAAGTGATATGGTATATATTAAAGGAAAGAATAAAAAAACCTATGTATCGATTTATGGGATAAAAAAGGAAGATATAAAATATTTAAATTTAGGAGTGGATAATAAACTTTCAGATACAACCATTTATTCAGACAGTATTTTCTCGGAGCTCAACGAAGTTAATAAAAATGATATGATAATGATAAATAATGTTTCATTTAGAATAAGGGGAATTTACAACAGTTCTTTATTTATAATCTCTCAAAATTCTATAATTTTATCTCAAAAGACATATAAAAGGTTTTACGGCGATAATTACTCGATGGTTGTATTATATGTTAAAAATAAAGATGATATAAATAGCATTAAAAATGAAACTGAAAATATTATGAATAAAAAGGAAAAGAAAGTAATTGTGTTGTCTATGGATACCATACTCAAATCTATAAATGATGCTATGGACAAATTATCCATGTTTTTAATGGGAATAGGTGGAATATCTTTATTAGTTGCAGGAATAGGCATTGGAAATGTAATGCTTATGAGCACAATTGAACGAACAAAAGAAATCGGAGTTATGAAAAGTATTGGAGCTTCAAAAAAGGATATTATGATATTATTCCTTTATGAGGCATTGATACTTGGCATTATAGGAAGTTTGATTGGTGCATTTTTAAGTTTGGGAATTGGATACCTCATTGTGAATTATCTATTAAAAGCATCTTTATCCTTGGAGTGTCTAATTTATGTAATATTGGGCGTCTTATTTGGAATAGGAACTTCTTTAATCTCTGCACTTTATCCTGCATATAAGGCATCCAAATTAGACCCAATAAAGGCACTTAGAAATGAATAATAAAAAAATCATTAAATAATTAATTTTTTTATTTTATTTCAACTTTCACATTTAAAAATACTGGACCTCTAATATCTATTATCTTATTATTTCCCATTATTTGTTTTAAAGCCAACTCATCTATTTTTAAATTAACATCGCTTAAACTTCTAACTATTGGGGTTCTAATTTTAAATTCCTTAGTATTTGAAATAAGTGCCTCCTCGATTTTAGAGGTTATTTTATAACATATTGTATCTATATATGTTAAATTTGTGGGAGCTCCTTTTTCTTTTGCATCACTCAATAATTTAACAAAGTCCTCTTTAACATTTTCAAATGTTTCAGGAATTCCAAGAACATTTCCATTATGCACGAATATTTTATTTAATATGGAAGGACCTAATAGATTTTTACCTTCTTCTTTTTCAAATAATGTTATTTTTATTGTTTTGGTGGCGCCATAGAATTTTATTTTCTTTTCAATAGATACCTCACAAGGAGAAGCTTTATCTTTATTTTTTATACATAATTCTATTAATTCATTTGTTAAATCCTTTAATTCATCAAGGACAGGGATTTTATCAACTTTTATGCTATATGCTATATCCCTATCGCTAAGTGTTTGTTCGTAAAATTGAGGATATACCATTTTTCTTACATCATCATAATTATAGTTAATCATGGCAAGTCTTTCCACTCCAAGCCCCAAATTCATTACAGGCACATTAATATTGTATTTACTTAAAGCAATTGGTGAATATATTCCAAATGTAGCAACTTCAAGCCATTCCTTTAATTTTGGGTGGTATGCATATACTTCGGTTTGAGTTTCGGGAGTATAATATTTACTTTTTTTCTCATCGGGTCTAAATTGGAAATCTGTAAATCCAAATTGTGATAATAATCCTTCGGCTATGACTTTTCCATCATCAAGAGTAATATCTTCTCCCACTATGGCACAGGAAGCAGAATGATAGGTCATTAAATGACTTTTATCCTCTTTCTGTTCTCTTCTAAAACATCTATCAATTGAAAACAGAGCATAAGGAAGTGGTTTTTTTCCCATCATTTCCGCTATTGTTATAAACCAGCCAGATGTCATATGACTTCTAAGGGTTAAGGGTAATGCCTCCGCCTTTAAGTTTTTAAATTCAGGAAATACTTCTTCCAATATTTTTAATCCCATTTCATTGGATAATCCTAAACTATTTGCTATTTCATATACTAAATCGTCTCCTTCCAATACTCCTTTTTTGTATAAATGGAGAGTTTTCCTTAAATTCTCTTTTTTATCGTCATTATCTATTTTTATGCCCAATTTTTCAATTTGTTCAATTTTATCATTACTTAGCCCCACATCTGGTCTCGGTAATCCTGCCAAATAAAAACATCTATCCAATACAGCCATAGCTTCGGGTCCAAATTGTTTATATATGTCTTTTTCATCTACAATTACGGGATTTATATATTCTTCAAATCCCATTCTTAAATATGCCTGTCTTAACTGTTCAATTGTATCCATTACAGGATTTGTTTTTCCAAATGATGGTTTTATCCGTGGATATTTTCTGTTTATTGACGAATCCTTTATTAAATCTTTTGTGGTTATCCAAGCTTTTTCAAAATCTTTATTTGCCAATTCTAAAACTTTCTTTGTATCAAACATTTATATCATTCCTTTTTAAATATCATCTTTGTTATTATTTTAATTTTTATCTATTACTAATTATTTCTAATACTAATATTTCTAATACTAA
>OFAZ01000092.1_pt1 | contig 12615 bp, 11 predicted proteins | sample 1520431 | NCBI WGS metagenome assembly OFAZ01 (sample SAMEA3696446, study PRJEB22514) | metagenome | biome: water; feature: marine; material: hydrothermal vent | place: Pacific Ocean | collected 2014-08-12 | depth 1521 m | reverse complement strand
ATATCTTCCAGCGCTAAAGAAAACCCTGTCCTCGCGGCAGGAAAATAAAAGAAAGGCCGTGAAATTTTAAAATAAGTACCTATTAATCCCTGAACAATATTCAACAAAAAATCTGTTAAAATTTCTTTTTCTTTTTGTCCGGGTAAGGGTAAATAAATATCTTTTCTATGAAAAGAAGAAGTAAATATAATAATTTCACCCATATCTCTCTCATATAAAACAAGACGGCAATCCATATCTTCAAATATATGATAAAATAATTCATCTTCGTCAATTTCAATAGTTGTTTTTAGGTGAGGATTTTTTAGATAATCTGGAAAAATACGCTGCCATATAGTATTAAACAAACTTAAAAGCTTTTGTAAAACCTCTCTTTCTTTTTTAATAGTATAAAAAAACTGTTCTCCGACTTTTTCTTTTTTCAAAAAAGTATCAAATTGATCAACTAATTTTTCTTTTTCTGAAGAACTAAAAAAAGCAGGTAAAGGTAATCTTACCATATCAAATAATGCATAAAACACATGAGCTACATAACTTTTATTGGTATTATTTCTTCCAATAAAAACAGTCAAAGGCTTTAGTTCAACATTAGCCTCTGTTATTCTTGCTAAATTTCTGATTTCAATTTTCATTTTTTTACTCCTACAGGCTATATTGCGCGCCTGGACAGATTTAACTGTAAAAAGTCTAAATTATAACAAAATTGTTATTGTCTAACATATTAAAAACATTGCCGAGTACTTAAAAAGAGATAAAATGTCTTTATTTACATAATTAAGCCTTACCCTTTAGGTGTTCGGAACATTGAACGTCGCCTGCAAAAAGGGACTTTTTGCAGGCGAATCCGCTTTTAAATCGTCTAATTTAAAACAATAAAATTCATTAAAAGTAACATCATCTTTGCATGGGAAATCATTTATTGTACTGAATGATGTTGTATATTTTACATAAGTAGTGGTAAAATAGTTACATATAGAATCAAAATCTATACAACTCATATTATCACTTCCTCAATAGGTTCTGTAAGAGAATTAAATAATAAATTTGGATTATTATCAACCAATTCTATTTTTGAAGTAATCCCTTCTCTTTTTGCAAAATACATGTGAACATCTTTAATACAATCACGCTCTCCTGCAAAATATCTAATTGCCTGTGCAAGGTAAGGACTATGAGTATTCACTAAAATAAAACATCCTAATGATTTATATATTTCTACCAACAATTTAGCATAAGCAAGATGCCACTTTGGATGTAAATGGACTTCAGGTTCATCTACTATAAGTAATGTGGAAAAATCTCTAATATAACCATGCCTGAGCAATAAAAAGATAATTCCAAAAGATTTTATTCCAGAAGCTACATTTACAACTTCTATTTTATTTTTATTTCTAACAAAAAATATTTTTCCATTTTCAACAACAAATGTTCCTTCAATAACTTCCTGAATTGATCTAAGCAACTGTTCTATCTTATTCGATAAAACTGAATTTATTTGTTTAGGAAATAATATTTTCTTTACAACATCATGAACCATATTTGGATATTCTATTGTTTTTTTATACTCATCTGGTATTGAATTAAGACTCAAAAAGAATGATGTTAGATTCATAATAATAGGGCTTTCAATTAACGTAACATCTACAAATGGCCTAACTCTCCTTCCTCGGCTATCTTTAGGTAATTGATCTTTAAACTTTATACACATTTTATGAAAAGTTACCTTATAAATATCTCCTATTTCAATCATAGAAATATCTGAACTATAATTAAAATGTTGTAATTCACCTTTAAAATTATATGATATTTGTTTCATTAATTCTTTTTTCCTCGATGCTAAAAAAGCTTTATCGTCATCTAACAACTTTATCATTTCTGTAACTATTTTTTTAATTTCATCTTGGCTATAACCAGCAAATATAGTGTTTATATTTTCAATAATACCATCTTTTATTTTTAATCTCTGCTTTTTAGATATTTTGTCGTTCAAATATTTCAAAATATCTTGTTCTATCTTAATCAAATCTGATTGTAATTTTTCATATCCATTATAACGAACTTTTAACAAACCTCTTAATTTATAAAATAATCCTTCTATTTTAGAATGCCTATAATGCTTAAAGTTAAATCGGGCAATATTATCTGCCTTTATTAAACTAAATAATATTTTTCCAATAGTACTTTTACCACTATCATTTTCGCCAGCAATAATAGTAAAACCATCTAGCAAAACATTAGCGCTATGAAATAATCCTATATTTTTTAAAGAAATTTCCATATTGATCTCCGCTTTTTAACTGAATATGTTAATCCCTATTCATAAATAGACACTTGAAAATTACTCCTCATCAACCAACCCATGCGCAATGGCATAAGAACAAAAAACTTTAACGCCTTGATTTCTAAGCCATTTTGCAGCTCCAGGACCAACACCTTCATCGACCATAAACTTCAAGCAGCCTCTCTTTCTAGCGGCATAAATTCAGTTTCAGAAAGACAACGCCTGGCAAAGAGAAAACAAGCAAGAATGTCTTCTCTTGTAAGTCCTTCGTATTCTTCTATTATTTCTTCTATGGTTGCTCCATTTGCAAGAAGGTTAAGAATAAACTCAACGGTTAGTCGCGTACCTTTAATGACCGGTTTTCCAACCATAACTTTAAAATCTATTTCTATTTTTTTAAGTAATGTTTTTTCTTTCATATTTTTCCTCCATGTTTAAAAATTTTATAACATTTCATTTTTCTTAAGGTTTTTTAAGGTTAAAACCACCTTTTATAATCAGTTTATACTTCTGTATTTATTCCCACTCATCATTCAAGAAAGGATTTAAATAGTCTTTAATTGCCAGAAAATAGCCTCAATCAACTGTGTTTTGGTTATTTAAACATTTGAAAAGTTGAGTTATAACCTCATTTACATCTGTCCTTTTCTGGTCATTTGCAGGGCGTGGCGATATAACTCTGGTACTCTATAGCGTTTAATGCTTTCTTCTGTGCCTTCATAAACTGCTAAAAGACCTACTTCCCGTGCCAGACTAACAAGTTCTGAAGGCAAGTCTTCCAATTCCTTAGAAGGAATCGGAGTACGTCCAGAATTCTGAAGATAACTTAACACAGGTTCTAATTCCTGAAATTCTTCTTTAATAGCACCTAAAGCTTCTTGAGAAACATCAGGCAAACTTTCCATTAAAGCACGTGGTCTGATAATACTTTTTTCATAAGGTTTTTTTTGTTTCAATTCAATTTCCCTTTTTGTTGAGGAATGAAAAAGTTGTAACAAATACCTGGGACTATGATCGTTATTACCATCAGCAAGACGCTTCCATACCCAATTGCGGGTAAAGGCTGTTTTGCCTCCTTTCATCCTTTCTCCCACTAAAAGATTCCATACTTCAAAAACCTCTTTTTCTGTCCATTTGTCAATTTGCTTTTGATCCCCGTTTAGATTTAAAATTTCAGAAACTACTTTTTGAAAATTTTTTGATCTTAGAGCCTGTTTTAAAGCCACTTTAAAGAAGGTATGCTGGCTTTTCCAGCGTAAAACTATTGATCGGCCATAAAAATGACTTTTGTTTTCAAAATTAACTTTTCGCCATATATCTTCCCGTAAAAATATTTTATATTTTATATTGGATAACTCTCCTTCCAGATTCATCCAGAAATCAAAAAGACCAGCAATAGCTTTTTTTCTACGTTTTCTATCTTCATCAGAACTACCAAAACCTGTATCCAGACCATCGTATAACAAAATTATTTTATCTTCCAGGACAGAATCTAACTGTTCAAAATATTCTTTAAGTTGAACAGCATTCATTGGGTCAGAAAAAAATTCACTACAAAACTTAATAACGTCAGTTTTGTTATATATCTGTTCAGGAATAAAAGTTTGTACTTGTTTTTTTATCTTGACATCAATATTATTATATAAAGATAAAAAAGTATATAAAGCCCAGAAATTTCTCCATTTAATATCATACATTTCTATCGTTTTAAATTCATCAGGCCCAAACATCCACTTAAATTGTTTTAATTGAAGAGGAGCTTGCACAGCAACTGTTTTTAACTGAGAATCTTCTAATAAACGTCTGAACAAAGCTGTTTTTCCAGTCCCTTTTCTACCCAGAATCAACGGAATATCACTCTGCATACCTTTAAGCATATTCTCTGTTTCTACAAAAATGTTCAAAAAATCTTCCTGAAATTCCGCGGTACCACTGGAAAACGAAAGTTCTGTAAGAATAGTATTTTTTGTTTTTTTAATATCTGATGATAGTGATATTTCCTTTGAGGATGGAAGTAGTTGTTCTATCCATTGAGAAACTGGCTCATAATGACTCCATACTTTTTTATCTTCTAATATCTTATCAGAAGAAGCTAAAGATACACGGTAGGAAATAAATTGAGTAATATCTTCTGCTTCAATAAAATTATCATGTCTTAATTCATTGATAGTGCTTAACCAATCACCAATCCAGTTTAAAGCTCTATTTTTATATTTCTCTATTGCATCCTGAACATCAGGGATAGGTGAAATCAAAAAACGCGGCTCAGGAGTTAAATACTGTTTTTCCACCTGCCTCATTGACTTTGCAGAGAGTAAAGCTTTGACCAGTGCTTCTGTTCCTGCTTTTGCCTGAGGGTGAGGAAAGAATACAATTGTCGCCATATCTGAAAGATCAAAAAGTAAAGGAGCGCTAATAGGAGTAAGGCCTGTTCTTGCATCCAGCAAAATGACATCAGGTGTAAAAGGTAGAGAAGGCTCTCTTAAACGCTCTATCAGTAAGCGTAATGGATTGCGTTCTTCCTGATACCAGGACAACGGATCTATAAATCTTAAAATACGGGCATAATTAGCGTCGGGCACACCTGCTGGCAGACAATAAAATTCTTCGTCATCCACTACCCGGATAAGATGTTTGACCGGATCAATTTCTTCACCTTTATCAAGCTGAAAAAGTAAATGAACCACTCCCTGATCCCCGGTAATTTCTTTTTCCTTGCCCAAAATCACTGGAAGCCCTGGAGCTTCAAGGTCCATATCTACACAAATGACTTTCCATCCTTTATGAGCAAGAATTCTTCCGGTATAAGCAAGCGCAGTAGTTCTACCTACACCACCTCTCAGGGAATAAAAGCTGACTATAACAGGCTTTTTAAGATCGTCTTCAATGTCTGATGGGAACAATGGCTCAATGCTTCCGGCAGTGCTTTTTGCAAAGGCTTCAGGCCAGAAAGGTAAATTTTCGGGTTCTATTTCCGCTGGAAGTTCTCCTGTCCATTCCTGTTCTCTGGAAGTAAGTAAATCAAGCCATTCTATGACAAGACTTTCTAACCCTTTTAACACTATTTCTTTTCTTTTGCTAAAAGAGTAATTTTCAAATTCATCAGCTACTACCACAATATTCCAGCCGCCAAAAGGATCTGGTTGAACCCTGATAACACTGGCTGTAATACCAGCATTTTTCAAATTTTCTTCTATTTGTTTATAAATTTCTTCTTTTTTCATGTTCTTCTCCGTCTCCGCCTGATAACGAGCTATATCAACAAAATTAAGGTGCATTAGCCCTGCGGGTGCATCCATCTGGCCTTGTTTTCCAGCGTTTATGCATCCAGAACCATTGCTCAGGGTATTTCCTGACCATTTGTTCAACCTTGTGAGTATAAAACCGGGCAATCTGGTTAATTTGTTCCTGCCTTGAACCATTCGCTGTCGCTAACTCGCTGGTATCCAGAGGCGGAAATGAATAGAATTTATATTTTTGTCCTGGAAGCCGCACCAGAAATACAGGCCAGACCAGGGCTCTGGCCCGCAAGGCTAGAAGAGCCGGGCCCATATTTACTGCTGCTGTTTTGTTTAAAAAGGGAATGAAAATGGCTTCATTTTGCAAACAATTGTGGTCAACCAGAAAGGCACTTACTCCTCCTTTTTTTAAACACCGTAAAACCCGAGGAGCTGCCCGCCGGTGTTCAACAATTTCCACCCTGCTCTGACCACGCTGGTGTTTAATTAGCTTTCCCAATGCCCTATTTTTGGGCAAGCGCACCACAATCTGGCCAGGCCTGGGATGCATAAACAATTTCATAAGCCCTGCCATCAGTTCCCAGGCCCCTAAATGGGCACTCACTGCCACAATGGGACGGCTGGCATTTTGCATGAAAGCTAAATTTTTCTGGTCATGGATAATCAATTTATCCTGCCAGAATCTAAAATCAACTCTGCGCGTAAGAAAAATTTCTGCAAAAGACTGGCCTGATTGCTCAAAGCTGGACAGCGCTATTTTTTCGGCCCTCTGGTTATCTAAAGCAAGCCTTTCAGCTATAGTCTGGACAGCATATTTTCTTCGACCACGCAACAGTAACCATAAAAGTTTGCCTATAGCCCTGCCAAATCCTGCACAGCCCTGAAAACTTAAGTGTTGGCCTGATAAAAACAAAAGATTGTAAAGAAGCTCCTGCATTTGCCCTGCCCAACTAATCGCTTACTAAATTTTTTAACTTGTTCTCTAACCTTAACGCCTCTTGTTCCAGAAATTCCGGGTCAAAATTTTCAGGGATCAGGTAAGGTTTACCATATATGACTTCGCATGAAGACCAGGGCAAAGGTAACTGAAATTTATCCCAGGCCCTATTAAAAACATAAGCCCTGCTCATTTTTACCCGAACTGGCACAATAGGCACCTTGTTTCTGGCAGCCAGGAAAATAGCTCCCTTTTTCACCTTGTGCCTGGGTCCTCTAGGTCCATCTACCGTAAATACCACATCTTTCTTGAGAGTATTCATCATTTTTGCGGCCATAAGCAAAGCTCTTAGTCCCTGTCTGGAACTGGAGCCCCGTGCCAGATTAAAGCCAAAGCGTTTTAAAACCTGGGCCAGAAGTTCTCCATCCTGGCTGGCGCTTACAACAGCTATTACCCCTTCATTACGATGTAGATAGCAAAGGGGAAATAATTCATTATGCCACAGGGCAAAGACAACGGATTGCTTTTTCCTTGTGGCCTGAACAGGCTCATAGGACATCCTGGAATAATTCAGGGTCTTTGACCAGAGCTTGACCAAAAAGGAGAGAATTGGAGCAATTTTTTCGGGTGAAATCTTCATTTTAAATCCCTGAAAAAGGGAATATATTTGGATTAGTGATTCAAGGCAAGGATGATCTTCCTGAAAAAAACTCCGTTTTTGCAGGAAATGTTAGCCATTACCGGTTTGATTATTCCAGGACAAGTTTTAAACTTGCCCCAGCTTGCCTTATCATTTTTCTCTATAGTTAAACCAAAAATTCATAAGAAAATTCTATTTGACCGCGCTTTTAAACTCAGCCAGATAATCTAGAAGTTGGGAAGCTTAAAAAGTTGAGAAACCAGGAAAATCAGGAGTGGATATGAAAGAAAAAATTTTACATTGTCAGGGACTGCCCTGTCCGCAGCCAGTTTTAAAGTGCAAACAGGCCATAGAAGAAGAAAGCCCGGAAAAGCTCATTGTCTTTGTGGACAATGAGCCTGCCAAGGAAAATGTAACCAGATTTTTAGCTATCCGGAAATATAAGGTGGTATCCTGCACCCAAAAGGAACAGGAGTGGGAAATTATTGCTGAACCAGAAGGACAAAAAACAGAAGCAGAGACTTCTGAACAAACAAACAAACCTGCCCCCAAAACAACCCTGATTCCAAAAGATGACTTTAAAACCCTTGTTTTTATAAGCAGCGACAAAATTGGCGCTGGTGACGACAATCTGGGGTATAAATTGATGCTTAATTTCCTGGCCACGCTACCAGAAATGGAAAATTTGTGGCGGATTATTCTGGTCAACGGAGGGGTAAAACTGGCAATTCAGGACAGCCCTGGCCTACCATCTTTACAACAACTGGAACAGTCTGGCGTTTCAATTCTGGTTTGTGGAACATGTCTTGATTTTTTTCAGCTCCTGGAGCAAAAGAGGGTCGGACAGACCACAAATATGCTTGATGTGGTCACCAGTTTGCAACTGGCGGATAAAGTCATTACCATTTAATAAAAACTTTAAGTGAGCTAGAATTTAATGCCTGAAGAAACTATTAAAATTGGCCAGATTTCTTATTTAAATATCTGGCCAATTTTTTACTATCTAAAAGAACTTCCTTATAAAGATAAAATCCGTTATATCCCTGGACATCCTTCCTGGTTGAACCGGATTTTACAAAAAAAAGAACTGGACCTTTCCCCGTCCTCATCATTTGAGTATCTGGCTTTTGCTGAACAATATAAATTATTACCCAACTTAAGTATCAGCGCCAAAAAAGAAGTGCAAAGCGTCATTTTCTGCTCACCTGTAACACTTAAAGATCTTCCAGTTTATTTACAAAAAGAAAAAGAAGTTTTTTTAACTCAGGCCTCAGCTACATCTGTAGCCCTCTTAAAAGTTTTATGGTCCTTTGCCTGGCGCTTGCCTCAACCTCAGTGGCGGACAATTTCCCCTGGCACAGGGTTACACACAGGCAAACCATTTTTAGAAATAGGAGATAAGGCCCTGGAAATATATCTCAATCCTCCTCCGGGATGGGTGATTATTGATCTGGCCCGGGCCTGGTATGAATTTACCAATCTTCCTTTTGTCTTTGCTGTCTGGATTGTCAATCAAGACTTGAGTAAGGAGCAAAAAAGGATCGTTGATTTATTGTGTGAAGAACTTGCCGCGATAAAGCAGAAAATCAGCTCCAACTTGAGGCAATTAGCTTCTTTTTATCCGAAACAAAATTTTAGCGAAGAACAAATAGTTAATTACTGGCTCCTGATGGATTATGACCTGGAGCCCCCGCACATGGCCAGTCTGGCTCTGTTTGGACAATACTTAACTAGGCTGGGAATGATTTCAGGTACCCCGGTCCTGAACTGGATGAGTTGAAAGTTTATGGTTCCAGATCTTTAATGGCCCCTTCTTTGCCAATAACAGCCAGAATATGTTCTCTGGTTAAAACCGTGTTTGCCTTAGGAACAAATTCAAACTCTGCCTCACCAGCTTTTTTAATGGCTACCACCTGAATACCATACTTATTGGTCAGGTCCAATTCTCGCAGGGTCTTGCCAGCCCATGCTGACACCTTTAATTCCTGTAAAACTATTCCTTTGCCCAGGGGCAAATAGTCTATAAGTCCTGGTATAACCAGTTCCCTGGCCAATTGCTCAGCAGCAAAGCGCTCCGGGAAAACAACATGGTCAACTCCAACTTTTTTTAACACCTTTTCGTGATCAGCGCTTACAGCCTTACACCATACATTTTCTGCTCCCAGTTCTTTTAGATGCAAGGCTATCAAAATGCTGGCTTCCATAGAATGACCAACACTGATAATTACGTGTGAAAGTTCGGCCACACCAAGCTGAGCCAGGGCTGCCTTGTCTGTAGCATCAGCTTGATAGACCTGAGTCAACACGTCCTGTGCCCGTTTGATCTTTTCCGGATCACTATCAATACCCACTACTGTATGACCAAGATCAGTGAGTGATTGGCCAAGAAAATAACCAAACTTCCCCAAACCAATTATACCTATCTCATATTTAGCCACACGACACTCCTTAAGAAAGTATGAAGTATGAAGGATGAAGGATGAAATAAAAAAGTGGAAGAAGAAAATATGAGAATAAAAACAGAAAGGCTGAAGGGTAAAGAAAAAGTATTTTTTCTTTCTTCATCCTTCCTCCTTCATCCTTCATACTTCATCCTTCATCCTTTAAATAATATGTTTACCCAATAAGCAAAGAGTTTTCTGGCCAGGAAAAACGTTCTCTGGTCTGCCAGCTCTGAAGTAGAGTCAAGAAAAGTATTGGGCCAAGACGACCCACAAACATAAGGAAAATTATAATCCATTTACCCCAAAAAGTTAATTTTGGAGTGAGCCCGGTTGATAAGCCCACTGTCCCGAAGGCCGAGACAACCTCAAAAAGAATTTCCAGAAACTGGCCTTTTGCCTCTGGGTGTGGCAGGTCGCCTCCTTCACTGATTAAAAGAAATAAGGTGGAGATAAAGACTAAAACCACAGCAAAGATTATAAGGGTAATAACCTTATTCAAACTTTTTTCATCCAGAGCAAATTTACCAATCACGCATTGTTTGCGGCCCAAAATATTTGATACTGCCAGGGCTATAAGCCCACGAAAGGTGGTCGTCTTTATTCCGCCGGCACATGATCCAGGGGAGCCACCAATGAACATAAGCAAAATCATAACCAGCAGGGAAATATTTGTCATTTGCCCAACATCAAGAGTATTAAATCCAGCAGTGCGGCAGGTTACAGACTGAAAAAGTGAAGTTAAAATATATTCATTAATATCTAATCCACCATTATGAGCTAAAAATTCTGCCAGAAAAATGGCAACCCAACCAAATAAAATCAAAAAAGCTGTAGTGCTTAAAACCACCCTGCTCTGCCAGCTTATTTTATATCTAAGTTGCTCCGGCTTATTTATGGTTGAAAATGCCAGGTTCAATTCCATCAACACGGCAAAGCCCAGTCCACCCAGGATAATTAAAACCATAAACACCAGATTCACTGCCCATGAAGAGCGCCATTCCATCAGGCTCTGGCTAAAAAGAGAAAATCCAGCATTACAAAAGGCAGAAACAGAATGAAAAATTGCTGAAAAGGGAGAAAAAGAAGAAGGGTCAAGCAAATACAGGCTGAAACTTCCCAGGGTCTCAATTATTAATACACTCACTATTAGTTGCTGCAGAAATTTTCCCAGATGAAAACTGGGATCATGAAGCAGGGATTGGCCTACAGCAATTCTGTCAGTAATGGTTATTTTCCTGCGCCAGAGATAAAAGACCAGGCTGGTATAAGTCATTATCCCCAATCCGCCCAACTGCATAAGAACCAGAATAACACTCTGACCAAAGCGAGAAAAAAAAGAACCTGTATCTACAACAACAAGACCTGTAACGCAGGTGGCTGAAGTAGCCGTAAACAGCGCATCAAGCCAGCTTATTGGTCCCTTAGCAAGACTCACAGGATGATGTAAAAATGCTGCCCCTAAAAAAATGGTTAAAGCAAAAAAATAAACAGGTAAGGAAAAAGGGGTTAATAAATGTTTTCGCATGGTTGAGAGAGGTAATTATTCAACCTTAAAATGTCAAAACAATTTTGACCAAAAAAAAGCCCGCCACAAGGCGGGCAAGGAAACGAATATTAGCGATAGCAGCGGTAGCGTTGGTTTCTTTATCCGATATTATTAACCAGCTTGCTCAACCGTGAAATTTTCCTGGCTGCTGTGCGCCAATGAATCACCTTTTTTTGAGCCGCGCGATCCAGTACGGAAGTAGCTGTACGCAAAGCTTCTGCCGCCTTTCCCGCATCTTTTTGTTCGGCTGCCAGACGAACTGCTTTGATTACATTTTTAACCCTTGTCTTTACAGACTTATTACGCGCACGACGTTTCAAGCTTTGCCGATGCCTTTTAAGAGCTGATTTGTGATTGGCCAAGATTTAACCCTCCTAAAAAATTAACTAATTATAGTTGAGTATATAAATTTTACAATTCCTTCCCGTTTCCAAAACCTGACCAATTACCCAAAGTTAGTGGATTTTGTCAAGATTAAATTTTATAAAATGCAATTTTTTAACGAAGATATGGTGCATTTACTATAAATACAAAAAAGTTAAGGGTTTTTAGAAGTGGGCTTAAGTAAACAAAAAGCTATATACTATTAAAATGACAACATTACCGCTATAAGGAAAAGATATGTGCATGACAGTAAAAACTAAATATATAGACCCATTTACAGATTTTGGATTTAAGTGGATATTTGGAACAGAGGAAAATAAACAGTTACTTATAAGCTTTTTAAATGACTTATTAGAATTAGATGATAAGATAATAGATGTAACATACAGAAACCTAGAGAAATTAGGATTAAATATCATAGATAGAAAAGCAGTATTTGATATATTTTGTACAGATGAGAGAAATAATAACTTTATAGTAGAACTACAAAGAGGGGAACAAAAATACTTTAAAGATAGAAGTGTATTTTATACATCATTTCCTATACAAGATATGTCAAAAAGAGGAGATTGGGATTATAGTTTAAAAAAGATATATTTCGTAGGGATACTAGAGTTTACATTTGATGATATGAGAAAAAGTGAAAATAAAAAAAGTATAAGCACAACAAAAGATGATAAAACATATCTTACAAAAGTACAACTGTGTGATGTAGATACGAAAGAGCTGTTTTATGATAAATTAACTTACATATATATAGAGATGCCAAAGTTTAAAAAGTCAGAACAAGAACTAGCAAACCATTTAGAAAAATGGTTGTTTTTTCTAAACAATGTAGAAGATTTATCAAACCTACCAAAAACATTTAAAAATGATGAAGTCCTAGAAAGTGCTTTTGGTGTAGCAGAGTTTCTAGCACTAGATGAAGATAAAAGGTTTTCATACCAAAGAGACCTAAAAGCCAGACTAGATTATAAAAATGTTATGGACTATGCAAAAGAAAAGGCAGAGAAGTTAGGTATGCAAAAGGGTATGCAAAAGGGTATGCAAAAGGGTATGCAAAAGGGTATTGAAGAAGGCTTAAAAAAAGGGAAAGAAGAAGGTATTGAAGAAGGCTTAAAAAAAGGAAAAAAAGAAGGTATTG
>OFAZ01000091.1_pt1 | contig 12797 bp, 10 predicted proteins | sample 1520431 | NCBI WGS metagenome assembly OFAZ01 (sample SAMEA3696446, study PRJEB22514) | metagenome | biome: water; feature: marine; material: hydrothermal vent | place: Pacific Ocean | collected 2014-08-12 | depth 1521 m | reverse complement strand
GTCCTCCACAAACCACATGGCCGTTGCCACACCATCCCGGCGCAAATGAGTAAGAGTCTGTCTGGTTAAAGGAGCCTGGGCCAGGGCCAGAACCAGATGAGGCTCAAAATTTTCTACTTTTAGTCTCACTGCATTGGAGACAACCTGTAAAAAACTATTTTCCAGATATTCCAGATCAGTGGAACGAACGCGGAGCTTCTTTAAAGCTGTAAAAGCCGAATAAAACTCGGGTGCATCAAACACCTCAACCAGATGCCCCATTTTTTTCAAGGCTTGCGCACAATACTGCCCAATGGGTAAAGACCCTCCATACATGGGCAACACTACCAGAATCTTTAATTTTTTCTCACTCATTTTATCCCTTAGGTTCAGGGACAGATATGGACTCTGCCCTTACACATCACCTTTCCACCCTGTTAAATAAAAAAACTCAACAGGGCAAATCTTCCCGGCCTCCAGTCCTCCCATCTTCCCATCTTCCTATCTTCCTATCTTCCCAGCTTCCTCTATACAGGCCTCAGTCATATCATCCATAAGCATCCCATGCTCAAAACCAGCTAAATGCAAAATCCCATGCGCAAGCAAACGCACAAGATGCTCCGTGCCTTCCTGACCATACAAAAAAATTTCCCTGCTTAAAGTATCAACACTTAGAACTAACTGGCCCAGAAAGTCAGGACTATGTTTATCTTCTGCGGGAAAACTAAGCACATTGGTTGGGCCAACACAGCCTAAAAATTTTTTATTTAGTTCCTCAATGGTGCGATCATCAATCAATTCCACCTCAATATCTTTTTCAGCCAGCCCCAGAAAAGACATAATTTTTTCCAAAATGGGTAAAAGTTCCCGTTTGTTTATGGGCAAAGTGGGATTGAGGCGAGAGATTGTTTTTAAATATATCATCTTCTCAGCTTCTTATCTTCCCTTCTTCTCAACTTCCTCTTCTCTGCTCTCATAGCGTTCATAAGCCTTAACAATCCGTCCGACCAGGCTGTGGCGAATAACGTCCTGTTCATCAAAATAGACAAATTTAATCTCAGACACATTACTCAAAACCTTTTGGGCCTGAATCAAACCTGATCTGGCTGCTCCTGGCAGATCTATCTGGGTCACATCACCAGTAACTACTGCCTTGGAACCAAATCCCATTCGGGTCAAAAACATCTTCATTTGCTCTGGCGTAGTATTTTGCGCCTCGTCCAGAATGATAAAGGCGTCATTTAATGTTCTTCCCCGCATAAAGGCCAGGGGAGCAACCTCAATCACTCCGGTTTCTAACATTTCCTGAACTTTTCTGAAATCAAGCATATCATGCAAAGCATCATAAAGAGGCCTTAAATATGGCCCGACCTTTTCCAGCATGTCTCCAGGCAAAAAACCGAGCTTTTCCCCGGCTTCTACAGCCGGCCTGGCCAGAACCAACCGCTTAATTTTCTTTTGCATCAAAAAGGATACTGCCACTGCAACTGCCAGATAGGTCTTGCCCGTACCAGCCGGCCCAATTCCAAAAACAAGGTCATTATCTTTTATCGCCTGTAAATAATTTCGCTGACTCAAGGTCTTTGGGGCAATAGTCTTCCTTGGCGAAATCACAAATACTTCCTGCTTGAATATCTTCTTTAAGTTGGCTTTACTGTCTTTGGCCAATATCTTGAGGCCTGCTTCAATATCCTGTGGGTAAACTTTGTAGCCTGATTTTAAAAGATCATAAAACTGAACCAGACAATTTTTCGCCCAATCAAGTGAGTGCTCATCCTGGGCCTTAAGGTAAATATTTGTCCCCCGACTTTCTATCAATACATTTGTGGCCTTATGGATCATGTCTAAATTCTGTCCATACGGGCCGAATAATTCCTGAACCAGAGCGCTGTCTTTAAAGCTTATACTTATTTCTAAAAAATTTTTCATTATCTTCCTCAAAAACCTGAATGAACAGTGTAAGTGTGTTTTTGTATTCTACTCAACTGTCGAAACTCAGAAAGTTGAGTTGTTAACTCTAAATAGCTCATATAAAAATGTCAAAAGAATTAATACTGAATCCGTGAACAAAAAAACTGGAAAGTCAACTGGAATTCAGTTAAGGGCAGCAGGACCATCCTATCTTAACGAAGGGGCCCCTGTAATCTGGGTTTCCAGATCAAAGCTTTGTTTGAGGTTAAGTTATGGATTTTAAGCTCCTTTTAACCACCTTTGGAACCTTATTTCTGGCTGAGCTTGGAGATAAAACTCAGTTGGCCTGTATTATGATGGCCACCAGAACACAAAAACCCTGGACAGTCTTTGTGGGCGCATCTTTAGCTCTTGTTACTGTTAGTTTTTTAGGGGTTGTTTTTGCTAATTTTATTTGTCAGTATATCTCCGGTGACATAATAAAAAAAGTTGCTGCATCAGGGTTTGTTTTGATAGGTATTTTGATGTTTTTTGATAAAATTTAGACATTGAACAAATTACCAGGAAAGGAGTTTACAAGATGGATCTTTACGATCTTTTTTTCTACCTTTCACTTGGAGCCGGTTTTTTTATGGCTTTTAATCTGGGCGCAAATGATGTGGCCAACTCCATGGCCTCCGCAGTTGGTGCAAGGGCCATTTCTGTACGGCAGGCTGTTTTTATTGCTGGTATTTTAAACTTTGTCGGTGCTGTTTTTCTGGGTTCTCACGTCACGGCCACTATCAGCAAGGGTATTATCAATGCCCAATATATTAGTGACCCCAAAATAATCATGATTGGCATGTTTGCGGCTCTTATTTCTGCTGCTATGTGGGTACTTATCGCCACCTTAACAGCTCTGCCTGTCTCATCTACCCACTCCATTGTGGGCGGAATATTGGGCTTTGGCATGGTGGCTGGCGGGCCTTCAGTTGTCAACTGGCTTAAAATGGGAGGAATTGTCCTTTCCTGGATTATTTCCCCTTTTTTTGCAGCAACAATAGCCTACCTGATCTTTACCCACATCCGCAAAACAATTTTTTTCCGCCGCGATTTCATAAAACAGGCCAAAAAATGGGGACCTATCTGGATGGGCCTTACTATCTTTTTAACTGCACTTTCCTTTTTATATAAAACTCCTGTTGGTAAAAGGCTGCATCTGGCCTGGCCTGTTTCCCTGCTTATTGCCCTGGGCCTGACTGCTTTTGTCTGGGCCGCAGGCAGATATTTTGTAAACAAAATTGTTACCGCCAAAATAAAAGGGGCAGAAGGCGTAGAAATCATCTTTCGCAAATTGCAGATAGGCACTTCCTGTTACGTTGCCCTGTCTCATGGAGCCAATGATGTAGCCAATGCCATCGGGCCGGTAGCAACTATTTACCTTATTGCCAAAGAACATATTTTCAAATCCCATACAGATATTCCTCTATCCATTCTCATTCTGGGCGGCTTTGGCATAGCAGTAGGAATCATGACTTTAGGCCATAAAGTTATGGCTACTGTTGGTGAAAAAATCACCACGCTTACCAATACACGCGGCTTTGCCGTAGATTTTGGCACAGCAACCACTGTACTGGCAGCATCAAATATGGGATTGCCTGTTTCCAGTACCCATGCTGCTGTTGGTTCTGTGATAGGTGTTGGCCTGGCCAGAGGTTTTAGCGCTGTTGACTTTAAAATATTAGGTAAGATATTTATTTACTGGATCCTTACCGTGCCCATCGCAGCCCTGACCAGCATCATTATTTTTCAACTATTGAAATGGATTGTAATTTAAATGATCAGGAGGAAATTATGTTAAGAATACCTTTTTTTGGTTTGTTAACCCGACGTTCCCCAATGGAAGGATTGGTAGAGCATTATGATAAAATAGCTGGCTGCGTAAAAATTATCAAAGAATCCCTTGAATGTTACGTCTCTGGCGGCGGAGCATGTCGCGAATTTAAGGAATTGGCCAGAGAAATTGACCAGATTGAAAACCATGCTGACAAAATCAAACGCAATATCCGCAACCACCTGCCTCGCAGTTTGTTCATGGCAGTGGATAAAACCCTTTTTCTCAATTATACCAAAAGCCAGGACAATATTCTGGATTCAGCCCAGGATGCCCTGCAATGGCTGGGTATGCGCCGGGTGGTTATCCCTGAGGAGTTTCAAAAAGACCTCATCTTTTTGATTGATGAAGTAGGCTCAGCTACAGAATTATTGGGGCCAGCCCTGAAAGCCACAATTGCCTTTGTTCATGGAGAGAACCTGGATCGCGAAGGAACCAAAGAAAAATATCGGGCTGTGCGGCAACAAAGATACCGTATCCAGCGTGCCAACAGGGAACTAACCATTAAAATCTATAATTCAGAGCTGGACTTTAAAGACATCTACCAGCTCATCCATTTTGTAAACTGTCTGGATGATATGGCTCATAATTGTGAGAATTGTGCAGATATCTTAAGGGCCATGATTGCAAGATAGAAAGTTCAAAGTTCGACGTTACTGTTCACTGATCAAAGAAACATTGAGGAAATAAGTGCGCTTCCTTTGCCGTTTAATTATCTTCCTTTTATGTCTGTGGCATACGACTTGCGCCTTTGCCGGGGAAATCCCCTGGCAGTTAGAGGCAGACAGGATTGTTGGTAAAAAATATCCAGGAGTAGTAGAAGCCTTTGGCTCGGTACTTCTTTTTAAAGGAGATGATTATCTCCAGGCCGACTATGCCCGCTTTTATCCAGACACCCACTGGGTCTATTTGCGTGGCCATGTAAAGGTCAAATGGGAGCAAGATTATTTGCAGGCAGAAGAAGCTGAATTTGATTTAAAAAATAAAGTGGGCTGGCTCAAAAAAGGCCAGATATTTCTGGCCAGAGAACATATCTACTTTAAAGGCGAACAGCTGGAGAAAACCGGGAAAAATACTTATAAATTCAAAGAGGCCACTGTGACATCCTGCGATGGCGAACACCCGGCCTGGTCATTGAAAACCTCTGAGGGTGAACTAACCATTGATGGTTATGCAACACTCTGGCATCCACGCTTTCAGGTAAAAAACAAGACAATTCTTTATTTTCCTTATGCGATAGTACCGGTTAAAACCAAACGCCAGAGCGGTTTGTTAATTCCTCAAATAAGCCACAGTAACCGTCTGGGTTTAAACATCAACCAACCCTACTATCAGGTAATTGATGAAGAAAATGATTTCACTATTTTTGAAAATTATTACAGCCAGAAAGGAGTCATGCATGGCCTGGAATTTCGGCACACTCCGAATCTGGCGACAAAAGGGCTCTGGCGGTTTGACTATTTAAAAGACAAAAAAGAAGCCAGTGAAACAGACGAAGACTCAAGATTTCAGGGCGATGGCCTGATCAGGCCGAACACAGACCGCTTCTGGCTTCGGGGCAAATTTAATGGGTATCTTTTTTCTCCTGAATGGAAAACTAAAATAGACCTTGATCTGGTTTCAGATCAAAACTACCTGCGCGAATTTGATAATGGACTTTCAGGATTTAAACGCAGCAGAAAAGAATTCCTCAAACAATTTGGCCGGGATATTGAGGATAATGATGACCTGACCCGCACCAATACTTTAAGTCTTTCCAGGACCTGGACTGATCCTATCGCTCTTGGCCTTGACGCGCGCATAGTTTACACACAGAACCTTGAATATGCCAACAACAATCTGGATCCGGCCCAAAATCCTACTTTGCAGCGTTTGCCTGAACTGAATCTGGATATTTATAAAACACCCATCGCGGGGACGCCTTTTGAATTTGAAGCCCGGAACCAGCTGGTCTATTTCTGGCGCGAATATGGAACAAGAGGATACAGAGTTGACCTTCATCCAAAAATAAGCCTTCCCATTAAAACCGACTATCTCACCATCATCCCCGGGGCTGGCTGGCGACAGACCATCTATTTTATTGATAAATTTGAAAATGATCCTGCAGCTAGAGATACACAGCACAGACAGCAATCAAGAGGAATTTATGACCTTTCCTTGAGCGCCAATACAGAACTCTTTCGTGTCTATGATCTTGAAAATGACGTAAAGCTTGAACATCCTGGCCAATCAGAATGGACAAAAATCAAGCACACAATAACTCCAAAAATTGATTACACATATATCCCGGAAAAAGACCAGGAAGACCTGCCTGATTTTGATTCCGTAGATCGCATTCAACCTGAAGATGAACTAACTTACTCGCTGATAAATTTATTCACCCGTCGTAAAGATACCCTGGTAGCTGACGCAGAGACAAACAAAACAATTGTTGATAAAAATTATCTGGATTTCTTACGCCTTAAACTTGAACAAAGTTATGATTTTCGTGAAGCCAGGCGAAATAGAGAACTGGACAATTATTCCAGACGTCCTTTTTCTGACCTGCTTACAGACATGACTTTAAAGCCCGAACAATACTTATCCCTGACATCAAAAACCTATTATTCTTTTTACCTGAACAAAATTACTGAACATGAACACCTTGTGACACTCTCCTGGCCTCAAAAAATGTCTGTCTGGTTTGGCCTGGATTTTCAGGAAATAATAGATGAATACAAACGCAGACGTGAAAACAGAATCAAAATCTTAAATCTCGGTTCCCGAATTGACTTTATTCCTGACTGGCGCATCAAATTATTATACCGTAAAGATCTGGAAAAGGAAAAAGAGCTCAGCCGCACCATCTTTCTTACCTATCTGCACCAATGCTTTACCCTGGACTTTATCTTTGAGCGCACAGACTATGAAGAACGCTATGAAATAAGGCTCAACCTGCTTAATCTGGGAAGCATTTAAGGGAAGGAGGAAGGATGAAGGATGAAGGATGAAAGGGAAAAGAAGGAAGTCGCCAGTATGAAGGAAAAAAAGAATTTTTCTTTATCATTTAAAATTAATTTTTTTCCTCACATTTTCTTCATCAGCTTTACAAATTTCATCCTTCATCCTTCATCCTTCATCCTTTATTTCATTCATCCTTCATCCTTCATCCTTTATTTCATTCATCCTTCATACTTCATACTTTAAAAATATGTCCCCAAACAAAATCAAAATCCTGCCACCAGAGTTACAGAACCAGATTGCGGCCGGAGAGGTGGTTGAGCGTCCGGCCAGCGTGGTCAAAGAACTCATTGAAAATAGTCTGGATGCCCGGGCCACAAGGATTATCGTCAAATTAGAAGCAGGCGGGCAAAGACTGATCCAGGTTCAGGATAATGGACATGGCATAGCCGCGCAGGATTTGCCCCTGGCCTTAACCCGTCATGCAACCAGTAAACTTTTTAGCCTGAATGACTTGCAGGCCATAAAAAGTTTTGGTTTCAGGGGAGAAGCCCTGCCCAGCATAGCATCGGTCTCTCATCTGACCATCTCTTCTATCACCGGCGAACAGAAAGAAGGACATTTTGTAGAAGTTATGTTTGGCCGGATCATTGATCAGGGTCCCGCGGCTATTGCCTCCGGTACAACAGTCAGAGTGGAAAACCTTCTGGCCAATGTTCCTGCCAGATTAAAATTTCTTAAGAAGCAGACCACAGAACATAAAAAATGCACGGATATTTTTTGCCGCTTTGCCCTGGCCTATCTAAATACTGATTTTGAACTCTTTTCCGGCCCCCGTTCCCTGTTAAGATTCTTTGCTGGTCAATCACTTGCAGACAGGTTACAACAAATCTGGCCCGGGCAAATAACAGCGGGATTAAAACCTTTTGAGCTCAAAACAGATGGCCTGCACATTTTTGGGCTTGCTGGTTCTCCTGACACAGCCCAGGCAAGGGCTGAACGCATCTATTTTTATGTCAATAACAGGCCAGTCACGGACAAACTTCTCCTGTCTGCCTTAAGACAGGCCTATAAAGGCACACTTTTAAGCCGGGAATTTCCCCAGGCTGTATTGTTTATTGATCTTCCACCAGATGAAGTGGATGTAAATGTGCATCCAGCCAAGGCTGAGGTCAGATTCAAAGATGAGCAATTTATTTTCTCTCAGGTTACAAGGGCAGTTGGACAGATTTTTACAACCCGGATAGCAACAGCGCCATTATCTGAATCTCATCAGCCAACCAGAACTTCACCACTTAAAGATAACACCTACACCAGGCTCCCCATGCCTGAAATTAAATTTGATCTATCAAACAACACACCACCCTATCCCGACCCAGAACATGGGCATTCTCCATCATCTGAACTGCCAGCACAGAATTATGTTCACGAACTTACGCCCCTCAGATATGCTGCAAAATCGCCAGAACAACCTCTTTATTTAGGACAAATTGACAAAACCTATTTACTTTTAAAAATAAAAAATCAATTCATGATTCTGGACCAGCACGCTGTGCATGAACGCATCCTTTACGAACAAAACAAAAAAAGGGGCTTTAAAGGAGTTAAAAAAAATCTTGTCATCCCTTTAGAACTTATCTTACATCCTGCTGAACAAAAGGCTTTAATTTCTTACTGGCCTAAACTGGAATCCCTCGGCTTTGTGCTGGAACAGGTGACATCCCAGAGAACAGTTGTTAAAGCTATTCCTCAGGATTTAAGCCCTGGCCAGGCAAAAGACTTTCTGCAAACCCTCTTAAGCAGAGAAATTGATACTCTTGATGAAATGTGGATACTTATGGCCTGCGGGGCAGCCATAAAAGCAGGACAGGAATTGACTGATGACGAGGCCCTGGGGCTGATTAATTCCTGGCTTACATGCCCCAATAAAGACTATTGCCCTCATGGTCGTCCTGTGGCTATTGTCCTGGAAGGCAGGCTGCTGGAGAAAATGTTTAAAAGGAAATGACAAGGAGGTACTATGAATATCCTGATAGTTGGCTCAGGTGGCCGGGAACATGCTCTGGCCTGGAAAATAAAACAAAGTCCTTTAGTCAAAAAATTATATATAGCTCCAGGCAATGGCGGAACTGCCCAGGAAGGAGAAAATGTATCTATTGGCGCTGGAGATATTCCTGAACTGGTGCAGTTTGCCCGGGACAAAAAAATTGACCTTGTGGTGGCTGGGCCTGAGCTTCCCCTGGTTCTGGGGCTAAAAAATTCCCTGGACAAGGCCGGCATCCCATGCTTTGGGCCTGGTGCTTTTTGCGCTCAACTGGAAGGTAGCAAGGCCTTTGCCAAGTCACTCATGGCTGAAGCAGAGGTACCAACAGCAGATTTCAAGGTCTTTGACGATTATATCCTGGCCAGAGAATATCTTGCCGCGCAAAAAATTCCTATCGTAGTCAAGGCCAATGGCCTGGCCGCAGGCAAAGGGGTCATTGTTGCCGAAACTCTGGAAGAGGCCCAAAAAGCCCTTGAAGACATGATGGTCAAAAAAGTATTTGGCGCTGCAGGAGACAGAGTGGTCATTGAGAAAGCCTTGACCGGCGAAGAAGCTTCCTTCCTGGCCTTTTGCGATGGCCACAACATTGCCTTTCTACCTTCTTCACAGGATCACAAACGTATTGGCGAAAACGACACCGGTCCCAATACCGGCGGCATGGGCGCTTATAGCCCGGCCCCGATTTTGCCTGAAGATAAATTTGAGGAAACAGCAAATCTTGTAATTAGACCAATAATTCAACATCTGGAAGAAATGGATCACCCATTTAAAGGCGTCCTCTATGCAGGTCTGATGATCACTGATTCAGGGCCAAAGGTCCTGGAATATAATGTCCGTTTTGGTGATCCTGAATGTCAGCCTTTACTTATGCGTCTTGAAACTGATCTGGTGGAGGTCATGCTGGCCTGTGTGGAAGGAACTCTAAACAAAATCCCATTGAAAATTAATCCCAAACATAGCATATGTGTTGTCCTGGCAGCCAAAGGCTATCCAGGCCAATATGCCAGAGGACATGAAATATCAGGCATAAAAGAAGCAGAGAACCTGCCAGGCGTAAAAGTTTTTCATGCTGGCACGACCATCAAAGACGGAACAATAGTCACCAATGGTGGGAGGGTACTTGGAGTTACAGCCCTCGGCAATAATCTAAAGCAAGCAAAAGAAAATGCCTATGCAGCTGTAAGCAAAATAAACTTTAAAGATATGTATTTCAGGCGGGATATTGGAGATAAGGGACTGAAAAAAGGAAGTTAATTCGCCTGTCCCCGCACGGAAAAATTTACTTTTTGCAGGCGACTCTTATTTCATAAATCCAAAAAGCCATAATGGAATTTTGTTTTCAGATAGCACTATATCCATATCAACAACAAGAAAGGAATCAGATACGTCTTTAATTTGTTTGATATCTTTATTTTTTCCACCTATTTCAAATATATACTGATTTACTTGAAAATCACCAATATCTGAATAAAAGATATTATCAAAACAACTGACAAAAAAGTTTCTCGTACTGTACCTATATTTACTTCAATATTAAACTCGCTAGAAAAAGTATATAAGATATTTGAATTATGAAAAAAAAGCTTTTGAGGCTTTCTGGAAATTTTTTTTGTATATTTTTTCAATGATCTAAATATCTTTGTTTGGTTTAATATATCAAGATATATATATAGAGTCGGCTGTGTAATTTTTAGCTCTCTTGCAAGTTTTGAAATATTTACTTTATATGGTACTCTTGCTTCTATTAAGTTAAAAATAAGTTTTTTAAAAACAATAAGATTTTCAAATTTTATTTTTTTTAATCCTGGTATATCTTCATAGATAATCTTTTCCAGCGCATTAAATAATTTTTCTCTATAGGTTTCAATATTTTCAACAAAAAAAGGATAGGCCCCTATTTTGAGATATTCTTGAAATTCACTATAAATAAAAGGATATTGCATAAGAAGATCATTGCTAATATCAATAGAATTCTTTACTATCTCTTTTAATGTGTAGTTCGGCAGATTAATATCGTGTTTTAGCTCCAAAAACTCCCTGAAGGTCAATTCATTCATCTGGATGATGTATGCTCGTCTGCTTAAATCATACTGCTCATAAAGAATATTGAGCATGGAAGAACCGCTAAAACGTATAAATAAGTCAGGGAATGAATCATATAAATTTTTTATTTCCTGTGTCCAATTGGGATATTTATGGATTTCGTCAATAATCAGCATTCTGCCATTTAAGGCGTAAAATTGTTCTGCGATTCCATAAATTGAAGTATTGGCCATGATTATGTCATCCGCAATAAGATAAAGGGATTGGCCAGATTGAAAATGTTGTTTTAAATATTGCAGAAGAAGCGTTGTTTTGCCTACGCCTCTTGCGCCAAGCAAACCAACCAACCTGTCCCTGGCAGCTATTTTTTTCATATATTGTTTACGGATAAACTTTAAAGGAACAGAATTTAAAAGTCTTAACTGCTTTTTTTTGAAATATTCCAGGATCATGGTCTCCGTTTACCTGCTCGCAAATTAAATTTTCTTTTTCTTGATAAAAATCATAAGTCAACTTTTGAAAAATAGCCATTTTTTTATATTTTGTAAAGTACATTTTTACAATTAGATAAGAACCAGCAAGTCTATTTTAATTAAAAAAAGGGGACATGCAAATAATGATTATTCTCAAACCATTATTTTTTTATCCTTGCTTTTTGAAAGGTTATCTTTTAAAAAGCAAGGATGATTTCGAGAACACTTCAAAAAAATGTAATAAGATATCTCTCTTTGTTTCCTGTTGTGGCCATTTTAGGTGCCAGACAGGTAGGCAAAACCACTCTGGCCAGATATGTGCAAAAAAATTTTTTCCAGCAAGCCAGATATTTTGACCTGGAACTGCCTTCAGACCTGCACAAACTGGAAGAGCCAGAGATCTTTCTGGCCCAATTTTCTGATCATCTGATAATCCTGGATGAAATACAGAGAAAACCGGAATTATTTCCACTCTTACGGGCATTAGTAGATAAGGACAGAAGACCTGGCAGATTTTTAATCCTTGGTTCAGCCTCACCGGATCTAATCAAACAATCTTCTGAAACGCTTGCCGGCAGAATAGCCTATCTGGAGCTTAAGCCTTTTTCCCTTCAGGAAGTAAATCCTGAAAACTGGCAGAATTTATGGCTCAGAGGAGGCTTTCCAGAAAGTTATCTGGCTGTATCTGATGAGACAAGCCTAAGCTGGCGGGAGTTTTTTATTCAAACCTATCTGGAAAGGGACATCCCCCAATTGGGCTTTAAAGTTTCAGCAGTACAATTAAGACGTTTTATAACCATGCTGGCGCACAATCATTGTCAGTTGTGGAATGCATCACAGATGGCAAACTCCCTGGGAGTCAGTCCGCCTACAGCCAGGTACTATCTGGATATGCTTGAAGATACTTATCTGGTCAGACAACTGAAGCCATTTTACATTAATATCGGTAAGAGACTGATTAAGTCTCCCAAAATTATGATAAGAGACGCAGGCATTATTAACTACCTGTTAAATATTACTTCCTTTGAAGATTTGCATTCTCATCCTCTGCTGGGTAATATCTGGGAAGGTTTTGTTATCGAAGAGATATTAAAGCATCTGCCGTCAACTTATGCTCCGTATTTTTACAGAACAAGGGCCGGGGCGGAAATTGATTTGATTTTAACCAGGGCGGAAAAGGTTGTTGCTGCTATTGAGATAAAATATTCCCTTAGACCTAAGTTACAAAAAGGATTCTGGAACGCGGTTAAAGATTTACAGCCTGAAATAAAAATAGTAGTTTATCCTGGCGAGGAAAGCTATCCGGCAAAAGACAATATTCTGATGCTCGCAATATCGGATTTGAGTAACTGGATACAAGAGTTTAGTAGGCACAAAGGGGTTGGTTTATAACGAAACGAAATCTGACATATAATTATCAGTGCTGTAACTAAAAACTGTGTACCATTAAATCTGAGTGAACTTAATTCAACAGACACGTCAATAAAAAAACAAGCCGAGATCAGGGAGCGTGCATTGCTTTATGTATCTGCTA
>OFAZ01000088.1_pt1 | contig 12911 bp, 12 predicted proteins | sample 1520431 | NCBI WGS metagenome assembly OFAZ01 (sample SAMEA3696446, study PRJEB22514) | metagenome | biome: water; feature: marine; material: hydrothermal vent | place: Pacific Ocean | collected 2014-08-12 | depth 1521 m | reverse complement strand
TAATTAAGTATGTTCATTAATTATAAATATATATTATAGATATTATAAAATATATGTTTTAAAAATATTTTTAGTGATAAATTATTTAGTGATAACCATGTGTGGAATTTTTGGAATATACTCGTTTTTAAACAATGATGTAGCAAGTAAAATTTATTATGGTCTTTACGCTTTACAGCATAGAGGGCAGGAAGGTTCGGGCATCGCCACCTTTAACGGAGAGAAAATTCATTCCCATAAGGGACTTGGTTTAGTTCCTGAAATATATACAAATGAAATATTGTCGGAGCTCCATGGTTCTGTGGGTATAGGTCATGTTAGATATTCTACAACAGGAGATACATGTATAGAAAATTGTCAGCCATTTGTAGTAAGTAGCTCTGTTGGGTCTCTATCAATAGTTCATAATGGAGATATTGTAAATTCCGATAAATTGAAAGTTCAATTAGAAAAATTAGGGCATATTTTCGTATCTTCGACAGATTCGGAAGTTATAGCCCACCTTCTCGTTAAAGAGCTTTTAAAAACTAATGACATTGTAGAAGCCATAATTAATATTTCAAAGGAATTAATAGGTTCATACGCCATTATAATAATGCATAACAATAAACTTATAGCAGTTAGGGGTCCGAACGGATTTAAACCGCTTTGCGTAGGAAAAGATGAAGATGGCTCTGCGTATGTTTCCTCTGAAAGCTGTGGTTTAGATGTAATTAATGCAAAATTAATAAGAGATGTGAAACCGGGGGAAATTTTGGTAATAGATGGTAATGGTATGGAATCATATAATATGATGCCCGAAAATAAAAAATTAATCCCATCTAGCTGTATGTTTGAATATGTTTATTTTGCGAGACCTGATTCCATAATTGATGGAGTTAATGTATATGATGTAAGGCGAAATATTGGAAAAATACTTGCAAAAGAACAGCCCTGTAATGCTGAGATTGTGGTTCCTGTCCCAGATTCTGGAATTACTTCTGCCATGGGATATTCGGAGGAAGCCAACATTCCATACTACGAAGGACTAATAAAAAATAGATATGTAGGAAGAACATTTATTATACCTTCACAGGAAGCCAGAGTTTTGGCTGTTAGGTTAAAGTTAAATCCAATAAAGCACCTTATTAAAGATAAAAAAGTGGTTTTAATAGATGATAGTATAGTCAGAGGAACTACTTCAAAAAGATTAATCGACTTAGTAAAAAAAGCGGGAGCAAAAGAAGTTCATTTAAGAGTAGGTTCTCCAAAAATAACATCACCATGCTTTTATGGTATCGACATGCCTACAAAAGAAGAATTAATAGGGAGCTCCAAAACAGTTGAAGAAATAAGAGAATATATAACGGCTGATTCATTAGGTTATTTAAGTATAGATGGATTAATAAAGGCAATTGGAAGAAATGATTTATGCTTTGCCTGTTTAACTGGAAACTATCCTACTGATGTATCCAATAAACTAAATTAAAATAAATTTTAATATTTATTCGCATCATTGGCATTTTTATTTACTTCTTTTAATTTATTTTTTGCCTTTCTTTTAAGATATATATTTCCCAAAACACCAGAAACTACTGGAAGTGGTGTTGCGATATATATCATACCCCCAAGCATTGCAAGAAGTTTTTTATGAAGGGCAATATCCAATTCAGTTTTAGATGTCATGGATTTTATAATTGTTTTTTCAGAAGTATAAACCATTTTATAACTCCAAATAATTATGTCCCTCAATGGTGTCGGAGCTCCACCAAAAGATGTTTTTCTTTTAACTATGGAGTTATATAAATCTTCTTTTGAACTACCTTCAAATATGGTATATCCATTACCTACCATTTTTGCCAAATGTCCATCACTATTTCCGATAAATGCCACAGGTTTTTTGTGATAATTATTAACAACCTTTTTTAAAGCTATATTATTTATAATTCCGTCTCTATGGTATGCGTTAAATACCTCAACACCATCTAATTTTAAATTAAATATTCTGTCCCCTAAGGCATGACATATCGGGCTATATGGATGCGGAGCTACGGCTAAACCTCCTTGTTCGTGGATTTTTTCAACAGTTTCCTCAGCAGTTAGTCCTTTTGGAATTTCCTCATTTAGATATAATCCAAGGAGCTCCCCCTCTTTTGTCATTATTTCGCTTCCCACAATTACCTTTACACCATATTCTTTTTCGAGCTTTTTGGTTTCCAGTCCTCCCCTTATGGTATTATGGTCAGTGATGGCAATTATATCCAATCCTCTTTTTTTAGCACTCCTAATAATGTTTTTTGGTTCTTCAACAGAATCGGGAAATGTTAGCCCCATATATTTCATTAGCCCAGAATATTTCGAATGAATATGCAAATCTGCTTTTGAGTGGCAATCATTCATTGAATCCCTCTTAAATAAATTAATCCTTAAATAAAATTAATATTATAATATTATTATAATACTATATTCTAATTATCAAAATGTATGCGTTAAAACATACTTAAAACATTTGGTATTTTATCAATTATATCTATTACATTATAATAATATCCCTTCTCTTTAAGCAATAAATCCCCGGCATATCCATTTATAAATGCTCCACAGCATCCAGAAATAAAGGCATCATTTTTACAAAATAATCCGCCGATTATTCCACATAAAACATCCCCCGTTCCTCCAACAGTCATACCTGCGTTTCCTGTTTTGTTTATTTTTATATTATTTTTATTAAATATTAAGTCGTATTTTCCCTTTAAAACTATTGTGGAGTTTATATTGCTTATATCCATATTATTAACATCAAGTCCCATATATTCAAATTCCCTTTTATGGGGTGTGAATATATAGTTCTCGCTGAAATTGAAATTATCATAATCAATTACCTTTATGGCGTCTGCATCAATTACCACCTTTTTATTTAATTTTTCCATTTCCTCTAAAAATCCATTTACAAATTTCTCTGTATTTTTATTTACTCCAAGTCCATTTCCAAGAACAACAACGGCATATTTTTTAGAGAGCTCCACAATTTCACTTATATGCTCCTTTCCAAAATAGTCCCCTTCAATCTCATAACTCATCAATTCTGGATAATTTTTCAAAGCATCAATTGTATTTTTAACAGATGCAACAGTTATCAAATCCACAATTTTTGAAGACGCCAACGCGGATAAAATCGGAGCTCCGAAAAATTCCTTAGAGCCACCAACAACCAAAACCTTTCCATTGTCGCCCTTATGAGAATTTGGGTTTATTTTAGTTAATGCCTTTAAATCTCCCCATCCAACAATATGTTCCGCTATTGGTGGAATGCCTATTTTTTTAAGACTAAATTTATTTAAATCATTATTATTTAGCTTAAATTTATGGAATGTAATTACTAAATCCGCATTTAATCCCTTAGTTTCAGCATCAACGGAGATTATTTTTAATTTATATAATTTATTCAATTCATTTACCACAGTTTTAAATGGTTCTCGGAGCTCCCCTTTAATACCTGTTCCCAACATGGCATCTATAATTATTACATTTTCTTTTTCGTATTTTTTAATCTCCCCAATTATCTTCAAAATTTCATTTGGGCATATTATTTCCTTTATTTTCAACCTAAAATCCAACTCACTTATATTTTTTAAAATCTTAAAATTTTCTTTTGATTCATAGGTTTTTATTTCATTCTCCTTTCCAAGCAATATTATATTTATTTCCGAGCGAAGCGAAGGAAATCGTAAAAATCCGAAGGATTTTGAGATTTCATCCCCATAATCGCAGTATCCTATCAAATGACGCACAGCAACAAACCCATCTCCGCCGTTGTTTCCAAGCCCACAGAATACATATATTTTATTTCTCTTATTTTTGACTAAATAATTTACCACTTCATCAGCAGTGGATTTTCCAGCATTTTCCATAAGAACCATTTTTGGAATTCCCAAATATTCGCAGTTATTATCTGTAATATTCATCTCTTTTGGTGAAATGTATTTATTATTTTTTACAGTATGGTTTTTTAAAAGTATTTTGTAGAGCTCTAAATTATCCATAATTCACCATTTTTTTATTTCTCTTATTTTTATTTTTATTTTTTGCCGAGTTCTTCAATTGAAATAATATCAGGATTAATACCTACTTCGCAGATTTTAATATAAATTATGTTGGGTATTTAAATCTTTTGTCGTGATTTAAAAATTTATTTAAAAATTTAAAAAAAGAAGGACTTTTAAAAGATAGCATATTTATGATTTTTTCTAATATCTATTCAAAAGGAATGGGATATTTATTTTATTTTTTAACTGCTTTAATACTAGGGACAGAAGGATTTGGAACTCTTAGGGGGCTCCTACCACTTATGGACATAATAACTATATTTTTTTGTTCTGGAATACCGCCTTCAATAGCAAAACATTTATCAGAAACGGAAAATTCTAACAATGAGTGGATAATATCTATTTTAAAAATTATGGTAGTGTTTTCAATATTGGGAGCTCCCATAATAATCCTATTAAAATATATATTGGGAGGAGGTTATTCAACCATAGATATTAGCATATATATTGCTGTTGGGTTTGCCATTATATCTTCTTCATTTATCTCGTGGAATAGGGGAGTTTTGCAAGGTAGTTTAAAAATAAAGGAATTATCTTTAACATGGATTATTGAAAATACTTCAAAAATAATATTTTTAATTATATTTGCCGTATTATTTGGTGTAGCAGGTGCATTTTTATCAATATCAATTGCATACATAATTGGCGGGATTTTTGGATATTATTTATTATTAAAATATATTAAAATGGATAACATAAATATAAAAAACATAAATTTATTTAAATGGAACAATAAACACAATAAAAAGGTAAAACAAGTATTATATTATGCCGTCCCCATAGCATTGGGGACAGCTTCATATCGTCTTTTAAATGACATTGATAGTATTGCCATTATGTCATTATTGGGAGCTCATGATAATGGTATTTATGGTTATGCTTCTTTACTATCTCGGGCGGTTTTTTTATTTGCTTCGGCGATATCCATACCATTAATACCACGAATAGCAAAGACTAAGGATATTAATTATTTAAAAAAAGGTTTATTATTAAATTTCTTTATTGTGCTTCCCGTTCTTGCTGTGGTATTTATATTTGCTGGGGAGCTCCTAAAATTATTCTTTGGAATTGTTAATAATGATGCCACAAATTGCTTAAAAATATTGTCAATTTCGGCGAGTTTTATGAGTTCTTATACTGTATGTAGCTCCTCATTACAAGGATTAGGTAAGGCTAAAATACCACTATATATATTGATTATAGGAATAATATTAAATGGAATTTTAAATTATGCCTTAATACCAAAAATTGGAATAATTGGGGGAGCTTATGCCACATTAATATCTTCAATAACTATATTTTTGACAATTTTGATGTATATATATTATAGTATATTTGGGAGCTCCTACAAAATAAAATAATAAAATAATAATAAATAATTAACTTTGGTCTTCTACATCATAAGTTAATTTATCTACGACTTCATGTTTTTCATTTGGCACAAATCTATCCTCTAAATCTGCCAATACTTTTTTAATTGAGCTATATTCCATCATAGACTCAGATAATCTGTGGGGCTGGAATGGTCCCATTTCTCTAATCATGTCTGCCATTTCTAATGCTTTTTCCCTTGCACGGTCAAATCCAACATCTGCGAAGAAATCATTTGGTCCTACCAATCTACCTTTTGAAAGTTGGAATCCTAATGCAAAAATTCTTGGAGGTCCGTCAAATCTTGTTGGGTTTCCATCGTCCTCACCAACAGGCATCAGTGGTCCCCAGTGGCATCCTCTCATCCAACCGGGAACCATATGTGGTTTAGCAAATGCTTCCAATATTTCCCCTACTGAGGGCATACCGCTTTGAGGTCTCACTATTGCCACAGGGTCATCTTTACCAACATATTTGCCTCCAACTTTACTTAATTTATCTGCACTGCATGTCGCGGCAATTTCCCCATCTTTTGCCCTATAAACACTTTTTACAGAATAGGTTTCCAAATTTCCTATTAAAGCCAATAATTGATATGTTTCTCTTGGAGTATTTAACAATATTTTTTTATTTTGATATATATCTAATACATCAAAGTCAAATCCAGTTTGCATTTTTTTATCATAAACTAATCCCGGCGTATTAAATGGGTCTGCAAACATCCTATAAAATGGAAGATTAAACGCAGATGGGTCTGTTTTATCACTACAAAATACTATTACAGGTTCGCTTGGTCTTTCAACGAATTCCATTTCAGCACAGCCCGGTCCCATTCCTTTTACATTTCCTGTGAAACCTTCGGAAAGCAAATCTTGACCTGCACCATATAATTTTAACTCCTTTGCCACATCCGTAGCTTCTTCAAAAGCACTCCACGCTAATCCATGTATTTCCTTGCTATCTGTTCCTTTTTGGTGGGTAATAATTAAATCTACATCGTCCCCGCATTTGGTGACATAGTAATCAATTATTAACTCACCAAGGGCTTTTTCAAGTACATAATCACAGGCATGTATTAATTCGTCTGGTGCCGATGTATGACCACATAATCCCCCTACATCAGCTTTTATAACACTAAGAGTTATTTTTTCTCCGTCCATTCAATCACCATGTTATTGTATTATATATAAATATAATATATGTATAATAATATATAATAATGTATTTTTAATTAGGTATGTTCAGGAATTGTCCTTGCAGTGGGAATATATCTTATATATGAAAACATCCAGTTGGAAACGAACACAGCATACATACCTATTACATATATAAAGTTTAGAATATTTATAGTTATTTGTGTTTTTTGAAATCGCACTACACCTATATATATACATATTTATATATATGCGAGATAGCATAAAAAAATGGAGGGATTAATTTGCAATCGTTTAAAATAATAAAAATCATGGATATCCCAATAGAGCTCCACATAACATTTTTATTATTATTGTTGGCAGTTTATTATTTCTGGGGAATTGGTGGATTTATATTATATTTATTTTTATTTTCTTCCGTAGTATTGCACGAATTAGGGCATTCCTTTGTGGCAAAAAAATATGGCGTTCATATAGAAAAAATATTATTATTGCCAATTGGTGGTATGGCTATCATGGATAAAATTCCAGAAGAAGGAGAATTTAAAATAGCCATAGCTGGACCTATTGTAAGTATGATTTTAGGAGTTTTATTTTTGGTTTTATCCTCTTTTTATGATATTAGTTTATTAAAAATAAATTCAATGGAATATTCATTATTTTCAACAGTAGGAATATTAAATATATTTCTTGGATTATTTAATTTGATTCCTGCTTTTCCCATGGACGGAGGTAGAATATTGCGGGCACTGATATCAGGTAAAATAGGATATTTAAAAGCCACAAAAATTGCATCATCAATTGGTCAGCTTTTTTCAATGATTATGTTTGGTTATGGTATTATATCATTTAATATAATATTAATATTAATTGCTGTATTCATATACTTCGGAGCTCAGCAAGAATATACTGCTTTAATTACTTACCGTATATTTGACATGATAAAAATAGATGAAATAATGTCGGAGCAGATAATTGCAGTGCCCCCAGAAACTACAACAAAAGAGTTAGTAGATTTGATGTTTAAATACAAATATATGGGCTATCCTGTTGTAGATACGAACGGGACATTAATAGGTAGCGTATCATTTGAGGACATAACAAATGTTAGTGATGACATTCATGTTAGCGATATAATGAAACCGCCTATTGTAGTATCAAAATATGGCGATTTTAATGAATTGATTAATAAAATGAATAATTCCGAACGAATATATGTTAAAGACGACACTGGAAAATTGGTTGGAATAATCTCAAAAACAGACATTATAAGAATATTAAAAATTATGGGATTAAAATTAAAGGATATTAATTAATATATAATCCGTTAATAGAAATAAAAAGTAATTCATTCTTAATAACAAATACCAAATAAGGACGCCTTATGTCGATTCACTATAAAAAAATATTTTAGGAGCTCCCATTTTTCAACGGGTGCCCTTTTTCAACTGGTGATTTTTTGGGAGATATAACTTTTATTTTCTTCTTCCCTCAAATTCTTCCAATAATTCATCGTATTCAATACCATTGTTAGCTAATAACACAAAGATATGAAAAATTAAATCCGCACTTTCATATATTAGTTCTTGTTTATCTTGGTCTTTTGCGGCTAAAATTGTTTCAGTTGCTTCCTCTCCTATTTTTTCACATATTTTATTTATTGCCGTTTTTTTGTCGGCGGTTGTAAGGTAGGATACATAAGAACCTTCTGGTTTATCCTTTATTCTTTGTTTTATTATTTCAAATTCTTCTTTTAAAATATCCATATCATCACTCATAAAAAAAATATATAAATTAAATTATATAAAATTATAAATCATTTAACCTTTTAACCATTTTTACAGCAGATTCAACAGCTTTTCTACCGTAATCTATTCTTCTTTCTGCCTGTATTCTCGTCATTCCCGGACCAGATATACCAAGTGCAACAGGTTTGTCATATTGTAATGATAAATCTGTAATTTTCCTTGCGGCATTATGAACAACTATTTCATCATGTTCGGTATCTCCTTCTATTACACAGCCTATTGTAATTACAGCATCAACATCCTCTTTTTCTAATAATCTTTTTATTGCTACGGGCATGTCATAAACTCCCGGAACCATTACTTTATAAGGAACTTCTGCACCTAAAAACTCAGCATGTTCATCTGCAAGTTTTTCCATCATAAAAGTTATGTCTCTGTTAAATTCAGCTATAACAAATCCTAATTTTACCATGATTACACCATCTTATTTTTAGTTTTTAGTCTTACTAATATAATTTAATATATTGTATTTATTATCTATTTATTATTTTATTTATTTAATTATATTATATTTATTTAATTATATTTTCTCTGTGTCTATGTATTTATTAATTAAATTTGCAACAATATTATCAACACTAATTATACTAACTTCGGACAAATATGTATCTGTTCCAACAACCTCGTCAGCTCCTCCATTAAATAATTTATTCAAAGCATCGCCAATAAGAACGGGGTGAATACATGATGCTATTACTGTTTTTGCACCTTGTTCCTTTAACATCTTTATAGTCTCAGCCATAGTTCCGCCTGTTGATATAATATCGTCAATGATAAGAACATCTTTATCTTTTACATTTAGCTTTTTTGGTGCAATACTTATTTCTGTTGAAGATATTCTGGTTTTTTCAAGATAATCATAAGGACAATTTAATACCTTAGATGCAACTTTTGCCATATCAATTGCTCCCTTATCTGGGGAAAGCACCACAAAATTATCTGATTTATTATATTTATCATATATATATTTTGCAATTTCTGGAACCGCATCACCATATAATAATGGAACATCGAAAAAAGAGCATATATCTTTTTCATGTGGATTTATTATAAGCAAACTATCACATATAGAAGAATAAATCTTTGCCAAAGCTCTAATACTAATTGATTCACCATTTTTAAACTTTTTATCCTGCCGAGCATAAGCCATATATGGGATTACTAAGTTTATACTTTTTGCTCCTTCGTCATTTAACGCATCACACAATAATATGGTTTCTATTATTGATTCGTTTTGATTATTTTGGGTATTAATTAAAAAAACATCTTCTCCTTCTACGCAACCATTTAATTTTACATAGAGCTCCCCATCAGGGAATTTTTTAAATTCTGTTCTAATTAGTTTTGAATTAGTTAATTTTGAAACACGATGAGCCAAATTTTGAGAATTTGAACCTGATACAATTAGCATATAAATCACCATTGGTTAATAAACATTGTTAATTTAATTTTATTAATTATATACATTTATTATTTATATTATTTGGTAGATAGCACTAATAATATATAGTATATTCCAAAACTATTTGCAGTATAGATATAATTAACATGGTCATAATGGTGTATGATAATATGATATATGATTTTATAATTATTGGTTCTGGTGTTGGCGGGAGCTCCCTTTTTAAAGAGTTAAATATAAAATATCCCAATAAAAAAATATTGCTTATTGAAAAAGGAGATAAACCAAAATATATGGCAGAAGGAAATGAAGTTCAGATTTTATATTTACATGGTTTGGGTGGGAGCTCCATGTATTCAGTGGGCAATGCCACAAGAATAGATTTAAAATCTCTTGGAATAAAAAATCAAAATAAATTATATGTGGAAATTGAAAAAGAATTAGGCGTAAAACCTACTCCATTAAATTATATCGATAACACCTCAAAAAATATCATGGAAAAATATGGATTTAAAAGAACTCCTAAGTTTATAAATTTCTCAAAATGCACAAAATGCGGAAATTGTGCAAGTAGGTTATGTAGTGCAAAATGGACTCCATTAAATTATTTGAATGGAAAAAACAAAAATAATAGCAAAATAATAAATAATTATGAAGTAATTCACATTAAAAAAGAACAAGAGATATTTTTAATAGATATTACTGACACAAACAACAGAACCAGTAAAAAAACCATTAAAGGAAAAACCGTAATTGTTTCAGCAGGGGGAATAAATTCACCACGAATATTAAGTAATATATTGGAAAATGAACATTTAGGAAAAAATTTATTTGTGGATACATTCATAACAATAGGGGGAATTTTAAAAGATGCGAATTTAAGGAGCTCCATACCTATGACAGCATATAAACAATATAATAATAATGATTTTATTATATCTCCTCATTACTCAAAATTATTATATGATGACATCAAAAATAATAGTAATGAAAACCTAAAAGATAGCGATATTTATGGATTAATGATTAAAATAAAAGATGAAAATAATGGAGTTATGGGAAAAGAATACGCACATAAAGAAATAACAGAAAAAGACAGAAAATTATTATCAAAAGGAAGTAAAATAGCTTCAAATATTTTGGAAGATATGGGGATAAACAAAATATATACAACTATTGTAAGGGGTTCGCATCCATCTGGGACATGTGCCCTTGGCAAGGTAGTAAATAAAGATTTAGAAACAGAAATACCTAATTTGTATGTTTGTGATTCCTCTGTATTTCCAAAATCTTTGGGAGCTCCTCCAATTTTGGGAATAATTGCTATTAGTAAAAATTTTGTTAATAAATTATAACATTATGGCAAATCAACGACATTCTAAGCGAAGTGTGGAGTAAGGACTAAGTAAATTAATCTTTCTGACTTTTTGAATATGTTATATTTTTATTATTTTGTATGAGTTCTACAATATTTTTAATAAATTCTTCAAAATTAATTTTTTTTACTAACTCTGCAACAGGAATATTTAATTTATCGGATATATCATTTAACTTATTTTTCAACTCCCCATATTCTAAATCTATATTTTTACTATTTATGGTAATTCCAATAACCTTTTTACCGCCCAATAACTCAATAGTTTCAATATTATTTTTTATTTCCCCAATATTTAGCGTATGTGATGCCAATATTATATAATCTGGTTTTGAACCTAATAAGATAGCTAAACTAACTACTCCTCCGCCCCTTCCAGTCCCTATATCCAATGGATTTGAATAAATCCCAGTTTGACTGGATATCATAATTACATCTATATTTTTATTTTCTAAATTTACTTTTTTAATTGCTCCCCATATTGCAGGTGCTACATTGTATAATGGAATTAGCTGTGGTATTACCATTTCATCAATCCCGCACAACATTGATTGAGGTTCTGTCCCAACTATGCCAACATTAAAATATTTAGTTAATTCATCTCTTAAAATCATCGATGTTGTGAATTTTCCACTTCTCATTCCTGTTCCCATTACTGTAATTATTAAATTTGGATGAGAGGAGGAATTGTCTATTTTTGCATATTTTTCCAATTCTTGAAATTTATTTGGATTTGAACAATCGAAATATTTTATATTATATTTTTTCGCATAATCTCGGAGCTCCGAAAAATCATCAATCCTATACAACCTTGCCATATTGTATATGTTTTTTCCCAAACTCATCTCTTTTTTTATTGTTTCCTTCCATATTATTACTTCAAAATCCTCTAAAATTTCTTTTGACCATATGAATGTATCATATGTATATGCCCCATATTCTGCAATTGTATTATTATTTACATTGACATACCCTCCAATCTTAATATTGCTAAATTTAGCAATACTATCTGAAACTTTATTTTTATGAGATAATTTTGCCGTTTTTATCGTCTCGTGCATCATATTCATATAAGTCCTCGTTTATTGTGAATAATATAGTGTGTGTGCTTTTGAAAACTTTTTCCTTATCATTAAAGAAGCTTAATGTTATTTTATTAAATAATAATAGCATTATCGTCTTATTTTGAATATTTTGCTATTATGGGGCATTAAGGAAAACTGCAAGAGGTTTATACTATAATTATATTTATACTTTTTCATTTAAAATAAATCCATCAAAATTAAATTCAAATTCGTTATTTATTCTTTTATTTTCTAACACCAGTGAATTTAATATATATATTTGCCAGAATCGTTTATAAAAAAAGTCGCTATCATTAATCTCTGTTTGATCAAAATTATCTATACTGAAATATTTACATTTATTCCTATCTTCTTTTAAAGAAATGATATCAACAACTTTAAATTTTTTCTGAGACTTATTTGCTTTATTTTTGAGATGTTTTAAAAAAAATTCATCATTTAATTATTAATGAAAGAAAAAAAGCTATTTTACAATACAAATATTCAAAAGCAATAAAATTTTGGAAAATATTGTTATAAATTATTTTTGTGTTTTTAGCAAATTGGTCACAATAAATCCCGTATTCCTTGTTACTCATTATTATGTTATTTTTTATTAAAACAGAAGTGTTATTTACACAATATATTCCAC
>OFAZ01000082.1_pt1 | contig 13444 bp, 14 predicted proteins | sample 1520431 | NCBI WGS metagenome assembly OFAZ01 (sample SAMEA3696446, study PRJEB22514) | metagenome | biome: water; feature: marine; material: hydrothermal vent | place: Pacific Ocean | collected 2014-08-12 | depth 1521 m | reverse complement strand
TCGAAACAAATCCGAATTTTTTAATGTTCAAATGACCAAAACACGATTGATTTAGTCAATTTTTGACGATTAATACTTAATTTAGATCGTTTCCTGAAAATGAAATATTTTATAAATCCTGTTTTATAATTGGCTGAAAAAATTGAATATCTTTTCAACTCAGAAAGTTGAGTTAAATAACAATAAAGGAGAATCCTGATTTCAGGAAACGATCCAGTTGCTCTTAAATTTTCCAGAAATAGTCTTAATCAACTGTGTTTTGGGCATTTGAACATTAAAAAGTTCGAATTTGTTTCGGATTTCGAATTTCGGATTTCGAATTTATAAAAAAACAGAGGGGAGAAAAATGCGCAGACATAAGGTGTCGATTATTGGTGCTGGAATGGTAGGCTCAACTACCGCGCATTGTCTGGCAGGCAAAGATATAGCGGATATATTGCTGGTGGATATTAAGGATGGTTTATCAACTGGCAAAGGACTGGATTTGTTTGAGGCTTCACCCATTAGTGAGTTTCATGGACATATTGAAGGAACAGGTGATTATGCCCTGTCCAGAGGGTCTGATCTGGTTGTGGTAACAGCCGGTATTCCAAGAAAGCCTGGCATGTCCAGAAAGGAACTGATAGGTATTAATTGCGAAATTGTTGTTAATGCTGTCAGTGAATGTCTTAAATACTCACCAGATGCAAAGGTAATAATAGTGACCAATCCTGTTGATGTTCTGGTAGAAGTAGTTCGACGCACGCTTTCTTTGCCCCGCAATCAGATTATGGGCATGTCAGGGATGCTGGATTCCAGCCGGTTGCGGACTTTTATTGCCGTTGAACTGAATATTGCTCCACATGATATTAATGCTATGGTTATAGGAGCGCATACAGCGGAAAACATGATACCCATGCTTCGGCTGGCTAATGTTAATTCAGTGCCTTTGAAGGAGCTTCTTCCACAGGAAAAGTGGCCAGAGATTGTCGAAAGGACAAAGAATGCAGGCGCTGAAATAGTCTCCTTGCTGGAGATAGGGAGCGCTTATTACGCGCCAGCAGAAGCAACAGCAGAGATGGTGGATGCGATTTTGCGGGACAAGAAAAGAGTGATGCCCTGTTCTGTCTGCCTGGAAGGAGAGTATGGACTGTCTGATTGTGCCCTTGGTTTGCCAGTGATTTTAGGTAAAGAAGGCGTGGAAAAGGTGCTGGAAATTGAGTTGACTGATGAGGAAAATCAGGAATTGGCAAAAGGAGCGCAATTTGTTAAAGAGATGATTAGAGAAAATTTTTAGAAAAGCTGGAGGTTTTTTTAAAGCATTTATCTGAGAGGAGAACAAAATTGCGAGTTACGCTGAAACAAAATAATGAGATACTGCGAAAAATTGAGGAAATAAGTGGTGAAAATGTTTTTGCCTGTTACCAGTGCGGTAAATGTTCTGCAGGCTGCCCAATGGTTGCAGAAATGGATTTGTTGCCCAATCAGATTATCCGTTTTCTGCAAATAGGTGCGGGTGAGGCTGTATTAGAGAAGCGCACCATATGGCTTTGCGCGAGTTGCTTTACCTGTGCGGCCCGCTGCCCCAAAGGAGTTAATCTGGCTAAATTGATGGAAGGGGTGCGAGCGACTATTTTGCGCCAGTCTAATAGTGATCAGGTAGCCCCGCCGGAAATGGTGAAAAAGCCACTTCCTCAGATTGCTTTAATTAGTGCCATGCGTAAATTTACCTGTTAGACCAAGGAAGGCAGATATGGAAATTGCTTATTTTCCCGGATGCACGCTTAAGACAACGGCAAAATCTTTTGAGACATCAGCCTTAGCCATAGCCGGGTCATTGGGAATCGACATAAAAGAGCTGCCTGAATGGACATGCTGTGGGACTGTCTATTCATTGGCAGAAGACGATTTAATGAAGCAATTGGGCCCGGTAAGGACTCTGGCCAGGGCTGAAGGTCTGGGTTATACTGTTCTAACCACACTTTGTTCCATGTGTTATAATACATTGGTTCAGGCGAAACAGTTTGTAACAAAAGATCCTGTTCGGCTTCAGAAGATAAATACCTTTATGGAAGAAGAGCCTGATTTTACAGGTGTGGTAGAGATTAAACATTTTATAACGCTTCTTCAGGAAACAGGTGAGGAGAAAATAAAAGAGGCCGTTAAGAATGATCTGGCTGGCAGGAAGATTGCCTGCTATTATGGATGCTTATTGCTACGTCCCAGAGAAGCTGCCATTGATGACTGTGAACAGCCTGAGGTTTTAGAGCAACTTATGCAGTGGTTAGGAGCTGACCCTGTATTTTTTCCCTATCAGGTTGAATGTTGCGGTAGTTATATGACAGCGGTGAAGCCTGATATTGTGGCCAGACGTGCTTACAGGATTTTAGAAAATGCAAGAGAAAATGGCGCTGAAGCTGTCATAACAAGTTGTCCATTGTGTTCTTTTAACCTTAAAGAGCGCCAGAAAGATATTAAGGCTATCTATCCAGGTTTTAAAGATATGCCTGTGTATTACTTTACGGAAATTATGTCCGAAGCATTAGGAATTACAAAAACAGAGTCGCCTGCAAAAAGTCGAAACTCGCAAATCACAGCTTGCAGGGACAGGCGAACGTCTAATGATTTCAAATAGTTACAACCGTCACAACGCACGTTCGCCTGTCCCCGCACGGAAAAAATTTACTTTTTGCAGGCGACTCAAAACAGTGGAGAACAGCTAATGCGCATTGGAGTATTTATCTGTCATTGTGGTAAGAATATAGCCGGGGTAATAGATATAAAGAGCCTGACAAAGGCAGTCGCTGAACTGGAAGATGTCTATTACGCGACCGATTATGTTTATCTTTGTAGTGAACCCGGTCAAAAAGCAATCCAGGATCAGATCAAGGAGCTTGGCCTGACGCATATAGTTGTGGCAGCGTGTAGTCCTAAAATGCATGCCACAACTTTTGCCAAAGCCCTGGAGGATGCCGGAGTAAATGCCTATCTCTTAGAGATTGCAAACATAAGAGAGCAATGCTCCTGGGTACATTCTCATGAGCCGGAAAAGGCAACTGCCAAGGCCCTGGAATTGATCAAGGCAAGCGTTGCCAAGGTTAGCAAGGCTGTGCCTTTGCAGCCTTTGAGTGTCCCTCTGAACCGCAAGGTGATGGTTATTGGGGGTGGAATAGCAGGAATCCAGGCTGCTCTGGATATCGCTAATGGTGGTTTTGATGTTTATCTTGTTGAAAAGACCCCATCCCTGGGTGGTCACATGGCCCAGTTGAGCGAGACCTTTCCCACTCTGGACTGTTCATCCTGTATTCTAACTCCCCGCATGGTGGAGGCAGCCAAACATCCGAAAATTCATCTTTATACCTATTCAGAGGTCAAGGAAATACAGGGTGTGGTTGGTCAGTATAAAGTAAAAATTTTACAGAAGCCACGCTATGTTGATCCTGTCAAATGTACAGGTTGCGGAGATTGCACGGATGTATGTCCGGTGATTGTACCCAATGAATTTGAACAGGGCCTGGGAGGACGTAAGGCCATATATGTTCCCTTTTCTCAGGCTGTGCCTCTTAAATATACAATAGATCTGGAAAATTGCCTGAATACCAGAAAGCTTGTTGTTTGTGACCAATGTTACAGGGCCTGTGGCCCCAAAGCAATTAATTATTTGATGGAGCCTGAAGAAGAAGAGATAGAGGTAGGGGCCATTGTGGTGGCAACCGGATATGATCTCCTGCCGGTGGAGGATTTGAAAGAGTATGGCGGTGGGCTTTATCCCGATGTTGTGTCCGGGCTGGAATTTGAGCGGCTGGTTACAGCATCAGGTCCAACTGCTGGTGTGATCAGGCGTCCATCAGATGGTAAAATTCCCAAACGGATTGTTTTTATTCAATGCGCGGGCTCCCGCGACCCGGAGCATGGCTGCGCTTACTGCTCAAAGATTTGTTGCATGTACACTGCAAAACATGCTTTCATGTTCAAACATGCAGTGCCTGATGGAGAGGTCTATGTTTTTTACATAGATGTGCGCGCAGCAGGCAAAGGATATGAAGAGTTTGTGCAGCGGGTCATGGAAGAAGAGAGGATTGCCTATTTGCGGGGCAAAGTATCCAAGGTATTTCAGCGCGATGATAAATTGGTGGTCTGGGGCAGTGATACCCTGACAGGTATGGCTGTAGAGATAGAGGCGGATATGGTTGTCCTGGCTCCTGCTGTTGTGCCCAGCAAGGGAGCAAAGGAACTGGCAAAATTATTGAAGTCTCCGGCCAATGAATATGGATTTTTTGATGAAGTTCATCCCAAACTCAGACCGGTTGAGTCTGCTGCGATGGGCATTTATCTGGCAGGAGCGGCACAGGCGCCCAAGGATATCCCGGATAGCGTGTCTCAGGCCAGTGCAGCGGCAAGCAAGGTACTGGGACTTTTTTCTCAGGAAGAGCTGGCTCTTGAACCGCTGAGAGCAGAAGTTAATCTGGAAAATTGTGATGGATGCGCGCTTTGCGTTGGGGTTTGTCCTTACGGGGCAATTACCCTGGTGCAGGAAGAACCTGACGGCCCAAAGCACATTGAAGTGCATAAGGCCTTATGTCAGGGTTGCGGGGTGTGCATGGCTACCTGTCCGAAAGAAGGGGTTAATGTTGCTGGTTTTACTTTAGCGCAACTGCGAGAGCAGTTAAGGGCGATGTTGGGGTAAGAAGCGTAAGAAGCGTAAGAAGCGCAAGAAGCGCAAGAAGCGTAAGAAGTGTAAGCCTCTTAAGTAAAAGGTGGATAAAATGCAAAGAGCAGGAAGAAAATTATTAAACGCGGACAAGCTGACAGTTCCTTGTGGACGGCCTGTGGTCCTCAAAGAAAGGTGCAAAGGGTGCAGGCTGTGTGTTGAATATTGTCCAAAACAGGTTCTTGAGATGTCAAAAGATTTTAATGAGAAAGGGTATCATTACCCTCAGCTTAAGCAGGGTCAGGAAAAAGACTGTATCAATTGCGGTTATTGCCAGGAAGTATGTCCTGATTTTGCGATATATGTAGAGAAAGTAACCAGTTAGCGGAGCGAGGGACAAAAAATGGGAAAGGATGTTTTAACAGGGGTACATTTTTTAAGTGGCAACCATGCCTGCGCTGAGGGTGCGATAGCAGCAGGCTGCCGTTATTATGCAGGCTATCCAATTACACCTTCAAATGAAATAGCCGAGAGAATGTCGTGGAGATTGCCGCAGGTAGGCGGCATTTATATCCAGATGGAAGATGAAATTGCTTCAATGGCCGCCATTGTGGGAGCTTCATGGGGAGGTGCAAAGTCCATGACAGCTACTTCCGGCCCTGGTTTTAGCCTGATGCAGGAAAATCTTGGGCTTGCTGTGATGACCGAAGCTCCATGTGTCATTGTTGACGTTCAGAGGGGGTCTCCATCAACCGGATTGCCAACTCTGGTTGCTCAGGCCGATGTCATGCAGGCCAGGTGGGGTAGTCATGGAGATTATGCAACCATTTCCATATCGCCTTCTTCACCGCAGGAATGTTTTGATTTTATGATCAAGGCCTTTAACCTGGCGGAGACCTGGCGGGTACCTGTGGTTGTCCTGAGTGATGAGAGTATTGCCCACCTGTCTGAGCGCGTAGTTATTCCAGATAAGAGCGAGATAAAAACAGTTTCCAGAAAAGTTGCAACCGGCCCGAAAGAAGGATTTTTGCCTTTTAAGGCAGGTGACGATCTGGTGCCTGAAATGCCCATAGCAGGCAGCGGTTACAGGGTGCATGTAACCGGTTTGACCCATGATGAGCGGGGGTACCCGGATTTAAGTCATCGGGTTCATGAGCAGCTTGTGCCCAGGCTGGTCAATAAGATAAAACAAAATGCTGATAAGATTATTGAGTATGAAGAGTTTATGCTGGATGATGCTGAAGTTGTGCTGGTAACTTTTGGAGTTTCCACCAGGATCTGCCGCCATGTGGTCAAAAGGGCCAGGATGGATGGATTAAAATTGGGCATGTTGCGTTTGATAACTATCTGGCCATTTCCTGAACAGAGGGTGATTAAACTTGCAGAGCAGGTCAAGGCGCTGGTTACAGTTGAGATTAACCTGGGGCAACTGGCATTGGAGGTAGAAAGAGTGGTCAAAGGCAGGACTGAAACCTACCTCATCCCTAATGCTGGCGGAGAAGTCCATGATCCTGATATGGTTTATGCCAGAGTAAAAGAGATTGCTCAAAAAAGTTAGTTTAAGATGGAGAGAAAAATGTCAGAAATAAAGCATCCTTCAGGAAAATTGATCAGAGAAGATCGTATGCCCCATATCTTTTGTCCGGGGTGCGGAATTGGGGGTACGATTAGCAATATAGCAGAGGCCATCATGGAGTGCGGTCAGGACCTGGATAAATTCACTATTGTATCTGGTATTGGTTGCTCTGGCCGGGCAGCGGGCTATTTTAAGCTGGATGGGTTTCACACCACTCACGGACGTGCTGTAGCTTATGCCACCGGACAGAAACTGGCCAATCCTGATCTTAACGTAATTGTTTTTAGCGGCGATGGCGATTTAACAACTATTGGTGGTAATCACTTGATTCATGCAGCACGCCGTAATACTGACTTAATTGTTATCTGTATCAATAATTTTAATTACGGCATGACTGGCGGCCAGATGGGCGGAACAACGCCGACTTTGACCAGGACGACCACCAGTGTATATGGCAATTTTGAAACACCATTTAATTTGCCACTTCTAATGACAGCCTGTGGAGCCAACTATGTTGCCCGCTGGACTTCAGCCCATTCTCACTACATCAAGAAATCATTTCACGAAGCCCTGGAAAAAGAAGGATTCAGGTTTATTGAAGTTATTTCTGCCTGTCCCATTAACTGGGGGCGCAGGAACAAGATGCGCACGGGCATAGATCTGGTCAAATTTTTCCTGAATCAAACAGTGGTCAAGGAAAATCCAGCTCCAGAAGAAGCCCTGATTCAGATGGATACTCCAATTGTGTGTGGAGTTTTTGCGGACAGGGATCGCCCAGGACTTTTGCGTTCCATGCACGAGGTGCTTTCTTCAAAGGTAGGAGTAAAGACATTCAGGGGCGATGGAAAGGCCCCTGTCCCTGAGACAGAAGATTCTGCACCAGAATGCGCGAGTAGCCCTAAAAAAGTAGAGCAGGTCAGGATAAAGCTTGCTGGTATTGGTGGTCAGGGAATTGCCCTCCTGGGTCTGATTATGGGCCGGGCAACCTGTATTTTTGATGGCAATGAAGCCGTGTATTCGCAGGAATACGGAGCAGAAGCGAGGGGTGGTGCGTCAGCGTCCAGTGTTATTATTTCTTCAGAGAAGATAGATTATCCTTATATTAAAGTCCCGGATGTAATGGTGCTCATGGCACAGGCTGCTTTTCGCAAATATAAATCCGAGATACAGTCGGGCTGCACCCTGTTTATTGAAAAGGACCTGGTGAAACCAGAGGATTTGCCAGAAGGTGTACAGGTGTATGCTGTACCTGCTACGCGCATGGCCGAAGAAGTAGGGCGCAAAGTTGTTGCCAATATAGTTATGCTGGGCTTTATTTCAGCTTTGACTGATTTTATCAGTCTGGAAGCAGTACAATCAGCTCTGAAAATGTCAGTGCCCAAAGGAACAGAAGAGTTTAACCTGAAGGCCTTTCAGGCTGGTTTTGATTACGGGGAAAAGTTGAAGAAGGAACAAGCATAGGAGGCCGAGATGGCAGAACAGGAATACACTATAGGTGAAAAGACCATTGTTTTAGAGGGCACAAAAAAGATACCCATCTATATAATGGGTAAACGGTATGAGGTACTGGAAGGGCTTACCATTATGAAGGCCCTGGAGTTTGCCGGTTACCAGATCAAAAGGGGGTGCGGTTGTAGAGCAGGTATTTGTGGCGCTTGTGCTACAGTATATCGCCTGAAAGATGACTATCGTCTGCGTTTTGGTCTGGCCTGTCAGACTACGGTTGAGCCGGAAATGTATCTGACACAGATTCCCTTTGTGCCCGCCAACAAGACAACTTACAATATGGATGAAATTACCCCGGATGTAAGCACTATTGAAAAATTATATCCAGAAACATTTCGTTGTCTTGCCTGTAATACCTGCACCAAAGCCTGTCCCATGGAAATTCCGGTCATGGACTATATTCAGGCATTGATGCGTGGCGATATAGCCAAAGCTGCTGAATTGTCGCACAGTTGTATTATGTGCGGCATGTGTAGTATGCGCTGCCCTGCTGAAATACAGCATTTTCATGTGGCCATGCTGGCCAGGCGTTTGTATGGCAAGTATGTTCAACCAAAGGCCGAGCACCTGGCCAAAAGAGTGGAGCAAATCAAGGCTGGCAAATTTGACTGGATGCTTGATGAACTGGAAAGTCTTTCTGATGAGGAGTTAAGGCAGCGTTATAAAGACAGGGAATGGGAGCCAGAGCCTTATGACCCAGCCTGGAAACCACAGGATACAAAGTATTTAATTTTAGAGTAGTGCGTGAGTGTTTGAAATAAGAAAGGGGAAAAAGATGAAAAAATCTGGTTATCCGGAAAGTTTGCAGGAGAGCCTGGCCAATGTTGAAAAGACCAGGTCTGAGCGTTTAAAGGAAGCAAAAAAGCAGAAATATTTTCCAAAATTGTCGCCGGATGAGTACCGGGAGGTACTGGAAAAATATCATCCAGACTATAAACCTGAGGAACGTAAACCCCTGCAGGTTGGCCCTAACAAAGGGGACATGCTGCAACCAGAGCTATTGGCGGTGCTTCAGGGCCGTCCCTGGCTGGAGCCAGGGAGTTTTGAGGCCAGGTTAAAATCACCTGATCTGAGTACTGATGTTCTGGTGATAGGCGGTGGTGGCGCAGGTAGTGCTGCTGCCCTTTTAGCTGCTGAAAATGGCGCTGATGTACTTATGGTTACCAAGCTTAGACATGGTGATGCCAATACAGTAATGGCAGAAGGCGGAATTCAGGCTGCGGATTTGCCCTATGACTCTCCATATTTTCATTTTCTGGATGTAATCGGCGGTGGACATTTTACCAATGATAAGAAATTGGTTCGTGCATTGGTTACTGATGGTCCTCTGGTTATCAAATGGCTGGAAGATTTAGGAATGATGTTTGATAAAGAACCGGACGGAACCATGAAGGAATTGAAAGGCGGTGGGCTTTGCCGCAGAAGAATGCATTCTTCTGCAGATATGACCGGTTCTGAAATTATGCGTGTTTTGCGTGATGAGGTGCGTAACCGCGAAGACAAAATCAGAGTACTGGAATTTTGTGCTGCCATTGAACTTTTGCTGGATGAGGATGGGGCCATTGGTGGTGCTGTATTTTATAACCTGGATACAGAAGAATACATTGTTGTCAAAGCCAGGGCTGTGATTCTGGCTACTGGCGGCTCAGGCCGGTTGCATTTGCATGGGTACGCCACCACCAATCATTATGGCGCAACAGGTGATGGTCTTGCCTTAGCATATCGCCTGGGAGTGCCCCTGAAAAATATGAAATATGCCCAGTTTCATCCCACAGGTGCTGTTTTCCCGGAGCAGTGCGTGGGTATGTTGATTACAGAAAAGGTGCGCACCCTTGGCGGTGAGCCAGTAAATTATCATGGCGAGAGATTTTGTTATCCATTAGAGCCAAGGGATGTTGAAGCATCCTTGTTTATCCGTGAATGCCTGGAGCGTGGCAATGGCGTTGTCACTCCTACAGGCCGTGTTGGTATCTGGCTGGATTCTCCCATGATTGACATGCTGCATGGCGAAGGCACTGTAGCCAAGGCATTAGCTGGTAAATATCTGCAATTTAAGCGTTATGGCATTGATATAGCTAAAGAACCCATGCTTATCTTCCCCACTTTGCACTATCAGAACGGTGGGCTTGAAATCAATGAATATGGTGAAACAAAAGTGCCAGGGTTGTTTGCAGCAGGAGAAGTAGCAGGCGGTGTGCACGGTGATAACCGTTTGATGGGTAATTCTTTGCTGGACACCAATGTTTTTGGCCGAAGAGCTGGTGCTAAGGCGGCTGAATTTGCAAAACAAAGGCAGGAAGTCAAAACCTTAACCCTGAAACATATTGAGAAGTATTTAAAAGAGCTTGAAGCAGCCGGTATAGAACCAGAGATACAATCTCCTGTTGTACTGCCGGACTATAGACACCAGGAAGTAGTGGAGGGGTAAGGATTAAGGGATAAGGATTAAGGGGTAAGGGGTAAGGATTAAGGGATAAGGATTAAGGGGTAAGGGGTAAGGATTAAGGGTTAAGGATTAAGGGGTAAAGTTAAAGGAGTAGGTCGATGAAAGTTCATGAGTATCAAGCAAAAGAATTATTTGCCCGCTATGGTATTCCAGTGCCCAGGGGCAAATTGGTAACACAGGTGGAAGAGGTTGAAGGCGTAGTAAATGAACTGGGTTTACCTGTAGTTGTCAAAGCTCAAATTCATGCTGGAGGACGGGGCAAGGCAGGCGGAGTTAAGCTGGCAAAGACGCTGGACGAGGCCAGGCAGATTACCAGGGATATGTTGGGTAAGGCTCTTGTTACTCATCAGACTGGCGGTCAGGGTACCATTGTGCGTAAGGTCTGGATAGAAGAGGGTGCTGCCATTAAAAAAGAGTTTTATGTTGGAATGGTTATTGACAGAGCCAGGCGTTGCCCTGTGCTGATGGTCAGCCCGGCTGGTGGAATGGAAATTGAAGAGCTGGCTAAAGAAAAACCAGAGCTTATTTTTAAAGAGCCAATAGACCCGTTTCTGGGGCTTTTGCCTTATCAGTGCCGTTCATTGGCTTTTAAGCTGGGAGTGGATCCCAAACAGGCTGGCAAGATGTTCATGGCCCTGACACGTCTTTTTGTTGAAAAGGATTGTTCTCTGGCAGAGATAAATCCCCTGATTTTGACTGAAGATGGCAATCTGTTGGCCATTGATGCGAAACTCAATTTTGATGATTCAGCCCTTTTCAGACATCCTGATGTTAAGGAAATGCTTGATCCAGATGAACTTGATCCACTGGAATATGAGGCCTCAAAATATCATCTCAATTACGTCAGGCTGGATGGCAATGTTGGCATTATGGTTAATGGCGCCGGCCTTGCTATGGCCACAATGGATGTAATTAAGCTGGCTGGTGCTGAACCGGCTAATTTTCTGGATGTTGGTGGAAGTGCCAATGCTGAGATGATTGCCCAGGGTTTTAAAATAATTTTATCTGATCCCAATGTGAAATTGATTTTTATCAATATTTTCGGTGGAATTTTACGCTGTGATGTATTGGCCCAGGGTGTGATTGAAGCTGCTAAACAGGTGGAGGTGTCTGTTCCTATTCTGGTCAGGCTGGAAGGGACCAATGTGGAGCAGGGACGCAAGATGCTTGCTGACTCAGGTTTGAATTTTGTAGTAGGTAAGGATTTGAGTGATGCAGCCGGAAAAATAGTAGAAATTTTGTCGTAAAGGAGTTGCAAAATGGGTATCCTGGTCAATAATGAGACGCGTGTACTGGTACAGGGAATAACTGGCAGGGAAGGTGTTTTTCATACCACCCAGATGCTTGCCTATGGGACTAAAGTTGTTGCAGGCGTAACTCCTGGAAAGGCTGGCCAGCAGGTGGAAGGAGTGCCGGTATTTAATACAGTTGAAGATGCTGTGCGGGAAACAGGAGCTAACGCTTCAGTGATTTTTGTGCCAGCAGCCTTTGCCTGCGATGCTATTTATGAAGCTGTTTCAGCCGGAATCAAATTGATCGTCTGCATCACCGAAGGGATTCCAACTCTGGATATGATGAAGGTCAAACGCTTTCTTTCTAATCATCCAGATGTCGTGGTAATTGGACCTAACTGTCCAGGACTTATTGCCCCGCCAGTGAAGTGTAAAATGGGGATTATGCCTGGTCATATTCATACACCAGGGACTATAGGTGTGATTTCGCGCAGCGGGACTTTGACCTATGAGATTGATTATCAATTGACTTTAGCAGGCCTGGGCCAGAGTACCTGCATTGGAATTGGCGGCGATCAGATACCAGGCTCAAATTTTATAGATTTGCTCAAGATGTTTAAAGATGACGATGAAACGCAAGGGGTGGTAATGGTTGGTGAAATCGGAGGAACTGCTGAGGAAGAAGCTGCTGAGTGGATAAAACAAAACTTTAATAAACCAGTAGTCGCCTTTATTGCTGGCAGAACTGCTCCTCCGGGCAAGCGTATGGGCCATGCGGGCGCGATTATTTCTGGAGGTCAGGGCACGGCTGAAAGCAAGATGGAAGCCTTACGAGCCGCCGGGATATACGTTGCAGAAGATTTAGGTACCCTGGGACAGACAGTCAAGGAAGTGATGGGGCTGTAATGGGGAAGGATGAAGTAGGAAGTAGGAAGTAGGAAGGATGAAGGATGAAGGATGAAATAGGACGGATGAACGAGGAAGAAAGGATGATTAAAAGGGGAAGAAGGATAAAGAAGGCAAAGGATAAAAATGACACTATAAGGAGGTAAATATGGACAGAATAACTGGAGAAACTAATTCGGAAAAAGGCAACTTACCGTCGCTTAAACAACTAACAAATCTTATATTAACTGGCTGGAAAGTACTTTTTAGTGAGCTAAAATGGTCAATCATAAAAGGTTGTCGCCAGTGGGAAATTAAACAGCTTAAAAAGAGACTCCAGGAAGAGTACGCCAATCTGGGGCGCTGCATCTATACTCAGATAGAGGACTCTCCTTCCTCCACACCAGATATTTCTGAACCAGAAACAGATTTAGCCTTGAAACAAATATCCTTTTTAAAAGACGAAATTGCACATTTAGAAAAGGAGCTTGTGCAGACAAGACAGGAATATATTGAACGCAGAATGAAAAAAAATCAAAGGAGAAACTGAATGAGTACCGATCCAATAATTTTTGGTTCAGATCACGCTGGTTTTGGTCTCAAAAAAGAGCTGATGGCCTATTTACAGCCAGGATATGAAATCATTGATGTGGGCACCAAAGACACCACCAGTTGCGACTATCCTGTTTATGCCCACAAACTATGTCAGGAGGTTCTGTCCAGACAAACCCTGGGCATCCTTATCTGTGGTTCGGGCATTGGGATGTCTATAACTGCCAACCGTCACCCTGGCATAAGGGCTGCGCTTTGTCTCAACGAATACATGGCCAGAATGGCCAGAATGCATAATGATGCCAATGTCCTCTGTCTTGGAGACAGGGTTATTGGTGTGGAGCTGGCCAAAAGCATTGTGGACGCCTTTTTAGAGACCAATTTCGAGGGAGGAAGACATTTGCGCCGTATCGAGCTTATTGAGATTTAGGGGTTGGTGTATTGGTTATTGGTTATTGGTGTATTGGTTATTAGCTCAACTTTCTGAGTTGAAAAAAATGTTCAATTTTTTCACCCAATTACAACACAAAATTAATGGAGTATCCTTTTTTAGGAAACGGTACAAATAGTCTTTAATCGCCAGAAAATAGCCTTAATCAACTATGTTTTGGTCATTT
>OFAZ01000080.1_pt1 | contig 13819 bp, 14 predicted proteins | sample 1520431 | NCBI WGS metagenome assembly OFAZ01 (sample SAMEA3696446, study PRJEB22514) | metagenome | biome: water; feature: marine; material: hydrothermal vent | place: Pacific Ocean | collected 2014-08-12 | depth 1521 m | reverse complement strand
TTTCCTGAAAATGGAATATTTTCTCAATCCTATTTTATAATTTCCTGAAAAAATTGAACATTTTTTTAACTCAGAAAGTTGAGATAAAATTATGAATACTTCCAAGGTAGATATCTTAAACCAGAAATTTTCTACTTCTCTTTTTGGCTATAAAAAGGTTGAGATAGATCTTTTTTTGCAAGAAATTGCAGATCGAATGGGCAAATTGGCTGAGGAAAATCAAGCTTTGCAAAACCAGGTTGAGGCTTTGAGTAAAAATCTGGAGGATTACAAAAGCCGGGAAAAGATTTTACAGAATACCCTCGTTACTACTCAGAAAATGGTTGAAGACCTTAAAGCCAATGCCCACAAACAAGCCAAGCTTATTGTTGAAGAGGCTCATGCCAAGGCAGAAGATATTCTAAATCAGGCTCATAAGAGGCTGGCTCAGATCCACGAAGACATAACCGAACTTAAGAGGCAGCGGACCCACTTTGAAATAAAACTCAGGGCGCTTATTGAGTCTCATCTTAAACTTTTAGAGACAAGTATTAATGAGGAACGGGAATTGGATGAGATGGAGTCTAAACTGAAGTTTCTGGGAGCAAGCTAGATCAGAAGCTAGAAAAATGGGAATCCGGGAAGAAAACTGGAACCTAACAAAACAATGCAGGAAAAATATCCTTTTTGTGTGCAAATAAAAGATGGGGTCTGGCGGTTGATGATCCGGGTTCAGCCCAGAGCTAAAAGGAATGAAGTAGTTGGCCTTTATGATCAGCGCTTAAAAATCAGGGTCCAGGCACCGCCTGTTGATGATAAAGCCAATAGCGCGGTATGTTCTTTTATCGCCAGACAGCTTGGGCTTAGAAAAAATCAGGTCAGTATTGAGAGTGGTCAGACAGCAAGGCAGAAAAATATTCTGATTGAGGCTGAGGCAGAGCCTGACTGGGGGAGATTGATAGGGGAAGGATGAAGGATGAAGGAGGAAGGATGAAGGAGGAAGGAGGAAGGATGAAGGATGAGGGAGGAAGGATGAAGGAGGAAGGATGAGTTGTTCTGGAATGTAGCAATATTTTTAATAATTTTATATAAAGGAGGTTCCTATGGAGCAGTATGAATTGGAACTAATTGCCAGATATGGCGAAAATGATCCAGAACTAAAGGCGTTATGGGATGAACATATAGCTTTTGAAAAGAGGCTGGAAAAATTTGAAAGCAAACCCTTTTTAACTCCTGCTGAAGAGCTGGAGATGAAAGAACTGAAAAAAAAGAAATTGGCAGGTAAGACCAGGATGCAGGCCATTCTGGAAAAATATAAAGCCATGGAGGGATGAGATGGGAGAATGGACAGGCGCTCAAATCCTTCTGGAATGTTTAAAGCAGGAAGGTGTTGAGCATATTTTTGGTTTTCCTGGGGGAGCGGTTATTGATATCTATCATGAAATGCCGGGGTTTCCTTTTCAGCATATACTGGTTCGCCATGAGCAGGGCGCTGTTCATGCTGCTGACGGTTATGCTCGTTCAACAGGCAAACCAGGTGTGTGTCTGGTAACTTCCGGGCCAGGTGCGACAAATACTGTGACAGGGATAGCCACGGCTTATATGGATTCAATTCCCTTGATAGTTTTTACAGGTCAGGTGCCAACCCCTCTGATAGGCAATGATGCCTTTCAGGAAGTGGATATTGTTGGCATTACCAGGCCCTGTACCAAGCACAACTATCTGGTCAAAGATGTGAACGATCTCGCCAGGATTGTTAAAGAAGCTTTTTATATCGCCACAACTGGCCGTCCTGGCCCGGTGTTAATAGATTTGCCCAAAGATGTCATGCAGGCCAGAACAAGCAACTTTGATTATCCAGACAAGATAACCATGCGCAGCTATAATCCCAATTACCTGCCCAATAGAAAACAGGTGCGCAAGGCTGCAAAACTTATTGCAGAAGCAAAGAAACCTTTGCTTTATGGAGGAGGGGGCATAATTTCTTCATCTGCCTATCAGGAGTTTACCAGGCTGGCCAGGAGGTTCAATATCCCCGTGACCACAACATTGATGGGCCTGGGCGCATTTCCTGGCAATGATGAACTCTGGCTGGGCATGCTGGGAATGCATGGCACTTATGCAGCTAATATGGCTGTTAATGATTGTGATGTGCTCATTGCTGTTGGCGCAAGGTTTGATGACCGCGTTACAGGAAAAATCGCTACTTTTGCGCCTCATGCCAGGATTATTCATATTGATATTGATCCCACATCCATTCGCAAGAATGTTTCTGTTGACATCCCCATTGTTGCTGATTGTCAAAACGCACTAAAAGCACTGGAAGAAGAACTGGACAAACTTGATTGCGACTTTGAAAAACAGCATGGGGAATGGATTAAATGTGTCAGACAGTGGGCTGCTACTCATCCGCTCACCTATAAGGAAAGTGATAAATATATTAAGCCTCAAATGGTGGTGGAAAAGATTTATGAACTAACGCGCGGTGAGGCTATTATCACCACAGAAGTGGGCCAGAACCAGATGTGGGCCGCGCAATTTTATAATTACCATTATCCGAGAACTTTTATTTCTTCAGGGGGCCTGGGAACAATGGGCTATGGGTTCCCGGCAGCCATTGGAGCGCAACTTGCCCATCCAGAAAAACTGGTAATTGATATTGCTGGTGATGGCTCTATTCAGATGAACATTCAGGAACTGGCAACCGCTGTAAGTTATGATTTGCCCGTTAAAATAGTTATCCTGAATAATGGTTATCTGGGCATGGTCCGCCAGTGGCAGGAACTTTTTTATAATAGAAATTATTCCGCTACCCAGCTTCAGAAAAATCCTGATTTTGTGAAATTGGCAGAAGGTTACGGCGCGCAAGGTTTTCGGGTGGAGAAAAAAGAAGAACTTGTGCCGGTCTTAAAAGAAGCTTTTGCTACTAAAAAAACATGTATTGTTGATGTGTGGGTGGAACCGGAAGAAAATGTTTACCCCATGGTTCCTGCTGGTGCATCTTTAACAGAAATGCTTTTGGTATAGGAGGGTGGCCGTGCGACATGTGTTGTCTGTTTTAGTTGAAAATGAGCCAGGCGTTTTGTCCCGTGTGGCAGGTCTCTTTAGTGGGCGCGGTTTTAATATTGAGACCTTAAGCGTTGGCCCGACCCTGGAAAAGGGCGTATCCTTTATGACCATCACAACTACGGGTGATGAGCAGATTATTGAGCAGATTGTCAAACAACTGCGCAAGCTCATTACAGTGATTAAGGTGGTTGACCTTACTGAAATGGATGCAGTTAAAAGGGAAATGGCCCTGATCAAGGTCAATGCCGAAGATGCCAAGCGTGCTGAAATATTAAGAATTGTGGATATTTTTCGTTGTAAAGTAGTGGATGTAGGGATAACCGAATTGACTATAGAAGTAACCGGCGATGAGAAGAAAATTAAAGCCATAGTGAATCTTTTGCAGCGTTTTGGCATTAAGGAATTTGCCCGTACCGGCACTGTGGCTTTAAAGAGAAGTATGCAGCTTTAATGTTAAAGGGGTCCGAGCACCTAAAACGGACTGCTAATATTTTGTTATTCCAATAATTTTTCTTGTCCGTTTTAGGTGTTCGGCTGGGGAGGGTTATATGCATAATGAATTTACAGCAATAATTGAAAGAGATGGAGACTGGTATATTGCCTATTGTGCAGAAATTCCTGGTGCTAATGGTCAGGGTAAAACCAGGGAAGAATGTCTGGACAATTTGAGAGAAGCAATTGAATTGATTCTGGAAGATAGGAAAAATTAACGAGATAAAGGAGAAAATAATCATGAAAGTTTATTACGAACAGGATGCTGATTTAAAGGTCTTACAAGATAAGACAATTGCTATTATTGGCTATGGCAGTCAGGGGCATGCCCATGCCCAGAATTTGCGTGATTCCGGTTTGAACGTCATTGTAGGGCAAAGACCTGGAGGGCCTAACTGGCAACTCGCGCGTGAACATGGTTTTGAGCCTGTGTCAGCCTCTGAGGCAGCGGTCAAGGCTGATATGATTCAAATTTTAGTACAGGATCAGTATCAGCCCAGAGTGTTCAAAGAGGAAGTACTGCCTAATTTGACAGCAGGCAAGACTCTGGTCTTCAGTCACGGGTTTAATATTCATTTTAATCAAATTGTGCCCCCACAAGATGTAGATGTGGTTATGGTTGCTCCTAAAGGGCCTGGACATCTGGTGCGGCGAGAATATGAGCGTGGCGGCGGGGTGCCTGCTCTGGTTGCTGTGCATCAGGACTTTAGCGGAGAGGCCCTGGCCAGGGCACTGGCTTATGCTAAAGGCATAGGAGCGACTCGTTCAGGTGTAATTGAAACGACCTTTGCCGAAGAGACAGAGACTGATTTGTTTGGTGAGCAAGCTGTTCTTTGTGGCGGGGTGAGTGCCTTGATTCGGGCTGGATTTGAGACTCTGGTTGAGGCTGGTTATCAACCAGAAGTGGCCTTTTTTGAATGTATGCACGAGTTAAAGTTGATTGTTGATTTGCTTTATGAAGGCGGGTTTAAGAAAATGCATTATTCTATCAGTGATACGGCTGAATATGGAGATTACACGCGTGGGCCAAGAGTTGTTGATTCCCGCGTTAAACAGGAGATGAAAAAGATCTTAAATGAAATTCAGGATGGTAGTTTTGCTCGTGAGTGGATCCTGGAAAATCAGGCCGGCGCTCCCAGGTTTCAGGCTTTGCGTCGTAAAATGAATAATCATCAGATAGAAGAAGTGGGAGATAAGTTGCGGGAAATGATGGCCTGGCTGAAGAAATAAGGAAAAGAGGTTAAGAAGTTGGGAAGACTTGCCCGGTGGAATTTCTTGCTATTCCACCGGGCAAGTCCTGTTGAATTTCTTGCTATTCCACACCCCTTATTTTCCCATCTTCTTTTTTAGACTATGAACCAGGAACTAACTTCAGAGCAGGGAAAGTGGGCCAGCCGTTATGCCTATCTGGTTTTTTCCGGGCAGATAACCCGGGAAGAACTAAATAGGGCTATGGAGATGGCCAGGAAAAGCAATAGAGACCTGGATGACATACTCATGCAGGTCTTTAAGATTGACAAAAAGGAGTTAGGCAAGTCCCTGCAACTTTATTATGAAACAGAGTTTGTCCCCTTTGATCCTTCTATAGAGCCTCCCTTTGAGCTTTTTGAAAAGAGAAGATTGGATCCTGATTTTTTAAAAAGATATGGTTGGGTTCCATTTAAGAAAACTGGCAAAACCATTGAAGTTCTCATGGTCAACCCGTTTGATCTGGGGAGACTGGACGAGATCAGGTTTATTTTCGGCACCAGTAACATACATCCTAAAGTTTCCACTGCTCATGACATTGAACAATTTATTGAGCATTTTTATCAGCAATTAAGTTTAGACCAGGAACTGGCGTCTCTGGTTGATGACATAGACATTGATGTTGAGACTGAGCAAGAGCATGAACAGGAAAAAGGAGAGTTAAGCGAGCATGACAGTGAAGTTGTTCGTCTGGTTAATGCTTTACTTGTGGAAGCGTGGCGCAAGAATGCCTCTGATATTCATATAGAACCAAATGTCCGCGCCAGATATTGTTCCATCAGGTTTCGTGTTGATGGCACCTGTCATGAGTTTCGCAAGATTCGCTACGGGTTGGCCAAGCCTCTGATATCCAGAATCAAGATTATGTCCAATCTGGATATAGCGGAGAGGCGGTTGCCTCAGGATGGAAAGCTTAAAATTAAGCTGCCGGATCGCAATAAACTTATTGAATTTCGTGTAGCTGTAATCCCAACGGTTGAAAATCAGGAGGATGTTGTTTTGCGTCTTCTGGCTTCTGGAAAGCCCATGTCTCTGGAGAAATTGGGGCTTTCAGAGTCAAACCTTCAGGCTTTCCATAAAATGATACACAAACCTTATGGTCTTATTTTAGTGGTCGGGCCTACAGGTTCTGGTAAGACTACAACTTTGCATTCAGCATTAAGTTATATCAATACGCGTGAACGCAAGATATGGACTGCTGAAGACCCTGTTGAGATTACCCAGGAGGGATTAAGACAGGTTCAGGTGAATCCCAAAATCGGCCTCACTTTTGCCGCTGCTTTGCGTTCTTTTTTGCGGGCAGACCCTGATGTTATTATGATTGGTGAGATGCGTGACAAAGAAACCGCGCATATTGCCATTGAGGCTTCTCTTACCGGGCATCTGGTCTTTTCTACATTGCACACCAACTCAGCACCAGAGACCATCACCAGGCTGTTGGACATGGATCTGGATCCTTTTAATTTTGCCGATTCTTTGCTTTGTGTGCTGGCTCAGAGGTTGGTTAAAACTTTGTGTTCCAGGTGTAAAAAAGAGTATATTCCATCTGATAAGGAGATAAAAGAATTAATGCACGAGTTTGGCCCGGGATTTGAGAAATACGCGCATGAATTTTTAAATAAGCCGGTTTTATATCAGGCCAGAGGATGTCGCCATTGCACCGGAGGATATAAAGGCAGGATTGGTATTCATGAGCTTATGCTCTCTTCAGAGTACCTCAAGAATTTGATCAAGTATCGTGAGCCAACAGAAAAGATTCGAGAACAGGCCATTAAAGATGGGATGCTGACTTTAAAGCAGGATGGTATTTTAAAGGTGTTACAGGGCATTACTGATATGTCTCAAGTCAGGGCCGTAGCTGGATAAGGAAGTAATTATGCAATATGAAGATGTTTTATCCTTAATTGGCCAGACTCCTCTGGTGGAGATAAGAAAACTCAATCCTTACAAAAAGGTAACAGTACTGGCTAAATTAGAGGCAGTAAATCCAGGCGGATCTATCAAGGACCGGGTAGCCCTGGCCATGATTGAGGCTGCAGAAAAATCAGGTCAGCTAAACAAAGACAGGATAGTTATTGAGGCCACTTCCGGCAATACAGGTATCGGTCTGGCCATGGTTTGTGCGGTAAAAGGATATAAGTTGAAACTTTTGATGCCGGAGTCTGCTTCTGAAGAGAGAAAGCGGATCATGCGTGCCTATGGGGCAGAAATTGTGCTTACACCAGGACATCTGGGCACGGATGGCGCCATAGAAGAGGCCTATCGTTTAGCCAGAGAAGAGCCAGATAAATATGTGCTTATGGATCAGTTCAATAATCCTGCCAGCATTGCTGCCCATTATCAGACTACAGGCAAGGAGATATGGGAACAGACAGGGGGAAAAGTAACCCATATAGTGGCCTGCCTGGGTACTTCTGGCACTATTATGGGCATTACCAGGAAGATAAAAGAGCTGAATCCAGGCGTGCAATGCATTGCTATTGAACCTTATGCCGGGCACAAGATTCAGGGTCTAAAAAATATGCAGGAGTCCTATCCTCCTGGTATTTATGATAAAACGATCCTGGACAGGATCTTACATGTTGAGGATGAAGAGGCATTTGAAATGTGCCGCAGGCTGGCCAGAGAGGAAGGTTTATTTGTGGGCATGAGTTCAGGGGCAGCTCTGGCCGGGGCATTGAGCGTTGCCAGAGAGCTTGATGCTGGAACGGTTGTCACTATTTTTCCTGATGGAGGAGAGAGATATTTAAGCACTTCTCTTTTTGTTCCTCCAGAGAGGCGCGGTATTAAAGTCTTTGATCTTTATAAAAGAGAAGAGATTGGCCTGCGCATAGAAGACAAAAGTGGTGGCCCAAATTTATTTACATTTGGCCCGAGCATGGATGCTCTGGATGAATTTGAACCCTGGCGCAGGATTGTGTTTTTTGATGTCCTGAACCGCTATTTACGCCAGAAGGGCCATGACTCCACTCTGGTTGTGGGGCTGGCTGATTTTGATGATAGGACTCTTGATGCAGCCAGAAAAGCAGGCCTGAGCAGAAAAAGATTTTGTCAGGTGGCAAAAGATAAGATCCATAACCTGGCTGCCAGACTCAATATTCATACTGGTACCAGGTTTGTCTCTGCATCAAAACATACAGATATAGCCATTGAAATATGCCAGAAACTTTTATCCAGAGGCACGGCCTATGAAAAACTCAGGTCTGTTTATTTTGATGTGCGCCGGGACAGGGAATACGGAGCATTGATCCAGATGGATCTGTCCAAGATATTTCCAGGCAAGACAGTGGATCTGGAAAGTTATGTCAAAGATAACCCGCGCGATTTTACCCTGTTGAAGCGGGCCAGCTTGCAGGATTTAAAAGAAGATAACGTGTTAAAAACCAGTTGGGGTAATGTCCGGCCTTCCTGGTATTTGCAGCAGGCCAGCGCGGCAATGGCTGGTTGTGAACGGGTTGATGTGGTACTGGCAGGACAGATCCATGCCTTTCCTCATGTGGATAATTTAAGGAGCATCTGGAAAAATGCCTTAAATATGGTGCCACAGGCCTGGATGATTTCTCAGTCAGTTGAATTTAAGGAACAGGGTCAGGACAGTCCTGCAGGTATAAATCGTTTTCTGGATCAGGGCTTGAAACCATTGGCCATCAGGATGTGGCTTTTGTCTGCATCCTATCACAAGGTTCTTGTGTCTGAGGCAGACAGTAGCCGCGGCAGCGTGTATATGTGGTTGAAGAACTGGGCCAGGGTTCAGGATGTGCTGGTCAAACTCAAATTTTTTACCTGGAAGGGAAAAGGAATCAGACCTCTGGTGGAGCAGGCTGTTTTTGATTTAAAAAAGAGCCTGCAAACAGCTCTTGAACATGATTTAAGCCTGCATAAGTTCTGGCCGGTTCTTTTTAACATGACCAGAGTTGCCCACAAATTGATGGATGAAAAAGAGCTGACCTTTGATGAAGCAGAATTTCTGGAGCAGAACCTAAAGAGTATGGATGATGTGCTGGGGATACTTGATTGGCAAAACCTGCCCATACGTCCTGACGAGCTGTCCGGCGAGATTAAAGAGATTCTTGCCAGAAGAAGTAAAGCCAGAAAGGAGAAAAATTTTGAGCTGGCTGATGCTTTGCGCGATGAGCTTGTCAGGATGGGATACCGGGTTGTTGATACTGCCGGGGGGGAGATGGTGTTTAAGGAAGGATGAAGTATGAAGGATGAAGGATGAAGGATGAAAAGGGAAGGATGAAGTATGAAGGATGAAGTATGAAAAGGTAAGGAGGAAGGAGGAAAGATGATGAATGACAGGATTTTCTGGATTGCTTTTGGCGATGTGCATGAAAATCTGGCCAGATTGGGCTATGTTTCTGAAATTGATAAGGCCAGCGCCGTACTTATCTCCGGAGATTTGACCAATGTCGGTACAAAAGCAAGGGCCAGACACTTGATTGAGCAGATAAAAGCTTATAATTCTGCTATTTACGCCCAGATTGGCAATATGGATACGAGAGAGGTGGAAAAGTACTATGAGGAGATAAATATTAATGTGCATAATAAGATAATTCCTCTTTCATCAGAAGTATCGTTGTTAGGGCTTGGGTATTCCATTCCTACGCCGTTTGGCACTCCATCAGAAGTTGAAGAAAAACAAATGGAATTGTGGCTTGCTGATATGATGGGGCCAGCGCGTGAGAGTAAACATCTTATCTTTATGACACATACTCCTCCTTTTCAGACAATTACGGATAAACTTACTTCAGGGGTTTCAGTGGGCAGTCCGGCTGTGCGTAAATTCATTGAAGATGTCCAGCCAGAAGTGTGTATTACCGGCCATATCCATGAGGCCAGAGGAGTGGATTATATTGGCAGGACAAAGGTTATAAATCCCGGTAATTTTGGCGCTGGCGGATATGTGAAGATAGTGTTTGATGGTGAAAAATTGGATGCAGAGCTTTTGCAGGCGTAAATAGGGGAGTAATAACAGGGTAAAAATGAAGCTCTATTCCTGGAATGTGAATGGTTTTCGGGCTGTTGTGAAGAAGGGGTTCTGGGACTGGTTTTACAAATGTGGAGGTGATGTCATCTGCCTTCAGGAAATCAAGGCCCATCCCGACCAACTGGACGAAAAAAACAGGTCAGCGCAGGGATATGAAGTGGTATGGAATCCGGCCAGGCTAAAAAAAGGTTATTCAGGAGTAGCCAGTTTTTATCGCGTGAGTCCTTTAAAGATTTCTTTTGGGCTGCCAGAGAGTTCTTTTCAAGGTGAAGGCCGGCTGATTTTGATGGAATTTGAAAAGTTTTTTTTGTTTAATGTTTATTTCCCCAATGGTCAGATGAGCGAGGAGCGTTTGCAGTTTAAATTACAATATTATGATGAATTTTTAAACTATGCGCAGAGTTTAAGAAAACATAAACCTGTTATTGTTTGTGGTGATTTTAATACAGCGCATAAAGAAATTGATCTTAAAAATCCTAAATCCAATGAAGATCGTTCTGGATTTTTGCCCATTGAACGGGCATGGCTGGATAAGTTTATTGCCAGTGGTTATATAGACACTTTTAGAATGTTTAATCAGGAGCCAGGACAATATACCTGGTGGACTTACAGGTTTGGCGCGAGAAAACGCAATGCTGGTTGGCGGATAGATTATTTTTTTGTATCAGAAGAGTTAAAAGATAATGTCAGCAGGGCCTGGATCGAACCAGAGGTCATGGGATCAGACCATTGCCCAATAGGTCTGGAAATAGAGGTGTAGGGGCAATTCGGCTGGTTGCCCAAAAAGGAAATCAAGAGCATGGGAATCTGGTCTGAATCAGTCATAAAATTTTCTGTTTCCAGCAACACAGCAAAAGCGTCTGCCTGGCTGGATCTGGTGCAGATGCTTACTGGAGCGGGGCTTGTTTTGTTTATGTGGGCACACATGCTGCTGGTATCCAGTGTGGTAATCAGTCCCGGACTTATGAATGCTATTGCTGCCTTTTTTGAGGAGACTGGCCTGGCACAGGTTGGTGGTCCAATAATTGGTGGTGTATTTTTGTTTCATTTTATTGTTGCTGCCAGAAAAATGCCTTTTCGTCTTCAGGAACAAAAAACTTTCTGGCAGCAATCTGTTATGCTTAACCATGCTGACACATGGCTCTGGTTGGTGCAGGTTGTTACGGCTATAGTCATTTTGATTATGGGTTCGATTCATATATGGGAGGTTTTAACGAATTTACCCATTACAGCAGTCAGGAGCGCGGCCAGGGTACAGAATGGTTTCTGGCTTGTCTTTTATTTGATTTTACTGCCTCTGGTGGAGTTGCATGTAAGTATTGGTTTTTACCGCATTGGAGTAAAATGGGGCTTTATCAAAAGACAAAATCGCTCTCAGGCCATGAAGGCAAAAAAGATATTGTTTGGCATTTTCATGTTTATTGGATTAACAACGCTCTTGCGTTTTTATTTTTTATAAAATTATAGTCGGAGGTTAACAAGTTGCAGGTCAAGAGTAAATCAATACCAGCAGCAGGTACGCAAACTTCGGCCTGGCTGGATTTGTTGCAAATGTTAACAGGCATTGGCCTTACTTTATTTATGTTATTGCACATGACTTTAGTATCAAGCAGAGTCATCAATGATGCCTGGATGAATGCTGTTGCTGCATTTCTTGACAACACTGGCCTGGCACTGGGGGGCAGCCTTTTTGTCATCTTGCTGTTTTTGCTGCATTTTGTCCTTGCTGCCAGAAAAATGCCTTTTCGTCTTCAGGAGCAAAAAACTGTCTGGCAACATTCAATCATGCTCAGTCATGCTGACACATGGTTGTGGGTGGCGCAGGTTGTTACTGCTTTATTCATTCTGTTGTTGGGGTCTGCCCATATATGGGCGGTTGTGGCTGATTTACCCATTACAGCAGCCAAAAGCGCTGTCAGGATGCATAATTATTCATGGTTTATATTTTATATCTTTTTTCTTCTGACAATATTAATCCATGCAGGTATTGGCCTTTATCGCATTGGAGTAAAGTGGGGAATGATACAAAGGCGCAATCGTTTGCAATTAAAAAGGGCAATTTTTGTTTGTGTATGTCTGGTTGGAATTGTTATGATTATAATGGATGTGTTGTCGTTTATAGAGTTAAAGGGGTAAGGGGTAAGGATTAAGGGGTATGGGGTATGGTAGAAACTATTGTGACTGATTTGCTTTGCATAGGAGCTGGCCTTGCAGGTGAAAGAGTTGCTGTAGAGGCAGCAAAGGCGGGTTTTAAAGCCATTTGCCTGAGCATTGTCCCGGCCAGAAGGTCTCATTCTTCTGCTGCACAGGGCGGAATGCAGGCAGCTCTTGGCAATTGCGTGAAAGGAGAAGGGGACTGTCCTGACGTGCATTTTGAGGATACAGTCAAAGGTTCAGATTGGGGATGTGACCAGGAAGTGGCCAGAATGTTTGCTGAAAACGCTCCCATTGCCATTCGTCAGATGGCTTACTGGGGTGTGCCCTGGAACAGGGTGGTTGCTGGTAAATCCCATTATTTTAAATGTGGGCAAAAGCTGGAGAAGGTCGAAAAAAAAGAGAAAGAAGGTTTGATTACGGCCAGGGATTTTGGCGGCACTGCCAAATGGCGCGCGTGTTTTTGTTGTGATGGCACAGGTCATGCGGTTTTATATACCCTGGATAGTGTGGCTGTACGCTATGGCGTAGAAGTGCATGACCGCAGTGAGGCCATTGCTCTTATTCATGATGGTGAAAATTGCATTGGCGCTGTTGTCAGATGTTTAAGAACAGGCAAATTAAGGGCCTATCTGGCCAAAGCCACATTGATTGCTTCTGGTGGATTTGGACGAATCTATCGTGCCTCTACCAATGCTGTGATCAATGAAGGGGGCGGCCAGATTATTGCTCTGGATACAGGTGTTGTCCCGCTGGGGAACATGGAAGCTATCCAGTTTCATCCCACAGGCATTGTGCCCACAGACATTCTGGTGACTGAAGGGTGTCGCGGGGATGGTGGTATTTTACTGGACGTAAATGAAGAAAGGTTTATGCATCTTTATGAGCCTGAAAAGGCAGAGCTGGCTTCCAGGGACGTGGTCTCCAGAAGAATGACAGAGCATATACGCAAGGGCCTGGGTGTAAAAAGTCCTTATGGCGAGCATCTCTGGCTGGATATCCGGCATCTGGGCGAACAACATATTAAGACAAAATTGCGCGAAGTATATGATATTTGCAAGAGTTTCCTGGGCATTGACCCGGTGCATCAATTAATTCCTGTGCGTCCCACGCAACATTATTGCATGGGCGGTGTACGGACCAATAAATATGGCGAAGCTTATGGGCTTAAAGGACTTTTCTCTGCTGGCGAGGCTGCTTGCTGGGATTTGCATGGCTTTAACCGGCTGGGAGGCAATTCATTGTCCGAGACTGTAGTTGCCGGTATGATTGTGGGGCAGCATATTGTAAAATTTCTGCAAGGCTGTGAGGTTAATTTTAATACCCGTGTTATTAAGGACAGCGTTGCCAGACAGGAAGAGAGGATTAAAAAACTGAGGGCAGGCAACGGTAAAGAGAACGTATATAAGGTGCGCAGTGCCATGCAGGACATTCTCATGGACTATGTGGGTATTTTTCGCAATGGCCAGGATTTGCAAAAGGCTGTGCATCTGTTGCAGGAGGTTTTAGAGCGGGCACAAAATATTGGTTTGCGTAGTAGTGGCATTGGCGCGAGTCCTGAACTTTCTCTTGCTTTGAAAATGGAAGGCATGGTAAAACTTGCCCTGTGTGTTGCTTATGGAGCGCTTCAGCGCAAAGAAAGCCGTGGCTCCCATGCCCGTGAAGATTATCCTGCCAGAAATGACAGGGACTGGTGGGTGCGGACTCTGGCTTACTGGAAAGAAGGCGCTGATTTACCCACCCTGGAATATGAGCCAGCAACAAAGGTGATTGAAATTCCTCCTGGTGAGCGAGGTTATGGTGGTGGAAAAATTATTCCTGCTGAAATCAAACGGGTGCATCCGCTGGTAGCGGGATAATCGTCTGCTGTCAGGATTGACTTATCGC
>OFAZ01000075.1_pt1 | contig 14905 bp, 13 predicted proteins | sample 1520431 | NCBI WGS metagenome assembly OFAZ01 (sample SAMEA3696446, study PRJEB22514) | metagenome | biome: water; feature: marine; material: hydrothermal vent | place: Pacific Ocean | collected 2014-08-12 | depth 1521 m | reverse complement strand
TATAGAGTAATTTGGCTTGTTGTCTAATTGGGTATGGATTTATTAGGGATCTAAAATGTTATAATTACTATGAATTTTCAGTATAAACTAACAAAAATGTCATAAGGATTTTTAGTGAAAAAGAAATTATTAGATATACTTGTAGAGAGAAGCAGTAATTTTTGTTTGTTTATAATCATCTTTGAGTGTAAAGATATCTAAAGTGCTAATCAAACTACTACGATACAAACTATATCGCAATTAAACCATTTTTTAAGTTGCTCTTGTGCTTTTTTTTTAACTAAAATCTCAAAATCCTCTTTTTGTTTATCTTGTAGTAGTTCTTGCACTCTTTTAATGGTGGTTGCATCTTGTATATCTATTTTAACCAACTGTTGCACTTTAGTAAAATCTATACTACCAAATCTATTATGTGTATTTTTAAAGCCTTGTGCAATTTTGACAGATTTTGCAACCCCTGTATATAAAATAATATTATCAAATCCAACATCTAAAGCTAACTTTATCCCATCATATATAAAATTACCTATTTCTATGATATAACTTTTGGAAGTTTGATTTTGTTTTGCTTTTGTATATGAGCTATTTCCTAGTGTGAAAATAATAGTCTCAAAACTATTTTGTTTGGCAAAATTTAGTTCAGTTTCTATACTATGTATATAAGCAGTAGAGCTTATAGGTTTTACCCAGCCTGTTGTTCCAAGTATAGATATGCCACCTAAAATACCTACTTTTGCATTGGCAGTTTTGAGTGCTATTTGTTTGCCATTGGTAACCCCAATAGCACAAAACAAAGTAAGATTATTTTTGTAAGTAGTGGCTTTTTGGAATAATTCTTGAAGATACTCTAATGGCACAGGATTGATAGCTGGATAATCTTTGGGAGGTTTAAGTCCATGTTTAGTTACTACTCCTACTCCAGTTCCTGCATATACTTTACAGATGTTGGTTTTAGATTTGAGGATATACGGTTTATGTGGTATTTGGTTTAAAACTAAATCTTTTAAATTATCACTTATAGTTACAGTTATTTCACAGCCTTTGGTAACATCAAGGTCATCATTGTCAATCTTATTGGTTATGGAACTAGATGGTTGTGAAGTTGATATAAAAGATTCTAAAGCATTTTTAAAAGCAAATGAGCTATGAACTCCTGTGGTGTAACCTTTTCTTAAAGTGGGATTTTTCATAGTATAGGTTGCTTATAGATCTTTGATAGTTGGTTTATACTCCATAAATCTATTTGCATAACCACAAGCTCTTTTTGGATTTGGTTTGCCAACACTATTGACACTTACCATAATATCATTATCATCTCTTGTGCAAGGGTGGATAAAGTTACTCAAAGCAGGGTTTGATAAGACATTTATCATTTTAGTTTGATATAGTTTTTCTACCATAGTTGTATCATCAAGTTTTATAGCTATATATATTAGGTCAAATGGTTGAAAAAACTCATAGTCAAGCTGATCAAAAGTTTTGTTTATTTTAGTGCAATCAGATGGAAGTTCACATAAGAATTGATCTGCTACGATAGTGATATCACACTCTATACGGCTTAATACTTTTAGTTTTATTTCACAAGCTCTACCAGCTCCTACGATTAATACTTTTTGTCTTTTTTTTAATATTATTGGTAACATTGTTGCATCTCTATTTTTTGGAATTTATCTAGTGGTTGATCATTTTTAAGTAATAAAAATAACTCTTTTAGATCTGTATCAACTAGTTTGTGAGTATGTTTTAGCCATACTGAATTATTTGTAGCACAACCGTTGCTATTTGTATTTTCATTTATTTGCATCACTTGTCTAAATCTACAAGCCCCTTGACATAAGCTTCTACTTATTTTGATACGATCTTTGCCTTTATCTAGTCCTAGTTCTTTTACTATTTGTCTTAACTCTTTTACTCTTGTGGGTTTACTTGCTTTTTGACATCTTTGATCTTCACAAACATATATCAATGTTTTGTAATGCATAATAGGTTTATTTGGGTCAAGTTGTTTAGGCTTACACTCAAAACCATCTACAACTTCACTACCCATAATATTTGTTTTTACAAAACCAAATCCAGTAGTTTTGTATGGGATATTGATAGTTTCTTGCTCTTTTGTATCAAGATATTCTATAACAATATCCATAGTTTTGTTCTCTTTGATATGTGTTGCTGAGATAATTACAATAGGTTTATCTTGATATTTGGCATAGTCACCTTTTTTTATCTTTTGACTATCGTCATAAAATCCACACATTATCTATCTTTTGTATCTTTTATTTGTCTTAACCAACACTATACCAATAGCGGTAAAAACTAAGATAACCCCTATTGTTTGAAATATAAAATTTAAAGTTACAGGGGAACTTAGCATATTTAATTTACCACTTCGTTACATCTAGCACATAAAGACTCTTCATCTTTGCTTCTATATTTCCAACATCTAGGACATTTAGCTTTTGATGCTTTATAAACTTCAAAACTATCATCACCAACACTAAATGTAGCTAAAACTTCATCCTCTTTATGGTGGATAATTTTACTTACTACAAACCAATCTTCTGCTTCAGTTGAAGTTAGGTTATCTAACTCTTTTGATTGTGAATATATCACAAGTTCCAAAGTAGATTTGATGATCTTATCTTTTTTTAGATTTTCTATAGCTTCATTAAATCTCTCTTTTGTCTCAAGCAGATACTCTTCATCTAGGTTGAACTCTACAGATGGGATAATATATTTTTTATAATCAAATATATCTTTTGCACCATCTTTTATAAACTCTGGTGCATACTCTAAAAGTTCATCCATAGTATAAGTTAGAATTGGAGCTAAAGTTCCTATTAAAGCTTTTGCTATCATTGCCATAGCTGTTTGACTTGCTCTTCGCTCAACACTATTTTGTGCATCACAATAAAGTTTGTCTTTACATATATCAAGATAGATATTTGATAGATCGGCTACAAGAAAATTGTTAAGTTTATTTAACCCTCTACTATAATCATAAGATTTAAAATCCTCATCAATACTATTAAATACCGCTTGTGCTTTTGATAAAATCCATCTGTCAAAATTACCTAAATCTTTTATATCACTTAGTGTTGTTAGATCTGAAATATTAGCGAATAAAAATCTTGCTGTGTTTCTTATTTTTCTATATTGTTCCGCCATCTGTTTTAGTATCTCATCAGATATTTTAAGATCGTTTTGATAATCACTCATAGCAACCCAAAGTCTAAGTATTTCACTTCCAAATTGTTTTAAAACTTTTTCAGGAGCTACTACATTACCTTTACTTTTACTCATCTTTTCACCTTTGGCATCAACAGTAAATCCATGAGTTAAAATATTTTTATAAGGTGCTGTTTCACTACTTGCTAGTGTTGTTAAAAGTGAGCTTTGGAACCAACCTCTGTGTTGATCGCTACCTTCAAGATACATATCAGCTGGAAATGTTCCAGCATCATAATTTCTACTTCTTAAAACTGCATTTTGAGTAGATCCACTATCAAACCAAACATCAAGTATATCCATAGTTTTTTCTAAATTTTTAGGATCTAGCCCACTTCCTGGATATAAAAGCTCCTCAATACTCATATCATACCAAGCATCAGCACCATGAGTTTCAAAAATCATAGCGACATAGTTTAAAACTTGTTCATCATAGATAATCTCATCTGTTAGTTTATCTCTAAAAAATGCGATAGGCACTCCCCAATCTCTTTGTCTTGAGATACACCAATCAGGTCTGTTTTCTATCATAGATGTTAGTCTGTTTTCTCCATGTGCTGGATAAAATTTTATATCTTTGATAGATTTTAGAGCATTTTCTCTTAGAGTGCTGTTTTCTTTTCCATATTTTTCATCAATAGCTATAAACCATTGTTTTGTAGCTCTAAAAATAATAGGTTTATGTGTTCTCCAACAATGTGGATATGAGTGGGTAATATCTACTTTTTTAAGTAAAGCATCCCCTAGAAGTTCTAAAACAGTATTGTTCATCTTAAATACATTTTGCCCTACATATTGATTAGCATTAGGAAGTAGATTTTCTCTTACTATTGTATTATCATAATTTCCATAATCATCTACAGGCATTAAAATATCGCTAATCCCATAAGATAGTGCTACTTTATAATCATCCTCTCCATGCCCTGGAGCTGTATGAACACAACCTGTTCCACTATCTGTTGTAACATGATCTCCAAAAATGATAAGTGAATCTCTACCATTTAGTGGATTGATAGCTACTTTTTTCTCTAAAGTTTTTACATTAATAGACTCTTTTATATCTGAGCTTATAACCTCAAGCTCTTTTAGTGCAGGAACTAAATCTTTTGCTACTATGTAATTATCTGTTGTTAGCACATACTCAATCTCAGGATTAAGAGCTATTGCCATATTAGCAGGTAGTGTCCAAGGTGTTGTAGTCCAGATGATTAAACTTTGGTCGCTATCTTTTAATTTGTAAGCTACATAAATAGATGGAGATACTTTATCTTCATATTCAACTTCAGCTTCAGCAAGTGCAGTTTGAGCTGCCCACGACCAATATACAGGTTTGCTTCTTTGAACTAGAAGTCCTTGTTTTGCTATAGCAATTAGCTCTCTGTAGATATTTGCTTCAAATTTAAAATCCATAGTTAAATAAGGATTTTCCCAATCCCCAATAACACCTAAAGTTTTAAATTCATCTCTTTGAATATCTATAAATTTTGTAGCATGATCACGACAAAGTTGTCTTAGTTTGCTTTTTGGTAGCTCTTTTTTCTTTTTGCCACCAATTTTCTCTTCAACTTTTTGTTCTATTGGAAGTCCATGACAATCCCAACCTGGCACATATCTAGTAGATTTACCATCAAAATAGTGATACTTAACAATAATATCTTTTAAGATTTTGTTTAGTGCATGACCTATATGGATATGTCCATTGGCATAAGGTGGTCCATCGTGAAGTGTCCAACTTTCGCAACCTTCTCTGTTTGCTTTCATTCTGTCGTAAACTTTTTGTTCATCCCAAAGTTTATATCTCTTTGGTTCGTTTTGTGGCAAATTTCCTCTCATTGGAAATTTGGTGCTTGGTAATAGTAATGTATCTTTGTAATCAACCATTTTGTAATATTCCTATAATCTAAAATAGGGTATATTGTATCTAATATTTTATTAGTATAAGGTTAATTATGTTTAGAGTATTTTTAGTAATTTATTTATTGGTATTAAATCTATATAGTTTATCTATAAGTAGTAATGATGATTATAATGTTTTTAAAACAAAAAACTATGAGATAGTTTTTACAAAAGATTATATCAACGAAGCCAAATATATCAAATCAAATCTTGATGCTTTATTGAAATATGATCAAAAAAGTTTTGGGTATAAACTTGATCAGCCTCTTAAAATAGTTCTTATTTCAGATAATATTCAGCTGCCAAATGCTTTTTCTACACAAATCCCTTTTAACCAAACAGTATTATACAATGGTGGCGATAGTATGAATGATTATTTTACTACATCATCTTGGGTAGATACATTATTAACTCATGAACTTATACATAATTACCAAATGAATGCAAAAAAATCAAAAATATCTAAAACTTTGCATAAATATTTGGGCAATAACTATATGCCTGTTTTTGCGATATTGCCATTTTTTACTATACCAAATATGATGTTGCCAACAGCTATTGTAGAGGGAAATGCAGTTTTAAATGAATCTTTACACAACAACGGTGGAAGATTATACAATGGAGAATTAAGGGCTTTAAAAAATAGTTTGATTTTAGCTAATAAAATCACACCAAATAGTTTGCTAAATAATAGTTTAGAGTTTCCATATCTTACACAAAAATATATAGTAGGTGGATATTATATGAGTTATTTAGCACAAAGATTTGGATTGGATAAAGTTAATTCATTTTTTTATGCTCACTCTATACACTCTATCAATCCTTTATTGTTAAATACTACATATTTAGAACATTTTGGGATCACATTCACACAAAGTGTGTATGATTTTATCCATTATACCAAACAAACAAATCAAAATTTTCATAAACTTTTATCTGCAAATGTTTTGGCAAAGTCAAAATCTAGGATAGAGTTTTCAAATATATATGATAATAAAATCTATTTTATCACTACAAATTTAGTAGATAGTAAAAAGTTAAATATTTTTGATATAACCAATAAGACTTTAAGTAGTAGTCAAACAGATTTAGCAAATGGTAAGATTTTTAAAATCAATAACAAACTATACTCAAGATCTTATCAATTTATCTCATCTACACTTTATAAAGCTGGACTTTGTGATGATAAGTTACATATTTTAAAAGATACACAAGGTAAATATATACAAGATATTAGTAATAATAATCAAGCATATATCGATATAAAAAAATCTTTTGTAGAGACTTCACTTTTTATAGATGGCAAATTTTATGATACAATAAGTTCTAGTGCTAAATTTGATAACAATCAAAATATCTACTATTTCAAACAACACAATCAACTACGATCGCTTATAAAAAATAAAAAAACTATTTTTAGTTTTGATGGATATTATTCAAAATTGGTAGATATTATAGATGATAAAATATATTTTATTGCCAATACAAAATATGGGAGTTCATTGTATTGTTATAACAATGGTTCGTTATTTAGATTAAGTGTAGCAGATAATATTATAGATGCTAAAATCATATCTTCACAAAAAGCTATTGTCCAAACTGTAGATGAGAATGGTTATAGTGTATCAAAACTAGAACTACAACCAACTCATATATCATATATACCATATATGCCAATACCACTAACAAAAGAGAAGTTTTTATTTAATAAAAAATCTTATAACAATCAAACATTACAAACAAAAAAATACAATGAGTTAAAAAATTTAGAGTTTAGTATGTTGTATCCTACATATAGCACAACAAGTGATGGCACAACACAATACACACTAGATGCTGTATTTTTAGATCCTTTGATGTTCAATATGCTTGATATTTTTAGATATAAAATAGATACTCAAACATATACAGGATTATCTTATACCAATGAGCGATATATCCCATTTGATTTTACAATATATAAAAATGATGATAGTATTTATTATGCTAACCAAAGAGATACAGCAGGAAGTGTAGATATATATGGACCACTTTTACATAAAGGAAGAGATCAAATTGATATTAAACTAAAACAATATTTTGATGAGGATAACAAAGATAAAAACCCTGTGATTTTATGGTTAAATCATATCTATAATAAAAAATTCCTTTTAGCGGAAAATAGTGCATTTTTAAGCAATACCCAAATATTTGCCAAAGAGGATAGAGAAGATGATATATGTGGGTTGAAATTTGATCTTACTAAACAACTATATCAAAATATATATCTTGAAGCTGGTTTGAAATATATATCATCAAATACAAAAGTATTGCAAGATCAAAGAGGTATAGAGTTATCACCAGATATAATCGATATACAAAAAGATATGACAAATTTATATTATGAAAGTAGTGATTATGATATCTATGTAAAAGATGTAACTAAAACAACTTTAAAACTATCAAAAACATTTTATTATAGTAAATATTATCCAGTTTTTCCTGTATCGTTAAGAAAAGAAACTTTATTTGTTCAATATAACCATTTTGATTTTACTACTGAAGATAAATATAAAGTTGATGAGAGTATAGTAGGGGTGAAATTTGATACATTATTTTTCCACACTATGCCAATACCTTTAGTGTTGAAATATATCCATAATGATTCTGTTATCAACTCTGATCAGATTAAGTTTTCAATAGGGATGCAGTTTTAATATTTTAAATATTTTTTAGATATAATACTATATAAATATTAGGAGAGTTGATGAGATTTGAACCATATCCATTTGAGAAACTAAATCTACTTTTAGAAAATATCACACCAAATCAAGAGTTTGAACCAAGTAGTTTAACTATTGGAGAGCCACAGTTTGATACACCGCAGTTTATACAAGATGAGTTACAAAATAATAGTTCACTTTTAAATAAATATCCAAAAAGTGCAGGGGAGATATATCTAAAAGATGCTCAGATCAATTTTGTAAAATCAAGATTTAATATAGAGCTATTAGTAAGTCAGATTATCCCTACTTTTGGAACAAGAGAGGTTTTGTTTAATTTTCCACAATACTATTTATTTAATAAACAAAATCCAACTATAGCATTTACAAATCCATTTTATCAAATATATGAGGGTGCAGCTATTGCAAGTAGGGCAGAGGTGGTATATCTAAATTTAACAAAAGAGAATAATTTTGTCCCAACAATAGATGATCAACAGCTTAAAAATATAGACTTAGTGATATTGAATTTTCCAAACAATCCAACATCATCTACAATATCTAAAGAGGAGCTAAATAAATGGGTATTAAAAGCTTTAGAGTTTGATTTTGTTTTGATCAATGATGAGTGTTATAGTGAGTTGTATTTTGATGAGGACAATAAGCCTATAAGTTTATTGCAAAGTTGTAAAGAGGTGGGTAATGATAGTTTTAAAAATTGTTTAGTTTTAAACTCTATCTCTAAAAGAAGCTCTGCTCCTGGATTAAGAAGTGGATTTATAGCAGGAGATAGCAATATCTTAAAAGAGTATATGAAATATAGAACTTATGTAGGTTGTGCAGTTCCATTACCACTTCAAAAATCAGCAGCAGTTGCTTGGAATGAACAAGAACACAACAAAGAGTTTATTAAAATTTATAAAAATAATTTTTTATTAGCAAAAGAGATTTTAAATATAGATATGCCAAAAGCTACATTTTATATATGGCTTGAAGTAGATGATGATCTTAAATTTACAAAAGATTTATACAAAGAGAAAAATATCAAAGTTTTACCAGGAAGTTTTTTAGGAAGAGATGGGATTGGTCAAAACTATGTTAGGATAGCTTTAGTAGAAAATGAAGCTAAAACAAAAGATGTCTTGACAAGACTAAAAGATTTTATAGACTCAAGGAGATAGTATGACAGAACAAGAGATGCAAGAAGCAAGAACCAATCCAGAATTTTTAAAATATCTACAACAAAAAGAGGATGAAGCGATTAACACTAAAGATTTAGCTTCATTGTATGAGGTGCTTGATAACCTTCTTATTTTAGATTTGGATGAACAACGAGTTCAAAAAGTATATGAAACTATATTAGATACAGCATTTACAAAGATTGAACAAAGATTACTTGATGATAGTAAATTAAAACTTAACAACAACGATATATATTTTATCAGAGCTTTTTATGAACATGCAGTTGAAAAATATAGTTATAAAGATTTTGAAGGGGCTATGAAACTATTTTTTATATTATCTGAATTGGTCGAGGATGAAAAATTAGCGAAATCTATGGCAATCCATCTTATAGCTTGTGATAATAAAACAGATATGGATAAGTTTTATACCACTATGGTATCATCAAATCAGATGGATCAAGATGAGCAGTATGGATATTTTATTGTAAATTATAATTTTGATATTGATAGTTATCTTGACCAAAATAAAGAGCAGTTACAAAAATTAGCAAATCAATTAGGTGATTTATTAAAATAATGAATGTGCATTTTATAGGTATAGGTGGTATTGGATTATCAGCACTTGCTAGATTTATGAAATATAGCGGTCATAATGTAAGTGGCAGTGATATTAAACAGACACCTATTACAGAACAATTAGAAAAAGAGGGTATAAAAGTAACTATTCCCCATAGTAAAAATGCTATTTGTGGGCAAGATTTAGTGATATATAGTGCTGCTGTTACTAGCACAAATACAGAAAGATTAGAAGCAAAAATTCAAAATCTTAATATTATGTCAAGAAAAGAGGCTTTGCCAACTATTTTAAAAGATACTATTAATTATAGTATTTGTGCGGCTCATGGAAAAAGCACAACAACAGCAATGTTAAGTTCGATTATGCAATCTAGTGCTTTAATAGGTGCGATTAGTAAAGAGTTTGGATCAAATTTTAGATATTTAGATAAAGTATTAGCTTTTGAAGCTGATGAGAGTGATGAGAGTTTTATACTTAGCAATCCATATTGTTCAATAGTGATCAATACTGAGCCTGAACATATGGAGTATTATAATTATGATACTACACGATTTTATAATGCTTATAAGAAATTCTTAGATATAGCACAAATAAGAGTTATCAATGCCCAAGATCCATTTTTAAATGACTATAAAGAGGAAGCAATCAGATTATATCCATCACAAGATATAAAAAATTGTAATTTTATATTAAAAGATAATCAACCATACACAAAATTTGAACTAAAAGATTATGGAAGTTTTGAAGTTTGGGGATTTGGTGAGCATATAGCTTTAGATGCTTCTATGGCTATCTTAGCAGCTATGCAAACTATGGATATTGAAACTATAAGAAAAAATCTGCTTCAGTATAAAGGGATCAAAAAAAGATTTGATATTTTACAATCAGATGATAATTTTGTAGTAATTGATGATTATGCTCACCATCCAACAGAGATAACAGTTACACTACAATCTGTGAAGTTATATAATAAGCTTAAAAATATATCATATACAACAGTGATATGGCAACCACATAAATATAGTAGAACACAAGATAATCTTGAAGCTTTCAAAAAATGTTTTAAAGGGGTTGATCAACTAATTATATTACCAGTTTGGACTGTAGCTGAACCTATTTTACAAATAGATTTTTTAAAAGAGTTTGGACATTATAATCTTATCTTTGCTGATTATATCAAAACTACAAAAGGTAAAATAGAATTATTTAAAGATGATAGATTAATAGATACTATAACACAAGGCACAGTTTTAGGAGTGGGTGCTGGAGATATTACCTATCAACTAAGATGACTAATAAACAAAATCAAAATCAACAAATGAGTTTTAAAAAAGCTTTTATAAATTCTGCAAAAAGTTTTTTATCTATTATGCCTATGATGATAGCAATAGTAGGAATTGTAGGGATATTCCAATCATATGTTACTCCAAAATTTATATCTTCACTTTTTGGATATGGTTCATTGAGTGATATTTTGACAGGAACTTTTATAGGTGCTATTGCAAATGGACATGGAAGTATTAGTTTTATTATAGCTGATGGTCTAAAACAACAAGGTGTTTCGTTGTATGCTCTTAGCACTTTTACACTAGCTTGGGTAACTTTAGGATTTGTTCAACTACCAGCAGAAGCTAGTGTATTTGGCCTAAAATTTACTATTATTAGAAATATTTTAGCTTTTATTAGCACAATGCTAATAGCATATTTAACTATAACAACAATAGGATTTTTAGGATGAATAGTATAGAATTTAAGGGCTTAAAACTTTTAATTATAGTTGTAATTATTTATGCAATATTAGCAATCTTTGATTATAGTCATTTTATAATAGCAAGTTCAAAATCTATTAAGGTTATAATCACTTTAATACCAATCTTTGCTTTTATTATTATCATTACAGCACTTATAAATTATTATCTCAAACCAAAACAGATACTTAAACATTTTGGTCAAGATAGTGGTAAAAAAGGTATTTTTTATAGCTTAATAGGTGGTATTTTAAGTCATGGTCCAATGTATGCTTGGTTTGGTATGTTAGGTGATATGAAACAACATGGTTTAAAGAATGGACTTATTGCTACATTTTTTTATGCAAGAGCGATTAAATTACCACTTTTACCTATGATGTTGGCAATTTTTGGATTAAGTTATACTATAGTTATAAATATTTATATCATCATATTTGCTATTATTCAAGGTAAAATAATAGATAGATTTTATAAATCATAAGTGATTGTTTGTGGAGCAGTAAATGAAACAGTTTGATAAAACAAAAGTATATATCGTATCAATGGCACATTTTGCACATGATATTTTTTCATCTTTTTTAGCACCTTTGTTGCCGTTGATTATTGATAAATTAGGTATAAACTTATCTCAAGTAGCGGTGTTGGATATAATTAGAAGAGTTCCTGCACTTTTTAATCCACTATTAGGTCTTATGGCGGAGAAAAGAGATGTAAAATATTTCATAATACTAACCCCTGCTATTACGGCAATATCTATGAGTATGTTAGGTGTTGCTTCATCATATTTTATACTTATATTTTTACTTTTTATAGCTGGTATTAGTTCTGCACTTTTTCATATACCATCTCCAACAATGATAAAAAAGGCTTCTGGGGAACAAACAGGTAAAGGGATGAGCTATTTTATGGTAGGTGGTGAATTAGCTAGGACGTTGGGTCCTATTTTGGTTACATCAGTTGTATCGTGGTGGAATTTAGAGGCTACTATTAGATTGATGCCTGTTGGGATTGTTGCTTCTATTATTTTATATATAAAATTAAAAGATTTTGATACAAGTATTAAAGCTAAGAAATTTGAAAAAGGTGATACAAAAGCTTTACTTATAGAGAATAAAACTTTTTTAATTTTTTTAGCATCTTTTATATTGTTTAATGCAGCTTTAAAAAGTTCATTAACTTTATATCTTCCTGTATATTTAGTTAATAATGGTTCATCACTTTGGTATGCTGGTATATCGTTGTCAATCTTACAATTGTTTGGTGTAATAGGTGTCTTTTTTAGTGGTAAAATATCTGATAAAATTGGACGATACCAAACACTTCTTTTTAGCTCTATTACAACTGTTATTTTAATGAGTTTATTTTTATATTTTCATTCGATTGTGATTTTAGCACTTTTGGGACTTTTTGTATTTGCTCCTGCTCCTGTTTTGATGGCTATGGTGCAAGATACAAATACCTCTATGCCAACATTTATGCATAGTATATATATGGGGATCAATTTTGGATTGAGTTCTATTGTTGTTTTATTTATTGGATATATGGGAGATACTGTTGGTTTAAATGAAACATTTCTTATTTGTAATATTCTTGGTTTAGGAGCTTTTTTAGTTACAATTTTGTTAAATAGATCAAAATAATATTTTATTTTGACTATAACTTATCATTCATCTCCATTATTTTTTTAGATAATGCTTGGATCACATTTTTATAAAATTTGGCAAATGCTACAGGTGCTTGAGTCTCTTTTGATTCTTTTAGTAAAAATGTGATTAAAATAACACCACCTTCTCCTGCAATGGCAGTTGCAGTTCTAGGTTCTCCTATAAAAGCTCTCATCTCTCCAAATAAAGTAGGCGTATCTAATGTAGCTACTTTCATTTGCTCATTTGTATCTTTAAGAGTAACATATAGATCTAAACTTCCTTTGAGTAGATAATATATCTCTTTTGATTTGGTATCGCCTTGTTCAAAAAGTTTTTCCCCTTGCTCAAATTTTTGAAATCTTATATTAAAAATAAGATCTGAAATCTCATCTTCAGTAAGACCTTTAAAGAAAGTTATTTTTGATCTCATTTGTAGTAGTTTTGCTAGTGCTGGATTTGTTATTGCCATATTTTCATCTTTTATTTAAGTAATTTTATTGAGAATTTTGCACCATTAGATGTATTTTCTACACTAATTGATCCATTGTTTTTTTCAACTATTTTAGCAGACATATACAGCCCAATACCTGTGCCTTTACCCTCTTCTTTGGTTGTGACATTTGCATTGAAAATTGTATCTATGATGTGATCTGGAATACCACCAGCATTGTCTTCAATAGTGATTAGTATATAATCGATATACTCTTTGAGGGTAAAGATAATTTTTCGCTGAAGATTATACTCTTCACCTTTTGCTATAGCTTTTTCTTTCCCCTCTTCAAAAGCATCTTTTGCATTGTTGATGATGTTGATAAAAATATGTTTAAATTCATTTTCAACAATCTCAATACTAAGATCTAAATCACCCTCTATTTGTGTATCTATCTCATATTTGTTTAGATCATCTTTTAATAATCCTACAACTGAATTTATCATTTCAGATATTTTGACAACTTTTTTAAGTTTATTTGGTCGTAAAAATGATCTAAATTCATCTAATGTAGTTGTAAGGTGATTGACTTGTTGGGATATCTCTTTTGTTGATTCTTCAATCATCTCATTATCTATTTCTATTCCCATATCTAAATACATACCAAATTTACTAGATATAATATTGATAACATTTAAAGGTTGTTTCCATTGATGAGCAATAGCATCTATCATCTCCCCCATAGCTGCTAGTTTTGATTGTTGCATCAATAATTTTTGTTGTCTAAATTTATCAATAGCAACTGATGCTTGAGAAGCTAGTGAATGAGCAATATCTTTATCAAAATCATTAAAAGTAATAGTATTGTTATCATTATCTAACTTATTTATAAGTTGTAAAATTCCTACAAGTGTTTTATCTGCTAAAAGCATAGGAACAACTAGCATAGTTTCAGATTTGTAATTGATTTTAGAATCAAAAGTTTTTGTTCCACTAAAATCATATTTATCATTGTGATATACATCATCTATACAAACAATATCTTTATTTAATGCACAATGCACAGATACAAGATTTTTATGCTCTTCATCTATTGGAATATAGCTCCAAACCTCTTCATTCTCATCACAATCATAGTGTTGAATATTTAAACTTTTGTTTATAATATGTTTAAAACTAAGTTTTTTACCATCTGTTAGATATATAGTTCCACCATCAGCATAAGTAATCTCTTGGACACTTACTAATATATCTTTTAGTATAGTAGAAACATCTTGAAAATTACTAAGCTTGATAGATATTTTATTTAAAGTTTGAATTGTATTTAATTTAATAGAATTTTCATATTTTAGTTTGTTGATCTCATCTATTAAGTGCTGGTTTTGTAAGTCTGAATCTGCCATTATACTACTTTAAATTATTATTTTATATCATTATACAAAAACCCAAATAAATCCATAATATAAAATCTACCATCCAATTCTAAAAAAGTATCAT
>OFAZ01000073.1_pt1 | contig 14937 bp, 16 predicted proteins | sample 1520431 | NCBI WGS metagenome assembly OFAZ01 (sample SAMEA3696446, study PRJEB22514) | metagenome | biome: water; feature: marine; material: hydrothermal vent | place: Pacific Ocean | collected 2014-08-12 | depth 1521 m | reverse complement strand
TATGGATAAAAAATAAAATTAAAAGTAAATAATAAAATGGATAAATAATGGAAAATTATAATAAAAAATTAAATCATTAAACAAGCACCTACACAACAAACAATTTGTGGGTTTTCAGGAATTAAAAGCTTTTTATTTAATTTGTTTTCTAAAACACCAGCTAAAATATTATTTTTTGCAACACCGCCACTAAACACGATGTTGTTTATTTTTAATTTGTTTGCCATTGGTGCAATTCTATTTGCAATGCTATTATAAACACCCATTAAAATATCTTCTTTTGGTGTTTTTTTAGATAATAGCGATATTATTTCACTTTCTGCAAAAACTACGCACATAGATGATATATCTACAATATTATTAGAATAATAATTGTTTAAATCGTCCTGTATATTTAATATATTTAGGCACTTTTCCATAAATTTGCCAGTTCCTGCGGCACATTTGTCCGATAATATGAAATCAACTACTTTTCCTTTATCATTTACTTTTAAAACTTTGCAATCTTGTCCTCCAATATCGATAATTCCATCAATATCCTTAAAAAAGTAATTTGCACCAGCCCCTAATGCTAAAACTTCAGGAACTACTTTATCCGCAAAAGATAATTTATGCCTACCATATCCTGTTGCTACTATTTTATCTATTGAATATTTTTTTTCAAACTCTTTTATTTCATTTATAATATCGTTTTCTTCAATAATTACGCCCATATTTCTTACTAAATGGGTTATTATTTTATTATTGTCAGAATTATCCATTAAAACTAATTTGGTTGTTGTAGAACCAATATCTATACCTAAAATCATATATTTATCACCGAATAATTATAAAAAAATATAAAAAAATCAGATATATAAAAATAGTAGTTATATTTTAAATCCTATTTTGGAGCCAATTATCTCACCTATAATAGTTGAAGGTCTGTCCATATCTCCATTGTTATTTATGTATTCTACCAAATTATTTTGGATTATGAATTCTAATATTTTATCTACTGTTTTATTGTTCATATTATATAGTATTTTTCTAAATTTTAGTCCAAAATCTATTTCTTTTTTAAATTGTAGTTTCCATCGTTTATCATAATTTTTTAAATAATTAATAGGGAGCTCCTCAGAAAGATAATTTGTAATAATTTCCCCGCATATTTTCGCACTTTTTGCACCATAATATAATCCCCCTCCACTAATAGGTTTTATTTGTCCAGCGGAATCCCCTACAAGCATTAAATTATTTTTTACAGATTTGCTGTATCCAATCGGTAGTGCTCCTGTTGAAAACTCTATTGGAACGGCATTTTTTAATAAATTTGATGCTACGGGGTGATTATTTATAAAATTTAAAAGTTTATTGTATGAATTAGAGCTGTCGCATAATCCTACCCTAACTCTATCTTTGCCCATTGGAATTATCCAAATAAAAAAATCGTTGCAATATCTACGGTCTAAAAACACATGAACAAAATCCGTATCAATATCCACATTAGCCATTTCTATTTGGGCTCCTGCTAACATCTCTCTTTTTTTAACAATATTTGCAGATTTTCCAATAAAAGATTTTGCTCCATCGGCACTAACTATTATTTTTGGAAATGTGTTATGTTTATTACCATTATGATTAATTGACAATCCATAATTACTATTTTTATTAAAAAAGCTTGATTTATCTTTATTTTCAATAATTTTACCATGTGCTTTTAATAAGATATCTATATTTTTATTTTTAGATACTCTTATGGCTATATCTTTGTCCATTACTTTTCTTTCATATACTTTTGCCCTTATTTCATCATTTCCAACTTTTATGGTATTATTTTGCGAATATATATATGCTCCTTTAATATCATTCACACAACCCTTCGGAGCTCCCAATTCTTTAACTCCATTCATACTTATTAATCCTGCACATTGTAATGGAGCTCCGATACATTGGTGTTCTTCAATTATTAAAACTTTATGATTTTTTATATTTTCCCCTGTTATGCATCCAGCAGGACCTCCTCCGACTATGATTACATCGTAATTGTCAATATCCATAGTATTTACCCCATAATTATTTTAAATAAAAACATATAGTAAATTTAAAAAATTAAAAAAATTAAAAAAAGGAAGGTTAATAATCAAATACAATTGGTATAATCTCACTAAGGGTTTTGGCAGGTATTACTTCAATTCCTTCAATGTCAATTACATCAATCATATTTGATTTGGGGACTATTACCCTTTTAAATCCATATTCCTTGGCAGCATTTATTTTTTCATTAACTCCACCTATTGCCAATATATCTCCATTTAAATCAAGGCTTCCAGTAATGGCGAAATCTTGTTTTAATGGGATTTTCATAAGTGAAGATAATATACTTAAACATACCGCGGCTGTGGCACTATCTCCATCAATTTTTGAATATGACTGACTAAATTGAATAAATATGTCTTTTGTATCTAAATCTATATCTTCTTCGGAGGTTAATGGAAGTTTTCCTTCGGATACTAATTTTCTAGATAGGGCGGAGGCTAAAGTTATGCTGTGCTTTGCCAAATCCCCACTTATATTTAATAGGCTTGTATTGGGGGTTTTTGAACTTATTACTTCTGTAATTATTTTAGTTACATCACCCATTCCATCAGCACCCAATACCGCAAGACCATGAATTACTCCAATTTTTGGGGGGGAATTTGGGCTTATATGTTTATATCTTTTGAAGTTTTTCAAATAATCAATAGATACTTGTTTATATAGGCTGTATATCCCTGTATCTATTACAGTTTTAACATGGCTGTCTTCTATAAGTTTAGTTTTTTTATCATTATTTTCTTTTTTATTTTCGGCGTTGATAATTGGGGGGAGCTCCTCCACTTTGGGTATGCTTTTATTTTTATCATTTTTATCTTTGTTTGGTTTATCCCCAAATATTTTAACAACATTTATCGGACCTATTTTTTTAATTGATACATTTTCGGATTTTCTATTTTTTATGTTCTTTCCTATATCCTTTTTATCTTCTCCTTCTTTTATATCCATTTCTTTAATCATTTTTGCTATATCTTTGCCTTCTGCAATATCACTTGCCATTTTTATTATGTTCGATAATAATCTTAATCTAAGGGTTAATTTGTCCTTTGAACCTGCCAATCTTTGAGCTAATTTCACAATTTCACAACATGCTTCATATGACATAGGATTTAAATTATTGTTTCTAATTTCTTGGGTAATGAATTGTAATAACATATCTCTATTTTCCTGATTATTATCTATTTTATTTTTAAGAATAATTTTATAATCTACTCTATCCAATAATGGAGCTCTTAAATTATTTACATCATCCATATTTCCAGACATTATTAATGTAAAATCACAAGGTATTTCATTTGTTTCGACTGTTGCACCGCTTGAATTTGGATTTCTACCACTTATTGGTAATTTTTTATCCTGCAATGCTGAAAGAATATAGTCCTGAACTTCTAATGGCATGGTTTTTATTTCATCAACATATAAAACTCCTTTATGTGCCTCATGAATTGCCCCCAATATAATTCTTTTATGGGGTGGAGTTCCAAGTGGTGGCTTTCCGCCCAGAGGACAATGTTTTATGTCTCCCAATAATTTTGTTGTATTGTATGCACTAGCTCTAATAAGAGGTCTTTTTTTGCACTCATATAATACCACAGGTTTTAAATCTAATGGATTTACGCCACCTGCCATCTGTCCTTTTGCGGCTCCAAATACGGTCATAAATATTATTACAAATGCGAGAGCAAAAGCCACAATTGAAGTAATTGCAACTACACCCAATAATTTCACATCTGGCATAGCTCTTGTAATATATGAAGTAATTATTGTAAATATTAGCATAAATATGATTAAAGTTATAAAACTGGGTGGCTCTTTAATCATATTTGTTTTTATTGGCTCTATCTGTTCTTTATATTCTCCCTCTATGGATTCAACAATTGGTTTTTCGGAGTTTCTAAAATTTGGTTTTGCCAATAGTGTATAAGGGGAAAAATCTGCCGTAGATTTCTCCACAAGGTCACCAACCGCTTTAACCATCATGGATTTACCAACACCGGGGTCACCTAAAAGAAGAGCATGTCTTTTATTTTTAATGGCACTTAAAACTATTTCAAGTGCTTCATCCTGCCCAATGATTTGGTCAATTAGTCTGGGCGAAGGTTCTGGAATATCTGCCGTAGTTTTAAATTTCTTAGAAAACATAATTCACCTTAATTTAATTAATATTATAGTAGTATTATTGTTTAATTTAGTTTAATTTTTATTTAAAAAAGAATTTATTAATTCTGTCATCATTTTTGTAAATTCCATATTTTTGTTGTAAATTGTTTTTGAAAGTGGAGCTCCCAAATCTAACTGTTCAGGTTCAATACCTACTATAAGTATATCAGTATCTATATTGTGCCTTATATATTTAACTATTATACTCATAGGTAATGAGTGAGTGGAAAATCCTGTTGTAATTATGTCATCGGGATTTATTATTTTTATGGTAGCAACTTCTTCTCCCATTAGTGCCGCATCTACTATAATTATATGGCTCGGTTTTTCCTTTTTTAATACATCTGTGAAGTTTTCAGGCACCACCCCACAATTTAAAAATAATAGTTTATCTTGTATTTTATTGATTTCCTTATTGTTTAAATTATAATTTTCTCCATTGTTTTGATTATTATGCTGGTTATTATAATATTTAATTAAGTTATTAATAAAAACTATACCAACACCATCATCTCCCTTTATGGTATTCCCTACGCCCATTATTGCCAATTTTTTGCAATCTTTAAGATATTCTTCTAATGTGTATTTAATGTTTGAAATATAAACCACCATAATCTTTATATATTTTGTATTTATCATTATAATTAATGACAAATCATATTTTATATATTGTTTATCCTCCCTAATATTAATATGCCTATTAGTAATTATAATATTTATATGTTTAGTATTCGCATGCTAATATGGTGAATCTACATTTATGGTGTGTTCGTTTTACTACAAGGAGCTCCCGAACATACTCCTATATTTTAATCGTGTCGTGGAAACTACTCATATATTTCCTATATTGGTGATTTTATGAATTTGATTATTGATTTACAGTTTGCATCCTTTATAACAGCAGGAATTTTGACTATTATTGGATTATATGGTGTTTTCTTTGTAGATAATGTTATAAAAAAAGTAATAGCTTTATCGGTGCTGGGTAATGGTATAAACTTAACGCTCATAGCAATGAGTTATAAAATAGGCGGAATTGTTCCAATAAAAGTTCCCGATATGGGATTAGAATTATTTTCTCAAACTGCGGTATATCCTTTGGCACATGCCCTTGTTCTCACAAACATTGTAATTGGTGCCTCTATGCTTGCCATTATGCTGTCTTTATCCATAGTATTATATAAAAAATATAAAACACTTAAAGGTTCCGTTTTACTGGGTGAGGATTAGTGTTATTGAAATCCTAATTTAATGCTATTATAATTATTATAACTATATAATTATGTCTTATTGTCAAATTAGCATATTCATCATGAACTACTATTATTAAGTATATGCGGTGAAATTATGAATTTACTTCCTTTAATTGTGGTATATCCCCTTATTCTTGCAATAATATTTAATTTTCTATATAAAAATAGATTTATAAAAATATTTGTATTATTAACGGCACTTTCTTTATTGATACTTCCGTTTTCAGGGGATTTTGGCACCTATTTCTTCTCAAATCATGGAGTTATAAATGGGTTGGTATCTGGAATATCGTATATATATAATCCTGCGAAACAGGTAATGGTATTTACACTAATGTTAATCGCTTCCCTTGTTCTTATATCAATGGCAGGGGAGAAAAAACTAAACGGATTAATTGCTTCCCTTGTATTGATGGGTCTTGCCAGTGTTTCTGCAATACTTCTTGCTGATGACCTGTTTAATATATATGTATTTTATGAAATTGCGGCAATTGCTCAAACGGGACTTGTGATAGCATCAGGAACGGAATCAGCATACAAATCAGCATTTAAATATATGATTGTGGGCACTGTGGCGGGTTCTTTATTGCTGTTAGGTATTGCCTTCTTACTTTCAGCAACTGGAACACTAAATATAACAGATATGCATAATTATTTAGCAAATAATCCTGCAACTCCATCAATATACGGCGGTTTATTAATGTTAATAATCGGACTTGGATATGGTAGTGGTCTTCCACCATTCCATACAGTTAAAGCTGATATGTATGCAAAAGCAAAGCCATTTATTTCTGCAATGCTTCAAACATACTCTAAATTTATACTTGTGGCAATGATGCTTGTCATATTTAAATTATTTGGAGGACTTTCTTACTTTGCATCAACACAAGGAATAATTATAGCTCTTTCAATATTTGCAATGGTATTTGGTGTAGTTATGGCATTATTGCAAAGTGATTATAAAAAATTACTATCCTACCACGCCATAAGTCAAGGCGGTTATGTTGCAGCAGGTCTTGCACTTGGAACTCCCCTTGGTATTGTTGCGGGAATTTTCCATGCCATTAACCATGTTATTTATAAAAGTGCGTTGTTTTTGGGAGCTCACATTGTGGCACAAAAAAAGTCTAATGATTTATCAAAACTTGGAGGGCTACTTCCTGTTATGCCATTGGTGGCTTTTATGATACTTTGTGCAAAATTGGCAATTAGTGGAGCTCCACCATTTAACGGATTTCAAAGTAAAATATTATTGGCACAATCTGCCATGGCTGTAAATATGCCCGAACTTGCCATAATTATGATATTTGTAAGTATTGGAACATTTGTTTCAATGATGAAGGCATTTTATTTGATATTCTTAAAACCTTGTAGTGAAGAACAGATTAAGGAATATACAAATACCAAAATCTCAAAATATTCCATATTTTCACTTGCAATATTGACAATATTATGTGTAGTTTTGGGAATCTATCCTGACATTGTAGTTAATCAAATAATGCCTTATGCAACTGAAATTGGGAAAATTTGGAGTTTATAGGTATATTGTAAATTCACTATTTACTCTTAATATTCAATATTTTAATATGTTTTAACTATATTTGGTGTTATTTATGAAATATGATGAATTTCAAAAAAGAATGGAACAAGAAAAACACGGGGACGGAATATCTGTTGGAGCTGGTTTAACTGGTGAATTAACACTATATGGTAGTTTGGTGATGTGTTTTATATTATTATTTAGATTATACAGCGATGTATTATTTGCGTTTATGGGAGTTTCGATAATCGGATTGGGTCTTTCTGTCATGCCACTGTTGTTTAAATTTAGTAAAGAAAACTCAAACTCAATAAATATGCAAATGTTTTGGATTTCAATATTTGCAGGATTGCTGTCTGTTATAATATTCTTTGCTAGATAATTGATATTATTGATATTGGTGATATTATGGATAATAATATGGGTAGAGAAGTTGCTGTTGGACTATCATTTATGTTTTTCGGCACTGCAATACTTTATTCTTTGTATGGGATGAGCGTATTAGAGGGCGTAAATGCTATTTATTTGAGTAGTGGCAATTACATAATTCCAAATTTAGTTAGTGCCGTGTTATTTGATTGGAGAAGTTTTGATACTCTCGGAGAATGTTTAATATTGGTAAATTCTGTAATTGTTGTTGGAATGGTATTTGGTAGAGGATTATTTAGTTTAGAATTCCTTAAAGAAGCGTATGGCAAAAAACAAGACAATAACGAACAACAAAAACAAGAGGAAGAATTTGAAAAAACTCATACGATTGATTACGGATTTACTCCATTAATTAAAGTTTTGGCAATGCCTATGAGTATTATATTAATGGTATTGGGTGTAATCGTGATATTAGGGGGGCATATCACTCCCGGTGGAGGATTTCAAGGCGGAGCACTAATTGCTGCGGCATATATTCTTGCAATATTAGGATTTGGGACAAAGAATTGCCCTATAAATTTCAGCCATCATTATTTGGAAACTCTTGAAACTTTCGGAGCTCTTACATTTATGATATTGGGTTTAGCTGGAATGGTAATTTCAGGTTCTTACTTATTTAATTTTAATGAATTATTTGGAATGAATATATTCCCTTCTCCTGCGGGGCTTGACTTTGTTGGAATAATTCCTTATTTAAATACTGCTGTTGGTTTAAAGGTATTGGCTGGATTATCTACTATTACATTCCTATTAACTGGTGAAAAAGTTATTTTAGGGAACATTAAGGACGATAAATAATGGGATATGTTATAATTAAAAATTAAAAATAATAAAATAAGGTATAATAATACATATATGGTGATAATATGTTAGTTTTCCCCGTTATTACCTTTAACACCATCTTTTTATCTCTTATTGGGGCATTTGTTGGCGTGTTGTTAGGTATAAAAATAAATGCAAAATTAAATTTATTATTTTATGTTGTTGTTGGCGTGGGTGTGGCATATTTACTTGGTGCTTTCCCTTACTACGAGCTTCCCATGTCATTTTCATTTTTACTATCTCTGGGCGGATTGTTAATTGGAGCTCTGATAAATAGAATATTTAAAAAGTGATATTATGATAATAACAGATATGGAAAATTGTCGGGCTATTGATAAATGCAAAAAATGCTCATTTGAACAGGAATCAAAATGTATGAAGGTATGTCCTACCAATGCCATAAAACTTATAGATAATAAAGCCTTTTCCTGCATAACTTGCGGAATTTGTGCTAAAAACTGCCCAAACAATGCCATAAAAAAGAATGAGTTTGGGGGCTATTATGTGGATAGAATTCGATGTAATGGTTGTGGAACTTGCGAAAAGGTATGTCCCATTAAAATACTTAAAATGAAAAAATGGACGGTGAAAGAAAATAATGGAATAGAGAGGGAGCTCTCTTATCCAGATGGAATATGTGTGATGTGTGGATTGTGTGTGGAGGTGTGCGAACATGATGCTAGATTGTATTTTGAGGTTAATGATTTAAAAAGTGCAAAAAATAGGCTAATGGCTGAACGATATTTAAATATTTTTGGAATGGCGACACCGCAACAACAACCACAACCACAATTGGAATCTACAACAACAATAGAAAAAGAAAATATTAATAGAATGTTTAGGACATCAATAGAAATTGATGTAGAAAAATGTGTAGAATGTGGAAAATGTGTATATGTGTGCCCTAAAAATACCATATTGGAAAAAGAAGAAGTTGATGGATGCACAGGCTGTAATATTTGTAAAGATTATTGTCCCGTCGATGCAATAGATAAGGGTATTGTAAATTACGATAAATGTGTATTGTGTAATAACTGCATAATAAAATGTCCAAAAAATGCCTTAAAGATTGAGGATTATAAGGTAATTAAGATAAAAGAAGACATATCAACCACACCACTAAAACACTGTGTTAATTGCGGACTATGTGCTGATAAATGCCCTAATGACGCTTTAAAATTAATAGATGGTAAAATATACTATAATCCAGAATCCTGTAAATTATGCAATGTGTGCGTAAAAATATGTCCTAATGAAGTAAGAATTAATAAAGAAACATATATTGAGGGAGGCTGTGTATTATGTGGCATATGTGTGAATGAATGCCCAGAAGATGCTATTAAAATAAAGGAGCTCCCTAAATTTGAAGTAATTAATGACGATAACTGTATAGGTTGTGGGACCTGTTCTAATGTATGCCCTAATAAGGCAATAGTTGTAAAAATTAATAAATTTAAAGATAAATTAAGCGATAAAATATTACGGGAAGTGGTTTTCAATAATGATTGTGTGATGTGTGAAAACTGTGCTATACACTGCCCAAGGGATGTAATACCAAATACCACAGGATATAAAAAAATAGTTAATAAAGAAAATTCATTTATAAGGACTGATTTAAATTATTGTGTATATTGTGGATTATGTAATAAAATTTGTCCGCAACAGGCAATAGATAAAGGAAAAATAAACTTAAATGATTGTGAATATTGTTCTGCATGCGTAAATATCTGCCCCACTCATGCCATATCAATATATAGGGATTGGAAAACGGAACAATAAAAAAATAAAAATTAATAAAGTGATTGTTATGGAAAGTCCATCATTAAAAAATTTTGCAAGAATTGTAATATCTGGGATGTATAAAAATCTCGAAAGAGTGGTATTTGGAACAGATAGATATACTTCTGCTGAAATGACAAATAATATTTTATCTGGGGTGGAGCTCCCAAACATGGTATTTAAAGAATTATGTATTGGATGTGAAGGTTGTGCAAATATTTGCCCCACAAAAGCCATAGAAATGGTAGAAATTGAACCTATTCAATTAACCGAAACATACGCTAAAAATAGTATCCCTAAAATAGATGCCGAAAAATGTATTTTCTGCCTATACTGCAATGATTTTTGCCCTGTGTTTTCGGTATTTGATGAAATATCGCCAATACATCCCAGACATGTTGGGGATTATAATGAAGACGGAACATTAACCGTAGATATAGATTTAAAAAAATTATTGGAAAGACCTGTGGATATTCCTGAGGAACAACTTAAAAAAATATCAACGGTTCTTTCGATAAATCTTTCAAAAATGGTTAAATCGGAAAAAACTAAAAAATAATAATAAGAACGATAAAGATAATAAAAAATAATAAGAATAATAATAAAAAATAAAGGAGGTGCGTTATGATAAAACAAACTGCCCGTAAAAAAAATATACATATTATGGTGGCATACACGGGAGGCTGTAATGGCTGTGATATAGATATTGTAAATTGTGTTTTGTCTCCCTTTTATGACGCCGAACAATATAATGTATTTTTAACATGGAATCCCCGAGAGGCTGATATTTTATTGGTTAGTGGCTGTGTAACAAAGGTAATGACAGAATCACTTAAAGAAATGTATGAGGCAATACCAGAACCAAAGGCAGTAGTTGCAGTAGGATGCTGTGCTTTAATGGGTGGAGTATATGCTAATATTGGGGGAGATTTGGGAACATCTGACTTTATTGATGGACCTGTTAAAAATATAATTCCCGTTGATATAAATGTTCCGGGCTGTGCTCCACGACCAGAGGATATAATACAAGGTATAGTTCAAGCTTTGCCAAAGATTTTAAATGAGTAAATTCCATGGGAGTATGAAATATATTTACCATTAGGTGCTAATAATGAATAAACTAACTGAAAATAAAGGAAATAATGTTAATAAGAATAATTTAGAAATGGATGATAATATAATTATGGAATATCTTAAATTATGTTTGGATTCTGAAAACATTGACGAAATAAAAAATTTCATGACACTGATAAAAAAGCATGTAATGGGAGCTCCCTCCACTGACGAATATATTGATTTATTAAATAACAATGTAAAAATAAAAAAACAATACTTGATAGAAGATATTAATCAAATATTAGAAACTAAGACTATTGAACGAACAAAATATTATATTAATAGATTAAAAAAAGGAATATCCATAATTAAAACAAATAAAATAAATGATATTAACTTAAACAGATGGAAAGAATATGACGATATAATTACAGATAGTTTGTGGATATTTAATAAAAGAGATAATACGGGCACACATTCAGCAGGATATTGGGGAAATTACATTCCACAAATCCCTAACCAATTATTAAGGAGATATACTAAAAAAGGAGAATGGGTTTTAGACCCTTTTTTAGGTAGTGGAACAACACTTATAGAATGCAAAAAATTAGAACGGAATGGAATTGGCATAGAATTACAAAAAGAAGTAGTAAATCAAACAGTTGAATTATTAAAGCAAGATACTTTAAACACTACTAAATCTATTATTGAAGCATATCATGGAGATAGTGCTACAATAGATACCAACAAAATATTGAAGGAAAATAATATAAACGGAGTTCAATTTATTACATACCACCCGCCATATTGGGATATTATAAAATTTAGCGACGATAAAAGGGATATTTCCAATGCAGAAACATTGGAGGAGTTTATAAAGGGATTTGAAAAAATAATTAATAACACTCTACCCATGTTGGATAACAACAGGTATTTTGCTATTACAATAGGGGATAAATATTGTAATGGAGAGTGGATACCATTAGGATATTATACAATGGATATGGTGCTAAAAAAAGGACACAAATTAAAAAGTATAATTGTTAAAAATTTTGAGGACACAAAGGGGAAACGAAACCAGAAAGAACTTTGGAGATATAGGGCACTATCGGGGAATTTTTATGTATTTAAACATGAATATATCTTTTTATTTCAAAAAACTTCAAAATGAGGAATCGTATGACTACAACACATGTATTTATCGTAGATAAGAATACTTTTAAAATACATTTGGAGCACATGTTCGTAGGAACTGGGTCAAAAGACCATATTATTGATTTTAATAGTAAAACTTCAAAAATGCACCATGCGACTGAAAAGAATTTATGTAGTATGATGGCAGATTCCCAAAGAATAAGAAAAGGAGATTATATTATATTCTACCTACAACAAAATTTAAATGGGAAAGAACAGGAAAAAATAAAGGAAGGTAAATTTTATGGCATATTTAAAGCAGAACATGATTTATCATTTTTAGATGATAATGACGATAATCAATACCTAAATAATGAATTAAATAAATCATTAACATTTAGGGCACTAATATGTCCCCATGAGGTATATGCAGAAGGAATTACAGAATGGCATGCACTTGACGAAATAAAAAATATAAATAGTCCCAATCAAATGTTATGGAGTTTAATATATAGAAAATTAAAAGGAAATCGTGGGAATACCATGATTACAATATATGAATCTGAGAAATTATTTAAATTAATACGAAATAAAAATGAAAATAAAAAATTATCAGCAAATAATCTAACTTTTGATATTGTCTCGGAGAAAATAATACCTAGTGAAAAATCAAATGGTTATACTGGAAGGAAGGAAAAAATAAACATTTTACCACAATTAATATATAAACATAATAGGGGGAATCAATTTGAAACACACTTACAAACATATATATTACAAAACATCGGTAAAAATGGTAATAAATCGTTGGATAAATCAATATTTGGAAACAATAATATAAATATTGAATGGATAGGCAACGAAGTATCTTGTGGAGTAGGAATGCAAAGAATAGACATTATGGTTTCAAATGTGATAAATGAATATAACAGAACATTATATCCCATTGAATTAAAATCAAAATCTGCCACTTCTGAAATAACTAACCAGCTTCAAAGATATATTGATTGGATAGAACAATATTATATTCCAAATAGGCATAGTGATATTCAACCTATAATTATATCGAGAAAAATAGGTAATAAAAACAATGAAAATTATGATAATTTAATAAATTCATTTAATAATATCAAAAGATGGACGAATAGGAATGAATGATTATTCAAATAAGTATATTGCATTTTGTCCTGAGCATAGAAATGAAAAATATGAAGTTGATGACATTAAAAGCCACTTAAATGACATGATTGTTAAAGTTGATGAAAATATCAGAGATATAGAGGAGAGGATTAGCTATATTAAACAAAAACTCGATGAAATCAACTACTCTGAGGATAAATATAGAGAGGTTGAGGAAGAATTTAAAAAGAAGCAAGAGGAGCTTAATAGGGTTGAGAGTGAGCTTAAAGTTGTTGAAAGCAAGATTGAGTATTTAAAGGAGGAGATTGAGAAGATAAAAGAAAAGTTGCAAAATCTATCTGAGTTGGAGAAAGAGAAGGTTAAATTAGAGAGATTTATTGAGTATTTAACAAGAATTAGAAAACTCTTTGGTAAGGATGGATTCCAGAGGTATTTAAGGAAAAAATACATCCCGATAATACAGAGTTATCTAAATGAGGCATTCAATGAGTTTGATTTGCCTTACAGCTTTGTAGAACTTACTGAAGATTTTGATGTGAAGGTTCATTCCCCTAATGGTATTTTAACTATGGACAATCTAAGTGGAGGGGAGCAGATAGCTGTTGCCCTATCTTTGAGGTTGGCTATAGCAAATGCATTGGTTGGGAGTAGGGTTGAGTGCATTATCTTAGATGAGCCAACTGTCTATTTAGATGAGAATAGGAGGGCTAAGTTAGCTGAAATCTTTAGGAAGATTGACAATGTCCCACAGATGATAATCATAACTCACCACAGAGAGCTTGAGGATGTTGCCGATACGATAATTAATGTTGTGAAAGAGGGAGGAATTTCAAAGGTCAAAATTTAAGTTTAAGGTGATAGCCATATACAAAATAGTCCCTGACACCAACTTTTTAATCTATGTTTTTAAGCATAAGATAAACTTTGACTATGAGATAGAGAGGGCTTTAAATGCAAAATTTGAGATAGTTATCTTGTCTCCAATAAAAGAGGAGTTAGAGAAATTATTAAAGAGTGGAGATTTAAAGGGTAAGGAGAAGTTGGCAGTTAATTTAGCTCTTGCAAAGATAAAGAACTATAAATTAATTAATTGTTCTGGTTATGCAGATGATGCTATTTTAAATTATGCTAAAGAGAATAGCAATGTAATAGTAGCAACAAATGACAAAGAACTTAAAGAGAAATTAATGGAAAATAACATTCCAGTAATGGTTGTTAGACAAAAAAAGTATTTCGAGATTTTTGGGATGATTTAATTCTATAGAGGAGTGAAGCACTCTCTATTGACAATACTCCTATTTTTATTTTTTTTGAAAATTATATCTAAAAACCTTTACATTTAAAAAAAAGTTAGCTATAATCGCATTCCAATTTTGGATATGCGGGAATAGCTCAGCGGTAGAGCACGACCTTGCCAAGGTCGGGGTCGCGAGTTCGAACCTCGTTTCCCGCTCCAAATTGAATGAATAACTAAAAATGAATTATTCACTAAATAAGCCCGGGTGGTGGAATGGTAGACACAGGGGACTTAAAATCCCCCGGTCATTG
>OFAZ01000071.1_pt1 | contig 15479 bp, 8 predicted proteins | sample 1520431 | NCBI WGS metagenome assembly OFAZ01 (sample SAMEA3696446, study PRJEB22514) | metagenome | biome: water; feature: marine; material: hydrothermal vent | place: Pacific Ocean | collected 2014-08-12 | depth 1521 m | reverse complement strand
TAAAGGAAATAATGGAGATGGCACCATCATACCACTGGGCTTTCCAGGCATGGATAAAACCAGACACATTAATCAAACCAATAACAGCCATCATAATGACCGCAGCCAGAACTGCCTGGGGCAGGTGATAAAGAAGGGGAGTGAAAAAAAGCAGACAGATAACTACCGCCAAACTTGTAAAGACACTGGAGAGTCCTGTTACTGCCCCAGCCTGCAAGTTTACAGCAGAGCGCGAAAAAGATCCAGAAACTGGATAACTTTTAGCAATAGAACCAATAATATTGGAAAGGCCCTGGCCAATCAGCTCCTGATTAGGATCAAGCCTTTGTCCTGTTTTGGCAGCCATGGCCTTGGCAATGGAAATAGCCTCCATAAAACCCAGAAGAGAAATAATAGCAGCATAGGGCAATAATTTGAGGATAATAGACAGATTAAACCTGGGCATGTTTAATGTTGGCAATCCTGCCGGAATCTTGCCCACAACAGCGCCGCCGCCCATCATAAGCAACTTATCTGTCTGCAGGACTTTATTCTTAACCTTGATCCGCCATACACGACCATCGGTTTCTACGCCAGACGGCACATTATCTTCAGGCCAGAAAAGCATGCCGGCGTCAGTTTCCACCCCGACAAACTTCATAGTCCTGATTTTCTTCCGGTAATTGTGAGCCAGTTCCTTATAACTGTTCATTTTCACTTCAATTACATCCAGATCATGCTTGACATCTATAGCAGCAATAGAATGTCCGCCTTGCTCTTTAATTATTTTTTCCAGCTTATTGCTCAAATTGGCCCTTTTAGCACCCAGGTCAGCAATGGCCAGTATTGCATCGTTGAAGCTCGCGATGTTCTCCCTGGCTTCCTGACTATTAATCTGGTCAATCCTGGCCACATAATTATGTTCAAATCCGGTCAACCAGGAGATCATAGTAGTTAGTACCACGGCCACCAACACATTGGGAATACGCGGTCATTATGATGGCTGTTATTGGTTTGATTAACGTATCAGGTTTTATTCATGCCTGGAAAGCCCAGTGGTATGATGGTGTCATCTCCATTATTTCCTTTATTTGTACACTGGTATTTGCTCCGCATCTGGACAAAGGAATCATGGTCGGTGTCGGGCTTTCCCTGATCGTATTCCTGTACAAGAGTACGCGTCCTACTGTAGCCAGACTGGCCATGCATGAAGATCTGGCTTTGAAAAATGCAGAGGCTTATAGTCTGAATGAGTGCGGGCATGTGGCCGCCATTCGTTTTGATGGGCCGTTATTTTTTGCCAATGCCAGCTATCTGGAAGACAAGGTCACGGAGATTATGCAAACCAGGCCTGAGCTAAAGCATATCCTGATTGTAGGCGACGGGATTAATGACATGGATGCCTCCGGTGAAGAAGCTCTTTCTTTGCTGGTAGATAGGGTACGTAGTGCAGGACACGGTATTTCTTTTGCTGAGCTGAAAGAAAATGTTATCGCGGTCATGAAGCGTACGCACTTGTGGGAAAAGATTGGAGAAGAAAATATCTATGGTCATTTTGAAGACGCCATTGAAGAGATTTACTACAAGACTCATACAGACAGTACTGGAGCCAGTATTTACGAATGTCCTCTTTTATCTTATGTGCCTAAGTAGGCAGGCAGGGCCATCTCATCTAAATTTTGCCACCTAAAGAAAAATAGTGGTTATAGTTTACCGAGCACCTAAAATTGACTCTTATTTCTTTACTTAATTGCATAATTTATTTGTCAATTTTAGGTGCTCGGCGAATTTGGTGCGATAGCCCTGGCCCCTGTCCTTTCAGACGATGAAAAAAAGTTCATGAATTCAGGAAGTTACCTTCTGCAGAAGGGTTTTGATAAAAAATTAGAAAAAATTTCAATAAAAGCTTGAAAGTTTTAAACAATGGCTGTATCAAGTTCGCAATTTCACAAACCGGTAAAGGTAATAAAAATTTTGAAATTAATAATTTAAGGAGGTTTAGTCATGTCAAAACTAGTTCCCCCTCATGGTGGAAAAGGCTTGGTAATTCGATTGCTCGAAGGTGCTGAAAGAGAAGAAGAGCTGAAAAAGGCTAAAGGATTGAAGCAGGTTCCCATCACCAGCCGTGAGAGAGGCGACTTGATTATGATCGGTACTGGCGGCTTCAGTCCCCTGGATGGTTTTATGACCAGGGCTGACTGGAAAGGTGTGTGTGAGAATTTTCTCCTGGCTGATGGTACTTTCTGGCCTGTTCCTGTCACCATGTCTGTCAGCAAGGAAGATGCTGCTGAAATTAAAGAAGGTGATGAGATTGCTCTGTACGATCCCCAGGGTGATGAAATCATGGCCACAATGAAGGTTACTGAGAAGTGGGAGAAGACAGAAGAAGACAAAAAATGGGAATGTGAATTGGTTTACAAAGGACAGGGCGAAGACAGCGCAGATGATAAATTCTGGGAAGTAGCTCTGGAAGATCATCCAGGCGTAAAGATGGTCATGGCAGAAAAGGAAATTTGTCTGGCTGGTCCTGTGAATGTTCTTAGTGAAGGTGAGTTCCCAACCAAGTACAAAGGAATTTACATGCGTCCTGCTGAGGCCAGGGCTGAATTTGACAGGCGTGGATGGAAAACAGTTGGTGCCTTGCAGCTCAGGAACCCAATGCATAGGTCTCACGAATTTCTGGCCAAGATCGCTATAGAGGTTCTTGATGGCGTATTTATCCACTCCCTGATTGGTAACCTGAAACCTGGTGATATTCCTGCTGAAGTTCGTGTAAAATGTATTGATACCTTGATTGAGCACTACTTTGTCAAAGAAAATGTGGTTCAGGGCGGGTATCCTCTGGATATGCGCTATGCTGGTCCCCGTGAAGCTCTGTTGCACGCTACATTCCGTCAAAACTACGGTGTTTCCCATATGATTATTGGCCGTGACCATGCTGGTGTTGGTGATTTTTATGGTTTGTTTGAAGCTCAGGAAATATTTGATCGCATTCCTTATGCCGAGGAAGCCTGTCCCGAGCCTGGCAAGGCCCTGATTTGTCAGCCTTTGAAGATTGACTGGACATTCTACTGCTACAAGTGTGATGGCATGGCTTCCCTTAGAACCTGTCCGCACGGCAAAGAGGACCGCGTTATCCTGAGTGGTACTAAGTTGCGCAAAGCCCTTTCTGAGGGTCAACCAATTCCTGATCACTTTGGCCGTGAAGAAGTTCTGGTCATCCTGCGTGAATACTACGAGAATTTGACCGAGAAAGTTGAGATCAAGATGCAGAAAGCAGCTTCTGGCGATGCAATGTAATGTTTTTGGCGAGCAAAGATGAAGTTTTTGATTAGTCTTGCTTTGAGACAAAATTCACTTTCTCCTTGACAAGCAAAAGAGCGTATTGTTATTGATTTCACAAGCAAGCACTGTTGTCAGGCAAAGCGCATTTCCTTGCCTGCATTTGCTCTTAATGAGCTAGTGGTTTGTGGCTTTAGTTAATCTAATAAACCTTATTATTTTTAGGAGGAACATTATGCCAACCTATGTTGATCCGGCCAAATGTGACGGCTGTAAGGGTGGAGAAAAGACTGCATGTATGTACATCTGCCCTAACGACCTGATGATCCTCGATCCCGAGGAGATGAAGGCTTACAACCAGGAGCCCGATGCATGCTGGGAGTGTTATTCTTGTGTAAAGATTTGTCCTCAGGGCGCTATTACTGCCCGTCCTTACGCTGACTTCGCTCCCATGGGCGGCACCAGTATTCCTATGCGCAGTGGTTCGGATATTATGTGGACTATCCAGTTCCGTAACGGCAATATCAAGCGCTTTAAATTCCCCATCAGAACCACTGATGAAGGTTCCATTAAGCCTTATGATGGCAAACCAGAGCCAGGTGATCTGGATAATGAGCTGTTGTTCACAGAAACTGAATTAAAGCAACCCAAGGAAGTTTTGAATAAGAAGTTTGAGGTCAAAAACGCTGACCTGGTTGAAACCTGGGTTGATCCAACCAAAAAGTAAGTCCTGAGGTTTAATTGACTTTAATTGTTAAAATAAAATTTTAAGGAGGTTATTATGCCCCGTATTCCTGCTAAGGCCGAGCCTTTAGGTTTGCCAATAGCTGAGCCAGAAATAGTAGAAATCGATACCGATATTTTAATTGTTGGTGGTGGTATGGGCGCCTGTGGTGCTGCCTTTGAGGCCAAGAGATGGGCCGATAAATATGGCGTTAAAGTATTGCTGGTTGATAAGGCTGCTCTTGAGCGCTCCGGTGCTGTTGCTCAGGGTCTTTCTGCTATTAATACCTATCTTGGTGAAAATGATCCTGATGACTATGTACGCATGGTTCGCACTGACCTGATGGGCCTGGTACGTGAAGACCTGATCTTTGACCTTGGCCGTCACGTTGATGATTCTGTTCATCTTTTTGAAGAATGGGGTCTGCCTCTCTGGGTACAGACTGATGATGGCAAGCGTTTAGATGGCGCTCAGGCCAAGAAGAAAGGCTTGCAGGTGCGTGAAGGCGCCAAGCCTGTTCGTTCCGGCCGCTGGCAGATCATGATCAATGGTGAGTCTTATAAATGTATCGTGGCTGAAGCTGCAAAGAACGCTTTAGGTGAAGAAAATTACATGGAGCGTGTCTTTGTTGTTAAACTTTTGCTGGATGCCAATGAGCCAAATCGTATTGCTGGTGCTGTAGGCTTCTCTGTTCGTGAGAACAAAGTTTATGTATTTCGCTGCAATGCCCTGCTGTGTGCCTGTGGTGGTGCTGTTAATGTTTACCGCCCAAGGTCAACCGGTGAAGGTATGGGCCGCGCATGGTATCCTGTCTGGAATGCTGGTTCTACCTACACCATGTGTGCTCAGGTTGGCGCAGAAATGACCATGATGGAAAACAGGTTCGTACCTGCCCGTTTTAAAGATGGTTACGGCCCTGTTGGCGCATGGTTCCTCCTTTTCAAAGCCAAAGCTACCAATGCTAAGGGTGAAGATTACTGCGTAACCAACCGCGACATGCTCAAGTCTTATGAAGAAAAGGGCTATGCCCAGGGTAATATTATTCCTACCTGTCTGCGTAACCACATGATGCTCAAGGAAATGAAAGAAGGCCGTGGTCCTATCTTCATGGATACAGCTACTGCTTTGCAGACTACCTTCAAGGAACTCAGCAAGAAAGAGCAGAAACATCTGGAAGCTGAGGCCTGGGAAGACTTCCTTGACATGTGCGTTGGTCAGGCAAACCTCTGGGCTTGTATGAATATTGAACCTGAAAATGTTGGTTCCGAGATCATGCCCACAGAGCCATATCTGTTGGGTTCTCACTCTGGTTGCTGTGGTATCTGGGTATCAGGTCCAGACGAAGATTGGGTACCAGAAGAGTACAAGATTAAAGCTGATAACGGCAAGGTTTACAACCGTATGACAACTGTTAATGGTCTGTTTACCTGTGCTGATGGTGTTGGTGCTTCCGGTCACAAGTTCTCTTCCGGTTCTCATGCTGAGGGACGTATTGCTGGTAAGCAATTGGTCCGCTGGGTTGTTGACCACAAAGATTTCAAGCCAACTCTGAAGGAAACTCCTGAAGAACTGGCCAAGATGGTCTATCAGCCCTGGTACACTTATAAAGAGCATTGTGGTAAGAGCACCGCACCTGACATCAATCCAAATTATATTACTCCTCGCAACTTCATGATGCGTCTGATTAAGGCAACAGACGAATATGGTGGTGGTGTTGCAACTTACTACAACACTTCTCAGACCTTACTTGAGCATTGTGAGAAATTGTTAGATATGCTCGAGGAAGACTCTGCTAAGCTGTGCGCCCGTGACCTGCACGAATTGCTCAGAGCCTGGGAAAACTACCATCGTCTCTGGACAGTACGTTTGCATGTATTGCACATCAAGTTCCGTAAGGAAACAAGATATCCTGGCTTCTACTATCGCACAGACTTCCTCGAGATCAATGATGAAGAATGGAAATGTTTTACCAATTCTAAGTACGATCCTGAAACTGGTGAGACCAGGTTCTTTAAGAGACCATACATCCAGATTATCCCTGATCCCATGCATCCGTAAGCTGAATAAGGGGCTGCGGGCCAATGGCCCGCAGCCATTTTTATTATAAATGGTCTAAGCCTGAGCTTTATTTTTTTGAGCGGTTAGGATAAGGAAAGTACCGCTTCTGAAAGGAGTTTGGGCTTAGGCCATTTTGCACCTAATATTTAGGCAATAAATAGGGAGGATTAACATGTCTAATAGTAGCAGTATTCTTGTCATAGGGGGCGGCTTTAGTGGAATTACAGCCGCACTTGAGGCTGCAGAAGTAGGTTATGAGGTATTTATTGTTGAAAAACAACCGTATCTTGGGGGAAGAGTTACACAATTGAAGCATTATTTTCCAAAATTGTGTCCTCCCACTTGTGGGCTCGAGATTAATTTCCAGAGGATCAAGAAAAATCCCAGGGTAAAATTTTTCACTCTGGCTGAGGTGACATCAATCAAAGGCCAGCCAGGTAATTATGATGTTACCATAAAGCTCAAACCCAGATACGTAAACAACAATTGCACAGCATGTGGTAAATGCGTTGAGGTCTGCCCTGTTGAAAGAGACAGTGATTTTGATTTTGGCCTGGGCAAAACTAAAGCCATTTATAGGCCCCATTTGATGTCAATGCCCATGCGTTACGTCATTGACGATAGTGTTTGCACAGGAAGTTCCTGTGGTAAATGTGTCAGCGCTTGTGAATACAATGCTATTGATCTGAACGAAAAGGAAAAGGAAATCACCTTAAATGTTGGATCAATCATCTGTGCTACAGGCTGGGTACCTTATGATGTGACCAGGCTGGACAATCTGGGCGGTGGCCAGATCAAGAATGCCATCACCAACATGCAGATGGAGCGTCTGGCAGCACCTAGTGGGCCAACACAGGGTAAGATTTTAAGGCCATCAGATGGAAAAGAGCCAAAGAGAATCGCTTTTGTGCAATGTGCTGGCTCCAGAGATCAGAATCATCTCAATTATTGCTCCTATATATGCTGCATGGCCTCCTTAAAACAATGCACTTATATCAGAGAGCAATACCCGGATGCAGAGATTGTTATTTACTACATCGACCTCAGAACTCCTGGCCGCTATGAAAAGTTTTTAAAGAAGATTCAAGAGGATGATAAGATCAAAATGGTCAAAGGTAAGGTGGCTAAACTAGAAGAAGATGCCAGCGGAGATGTAATTGTTACTGCTGAAGATATTCTTGCAGGCCTGAAGCAGGAAGAGAAGTTTGATCTGGTTGTATTGGCAACTGGTATGCAACCCTCCATTGCAGTTGAGGGACTGTCCATAGATGTGACTAAAGATGATCAGGGTTTCATCATTGGCGGGGAAGAAAATGGTATTTTTGCTGCAGGATGCGCTAAAATGCCATTGGATGTTATGACATCCGCTGAAACTGCCACTGGTGCGGCCTTAAAAGCTATTCAAACTTTGGTGAGGAGGTAAGACTGATGGCAGATAAAAAAATAGGAGTATATATCTGCACTGGGTGTGAAATCGGAAAAAATCTCAACCTGGAGCAGCTTAAAGAATATATAGATGACGAGGCATGCCCTGCCCTGATTAAAGATATGCCTTTTTTGTGTGGCAAGGAAGGTGTGGAGGCCATTAAAAAGGACATTGAGGAAGAGGGCATAAATGCTGTCTGCATAGCTGGCTGTTCACCTCGCGTAATGTGGGATGTATTTGATTTTGGTCCGGATGTTTTTGTAGAGAGGGCCAATATACGGGAACTGGCAGCCTGGTCATACAAAGAACCCGAACTGCCGCCTCTTGAGGAAACTGAGCTGGAGGCAGATCCTTTGACCATGATGGCCCAGGATTATATCAGAATGGCAGTGGCTAAATTGGAGAAGGTTGAAAAGCCAGAGCCTGAGATACCTGAGATTAGCAAGACCATATTAGTTTTAGGTGGCGGTTTCACCGGTCTTACTGCTGCCTTAAACGCAGCCGATACAGGCTATGATGTCGTGCTGGTGGAAAAGGAAGAAAAGCTGGGTGGTTTTGCCGCGCAAATGTATAAACAATTGCCATCCAGTTATCCTTTTACTGATGCCGAAGACCCTTCAATAAATGACCTGATTGCCCGGGTTGAAAATCATGATAAAATTAAAGTTTTAACCGGCGCAAGTCTAGAATCCCTTGCTGGCGCTCCTGGTATGTATGAGGCCAAGGTCAAAACCGGTGGTGAAGAGCAGGTGTTGAAAATTGGAGCTGTTGTCCTGGCTACTGGCTGGAAGCCTTATGATGCCAGCAAGTTGGAACCTCTGGGCTATGGAAAATTCAAGAATGTGGTCACCAATGTTGAATTTGAAAAGATGGCCAAAGAGGGAGAGCTGAAAAGACCTTCAGACGGACAACCTGTGCGAAGCGTGGCTTTTATTCAATGCGCCGGCCAGAGGGACCCTGAGCACCTGCCTTATTGTTCATCTGTCTGCTGTATGGTTTCCCTGAAACAGGCCAGGTATGTGCGCGAAAAGGATGAGAATGCAAAGGCTTTCATCTTTTATAAAGATATGCGCACACCTGGTGTTTATGAAAATTACTACAAGGCTGCTCAGGATGATCCAGGTATCTTTTTGACCAAATCAGAAGTAGAAGAGGTTTTTGAAGATAGTGATGATGGATGTATTGTAGTCAGGGTCAAAGATACTTTGCTTGGTGAGTCCCTGGAAGTTAAGGTGGATCTCCTGGTACTGGCTACAGGTATGGTTCCGGCCACTGCAGAAGAAGCTAGATTAGAGCTTGAGTACCAGACCAAAAAAGCTCAGGGCTCCAGTGATGAAGAAAAGAAAGATGAAGAAGATGGCGGCCTGGATGAGCTTTTCAAAAAGTTGACAGATGCTTCCTGCCTCAAACTTCAATACAGACAGGGGCCTACATTTCCGGATCTCAGACTTTTTGATGGCTATGCTGATTCCAATTACATCTGTTTTCCATATGAAACCAGAAGAACTGGTATTTATGCGGCAGGCTGTGTTCGCCAACCCATGAATATGAATACGGCTGCTGATGATGCTGCTGGTGCTGCTTTAAAGGCAATTCAATGTATTGAGTCAGCGAACAGAGGTGTTTCAGTTCATCCTCGTTCCGGCGATATGTCCTATCCCAAATTTAACTTTGTTCGTTGTACCCAATGTAAGAGATGTACTGAGGAGTGTCCTTTTGGCGCCCTGGATGACGATGAAAAAGGGACACCAAAACCCAATCCAACACGTTGCCGCCGTTGCGGTACCTGTATGGGAGCCTGTCCAGAAAGGGTTATTTCCTTTGATAATTACAGCGTCACAATGATTAATGATATGATTCAGGCTGTACAGGTGCCAGAGGATGAGGAAGAAGGGGGCTACAGAATTCTGGTACTTGTCTGTGAAAACGATGCCTATCCAGCGCTGGATATGGCAGCCATGCGAGGAAAGAAATGGTCTGCTTATGTCCGTTTTATACCAGTGCGTTGCCTTGGGTCCGTCAATACTCAATGGATTGCCGAGGCAATGTCCAAGGGAATGGATGGCGTTTTGCTCATGGGTTGTAAATATGGTGATGACTATCAATGTCACTTTGTGAAGGGAAGTGAGATTTGTAACAGACGTATGGAAAATATAGCTGAGACCCTGGAAAAATTGCAGGTTGAGCCAGAACGCGTTAAACAGGTACAGGTAGCCATTGATGATTATGATAAAATACCTCAGATAATAGATGAGTTTGTTGAGGAAGTTGAAGGCTATGGACCAAACCCATTTAAGGGCTTCTAGGAGGATTGTATAATGGCAAGATTAAAAATTGATCCGGATGTGCAATTTATCAAGGAGTTGCAGGCTGCAGGGGGTGAATCCCTCAAAAAATGTTATCAATGTGCAACATGCAGCGTGGTCTGCCCTTTGTCTCCAGAAGAAAATCCATTTCCACGCAAGGAGATGATCTGGGCACAGTGGGGACTCAAGGATAAGCTGGTCAATGATATTGATATCTGGTTATGCCATAACTGTGGGGAATGTTCAGACCTTTGTCCCAGAGGAGCCAGCCCCGGAGACGTTCTGGCAGCCCTGCGTAACATGGCTTACAGGTCATTGGCCAAACCAGCTATTTTAGGGAAATGGATGAGTTCTTCCAGGTATTTGCCCATACTTTTTGCCATACCAGCGATTATTTACTTTATTATCTGGGGTTTTACCACTGGACTTAGCATACCAGACGGGCCAATTGAATATGGCAAGGTTTTTCCTGGCGATTATACTATTGACCCAATATTTGGACTGGCAGCACTTTTTGTATTATTTACCTTTGCAACGGCGATTGGCAATTTGTTCAGGTCTTTTAAGGAGTCAGGTTTGACTCCCGGAGAAGATGCCCCTGGTTTCTGGAAAGCATTGATTGATGTTATTAAAGAAGAAATCATTACTCACAAAAAGTTTCAGGATTGTGTGTCCAATGCTGAGCGTTACAAAGGTCACTTATACATTTTTTACGGTTTTGTTGCCCTTGGTATAGTGACATCCATTGTAGCTGTTGGCCACTGGGGCGGATTGCTCATCGGGCACCAGTTGCATACTCCTTTGTCGCTGTGGAATCCCATTAAAATTCTGGCTAATATTGGAGCTATTGCCCTGTTAGTTGGGCTTACCCTTATCACCCGGATGCGTCTAAATGCTGATCCTTCCAAAACTACTACATCTTATTATGATTGGTATTTGCTTGGAGTTATCTGGGCCATTGCCATCACAGGTACCCTGAGTGAGCTGCTTCGTCTGGCCAATGTCCCGGGTCTGGCATATCCTGTTTACTACCTGCATTTAATTTCTGTCTTTATGATGATCGCTTACCTTCCCTGGTCAAAGCTTGCTCACCTGGTTTACAGGACAGTAGCACTGGCTTATGCTCGCCAGGTAGGACGGAAAGGACCAGGTGAATAAGAAATAATCTATTGCAACCCAAAAGGCCCCGCATGAAGCGGGGCTTTTTTTTTAGTATCAGGGCTATCTCATCTAAATTTCGTTGATATAGGCTATTTTTGCCTTTTACGTTATCTCTGCATCTGGGGACAGGCCCAAGGGCCAGTCCCCAGTAAGCCAATAACTGCCATAAAGATTAGATGAGATAGCCCTGTTTTTAGTATTGACAGGTGGTAAAAGAGAAGAGTAATCTGATGTAACCTGCAAAAAGATATTTTTGCAGGCGACTTAAGAACAGGGGAATTAAAAATGAGCACCTTAAATTTTAATATGATTGAAAAGCTTTATAAAAATTTACCTTACGTTGCCAGGGAGATGATAAATGTTCTGGCAATCTATGGCGATCCTATGAGATTAGAAGATATGATGAGGGTGTTGAATCTATTGAAAGTGAAACCATCTGGAAAGAAACGGATGACAATCTCATCTATGGAGCAGCCATTGACCAGGTTATCCAGAGTTGGTTTTATTGAAAGTGAAATGCTATTATATTTTACATCGAAAATTACACCAATGCTGGATGTAATTAATTATATTGCTATCAAACTTGAAGGTGAGAAAAAAATTGAGCAATATTATGCAGCATTGGTTGGAGCGGGTTTGATGATTGATATATTATCATTAAAGAGATTTTCAGATAAATATAAAAAGCATATACAGGAAAAGCATCATATTTATTTTCGATTTTTAGTTTTATATAATCAATATAATAGAATGCTTGTAATATATAAAAATATTTCGATTAAAACTGAATTTGATGTAATCGTCACTATTTATCTTGATATGTTTGTAAAAGTGTCTGGTGGAGGGCATGATTGGGTATATACACGTGAAGAACCATTTGTGGTATGTTATATTCTTAATAAAATACCATATATGGTTTCTGAATGTAAAGTTTTAGATCAACCTCTGAAAAAAATAGATACTCTATCTTCTATTGATCTTGCCAAGCTCTTATCTCTTCCATATGCTAATTATATTTATATTATGATAAAATTATTATTAACATTTTTTCATGGCGATATCCAACAATTAAAAGCGTATCTGACTGATAATAGTCTCGATGATATTGATCTATGTCTTTATTCGATTATATTTAATTATTATACTAATAATAACAAGAAAAATACGAAACATTTAAAGAATTTATTAAAAATTATAAAACATACTCGTTATGACCTACATATATATTATTATATGCTTATATGTTTTGTAATAATGACAAGATTTGCTGGTGGGAGAAAAACAGATATAGAATTTATAAGAAAACTTATTAAAATGATTATTTATAATGATTTGCCAAATTCTTTACGTATATTTTGTACCACTTCTTTATTAATATGTGATTATTTATCAGGTAAGCAATTTGAATTTGAGAGTCTGCATGAACGAGTTGATGCATTGATGTCATCAGAACTATCAATTTATACTTTTTTTACATCTGTACTACTATATTGGCTGGGACAGGAAGATGTCCTGAAGAAAAATAATTTATTGTTGCAATTAAGAGAAAATGCCAGAGCAAGCCATCTCTGGGTATTGGTAAGAGAAATAGATGCGCTACTGGATAGGCTAAAGATACAGGATAAGTCTCTGGCCAGTGATAAAGATAATCTTATTCTCAATGGAATAAATTCAAAGCCATTTGTGGATGCATTTGAGCCTTTTCCCCTCTGGCAACTGGCATTAAAATCTCTGGCTACTTATGCTCCTCAGGAAGAAGAAAGCAATGCAGAGGAAAAAAAAGCCAGAAGGTTGATATGGTTGATCACTGTAAAGGATAACCAATTCGCCAGAGTTGAATTAAAGGAACAAAAGCAAACACAGGCAGGGACATGGTCTGTTGGCAGACGCATTAATCCTGATAAGCTTTTGTATTCTGATTATTCTGATATTGCTACTCCACATGATATATATATTGCATCTGTGTATAACCGTTATCATAATGATCGTGATTACCTATATTATGTTATAAAGGCCATGATTGATCATCCATTGATTTACCTTGAGACTCCCCATAAAAAACGTCGTCATGTCAAAGTTCAGATGGGAACTCCTGAACTTCTTGTGATTTCTCAGCAAGAAGGTTTTTATAAATTACATATTTTTCCAGACAAATTAGATGGTGAAACTGATAAATATATTCTTTTTGGAGACGATAAAATCACATTATATCAATTAACTCCTGAACAACAAAATATTATAAAAATATGCTCAGCACAAGTTAAAATTCCAGAAAATGCAAGAGGAGAATTAGAGTCAATATTAAAGCGATTGAGCCATACAATCGGGATACAGAGTGATCTGCAAATACAATATAATGATATCAAATATATTCAATCTTCAGCAGTTCCACTGGTAAGACTTATTCCTGAGGGCGATGATCTACTGGTAAAAATGTACGTCAGGCCATTTGGTAGCAAAGGGCCTTTGTTTTTACCTGGAGCAGGCCGTGCCAATATTGTTGCGAACATTGATGGCCAGAGGTGCTATACCTGTAGAAATTTGCGTCAGGAAAAGGAAAATGCCCTGCAAATCATTCAAAATTGCCAGACCTTAAAAACTATACCAGTTGAATATGCCTGGACCATTCATGGACCGGAAGCCAGTTTAGCTTTTTTGACTGAGCTTTATCACTTACAGGATAAGCTGATAATTGAATGGCCAGAAGGTGAAAAATACAGATTAGCAGGTAGTATAAAGGCGAACAATGTCAGATTAAAGGTAAGAAAGGCTGCTGACTGGTTTGAGGTAAGTGGTGAAGTGCACGTTAATGAAGAACTGGTCATGGAATTGAGCCAATTATTAAGTGCATTGCGCTCTTCCAGGCAAAATTTTATTATGCTGGATGAGAACAGATTCCTGGCCATTACTGATGAGTTAAGAAAAAAACTTCTTACTCTTGAGCATCTTGGTGATCCTGATGGCGATAAACAAAGGTTACATCCTCTGGCTTTGCCTGTTGTTAATGATATTCTGCATGGAGTTGACAATATTGATGCTGATGCAGCCTGGAGTGAGTATTTGCAACGTCTGCAAAAGGTAGAACAAACAGAGGTTGCTGTGCCTGAAGGTTTGAAAGCCAGATTAAGGCCCTATCAAAAAGAGGGTTTTGCCTGGCTTGCCAGACTGGATCAGTGGGGAGTTGGAGCCTGTCTTTCTGATGATATGGGACTGGGCAAAACAGTTCAAACTCTGGCTATGATTATATATAAGGCAGAGAGAGGCCCATCTCTGGTAGTAGCGCCAACATCAGTCTGTTATAATTGGGAAGAGGAGATAAACCGTTTTACGCCTGACTTAAAGCCTATTTTTCTTGGCGGGTATAAAGATAGGAAGCAGATAGTAAAAAAGCTGCAACCTTTTGATGTACTGATTTGCAGCTATGGCTTGATTCAGCGGGATGACGTTGTGACTCTTTTAAAGAAACAACAGTGGAATATTATTGTTCTTGATGAAGCTCAACATATTAAAAATCCAAGGACCAAACGTGCACGAGCGGTTAATGCGTTAAAGGCTGATTTTAAAATTGTTACAACTGGCACACCTATAGAGAATAATTTGACTGATTTATGGAGTATTTTTCGCTTTATAAATCCAGGATTACTTGGTAGCTTAAAGAATTTTAACACTAAATTCGCGACCCCCATTGAAAAATATAACGATGAAATAGCTGCTAATGCACTAAAGAAACTTATTCAACCGTTTATTTTAAGACGTACCAAAGCGCAGGTTTTGAAAGATTTGCCACCCAGGACAGAGATTACCCTGAAGGTTGAATTGAGTGAAAAAGAAAGGGCATTTTATGAAGCTTTGCGTCAGGAAGCACTGTCTGAGATTAATAATATGAAAGGAGCGTTAGAACAGAACAGAATGCATATTTTTGCCATGTTGACGAGATTGCGCCGTGCCTGTTGCCATCCTAAGCTTATAACACCTGAGCTTGATATTCCTTCATCCAAGCTGGCAACCCTGAATGAACTGCTTGACGAATTAAGGGCCAATAATCATAGGGTGTTGATTTTCAGCCAGTTTACAGGTCATTTACAGCTGATCAGACAGATGTTGCAAAAAAAAGAGATCACTTATCAATATCTTGATGGCTCAACACCATCCCGCAAGCGCCAGCAGGCTGTAGAAGATTTTCAGGCTGGCCAGGGAGATGTGTTTTTGATAAGCTTAAAAGCAGGAGGAACAGGATTAAATCTTACTGCTGCTGATTATGTTATTCACATGGATCCCTGGTGGAATCCTGCGGTAGAGGATCAGGCATCAGATAGGGCCCATCGAATAGGACAGGATAAGCCAGTGACTATTTACCGCTTGGTGGCCAGAGATACTATAGAGGAGAAGATAGTTGAATTGCACAGCCAGAAGAAGGATCTGGCAGAGAAACTGTTACAGGGCAGTGATATGAGCAGTAAGATGAAAATTGAAGATGTTATTGCCCTTTTAAGAGTCGCCTGCAAAAAGTAAATTTTTCCGTGCGGGGACAGGCGAACGTGCG
>OFAZ01000064.1_pt1 | contig 17163 bp, 9 predicted proteins | sample 1520431 | NCBI WGS metagenome assembly OFAZ01 (sample SAMEA3696446, study PRJEB22514) | metagenome | biome: water; feature: marine; material: hydrothermal vent | place: Pacific Ocean | collected 2014-08-12 | depth 1521 m | reverse complement strand
AATTATTTAATTATTTTGTTATGTAATGTAATAATTATTATATTATGTAAATGGAAAACTATGAGGAATATTATGAAAAATAATGGTAAAAATGCGGTAAATATCGACAATGAAGAAAAATTGTTGAGCATCATTGAAGATTTAGTAAATATGTATGTAAAAAATGGAATATACTTAGCACCTAATTCTAAAACAAAACCTTTTGATAAATTACTTTCTATGGTTATGGATAACAACAACATATGCAAGCGTAAGTTAAAAATCATATTTCACAATCAGAGAATAAATAGTTTAATAGGCAATAAAATATTATCCACACTACGGAATGTAGATAGCATATCAATTATGGATGATAACTTTAAGACAATATCAGTAGGAGAAATTACAAAAGATGGCATGACCCTAAAACCACGGCAGGATGTTATATCTATTATGGAACACTCATACAATTTTAATGGAGAAATCACTGATTCTATTCATGGCGTTGATGCAGTGCCTAAAAGAATCCCCGGGGAAGAAGATGATGAAGAAGATTACAAAGTAGCATGTGCCGATGGCGAGGTAGGGAAATTAGGCAAATCTTATTTTGACGATGTGGTTTGTCCAATTATTCAAGAGCATCCTAATCCTAAAATTAAAGAAACTTATAAATTATTAAAAAAGGCGTATGATTATTATTATTGTCTAAATAAAAGACAGAAAAATAATGTGAAAACAAGAACGAAAGAATTGCACAATAAATTAAGGGAAACAAAAGAAGATATTTTACCAAAAAAAGTTAAAAGTACCGTAGATAATATCATTAGTTCATCCTATATTGGTCAATCTTTTCCAATATTTCCGGGGCTGGTTAAAAAGGCATCATCTATTCCATTTACCAATGAGTTAGTATGCCATATTAATGTAGTTGGAGAAGGATGGATTAAAGAAAAGAGCAATCTGATACATTATATTAGACTTAAAAAAGAATTAGAAGAAGAATTAGAAAAACATAATAATAATAGTAAAAAATTGGAGAAACTAAAAAAACTATTGGATGATTGGTTAGACTTCATGGGTATAAGTAAATTATCCATTGAAGATTATGAAATGCTATTCGAGGAAGATAAAAATAAGGGAGGTTATGCCCTATTAAACCATATTATCGAGAATCTTCCATCTAAATTAAAAACTTTGAATGAATTTAATTCCAAGTATAGGATACGAACTGTTAGTCCAATTAAATCTAATTCCATATATAAGGTTTCAATATGCCCTTATGTTTTAGAACAACCCGACAATGTGCATATTTTCATTCGAGAAAGAGAGACTGAATCTTGCAAACGAGAAGATTTAATTAAAAAAATTGAGGGGCATGTTCCCGCCATTCAAGAACTATTTAGCATGGCTTTTGCAAATAATTTAGTGCTTCCATCGGGGAAAATATATATTCACTATAACTCATTCGATTACGACATTTACAGTCATGAGAACTACGGATATTCTTTTATATATCTTATAAAAAGCATGATTGACGGTGCAATATTGTATTTAAACTATACTGATGATTCATTTGCTTCAAAACTGAACAATACTTATTTTGAACATATTAGGGAAAATAATGCTATTTATTTGTTCAATCATCTAAATAAAGATACAAAAAATTCATTAATACACGATTATTATTACAACTTACGAGAGGGTATGTGGGCTTATCAAAAATTAGAAGGAAAAGAGGAGTGCAACTATTATAAAAGAATTAATGTTCAGCATATTACCAAATGGGGGCATGATGTGAAAAAAATCTTAGAAAATAAAAATAAAATTACCTCCGATAATCTTCCCGATAAGTTAAAAAATATCTATAAACAAGAAATTAAATTTATCGAATGGGATGATGGATTTATTTCAACAGTGTTAGAACACAGGAGGAATGATGTAAAGGCGAGTAAATTAAAATCTGGGAAACAAACAACACTTGATGGTTCTGAGGTTTTATCATATTTGGAGAGCCTTAAATGTCAATATCATTCTAAATTATTAGTGCAATCTATGGCTACGGCAATGGACCACAATAATAAGAATTCTGGAAGTGCAGGAGATAGCAATAAACAACCAAGGTATCCTACCATTGTGGGCAAGGTGTCGAGCTCAGCATTTCAATATATTACTACATCCTTACGAACAACCTCCAACACTGGTGTAGAATTGAACATATATCGAAATGGCAAAAAATTAAAGCATCCTACTGAACTAAAAACTTTATGTTCATATAATAAATTGGCATATTTCCATGACAAGGATAAAAAATACTATAATACATTAATAATATCCAAACATAATCAGGATGAATCTTCCCACATTGAAAATGTGGAGTATTTTATTGATGATGTTCATGGTAATTATGATTCAAATGATGTAGAAGTAATAAGGGCAATTAGGCACTACCTTCAAAAACATACGAGCGATGAGAATTCCAGTCCAGTTTTGATATATAAAATGATAAGAAGAATGGGAAAACACGGTAGAGAGTATTCTGAGGTGGAGAATCTCAAAAATAGGGAAATTTATTACTGCGTAAGCGATATATTTAATATATTGGCTCATAATTCCGTAGAACTGTTTAAAGAAAAAACAAAGAACAATGAAAAAATAAAGGGCAATATATTTTGGCTGGAAGAGTTGATTGATGAAAATACAATGGTTATAGGGGCAGGATATTCACCAAGGGTGGCAAATAATAACAAATTAAAAAGCATGGTTTATGCCCATCCCGTAATTCTTTATAGATATGTGCCAATAAAAGAGTATGATATAAATAAAGAAGAAATTAAAGAGAAGTTAATCTCTACATTATTATTTAGTATGGTATTGGGTGATGAAAAGGGGGGATTGAGCAATATCGGAATTAAGAGAATATTTGCCCCGCTTCATCCAGATTTTAAAAAATTAGAACTACCTTCGCTATATATTTTAGGGTATAGGGTGAAAGATTATGAAGAATGGATGTAATAAAGAATCTACCATGCAATTGCCACAGGAGTATTATATACTGCTTGGAAATGTGTTTCAAATAGGGTTTGAGATAGGAATTTCTGAAAAGGATAATAAATGCAAGGAATGGATTATTTATGGAGGTAGGGATATCAATAAGGGAATAATTTATCATCCTCAACTAATTAAATCCATTAAACTTTCTGAAAAGTATGGAGACATTATTAAACGAGTAATTTTATACATGAAAAGAGGAGAAACTAATGGAGCAGATATTGACGATTTATTTAGTTATTTAATTGAAGCAGATAGGCAATGCCAAAAATATGAATCTAAATCAAATTATTATGATTATAACGATTTATTAGAGGTATGCAAATATAAGGATAAATTAAACGCACTTAATTTGTTAAAATCTGGTTATGATTTTGGAATTATATTTAAAAAACACCTTGAAAAGAATGATAAATATCAAGAAGCAAAAATTATAGTAGAGCCAAACATAGGAATATGTGGAGATGGAAAACGACCAGATGCTGTTGTAGCAATTCCCCATAAATTGAATAACGCCATAACACATTATGAAGTTATGGCAATTGTTGAGTTAAAAACACAATTTTATCTAACCTTAACGAATAATAAAATTATGCTAAATGATTTTGTGGATAATATAGACCTCCAATCATACACGCTCGAAGAGTTAGAGCTCGCAAAAAACAACAATGATGAGATATTATATATCAATAATTTCAAACTATTATATAATATTCTTTCCAAATATGGAAAAGGGATTTCATATATTGAAGATATTGGAAAATATCCTATGGATTGTCTTGTAGTTTTTCCATCTACTGCATCACTGCTTCCTGTTGAAGATGAGGATAAATTAGATGAGTTAAAAGAAAAATTAGAGGGATTACTTCCTTCAAAAGTTAAAGTATATGGTAAGGGAATATACGATATTAGCAAACTTCTTAGGTATGATTTAATTCAAGGACTGTATAATAATGGATGTATTATAAAGGATGGGGAAGATTATTATTACAAACAATCTGGTTATAACGATGAAGAGGATAAGTATAATATTCTGGATAATGCCGAATTATTAGATAATGAGGGGGAAGATTTTAAACATACTGAATTACTAAATAGGAGCTCCGATACTGAATCAAAAACGGGCAGGGATAACGAACATATCCAAACCATTAGAATGGAGCATGAACACATATTTAAGCCATTGTTAGAATCTGATGAGTATGATGTGATTATTAACGCTTCTGGGCAGGGCGTTGGAAAAAATACGACATTATGTAAGTATATTTTAGACCAGAAGTTAAAAAACGATGGTCATATTACAATACTCTTCACGCCTCGAAAAGCAATTATGGGAAGCATGAAAAAAGACCTCAAAGACCTAATTATGGGTGAGAAAAAAAGTATAGAGAAATATAAGAATATAGATTCTGAATTAGGGTGGGTTGGCGAAATATATAGTGAAAAAAATAGCAACATTTCACGGAAAAGAGGAAAATACTATGAGAAAATAGTTGATTATTATGCAGCGTCAGAGAAATTGGAGAGGATTATCACTAAGAAAGAAGATAAAGAGTATAATTTAATATCATGCACAAGTCAAACATTACCTTATTATTTGGTCAGAGGTAAGGGCGGTCGGAGTATAAATTATAACTTACTTTTTAAATTATTGCAGTATGCAGACCTTATAGTGTTCGATGAATTATCAAATTCGGACATGACTGTCAAGTGGGCATTTTTGAGGATTTTAAAATATATAAACACATTAAAAAAGGAGGGTTGCACCCACAGTAAAGTTGTTGTATTAGATGCGTCAATCACATCAAAAGAATTGTATTCTAAAATGTTAAATGAGCATTTGGTTAATAAATCAAAATATACTCCATTCGATGTTGAGATTAAAAAAGTAGATGATGAAGGAAAAAATAAACTAGACCGTCTCGACATGTATTATTTTAAAAAGAATATTGAATTTAATTTAAATGTTTTTCCATCAATTGTGGAATTGGACGAAAGTGTAAAATACACCCCCAATAAGTATGCTTCACCGCAAAATGTTAAAAGAATACTAAACTGCATAAATGATGAATTAATACGGAGGAATTCGAATCTTGATGTTGATAAAATCTTAGAGAAGCATAATTGCCTATTTTATGTTGATAATAAATTAACAATTGATTCGGTTGTAGAATATCTAAAAAAAAGAGGGATTAAGATTGCTTCAATACAGGCGGAACGAGTAGGTAAATTCGATAAAGAGACATTGAATAAACATAATATTATAGGGACTAGTTCCATCGCCTTTGGAATGTCGTTTCCATATAAAAAATTGTTAATTGCACTACCTCCTGTGGTTGATTCACGGTATTATGATAGTTTATCACAGGTTGAATTAATGAGGCAGGTAATTAAACGGATGAGAGGTGGGAGTAACGATTCAATAAAAAAATATGTTGGTGTTTGCGATATTGTAACTTCTGAGGAACAGAAAAGAATCTCCTATTATATGATAAATAACGCCATTAATCACAGGGTTTTAAATAAAAATTATCATATTATTACTCCACATTATTCTGGCAATTTACCGCCCATTCAAATATCCAATGGAAATGAAATTGGAAAGATGAATCAAATATCCTTCGAAGAATTTATTAAAAATTATTACTCGTCCTTGCGTAGGATTTTTGGAATGGCAGATATTAATTTAAAAATAAGTTATTATGTTAATGTGGATAGGGCAGCCATCTCAAATTTCCATCTTCCACCATATCTTGCATATAATATAACAAACCCAAATGCAGAGGAATTTAAATTAATGCTAACTCCGTTAAATGGAAAAGGCATGAACCATACTAATAAACTAATCAAACTATTTAAAGATGACGGGCATAGGGTTCGTGATTATGATAATGGTTTGAAAATACTTTCTGCTGCATTATTTGGAGACAGTACCAGTACAATTGATGAGATTAGGGAAGAATTAGAAAGTATTAAAAGTGAAGTAGAAGCGGACGGTATAAAAAATGGAGATTGGCGTTTTTGCGGTAGATTAAGTAGAAAGTTAATACCAAAACAGATAAGCGTTTCAATAGATTCCAGCTGTGTATTAACCCTGCCGTGGGCGGAGGATTACAATAATAAAGGAGATGGGGGAACAGCATACTCTATATTATACAGCAGGGGTAGTCCTCTAAGGAATTTTTTCTTTGGTGATAGCAATTATTTAGAAGAATTAATTGATATTAAATTTGAGCGAGATGGGGAAGTAGTGGGGCAATCAAAGGGATATTATATACATCATCATCTTCTTAGACATAGGAAGAAGTTTATGGATATAATGTTGGAAGCATGCAGTAGGGAGTTTATTACATCTAAAACCATAATTCCACATATTTCCAAATTAATCTAAAACTGGTAGAATTGGAGCACACAGTTATGAATGCAGAAGAATTATAAAAAATTGAATATTGAAGAACCGATAAGTATGGTAGAGCTCATCAAAGGAATAAATATAAAAGAGACGAAATATTCCATATTAATGAATCATATATAAGCATGAGAAATAGGCTATAGAGTTTTTAGCTATGCTTGTGGGATTTCCCTTATAATTTACCCTTGACGGGACTGTATAAAGCACATTCAAGATAATTTCTTTTCTTTTTTTTCATCTGTTTTTCCCAAATCTATATTTTTATATAAGTTAAAACACATAGTATAAAGATGCTAATTGACATGGGGATTATTAAAAATGCTCTATTATGCGAAGTGTTAAGACTTAATTTATAATTTTGGTGAGCTCATGGGTAATCAAACTTCTGAACATAAAAAAACAGTTGGGGAGTATATTACAAAAGGTGGTGATTATGAAAAAAATGGAGTATTGATAAGTGCATTGAATTGTTATTTATCTGCATTGAGTTTAGACCCGGAACATAAATTTGCGTTATATCGTGTTGGTGTAATATATTATGAACTTGAAAATTATGAATCTGCCATATATTATTTGGAAAAATCAATAAGATTATCGCCTAATCAGGTTGATGCTTATAGTTATTTATGGAATTGTTATGGAAAGTTGGGGAACTATAAAAAAGCTGTTGAGGTAGTAAATAAGGCTCTAAATGTAAATCCCAACTATAAAAAGGCAAAACAAATGAAAACTGAAATGGCTAATAAATTAAATGAATCATATCTAAAAAAAGGATTGGAATATTTTAAAAATAATGAGTATAATGATGCAATATCTTATTTCAAAAAGTATCTATCAATTATGCCAGATTGTGGTAAGTGTTATTATTATATTGGTGAGTGTTATTTCGCACTAAAAAAGTACTCTGATGCAATATCAAACTACAATAGATGTATTGAATTGTGCCCCAAGGAATACAGTAATACTATTTTAAAAAGAATAGGATTGTGTTATTTTAATTTAAATGACTTTAAAAATGCAATACAAAAACTAAGTTTAATCGAAAATCAAGATGCAGAATCATATTATTACATCGGAATGAGTTATTTAAAACTTGGAGACAGTAGTAATGCAGAATCCATATTTAAGAAGATGTCCTCTAACAAATCAAATTTAAATGGCAGTATTGGAAGTTATTGTTATAAAATTGGGAAAGGATACTATTCTTTAAAAAAATATGATAAAGCACTCGAATATTTAAATAGAAGCACCGATTTAAATCCAAAAAGTGCTGGTTTTTGGCATTTGAAAGGTAAGGTTTATTACGAGATAGGAAAATACGCCGATGCTAAAAAATGCTTTGATATAGTCCTAAAAAAGGATAAAAACAATACAGGTGCATTAAACCATCTCGAAAAAATAAATGAGGAGCTCAGTAAAACATCATATAAAAAACATAGTAAATCAGACTATAAATCGAATAATAAATCAAATAAATGCAGTCTAGTAAGTTATCCAGAAAATAAGGCAAAAACTACTACCACCACTAAATCAAATACAATAACACAGTCAAACAGGAGCTCCCATAATAATTATAAAAGGAGAGACGATTATAAACCCACACATTACAAACGGCTTAATAAACATGACAATTATGAATCTATAATAAATAAAAAATGCGGAAATTCAATTATAAACGCTCTAAAAATATTCCTATCTAAGATTAGGTTGATTAATAAAAATTTTGCCAAAGCCATGGTTTTAGAGAGAAAAGTAAAAGAATACTATAATAAAGGAGATATTAAATCCATGATTGACACTTATGAAAAAATTATTGATTTATTGCCTAACAAAAAGAGCGATGATTATAAACTAATTAATGCAAAATATATGTATTTTATGGGCATTTATAATTTAATGAATAGGCATTATGATACTGCAATATCAAACATTGAAACTGCAGCTAATATTTTTTCAGAGTTAAAACTAATAGATTGTATGCTTATGTCTATAAACAGTCAAATCATTGCGATGAAGTCGTTGGATGAGGATAAGATTATAGAATATATAGGATGGATAAAATTGCGGTACCAATTGGAGGATATCCCAAACATAAAAAGATATGAAGCATATTACAATATTGAAATAACTTACCATAAATATAAATCAAAATTATATAGGAAAAAGAAAGCTTTCAATTCAGCAAAGGTATGGGCGGAAAAAGAAAGAGAATTGGCAGAAGAAGCATATAACAAATTTAAGAATAACGATTTTAAACGGTCCATGCTTCACGCTACCAGAATGTATTGGAATCTTCTGGCAAAATATAATGAATCCCTTAAATTATATTTTGATGCCTATAAATGTTATATGGAATCTGGGGATATCGCAAAGGAAATGGAAAATCTAAATACTGCTTATAATGAATATGCAAAGGCATATAGATGTTTAGCACTGGCTAATTTTAAAGATAAGAATAAATTCATTGAATATGCTGATAAATCAATAGAATATGCTTTAAAATCAAAAAATGATAAAGTTATTAATTATATATACGGATTTAAATATGAAAATTTAGCGGCGAATATCCACTGCGATACATTGGATGAAGCAATTGGTAATTTAAAGAATGCTTATGAATATTATAAAAAATCTGACGAGCATAGTGCTGCGGTTGTTAAGGTAAAATACCACTTCTTAAATGCAAAATTGAATTGGACTAAGCAGAAATATGAGGAAGCACTAAGTGAGATAAATAAAGCACAACAGATATATAAGGAATATTCTGTTAAAAAACGATTCTTACTTGCAAAAATATCCAACGATAAACTTCTTTATGAATTTTATGTATTGTTGAAAAAGGGAGATATTGGTAATTCAATTAATAAATTACGAGATTATTTGGATACTTTCAATGAGGATGGAAAACAATCTAAAAAATACAAATTTTTCAATACTCTTTATAATGGAATGATACTGCTTACAAAGAGCAATTACGATTATGAAACCATTTCTAAAATCGATAAACTGAAAATGGAAGCGAATGATAATGATTTAAACGATTTGTATAAAATATTGAATTCAATCAGTTCAAAAATTACATTGGCATTGGATAATATCAGAGATACATCAGTAGAAAAACAGCAAATGTCTGCAATTGTGTCTCGAATACTTAGGGATAAGGTATTTACCACCCCAGACTTGATGTTTTCAAAAGATGATATTGATAGATACGATGATGAAGGGGATTACGAATATATGGACAAATTACCGATTATGTTTATAAGTTTGTTGAACAAATGGGATACTAAGATAAAAAAATACGATAAATATGATCCAGATGTTGCTAAAATAATAATAAAAGAGTATTACACGATATTAGAGGAATATTTAAAAATAATTGTAGAGTTTAATGCAAAGGTGCTATGGGGAGATAACTGGAAAAAAAATCTTGGACCGTTGAAATATAGAAATGGCAATATTTCAAAAATGAGTTTGCAGGAGTTAATTGACTCGCTACATGTTTTGAAGAAAAAAAATTCTCCTTATGTTAAGGATATTCCAGCAGGTCTAAAAACACTATTGGAAAAACAAAGGGGTATTAGAAATGATGTTTCCCACTTTTCAGTGAGTATAAAACTACTAAATGCAAATGTAAAACAGGAGATTATGTATATAATTGAGACACTTTCAAGTGCTTTCCCAGATTGTATACTTGTTGAAGGTAGAACTGATAATGGATATAAGTGCATACTTTGTACGGGAATAAATGCAAAAAGCATTATTGTTAAAACCAACAAATCACTAACTGTTGGTAAATATTACTATACCAAGATTGAAGGTAAATTAAAAGGAGGAATACTCAATAATCCAAAATATTTATATGAAATGGTGTATAATGTGAGCCATCCACTTGAAAAGCCAGTGAATTAAGTAATCCTAAATAATTCAATATAAAACTTATAAAATTCATTAAATAATGGATTCACATCTCCCGGAGCTCCCCATACGTTTTTGGCACAAGGATGAGTTAAGAAATCATACGCATTCATTTTCAAATATTTTAAAAACATTTTTCCTATTTTTGGAGGGCTTAGATTGATAACTATGGAAGAATTTTTTGATATAGTACCTTTCCAGTTTTTCATAATGTCGTTAAACGATTTTTTTGGAGTATGGATACATTTATTAATACTCACATTTTTGAGCTCCCCAGTTTCAAACACTACAATAAAAGATTTCTTGTCATCAAATATTGTGGAAAATACCCCAATTTTTTTGATTTTTTTCTGTTTAAAATAAACATATTTTGGATGATAGGGTAAAACATCCATTAAAAAGTTTAATTCATTATCGTTTAACCAATCCCCATTATTTTTTGAATTTAAAATTTTATCACACATTTTTTTAACTCTTTTTTTGGGAATAAGTTTTTCATTTACCATTAATCCACCATGTTTAAGGGCACTTTCGGATTTTTGAATGTAATGTTCTTTACATTCTTTCCATAATTTTTCATCAACTAATGATTGTATGATATTTTCTGTGCTATTGGGGATTTGAAGTGGGACATTATAGACAACTTCATTTTCTTGATTGATTGGATTTTGATTTGAATTATAATTGTCTTCGTTAATGATGTGAAGTTGTTTTTGAAGGGAGAGCTCCAACCTAGATAAACCGTCTGCTGCTATGTTTTCATCCCTCGGCACCCACTCAAAGACCATGTTAGGATATTTTTCAGCATATTTTTTCCACAATTCTGGTTCAGTTATATTTATTAATCCATTCCAGTATTTTTTCATTTGATTAATTAATGATTCATCATCTCCCCTAATGATTATTGGTTTAGATTTTGGAATATTCTTTTCAATCCATTTTAACAGTTCAAGGAGGGCATATTTTTCACAATCTGAGGAGTTATTAATAGTTCTATTTAATTTTCCCCACTCTATAAGCCGTTTTTCTTTATTTACCTCATATACTACAAATCCATATCCTCCGCTATTGTTTTCTGGATTGTGAGAGCCATCACAGTATGCTATGTATTTATTCATTATATCACCATTATGTAATGTAATAATTATTTTATTATTTAATTACACAATAAAATAATAAAAGGAAAATATCAAGTAACAAACGAGGGTATATCGTTTTTACCTTATAAAACTTATTTTAAAGGAAATAATTATAAAAATAAAATAGATTCTAATGAAAACGGCAAATCAAGAGCATACCTTTTTAAAAAAATCGATTTTGAAAATTCTCTAATGAGCCCTCCTTACAAAAGCTCGGCAACGGGTAATATATGCATTACACTTGCAATCAAACAAAAAGATAAAACACTATTTTTGGATTTTAATTTAAAAAAACTTCTTGAGAGATTAAAACTGCTTGAAACTCATACACTATTTGATAGTACAACTAAAATTTTTTATGCATTTAGCGGGTTTTTTATGATTTTTTTATCATTTGCAATTTTAATATATTTCTCATTTATATCGTATCCAACAAAATATCTTTTCGTCATTAATGATGCAATGGCAGTTGTGCCACTACCCATAAATGGGTCTAAAATTACATCGTTCTTAAAAGAATATAATTTTATTAACCTTAATGGTAATTCTATTGGAAATGGTGCTGGATGTCCAACCTTCCTTGCACGTTCAGGGGGGAACTCCCAAATACTCTTTGTATATTCCAAAAATTCATCTTTTGAAATTGTTGGAGTTTTATCAGTTTTTTCTCTTGAAAATCTATCTTTTGAAAAAATTAATATATATTCATGAACATCTCTCAAAACAGGATTTTTTGGAGACATCCAAGTTCCCCAAGCAGTTGAAGAACCTCCATGTTTTTTATTCCAAATTATTTCCCCCCTCATCAAAAATCCAATATCTATCATCATTTTTGATATATATGCATTTAATGGAATATATGGTTTCCTTCCAAGATTTGCCACATTTATGGCAACCCTTCCACCTACGACTAAAACTCTATATACTTCTTCCATAATCCTTTTCAAAAAATTAGTATATTCCTCTAAGTTGTAATCCTCATCATATTCTTTTCCAACATTATAAGGGGGAGAAGTGATAACCAAATGAATACTATTGTCGGGGAGCTCTTCCATTTTTTCGCTACTTTTGTGGAATATTTTATTTAAATATCCTTTTGGAATGATATTTTCCCTATAAGGTGTATTTTTTTCTTTTGGAAGAGAGTCATAAAGTTTCCTATTATAAAATTTTGATGAATCATGGGATGCTCTCCCCTTTGTTCCAAAATCAGAAGTTTCAGTTTTTACGGGCATCTATTCACCCCAGATATATTTTATAAATAACCCTGCTTTTTCTTCATAAGTTTTTCCCATATTTGATTTAGATATAATCTGTCCCAATTCATTTTTATTTATCATCCCTCCAAAAAATTGCATTTTATTACTTAATATAGGCAATAGTTTGCTTTTAAATTCGTCATAGTCATCAAATCTATAAAATCCCTCATTTTCAGTCTTTTTTAGATTACAATTATTATCATTATTGTATGGATTTGGATTTATAGACCAAAAACCTTGTATAATTCCTATTTTTTTAAGATTATCTACTTTTTTATGGTAGTGGGAAGTTATTGGAGAGTTCCCAAGTATAATAATCGGAATTTTTGAACCAGAGATTCCAGACGCCCTAATATTAACGGCCTTCCCAATTGCCTTTAACATAGAATCTGACCGCAATAAACTTGGAGTTCCGATATGTGTGGTTAAATCCCCAACCTCTCCTAACAAATCTTCTTTTAAAAGATATTCCCAATTCCAAACAATAGACATCTTTACTTCAAAAATACAAACTATATTTTCTGCGTTCTGAAATTTATCTGGGGTTTTGCATATTGCAACATCCGCGGGTGATAACCTTGACAATCCAATTTCGTCACATATTGCTCCAATTACTACATAATATCCTAAATTTTTTGCTATCTCTTCCAGTAGATTTTTTACCCAATTTTCGGTATAATCGCCAATGTATGTATTTCTTGATTGCAGTGTTGTCTTTTTACCTTTGTAGTTTTTTGGATAATATGTATAATATGTGCTATCGTCAGTTAAATAAAACAGTTTTTCGGGAGAAATTGATTTGAGATATACCTTAAGAAATTTGATTTCCTCCTCTTTACTCCATAATTTCATTAAATCACCAGCTTTTATTTAGTAATTATCTCTACACCGTTTTCAGTGATAAATATTGTATGCTCTGCCTGACTTACTATTCCGTGATTTCTATCAATAAGTGTAGGGTAGCCATAAATACAGCCCGAATTCATAAGAGTTTTAAGTGCCATGTTATGTTTCGGAATTTTTGAAAACCATCTTTCTGCAAATGGCAATTCGGCATAATTTTTTTCAATAATTCCCAGCACTTTTCGAGCAGATGGAAGCCTAATAGGTCGTGGAGTGATGTATTTGTATATGTATCTTTCTTTTCCATCTACTACTTGACCATATCCGTCCGTAGCAAATGGTTCAATTGCCACAATATCGCCAACATCAATAACATCTTTTATATTTTCTGCCACATTTGGAACACAGGTTCCAGAATGTAGATAATATTGCTCCATAACATGCCCCGAAAGGTTGGATATTGGTTTATATCCATAGCTGTTAATTACTTCCTCTATTATTTTTCCCATTTCTCCAACATTCATGGGTAGTTCTATCTCATTTATTACCGTTTTTAAGGCATCTTCTGACGCTTTTACTAAATCTGCGTATGAGTTGGATAAATCAACAGTTTTAGCACCATCTGCAATATATCCATCTATATGCACCCCAACATCAAGCTTTACTATGTCCTGTTCTGAAAATACCTTTTCATCGCCATAATACGGAGTATAATGTGCTGCAACATCGTTTATAGAGATATTACATGGGAATGCTATTTCCCCGCCCAATTCCTTTGTTCTATTTTCAACGAATTCTGCAACATCATATAATTTGGCATCTTTTTTTATTAATTTAATACCTTCTTCCATAACAATTTTATGAATTTCTCCTGCTTTTTTTAGTTTATTATATATTTCTTCATTGGTCATTTTATCATCATTAAATATCGTAATTTTTATTTTTATATTAATTTGTTCTTTTAATTACAATTGTTAGTATGTCTTCATCTTCCAATACATGATTAAGTCCCACTCTTTGCCCTGGGTGCTTTGCTGATTTTCCCCAAATTTGAGCATATCTGAAATTCTTTACAAAATCCCGATGTAATCTATTACATACATCTTCAACGGTGGAGTTCTTTAAAACTATCAATGGGTCTTTCATATCAGCCTTTCCACCTTGCGGTCTTAAATAAAGCTTCATAAATCCAAGGGTATTAAAAATTTGGTCTTTTAATTCTTCAATATTAATATTTTTATAACCAGATACTAAAATATGAGCCCTACCATTTAAAACTTCTTCAATTTTTTCTATATGCTCGGGTTCTGCCAAATCTATTTTATTTACTATTACAAGGGATGGAATATATTCTCTGTTTCCACTAACCACATCAATAAACTGGTCTGCTGTAATATCGTCCCTTATTACAAGGTCGGCGTTGTGCAGTTTATGTTCGTTGAGTATGGCTTTAATTGTATCTTCATCTATTTTCGTAAGTGGAATTGTTGTATTGATATTAACTCCGCCCCTGTCCTTTTTTACAATTTTTACATCAGGAGGAGTTTCATCTAATCTTATACCGACATTGTATAATTCTCGCTCTATTACTGGAATATGTTCTGGTGAAAATACATCAACCACAATCATGGCTAAATCTACGCTCCTAATTGCGGCTAAAACCTCACTACCTCTTCCCCTACCAAAAGATGCTCCCGTAATAATTCCCGGTGCATCTAATACTTGGATTTTTGCCCCTTTATATTCTAATAATCCGGGGATAATTGTAAGTGTGGTAAAAGCATAAGCTCCAACTTCCGAATTAGCATTTGTAATAGTATTTAATAATGTGGATTTTCCCACAGATGGAAATCCAACAAATGCCACTGTGGCATCCCCTGTTTTTCTCACGGCATAAGACGGTCCGGAGCTCCCTGATTTTGGAGCACTTTGGGCATCTCTTAATTTTGCAAGTTTCGCCTTTAATATCCCAACATGCTTTTGAGTTGCCTTATTATATTGTGTTTTCTTTAATTCTTCCTCTATATGCCTAATATCTTCCTGAATTCCCATTTAATTTCACCAAATAAATAATTAGTCTTTTTACTGTTAATATTAATGTCAAGTGTTCGTCGATTTACCATATTATAAATTTTGTATGGTGTGTAATATATATAATATTATATAATATGCAAAATTAGATTAACTAATTATGGTTAAAAATTTAAAAAAAGAAAATTTTATAAAAATTATATTTTATTATCTTATCAATTATTATTATATGTTATACCGTAGTTAATCGACAATTAGGTTCTAAGTGCCCAATATATTGGTAATGTATGAGGATTTTGGCATAATTAAGTAATTTAATAATATTTCACAGCCAAAGCCCAGTGTTCGTCGATTTACATATGCAATAGTTATTTAACCATTTCATCCATGGTATTTATTATATCTCCAACTTTTGAATTTACTATAAAATAATGATTCCATGTTCCTTCTTTTCTTGCTTTAATTATTCCTGATTTTTTCAAAATATTTAAGTGGTGGGATATTGTTGGTTGTGGCTTTTTTAACTCATCTATGATATTACATACACACATACTTTCGTTTTCGCTTAATAATTTTAAAATCATTAATCTAGTTGGGTCTGAGAACGCTTTAAACATTTCTGCCATATTTTCGAATTTTGTTTCATTTGCAATCATTTTTATCTCCTTAATTTATTTAATAATTTAATAGTTTAATAGTTGCTACAATATTAATATATAAATATTTCTAAACTTTTGGAATTTATACCTATATATCATATTGTATTTATAATTAATGTATATCTTAATTAGTATATATAATTATTTAACATCATCGGCATCTGCAATAGATATTGAGATGCTTTTGGGAGCTCCTGTATATTTTAAAGATTTAATCACTCCTTCTAAAATATTTTTAATCACATTAGCCACAAATGGATTCATTGGTATAGTTTTTCCATTAACATTTAATTTAACTCCGCTTCGCATAACACAATTGTCCCATTTTATATTATTTTTAATTACTTCTCCTACAAATAATTTACAGTTAAATCCACAATGCCCACAATTTAAATTATATGATGGAATAATACTTTTTTCCATTACCAACTGCACAACTTCATCAATATCATATTGATAATTTTTTACGGATAAAATTGTATGGGAATCCGCCAATTCCAAACCTTCGTCATCTTTAATCATGACTATTTTTGGAATATTTAATTCCCTTAATTGTTCTTTAAATCCTTCTATTATAATATAGTCGTATTCTAACTCCAATTTAGATAATATCTCTTGAAGATTCATTCCATTATAATAAAATGCAGTTTTATCGTCTGTCGAGAGAACGGAAACTTCGGCATATTCTTTAAATAGATAAGAATCGGTACCTTTTTTATCTATTTCGGCATTTTCAAAACTATGTTTTATTGTGGCTACTTTGACATTTTTATCCGTTAATTTTTGTAGTATTTCACAAATAATGGTAGTTTTTCCAGAATTTGCTCACCACTTTTAACCGATGAGGCAGCGCCACCACCTAAGCCAATCAACAT
>OFAZ01000063.1_pt1 | contig 17273 bp, 13 predicted proteins | sample 1520431 | NCBI WGS metagenome assembly OFAZ01 (sample SAMEA3696446, study PRJEB22514) | metagenome | biome: water; feature: marine; material: hydrothermal vent | place: Pacific Ocean | collected 2014-08-12 | depth 1521 m | reverse complement strand
GATTTCGAAATTCGGATTTCGAATTTCTCAACTTTCGGAACTCCGAAAGTTGAGTTATATTATCTTCTGGGCAAAATGCTCAAAATAGGCATAGGGTGTCAGATGGATATCTTTGCCCGCAATGTGGTTTTAAATTTACCTGGCCCGGCAAGGACATTCTGGTTTATTCACAATGCCCCGGCCTATAACAATCTCATTTTTCTTCTTTCAAGCTGGCTCAAGCCAGGGCGTATAACAATTTTGACCTGCCCTTTTCCTTTTAATCATGCTTATCATCTTCCTTTTCCCTATCAAGTGCATCAGGTATTTGTTGAAATTAATCAAAATAAAGAGAAAAAATGGCACGCAAAAGTTGAACAACTTATCCATAAACACCTGGAAGAAATTTCAAAAGACCATGACCTCAAAAATCTGGTGCAACTGGTTGCTGTTTTTGAGAAATGGTCAGTGCCTGTTCCTGTTATCGTGCCTGAAATCCATTTTGGTTGGCCCGAGACAAAACTTCATTCCCTGCTCAGAAAGGCTGAAAAAAAACGAATTTTTTATCTGTTGACCAGCCCTGACAATAAGTCAGGCCATATATTGACCAGAGGGCCACTCTGGGCTGAAAAATACCTGCAAGATACCAGGGATAATTTTGGCGTGGCCTGTAATGTCTTATCCGGCCTGGACTTTAACAACCCCATCCTGCGCAAATTTTTCTTAAACATTGTTCAGGCCTGGGTTGCACACTCTGGCTCAAGGGAGAAAATATATAAAAAAGACATCAGGCAAGTATTCGCTTCAATAGTAACCACACACCAGGACATAATCGTTCAAACAACTTTTTCAGAACTTCTTATCTGGATACAATTATGCTCTGCCTTTGGCCTATATGACCTGGGGTTTGCCATTCTGGATGCTGCATTGCGAACACAATACCATCCCCATCTGGTTCATCAAAAAGCTCATCTCTTGCTTAAACGCTCACAGGAAGAATTTGCCATCAATACAATCAAGGCTACCCGGCAGGCTTTACAAAAAGCACGCCTTGAATTTCCTGATAATGTTCATATTCTGCACAGCACTGGCATGTTTGAAAAATTAACTGGTAACTGGAAAAACGCGCTCAAATATTATGATCAAGCCCTGGCAATCCAGCCTGATAACCATTACATATTAATGAGTAAAATAGATTTATTACTGGATCAGGGGCAATTTGGCAAAGCAGAAGCACTTGTTAATCAGGCACTGCAAGCAGGTACAACATCCCCTCACCTTCTTCATATTCTGGGACGAATCTATTTTTATAAAGGACAATGGGAAAATGCAGAAAAAACATGGTTAGATGTGTATAATAACACCGGCAATGTTTATGCAATACAAAGCCTGGCCCACATGCAGAGAATGCGCTCCAGGTGGCAGAAATCAATGCGATATATTGTTCAGGCAATAAAGATGGATTCTGAAAATATACCTGTTCTTCTTGAATGTTGTAAATTACTGGAAGATTTTTATGATTATGCCTCATCCCTTCCAGATACCAATCAGATTGACATTATACAAACAATAAAAAATCAATATGAACAATTACAAAAAAATTTACAATTACAGAACCTGAAAAGCCTGCATACTATATTAGAATCTGCATTTGCAATCTGTCAGTTGGCTGCAACAATTCATCCCGAACATTTCTATGTGCAGATTCAAATGATCATTTTAGAAATAAAAAGAGCAAACTTTAAACAGGCTGAAATAGAGTTAAAACGGGCGGAAAAAAATCGGCCTCAAAGCCCATATCTTTATTTTGCATGGGGAAAATTATTTTTTGAACAAAAACAGTTCACAAAGGCCAGACATTATTTTCAACTGGTTCGTCAATTACATAAAAGAAATATCAGGATTTATCTCCGTCTGGCAGAAGTAATGTTCTGTCTGAATGAAGAAAGAGAGGCAAATCTTGCCATCCAGATATTTTGCAATAAATTACAGGAAAACCGCGAAAATATCAGCGTTGCAGAATATATAACTTTGTTGCTGGATTACAAGCTGGTTGTATCTCGATATAGATGTCACGCACCAATAAATATAAATGATGTATATAAGGCAATCAAACAACTGGACAAAAACCATCCAGCGGTTCTGTAAGATGTCTGCAAAAACAAAATTTTTTACATCATATCCTATGATATTACTGATGACAGAATAAGAAATAAGGTGGCGGATATCTTAAAAGGATATGGCGTAAGGGTACAAAAATCAGTTTTTGAATGCCCTGATTTATCAAAACATGACTTACAAAAAATACAGGCAAAGATAGAAAAATTAATAGACAAAGACTATGATAATGTCCGTTTCTACCGCCAATGTAAGTCATGTCTGCGATACATTGAAAATATTGGCGCTGATAACGTTTCTCATAAACAATACAACTTTAAAATCATATAAATAATTACCATTTTCCAACATAAGGCCTGAATTTCCCCTTTCCTTCAATATGTTGCCGCAATTCCATAGCCTGGTTTTGTATAATTTCCTCTAATTTATATTCTTTTTGACGAAAACGTTCAATTGTTCCAAAACGTATATTAATTTTTTCTATTAACCTGTTTCTAGTGGCCTTATCCAGCTCACCTTTCCCATTGACCTTAAATTGTTTATGGTGTCGCCTTAACTCACCAATAACAACCCTATCTACTGCCTGAGCACGAAACAACTCCATAAGGTCAAAGGTCAATGTATCTTTGCCTGAACGCGGCACATGTAAAAAACTTAAATAAGGATTCAGAGCTACCCGATACAAAGCCAACAACACTTTGGAGCGCAACATTGCATAACCATAATTGAGCATAGAATTAACCAGATCTTTTGCTCCCTGCCTTACACGACCATTAAACTTAATTTCTTCTGGCAAAAGCCTTCCAACCATCTTCCAGTAAAATCCCGCCATTCTTCCTTCCAGATTAAAAAGCCTGTCCCGCACCAAGCTCCAATCCCCATCAATACACATATCTTTAATATCACCAGTCAACTTCTTTCCTTCTTCCAGAAAATTGTTATATGCTGCCAGATATTCAGAATTCTTAGCCTTTTCATATTTGCTGAAATATTTAATCAAATTTATCTGATTCTTGACTTTAGCCAGTACAATTTGCCTGGCAATGGAAAATTTTCTTTTCACATCTTCAATAAAACGCAATTGTTGTAATTGTAATCTGGCATTTCTGGAATCAGGAGACATAACAACTGCCTCTATCCCCATAGGTGGCGTCAACCAGCAGATTGGAACGCCATTTCTTGCGCTATAAATAATTACATCTGTTGAAAGTGCAATGCCATGATGCAATAAGGTTATACTTTCCAGTTGCCTTAATGGCACTTCATACACAATTTTTTTGTCTTTTCGTACATATACCCTGTTTTTGCTCTTACCAATAAATGAACCAGGTGATGTAACTAACAGGTGCGCAACATTCACAATATTTCGTACAAACTCTCTTTTTTGTTGACGAACTCTTTTCTCAACCTGTTGAATACTTTTTTGCGCATCATGTTTTTCTCTGGCCTTTTGCCTGGCAATGGCAGCCACATTCTTTATAAAACTTTCTTTTTTATCTCTGTTTAATGACGCAAAAGGCAACTCATCCCACGCCTTTTTAAATTCTTTAAATCTCCCTTCTCTTTTTTTAAAAAAATCATTTGTAAACATCTCAATCAAAACATTTTGAAAGATTAACAACAGATTATCCTGGATATTTTCAATAAATACTCCATAATATCTCTCCCAACCTCCATAAGTATTATTTAATTTATTAATTTTTTGACGCCAATTTAAATTTTTGTTATATATCAATGCCTTAATTTTATTTTCAATTCCTTCTATTTTTTCCGTTGCTATAGATAATTGATCTTTTTGAAACCAAAAACCAAGAAAAGAAAATCCTTTCTCGATTGAGTAAATATATTCAGGCATATCATTTAATTTTAACTTCAAATTGTTAGCAAGAAAATCTCTAATTTGTTGTAACCGTATCTCAGCATCCTGCCTGACAGTACAAAAAAATCTTATATCGTCAGCATAGCGAATAAATTCTACTTTTTTTTGATCCAGAAATTGATCCAGCTCATTTAGATAAACATTGGCTAAAAGAGGAGAAATTACGCCTCCCTGTCTTATGCCATGATACACATTATGCCAGCGATTACGGCTATCCACAGTACCCATTTTCAGCCACAAAAGCAAAAGATGTATAACTGGTTGTTCGATTTTGTATTTCTGTAAAATTTTTATTAAAATCTCATGATCAATTGATGGAAAAAAATCATCTATATCAGCCACTATAATCCATGAAATCTTACACGTCTTTAAAATATGTAATGTCCGCTTGATCGCTTTTTGAGGGCCTTTATTAGGACGATAACCATAACTTCTGTCAGAAAATTGTTTGTTCAAAAAAGGCTCTATGCAGCGGCGCACTGCTTCCTGTGCCACCTTGTCCCGTACAGCAGGCAGACTCAATTCTCTTTTCTCGCCTGGTTTATTTGGCTTGTCTATTTTTATGCTTTTCAATGGCCTGGGCACATAACTCCCATCCAGCAAATCTTCTTTTAATTCCTTTAAGTTCTTTTCCAGATCTTTTGCAAAATCCTGAACAGATTGATTATCAATTCCCCCAGCAGCATCTTTACCATATACATGCTTCCAGGCTGCTTTTAAATTATTGAGATCAGTAATTCTGGACATTAAACGATAATTTGTCCTCATAATCCAGCCCCTTTTAGCCCATAACTCTTGCGAACTTTTTTCAAATCATCATTTTTTGAGATAAATCCAACAATTATAATAAGTTACACTAAAAAATCGCAGTTTTTGAGTTTATAAAGGGAAATCAAAATTTTCGCAAATGGCCTGTTTTTGATGCTCTGAAAAAACTCTTGCGAAAAAAACGAATTTTAACCTGTTTTTACATTTTTGTAACCATATTTAACATATTAAAATATTTAAACTTTTACCCCTATCGCAGCTATAGGAAAAATCTATTTTCGCAAATACCTCATTTTTGAGGGTTTTATAAAACTCTTGCGAACTTTCGATTCTAATAATTTCAAGAACTTAGCGAAAAAAAGCCCGAATTTGCGCAAAAATCAGACGAAAAAATTGGCCTCTTGCGAAAAAATGAATGCTTTACATAAGAGATGAGAATTGTTAGAAATTTTAACGGTTTTTGAATGGATGTCAGACACTTCCACCCAAAAAATCCTGTAATTTGTGTGTTACAGATTTAGAATTCCCTTCAGGGACGTTTTGGAAAGGATGAAGGATGAAGGATGAAGGATGAAAAAAATCTTGACGTCCTATGATGATCTGAAATCCCACATTAAACATCGAAGAACAAAAAAAATAAATGAAAAACTCTACTCCTTCATCCATACATTCAACCTTCTTGCATCTTTTCCTCTCTTCTCATTCTATCTCTTAAATTCATCCTTCAGCCTTCATACTTCATACTTCTCTTCCCCTTCCCTTCAGGGACGTTTTGGAAAGGATGAAGGATGAAGGATGAAGGATGAAAAAAATCTTGACGTCCTATGATGATCTGAAATCCCACATTAAACATCGAAGAACAAAAAAAATAAATGAAAAACTCTACTCCTTCATCCATACATTCAACCTTCTTGCATCTTTTCCTCTCTTCTCATTCTATCTCTTAAATTCATCCTTCAGCCTTCATACTTCTCTTCCCCTTTCGGACAACAAATTTGATCCAGCTTACCCCATTCCCCCTTTCCCCGTTTCCAGCTCTTGCCTTCCACCAGCTTTTAACTTATTTTATTCCCATGCAACAACAAACACCAACTCCTCATGATTCTTTATTCAGGCAGGTATTTTCTGACAAAGAACATGCTGCCAGCTTTCTTCAAAGCTATCTGCCTGCACATATCCTGAACCTGCTTGACCTGGATATGCTTACCATTTGCAAAGACTCTTTTGTTGACAAAGACCTGCGCTATCACTACTCTGATATTCTATACCAGACCAATATCAAATCTACCCCTTGCTTTATTTACTTCTTGTTTGAACACAAACGCACCTGCGAGCAGGATATTGCTCTACAATTGCTCAGATACATGGTCAGAATCTGGGAGCTTTATCTTAAACAAAAAAATCCCCTGCCCTTGCCAATCATTATTCCTCTGGTTATTTATAATGGTAAACACAAATGGCATGTACGCACTGATTTTATATCCCTTTTTCATCTTCCTGATCCAGCACTCAAACCTTTTATTCCTGATTTTCAATACACTGTTTATGACTTTTCAGCCAGAAGTGACCAGGAAATCAAAGGCACTGTTATTCTTCAGGCAACCTTAATGGCCCTGAAATATATCACAGGCCATGAGCCTGCAAAACATCTGAACAAAATCTTTTCTTTGTTTAAAGGTCTGACTAAAAGCAACACAGCACTGGAATACATAGAAACACTCCTGACTTATATTGCCAGCACAACTGACAAAATAACAGAACAAGATATTCAAAAAGCAATTCAACAAATAGACATGGAGGAAATCATGCCAACACTTATGCAAAAATGGATAGAAAAAGGACGCGTAGAGGGTATGATTCTGGGGGCACAGGAAATGCTAATGGACACCCTGATGGAACGGTTTGGCCTTCCTGACCCGGACATATCTGGTAAAATTAAAGCTATTATTGACAAAGATATTTTAAAGGCATTGCACAGACTGGCTATCAAGGTTAATTCCTTGCAGGAGTTTAAGGAACAGATCAATAAAATCCAATAGGTTATGCGGCAACAATAACGGAGAGCTTATGAATATCTATATTTCTCTGGTTGGCAACTCGCCATCTGAAATAGCTGTGGCAGCCAAAACAATTCATTGCGAATATCACCTGGATAGAATTTATCTTCTTCCCAGCAACAGGACATCCCACAGGGCATCAAAGTTAAAATCTTTTTTTCATTCTCTTGATTCAAACATAAAAGTCCACATTGAAGAAACAAATATCTATTCACCTCACCTGCCTGATCGATTTAATGACATCTTTAACAGTTTCACTCCTGAAGATATTATCTTCCTGGATATTACGCCCGGGCTGAATTTTGCCATTGCCAGAATGGGAGCAGGGATCAAAAAAAACGATAACATCCATATCTGTTATGGTGATCACAATCATCTTTATTTAATTAACGAAGACAAAAAAATAAAAAAATGTAATATCGGTCTTAAACATCTGTTACAACTATATGATGTTAAGACTAATAAAAAAATATCAGATAATGTTCGGATCGAAAATGATATTGTTCTATATTATAAAGATTATTCCTTTCCAATTAAGCAATGCAAGGAACAATATGGCCTTCTCTATGGCCTTGTAACAGTAACTTTAAATCCAGATGAAGAAAGAAAAGAAATCCTCTTTAAGGCACGCAATCTGGAGGCTCTCCGTAAGGCATCCAGGTTATTAAACACCATCCCATTGGACATAACAGCCGTTACAAATGACTCACCAACATCCCAACGTCTCAAGTTATATGGCATCAAAACAAAATTTCTTAAACAAAAAAATGCCAGCCTGGATCAATACATTGCTGATTGGGAAAAAAGCCTGTCTCAAAACGCATCAAATTTTACTCCTCGCCTCAAGGAACAGAAATTAATCTTGAACAACATGGAGCCTCTTGTTTATGAGGTACAAGGAGCCAGAAAAAAGGTCAGCCAACTCTCCCAAATCCAGCAACTCAAAACCAGATACTGGTCTGGTCAGGGCTTACTGACTGTTCTGGGCAGTGATCCAGCAGCAACACTCACCACTATTTTCACTCACAAGCCAGAAGAACTTATTTTGCTGATAGATACAAAGACTGAAACAATTCTTTACCTGGCTGCCAGAATCAAAAAAATGATAGAAAATGGCCATATTCCTGTTCGCAAAGTCACATTCTGGCCATGTACTTTGTGGGGTCAGATTATAAATCAGGAACAACTTGAAAAGTTACTCCAAAAAAAACAATGGATCGTCAATGTAACGCCAGGAACAAAAGGGCAGAGTTTTACATTAGGCACTTTAGCAGGGCCAAAACTTTATTCATTAAGAACTGATCAACTAGTATCATTAAATTTATATAATGATAATGAAAAAATACCTTATAGCTCCGCGCCTCTCATAGTTCAGGGTTATGTAAGTGGCGGCGCTCTTCAGGGTGTTGAATTTACTAAAGACGATATAGACAGACAGATGAATTTTTTAACTGCTATGACAAAATTTATAGCCAGTTATACCGCGGAAGGACAATATTTTCCCAGGCGGGGCTGGCAAAAAAATCTTGTGTTGTGTGCCAAAAATGGCACTCTTAAATGTACAAATGTCGACTCTGAACGCGAAAAGCTGAAATTTTTAGTACACCTAAAAGGCCATCAGCCACTGACCGGCACTCTTAAGTCAAAGCCTGACACAGGCCACTGGCTGGAGCCTATTGTTGCTGCTGCCTTTTTACGGGCAGGCAGGGATAAAATAACTGATCTGGCAGTAGGCATAAAATGGGACTGGCCAAAAAAGAAAAAATCAGAAAGCTTCAGAACAGAAATTGACGTGGCACTTGTCTGGGAACATCAATATCTTGGCATATCCTGCAAGCTGGGCGTGGAAAAAGGGTATTTTCAAAAGGTACGCAATGAAATCATGGCTGAAGCCAGAACCAACTTTGGCCGCTTTGCCGTTCCTGTGCTTGTGCGAGGAGGCATAAGGGCCACTCATTGTGTCAATATAGCCCAATCATCCACAAAATCAGAATTGCTGCAAATCCCTTTGCCCATCCTGGATCAGTCTGAACTTATTGCCGGGTTGGTGGAAAAATTTTTGAAAAATAAACGAACTGTGTAAAAAAAGTGTAAGATTTTCCCTCCTGTGATTGTTATTTAGATAGAGGCAAAAATTATAAAACCATTCAAGGAGGGAAAATTTATGGAAGCAACGCAGGGAGGTTCTCAAACACCAGACCAGGAAATTATCAAAAAATTCACGTGGGCAGCTTATATTCTCTTTGCTGTCTCTCTTTTAACAGGTCTGACCAGTCTGTTTGGCCTTATTCTCGCTTATCTTAAACGCAAGGATGCCAGAGGAACTATTTATTTCAGCCACCTTAACTGGTTAATCAAAACCTTCTGGTGGTCTGTGGTAGCATTTATCCTGACAGCTATTACATTCTTTTATGGAATAGGCATGATAGTAGGCATTATTGCGGGTATCTGGTATATCTACCGGATCATCAAAGGCTGGATTTATCTGGTCGAAGGCAAGGAAATCGCCTGATTCATAATTTATAAAAAATATAAGGAGAAAAAAATGCCAGGGAAAAATTACAAATCCGTTATTTTCTTCTTACTGCTCATTTTTCTTGTCTGTGGTTGTGCCACCAGAAGAATACAGGTTGATTATGCTTATAATGGTACTATTCCTCAAATTGACACAAACAATTCCACCATAATGCTCAGAAGCATAGGAGAAAAATTTTATGATAAGGATTCAGAACAAATAGGCACTGTTGTCAAAAACGCGCTGGGAGTAAAAATAATCAATTTTGGTTGGGGTATAATTTTTAAACGCCAGCTTGCTGATTCCATTAAAAAAATTGGTTTTCATTGCCTGGTGACTAGCAGTCCTGTCCTTAATCTTGAAGAATATAACCTCAAGCCATTACTGAAGGAAGCCAGACAACAAAATGCACGTTATTTAATTGTTGCCTGGTGTGGCAACATGAAAATCACCTTTGACAATAAAATTGGACGCAATATGGCCAAAGCGCTTATTCCTATCTATGGTGCCTTTGCAAAACGTGACAAGGCATTTGAAATGAAATTTATTGACAGATTTATTGTTTTTGATGTATTACATGATATAATTATTTTTGATAAACAATACCCTTTAACTGGCAAGAGAGAATTCAGCCATCCCAGAGGAGAAGGGCCATTTGTTACACTACAAAAATTAATTGATTGTTTTCAGCAACTTAATAATAAAGCAATCAGCATGTTCTGGTCTGAACTGGCAAGTAGCGATGACTTTTAAAACAAAAGAGGATTAAAATGGTTAGAAAACACAAAAAACTTTCCCTGTTTTCTTTGTTGATCTTTTGCCTTTTTCTCCAGGCCTGCGGGATCAATACTGCAATGCGGGCCAAAATAGAATATAAAGAGCTAAAAATTTCAGTTGATAATCCCTACCCCTTAATTGCTCATGGCAGGCCAGGTGACGGGGTATATGTCGAAATAAGAGACGCCACCCCTTTTGGCATTGCTGACCGTCTTAAGGCCCTCATAGAAGAAAACCTTATTGCCCGTGGATTCCAGATTGTGCCACTGGAAGCTGCAAAATATAATATTTTTCTTTATGTTCGTGGTAGCTCTGGCAATAAATCAGCGCGCGAGGTCATGGGAAATGGCGAAGAAATAGGAGGCGCTCTGGTTGGTGGAACAGCAGGTTTTCTTGCTGGCGCTCAAAAAGGCCCTGTTGAAGCTGTGGTGGGAGGCCTTGTTGGCGTAACAGCCGGAGCCATCTCTGACCTGGCAAGCTCAATGGTCAAAATCGGTGAGCTGGACATGAACTGTCATCTCAGTCTGACAATAAAAAAACAGGGGCCACAGGGGGAAAACAAACCTGTAAAGATGGATAACAACTTTACTGTGTCTGCGAAAAAAGAAAATTTAAAATGGGACGAATGTTCCACACAGGTTCTGGAGGCAATTGCCAGAGAAGTAGCCAACATAATATAAAATATAATGTTAAACGATTTAAACGCCCTATTAGTCATTCTATCTCCCATTGAAGAGGGAACTCTACCAGTTACCAATGGTCATCTGGTGCATGGTGCTTTTTTCTCTCTTATCCGTGCTTCTCATCCTGATATTGCAGACAAATGGCATAATAACGATCCTTACCGCCCATTTACCCTGTCGGGTATCATTTTCCCTTCTCATCTTTGCCAGAACCGCAAAATCCTGATCAACAAAAACAGCGAATACTCTTTTCGCATTACCTGCTTAACTGAGGAAGCCATCAATATAGTTCAGGCAGCACTTACATCTTCATCTATTTTACGCATCCAGAACATTAAATTCAAAATAACCGGCCTGAGCACAAAGACACATAAATTAACAGGAAAAACAAATTACGATTTTTTATATCACAAATGGTTAAAAAATAATTCCAGACAAAGTAAAAAAATAAAATTTAACTTTCATTCGCCAACTGCCTTTAAGGCCGGCAACATAAACATGGTTTTGCCGGATATAAAAAGAATTTTTGATTCTCTTACCTGGCGCTGGAATTTTTTTCAAACATCAGGAAACATGCTGCCTGAAGTCACTGCCTCAGACTGGCATGATACCTGGATAATTTCGCACTTTAACCTGCAAAGCAGAATTTTAGACTTTGGCAATCACAAACAGTTGGGGTTTAAGGGTCTGTTCACTCTTTCTCTCAAAGATAATTCTGAAGATGCAAAACATATAGCCAGACTTGGATGTTTGCTGGCAGATTATGCTTTTTATGCTGGCATTGGTTATGGCACGACAAAAGGCATGGGCATGGTATATGTAGAATTTTAAATGTTTAATGTTGAATGAGATAACTGCAAAAACTCAAATCTGACCTTTTTGACAAAAATGTCAATTTATAACATGTTGTTATAATAATTCAACATTCAGCATTCAACATTCAACATTGCCAGCAAAAAGGGACTTTTTGCAGGCGAATCATTAAGCGTCAGTAAGGTTCTAAAATTATGTGGAAATTAAAAGCTGATGTTTATCTCTGTGTGCTGGAGGATATTTTCCCTGAGCTTGTGCAGGTTCGAAAAGACCTGGGGCTGTTTTGCCCGCAAAGTGAAGCCATTAAACAAAACGCTCGGGGCCTGGACTGGCCTGTGTTTGTGGATACATTTGCAGCCCAGGCAAAACAAAATCCTGTTCTGACCCATCCCTTAAATGGCTCTTCCTTTGTTTCTGACAAATTTGACTTAAATAGTGCGTTTACTTTCTTAAAACAGGAAATAGAAAATCAATACTGTTTATCAAAAGACAATTACCGGGTATTTTTTTATCGTTTATGGCGGGTTCTTCCCTGTTTACTTCAGCAAAAAGATAAACAAAGTGGACTTAACTGGCTATGTTTACCTGCTCATTTTGCGCTTCCTTTTGCTTCTGTCTGGCAGCGCGCTGCCATTGCCTCTGCCCTGGCCAGTGCTGGTGATAACCCTGCCCTGCTCATTTTCACCATTGCCTCGGTCCAGGAATTTGTAACCACTGCCAGAAGAACCCAGGATGCCTGGGCAGGCAGTTTTTTGCTTTCTTATCTGGCCTGGAATGCTTCTCAGGTCATAGCCAGTGTTTGTGGGCCGGACGTATTTATCTCACCTGACCTCAAAGGGCAGCCATTGTGTGATTTCTGGCTGGAAAAGGAAACAGGCATAAGCATCCCGGACATCCAACCAGACGAAAAAATAGCCAGAATGGAAATAGCCAGCATCCCGAATATTTTCAGTGTCATAGTGCCGGCTGAAAAAGCACAAGAACTGGCTCTTGAAGCCAGAAAACAGGTTCAGGACGCCTGGCAAAGAATAGCCAGCAGGGTCTATGCAGGTCTTGAGCACGCGTTAAGCCCACAGGAACAAATAGATTCACTCTGGAAACGCCAGATTGATGATTTTGTGCCTTCTCTGGGACTGTTCTGGTCAATCTGTTTTTTTGGAGAACACGCAAAAGAGATATTTAACAAACAAAAAGAAAATGTCCTGACACAGGATGCCCCCCCGGAAGTCCAGAACGTCATCAAATATATTGAAACCGTAGGGGCAGATTCCATGTCTGCCCGAACAGCAGAAAAGATAAAACCTCTTTATATTTATCCCCTGGCCTCGGCCCTGGCTGGCCAGACCATGACAACCAGAAAAAACCTGCGCGACTTTTTGCAATGCCCTGAACCTGGTTTTAAATGCTCTTTATGTGGCAAACGTGAGGCATTACATCCGAAAAACAACACATCTGCTCAGGCAATACGGGTTTTCTGGGACAGAATAAGCAAACTGGACAGGACAGATACATCCCTTAAGCTGGCTGGCAGGATCCGCAAAGGAGAAAGGTTGTGCGCAGTCTGTCTGGTCAAAAGACTGGCTCTGGAAGGTTTTTTTGAGTCAGAAATGGGAATTGACAGACACATGTTCCCATCCACCGCCAGCATAGCGTGCATGAGTTTTCGCTCAGAATTGCTGGACAGACTGACAGAAGACAATCTGCTGCGGGACAAGGCACAAAAATATTGCACTGCCATGACTTCCTTTTTGAAAAAAAATAATATTTTTTATCAGGCAGCAGATGGTTGTTTAAGAAAATCCAGGGCTGTTTCTCAATGCAAAGAATGGATCAAAGATTTTTTGCATCTGGACGGCCAGTGGTTTTATCCTGAGGCCCTGGCATCAAAAGAAACAATTATCAGCAGAACAGGAGCAACAAATCTAAAGGGCAATTTCAACCAGTGCCGAAGCTATTTAATTGAGCTCATCAATCACATAAAAAAATATCATCAGGACATGGAACACCTTTCTCCCTATTATGCCATTGTTGCCATTGATGGCGACAAAATGGGAGATTGGATCAGGGGAAAAAATTTTCCTGATCTAAGACGTCTTTTTCATCCTGAAATCCAGCAAGACGTAATAGCAGCGCAATATCTTATAACGGAGATAAAAGCCCTGGCCACGCCAGCCATGCAGCAAAATTTAAGCAGTTGTCTTAAAAATTTTGTTTTTAGCCATGCAAGACAGATAGTAGAAGACCAATGCAGGGGAAAACTCATCTATGCTGGAGGAGATGACCTGCTGGCTTTTTTGCCTCTGTCCAAACTACTTCTCTGTCTGGAAAAGTTGCACAACAAATTTCACGGCCAGAATGGCTGGGGTGAAAATGGCCTTTGCCTGCCCGGGGGATACACTTTTGAGACAACTGGCTCAAATGGCATGACCTTTAGCGCTGGCATTGTCATTGCCCATTACAGCCATCCTTTGTGGCATGCCCTAACTCAGGCCCAGGAAGTCTTAAAACATATAGCCAAGAAAAAACTGGGCAGGGACGCGTTTGCCATTCGCATTTTAAAACGCGCCGGAGAAACAACTGAAACAGGATGTAAGTTTGTTGTGTCTTATAAAGGAAAAATAATTGCAATTTTACCTCTGTTGCAAAAAATCATTTTATTCATGCAAAGTGATTTATCATCACGTGTAGGCAATGTTCTGGCCTCTCAAATCTGGGCAGAAGAAAACAATTACTTTGGAGATAAACTAAATGAAGCCAGAAGATGCGAGCTAAAGAGAATCTTAAAACAGCATATCAAGAATAAAAATAAAAGCGATGAAATAAGCAGTGAAATATTAAAATTATTTGATCTGCTGCTTTGTATGAGTAATCCAGAAAAGACACACAACAATGTGTCCATGTCTGTTGAATTTGACCCCTGGCTGACCCTGGTGGAAATTTTACTTTTGCTGCGCTTTTTAAGCGGACAGGAGGATTAAGCATGTGGCTGCTTATAGAGCCGTGTGACGTACTTTTTTTTCGCGACTCAAAACCTTTTGCTGCTGGAGAACAATCCGCTGCTCAATCTGGTTTTCCGCCTCCAGCAACAGCTCTGATTGGTGCGTTACGCTCTCAGATGTTTGAATTCCTGGCGCGGGAAAAAAAGATAACTATTCAACAAGCTCTAAAAAATAAAGATTGCATAGAAATAATTGGAGATTCTGAAAATCCTGGCTCATTACGCTTTCAGGGGCCGTTTCTCTATCATCAACCATCACAACAGTTGTATCTTCCCTGGCCCCAGGATATGTATATTACGGATGATGAAACCCAGACACCAGGACAGCTTGTGCCAGTAGAACCTTCAAAAGCTGTTCTGCCCAGTGCTTTTTGCCTGCCTGATAAATATATGAATCTAAACCATACACCTTTTTTTCTGGAACCAGATAAAAAGGGAATAGAAATCAAAGGCTCAAATTTTTTTAATGGCCTTTATCTGGCTGATTATCTGCTGAATAATCTTGATCTGGACCTGCTTCAATCAGAAAATAATTTCTGTCTGGACGAGACAATCTGTCTTTTTGAACCTCGCACAGGCATTGGAATGCAAAAACATAGTAGAACAACGCAAAAAGGTATGCTCTATACCATAAATTGTATGCGCTTAAACAAAGATTATTGTTTTCTCATGTCAGTAACTAACAAAAATCAACCAGTTCCAATTTATGCAAAAGGTGCTATGCGGTTGGGTGGAGAAGGCAAGGTTGCAACCTATGCCATTATGAATAATTGCGATGAAGAACCTTTGCAGGAGACCAGAACAGAGGATTTTTATGACGAGCTTATAGAAAAAATCGTGGAACAAGACCAGCCTCGCATCAAAATTTTGCTTCTTTCACCTGGCATTTTTCAATATGGCTGGCTGCCAGATATTATAGATCCTGCGTCATTGACCTGGCAAATTGCGGGCACAGAATTGCAACTCCTTACTGCTGCTACTGGCAAACATATTTTAATTGGTGGCTGGAACCTGGCTGAAAACCGCCCCCGTACACTATATCGGGCAATGCCAGGCGGAAGTGTGTATTTTTTGCAAGCAAAAACAAAGTTAACCAGAGATCAGGCCAGGGAAATTATCAGGGCTGCGCACTGGCAAACACTTATATCAAAAAATAAAGACATGGATTTTTACAGAGCAGCAGGCTTTGGCCTGGCTGTAATGGGAGTCTTTTAGGGAAGAAGGAGGAAATCATGGCCAATATTCCAGGCATTATCTTTTTTGAGACAATAACGCCGGTTCACATGGGAGCAGGCTCCAGTTTAAGCCATATTGACCTGCCCATCCAGAGGGACAGGACAACTAATTTTCCTATTTTCCAGAGTAGCGGCATTAAAGGCGCTCTGCGTGCCTGGGCAAGTGAAACAGAAAAATGCGCGGCAAAAGATATAAATACAATTTTTGGGCCTGAACCGCAAAGCCCTGAAGATGAAAGCAGGGCCGGAGCACTGGCCATCACTGATGCGTGTGTTCTTCTCCTGTCAGTTGCTTCAGAACCAGGCGTGTTTTCCTTTGTTACCTGCAATCTGGCTCTGAATGATTTTTTCAACAAATTAATGAGTACAGGGCTTATAAAGGAAGGCAAAAACCTGCCAGAGGCAAAAGAAACAGAAATCCTGGTTACTAATTCTTATCCTGGCAAAGGCAAGCACTGGCTTATGGATTTGCCTTTTGATGTAAAGACAGACAAAGATCTTACAAAACTGGCCGAATTGCTGGGCAGATTTATCTTTACAGGCCAGAGCGCATCTGCCCTTCACAAAAGGCTGCAACAATATCTGGTTCTTGTCCATGATGAGGTTTTCAAGGATTTATGTATCCAGGCTACAGAAGTGCGCAATAGAATCCGCATTAACCCTGATACCGGCGTGGTACAGGAAGGAGCTTTATGGACCGAAGAGTTTGTGCCCTGCCATTCTGTCTTTTACAGCCTGACCTTTTTTTCAGACCGCTATCAATCCCTGCCGCCTGAACAGGGATACAAAATTTTAAGTCAGCAGATTTTTAGCAATGGCATTTGCCAGATGGGCGGAGATCAGACTCTGGGACATGGCTGGGTCAGGGTTAATTTATATCTGGAAAAAGATTTTCCAAACCAACAGTGATTTTGTTCAAGCAGGGAGTGGCAAAAATGCAAAACAAAGAAAAAAACTTCCGCTCAATGGAACAAATACGGGCAGGCAAGACATGGGCAATGGTCCAGCAGGCAGTTCAGCAAAAGGCTATTAAGGAATACGCCCCTCTGGCCAAAAAACTGCCAGGGCTTATCCACCAGAACGGCCTGGGCCAAACAATGGCTTTTATGTTTTCCAAATACAAAGACAAACATTTCAAATTGCTGGGCGAACAAATTGCCTCCTGGGTCATGGATAAACTGCAAAACAAAGACATGATGCAATATAGCCTGCCAGAGATAAAAAACAGTAATTATATCCAGAAATTTATCTGCCAGATTAGAGACAATGATGCGCGCTACTATCGCCTGGCAACAAGGGAAGCCCTGAGTCTGTTGAATGTGCTACGCAATTTTGCGTCAGGAGTAAAACAAGAAACGCAAAAACCTGAGAAAAACGTGGAAAAGTCTTAACTGATTCGCCTGCAAAAAGTCCCTTTTTGCAGGCAATGTTGAATGTTGAATGCTTCACCC
>OFAZ01000060.1_pt1 | contig 17913 bp, 17 predicted proteins | sample 1520431 | NCBI WGS metagenome assembly OFAZ01 (sample SAMEA3696446, study PRJEB22514) | metagenome | biome: water; feature: marine; material: hydrothermal vent | place: Pacific Ocean | collected 2014-08-12 | depth 1521 m | reverse complement strand
AGGCACTGTGCGTAATGATACGTTGCGCATTTGCTCTGCAAAGCCATCAAAGATACGCTCACATACGGCGTGTGTTGCTTCAGGAGTTACATCTCGTGTAGTTGGGCCAGTACCACCAGTGGTGAGAATCAAATTGCAATTTTTATTATCTACAAAATCAATTAGAGTCCGTTCAATCAAGTCTTGCTCGTCTTCAATGATGACGCTATCGATCTCAAAAGGTGAAAGTAGGGCATCCTTAATCCAGGCTTGCATAGCGGGGCCGCCAATGTCTTCGTATTCGCCACGCGCTGCACGATCAGAAATAGTAATAAAGCCAACTTTAATTTTTGTGTTGTTCATAATTAGTTTGGGTTAGCCCCCAGTAACAGGTGGATAAAATGCCACCTCATCATTATCACTTAATTGAGTAGAGTCATTCACGATTTCATGATTAACGGCGCAAAGAATATTGTTTGGGAAGTGCTGTTCACCATATTTATCAATCAACATTAGTCTTAGTGCGTTGACCGTCATATTCGTACTGGCCGGTATATTTTCATTGGCAATTTTAAGTGATTCTTTGAGTGAAGCGAAATATAAGATCTTCATCCGCCAATCTCCACCATTTGCGCACTGTCGATGTTGCTAATGTCGGTATCAAATTCGTGCTTTTCAGGCTTATGGTTAATGGCATTTATAATCATGGTTTTAATGTCATCGTCATTCATGCCTGATCTCAGTGCATCACGCAGGGAAACAGAATTCTTCTGACCAAGACATAAGATTAATTGCCCTTTAGCGGTTAGCCTGACACGATTACAACTACTACAAAAATTATTAGAAACTGCCGATATCGTGCCCACAGACGAGTGGGTATTTTCAATTAAATAGCCTTTAGCAGGACCTGCCGTTTGTTTAGATTTAATAGTAATCAACCGATCTGGCAAGTGTGTGTGTATTCTTTTTAAGATATCGGCTTCACTATAGTGATGATCAACCGCGTCAATACCCGCTGTGCCAATTGGCATGGTTTCAATGAAACGAATATCAAGTTTTCGCTCAATAGCAAAATCGACCATGGCTTCAATCTCATCGTCATTAACACCACGCATCACCACCATATTGAGTTTGATAGGACTCATACCTGATTCAATAGCTGCGTCTATCCCTTGGATAACTTTGTCTAAATCACCGCCACGGGTGATTTGATTAAATCGCTCCTTATCAAGTGAGTCAATGGAGATATTGGCTCTATTAATACCAGCTGATTTTAGTTGGCTGGCAATGGGTGCTAGTAAGTGTGCGTTGGTTGAGATTGGGATATCGTTAATAGTGGAGATGTTACCGAGCATTACTGCCAAACTAAGAATATCCTTACGTAGTAATGGCTCGCCACCGGTTAGCCTAACTTTAGTAACACCCAATTCGCTGAATAATCGCACAATTTTTGCAATCTCTTCATAAGATAGGATCTCATTTCGAGTGGTGTCGGTGATATGATCTTCATCACGACAATAGTGACAACGATAGTTACAATGATCCGTTACCGATACCCTAAGGTAGGTAATGTTGCGATTAAACGGATCAGTTAATTGTTTCATGTTTATGCTTTCCAGTCCCCAGATTTTCCACCAGATTTTTCAAGTACTTGGGTCTGGCTAATCACCATGCCACGATCAACTGCTTTGCACATGTCATACACAGTGAGTGCTGCCACACTGGCTGCAGTCAGTGCCTCCATTTCCACGCCAGTCTTACCATCAAGCTTGGTGGTGGCGATAATCTCAACACTCGAATCTTCAGTATTGGCACTCAGCTCCACACTGACCTTGGTTAGCATTAGAGGGTGACACAATGGAATAAGGTCGGCACACTTTTTAGCCGCTTGAATGCCAGCGATACGTGCCACCGCTAAAACATCACCTTTTTTGTGTTGACCAGAAGTAATCAACTCTAAGGTTGATGGCTGCATGAGTACCACTGATTTTGCTACAGCAATACGGGTGGTAATAGCCTTGTCAGATACATCGACCATTTGTGCATCACCTTTATCGTTAATATGGGTTAGTTTGCTCATAGGGTTAACTCAGTTAATGAATAATAATTTAGCACCTCTCCCTGGGAGAAGGTGCTGTTTTCTGGTATTTCTACTAAGCCATCAGCCCAAACCACAGAGCTTAATACATCTGAACCTTGTTTGGGGTAGAGATTGGCTGAAGCAGGAATTGTAGAATGGTCTAATTTTACTCTGACAAACTCACGTCGTGGCCTTGGCCTGCGCCAATCAAAGTTAGTTTGCACTTGAGTGGTTTGATTTTTATGGTTACTAACACCTTGCATCTTTTTAATAAAAGGCCGTGCGAATAAGAAGAACGTCACCATGGCTGACACTGGGTTACCAGGCAAGCCAATAAAGGCAGCTTTGCCAACATGACCAAAAGCCAATGGCTTACCTGGTTTCATTTTAATGCGCCATAAAGATAACTTACCGAGCTTTTCTACTGCGGGTTTAACATGATCTTCTTCGCCAACAGAGACACCACCGGTGGTCATAATTAAGTCGCAATCGGATGCCAAAATTTCTAAAGCCTTACAAGTTGAATCTAGGCTGTCTTTGATATTGCCTAGATTAATTACTTCACAATTTAGTTGTCTGAGTAGGGCGACAAGCGCATAGCGATTAGAGTTATAGATTTCACCCCTGTTTAAAGCATTGCCAGGCTCAACCAATTCATCACCAGTGAAAAATACACCAACCTTAAGTTTTTTAAAGACTTCCAGCTCAGCCACACCAACAGAGGCAGCCAGCGCAACATCTTGCGGTTTCAGTTGTAGGCCAGCTCGTAAAATTACATCATGGGTTTGAATATCATTACCCATCGGTCGAATGTTTTCATCCAATGATAGGGGGCGCCAAATTTCGATACGACTACCATCTTCAGATGCTTCACACTCCTCTTGCATGATAACGGTATTAGCACCTTGTGGAATAGGGGCACCAGTAAATATGCGAGCAGCACACCCAGGGGAAAGCGTGTTACCTATGCTACCTGCGGGGATTCGATCAGTAACTTCAAAACTAACCCCGCCTGGGGTATTAACTTGATCTTCTTTAAGGTTGATGGCGAAGCCATCCATCGCAGAATTATCAAAATCAGGCACATTAATGGCTGAGCATACATCTTGTGCCAGTACCTGATAGAGTGAATTATCAAGCGATACAAGATGTGTATTGGTGTTGATTACTACTGCATTAAGCAGAAAATCTAGGGCCTCATCCATTGCTAATAAAGGCTGTTGTACTTGATCGCAGCCGCAATCAACTTCTTGATTTTTCATAATAAATATAACTCAAACTGATGAATTGATTGTATCATAGAATGCTAATATAATCTAATATCGTTATAACTGATAAGCAACAATAGACCTAATAAAATGATTGATAAAAACAATATTACCGCTGTTATTCTCTCTGGAGGACGTTCAAGCCGAATGCAGGGTGAGGACAAAGGCCTGATTTTGCTAAATGACAAACCGCTGATTAGTTATGTGGCTGATGTGGTTAATAGCAAGGTGGTTCGATTATTGATTAGTGCCAATCGAAATATTGACGCATATCAAAAATATGGAGAAGTGATTAGCGATGAGTTATCCGATTTTCAAGGACCATTAGCCGGCATTGTTAAGGCGATGTCAGTGGTCAGTACGCCGTACTTATTAGTGCTACCTTGTGATAGTCCATTGGTTAATGAGATAGTGATTGATCGATTAATTCAGTGTATGACAGACAAGGATATGGATATCTGTGTTGCTGGTGATGGTGTACGCATACACCCAACTTTTGCGTTAATAAAAACCAGCTTAAAAGATAATTTATTAGATTTTTTAGACTCTGGCGAGCGTAAATTAGGTTTGTGGATTGAGCAGAATGATTTTCAAAAGGTAGATTTCTCAGATCAGCCTAAAGTGTTTATTAATTTGAACAATCCGCAGGATTTCGATAAGATTTAATCCCAACTGTCGCTTTGATCTTCGTCTGTTGTTTTAGATTCAACCCATTGACTAGAGCTTTGAGTATGCTCTTTTTTCCAAAAAGGCGCTTGAGTTTTTAAATAATCCATAATAAATTCACAAGATTCAAAGGCTGATTTTCTGTGTTTGCTGGTGGTAATCACCAATACAATTTGATCATTAACCATAAGATCACCGATACGATGAATGATGGTGATATTGCCTAGCTGCCAGCGCTGATGTGCTTGATTGGCGATTGACGCAAGGGCCTTTTCAGTCATCTGTGGGTAGTGTTCAAGCGTCATCTTGGTGATGGATTCGTTATCTAAATCACGCACCGTACCCACAAAACTAACCACAGCGCCAATATTGCTATCATCACCCTTGGCAAGATTGACCTCAGTGGTCAGATCAAAGTCTTGTGGTTGAATGATTATTTTATCCATGGGTTCATTTTAGCTTTTTGTGGTGTTTTTTATCAATATTTACGCTAAATATTATAAATTATTAATATAAAGTAAGAATTTTTGATATAATAAGCACACATTATCCAACGATGGATGATAAACAAACATAGACGTTTGCTTGGTTCTTTATTAAATTAAAGAAATTAAGCAAACGTTTTTTTTCGTCAATGAAAAGTTGCATTGATTGAGCCAGACGTAGTTGTCTATTTTTTTGGCATTGAGGCCTACGTAATTCTTTATTAAGGATTACGTAGGCTTTTTTTTGGAGTTTCAAGTGGAAGACAAATTCAATTTATTTTCATTTACAGGTAAATACCGCATATTGCATTTAACCTGGTTTGCTTTTTTTATGTCATTTGTGGTTTGGTTGGGTTTAGGTCCAATGATGCCGTTCATCAAAGAAGCCTTAGCACTTACTGATCAACAAGCAAAAGTCTTATTAATACTTAACGTAGGTTTAACCATCCCTGCAAGGATTGTTGTCGGCATGTTGGTTGATAAACTTGGCCCTAAGATTATGTTCTCATCGATCCTAGTTTTGGGTGGACTAATTTCAATTGCCTTTAGTTGGATGCAAAGCTATGAACAACTGGCTTTAATGAGATTTTTTGCTGGCTTTATTGGTGCTGGTTTTGTGGTTGGTATTCGTATGATTTCAGAGTGGTTCCCAGCCAAACAAACGGGTACTGCACAAGGTATTTATGGCGGTTGGGGTAATTTTGGTTCTGCCGGTGCTATGTTTACCTTGCCATTTGTGGCTGCCAGTTTTGGTGATGTGGATGGTTGGAGATACGCCATTACGATTGCCAGTGTGTTGGCGATTGTGTATGGTGTGATTTATTACTTCAATGTGTCTAACACCCCTAAGGGCTCCACTTACTTTAAGCCGAAGAAATCAGGCGCTATGGAAGTCACTAGCTTGGGTGATTTGATCTTGTACATAATGATGAGTATCCCACTTTATTTAGCCTTAGCGTTATTGACATGGAAATTGTCACCGGCTAAAGCTGGAATGATATCGTCAGAAACCACTTGGTTAGTGTACTCGGTGTTAGTCGCAGTTTTTATCTTGCAGTTGGTTAAGATCTGGCATGTTAATGCGGAATTTATCAAAAACCCAGTACCTGAACAGAGTCGTTATCATTTTAAGCAAGTGGCTATTCTTGACTGGGCCTACATGGCGACCTTTGGTACCGAATTAGCGGTAGTATCAATCCTGGCTATGTTTTATGTTGATTGGTTTGAATTGCCTAAGATTACTGCCGCGCTATTAGCAGGTGTGTATCCGTTTATTAATCTATTTGCTCGACCGGGCGGTGGTTGGATCAGTGATAAAATCGGTCGAAAACTAACCTTGATGATTGCCTTTGCTGGTATCGCCACTAGTTTTCTAGTACTCGGCAATGTTGACAAAGACACTTGGTCTATTAGCTGGGTGGTTGGCCTAACAATTCTAGGCGGTATTTTTTCTCAAGCAGGATCAGGCGCAGTATTTGCTATGGTACCATTGATCCAAAGACGCCTAACCGGGCAAATTGCCGGCATGGTCGGTGCTTTTGGTGCTGCTGGTTCGGTAATGTTTTTAACGGTAAACTCATTGGTAGAATACGATGAGTTCTTTATGTTGATTGGTATCGTTGCTGTGAGTGTATTGGTATTGATTATGTTGTTCTTGGATGAACCAAAGAATCAAATGACAGAGGTGTTGGATGACGGCACAGTTGAGATTATTAAATTAAATTAATGAATAAACTAAAGCTCAGTTTTCAATCCAATACTCAGGCAGGAATTAAGCCTGAGAATCAGGATGCTTGCGGTTTTTACATTCCAAGTTCTCCGGTGTTGGATAATAAAGGCATAGTAGCGGTTATAGCAGATGGTGTCAGCGCTTCAGAAAAGGCTAAAGATGCCAGCGCATGTTGTGTGCAGAGCTTCTTGAGTGATTATTATTCTACGCCAGATTCGTGGAGTACAGAGCATTCAGCTAGTAAGGTTATCTCAGCATTGAATAATTGGCTGCATTCACAGTCGATCAGAGAGCAAGAGCATTCCTCTATGCTTTCGACGATGAGTGTGTTGATTGTTAAATCTAACATGGCACATATATTTCATGTGGGTGATAGCCGTATTTATCGATATAGAGATGGCAAGTTAGAGCAATTAACACAGGATCACGTGTTGCATCTTGCTAAAGAGAAAACCTATTTATCAAGAGCAATGGGTTTTGATTTGAAAGTCCATGTTGATTATTACACGACTAAAGTGAAATTAGACGATGTGTTTTTAATGACAACCGATGGTGTGCATGATTATCTAACTGACAAAACACTTTGCTCACTACTTGGTGATGGGGTTTCTGCTGACGAACTTTCAGAGAAAGCATTAGCAGCAGATTCTCAGGATAATATTTCAGCCATTATTTGTAAAGTAGACCAATTGCCAGATGAGAATTTAAGTGAGACGTTTGATAAGTTAACCAAAAGACCGATTCCGCCAGATTTAGAGAAAGGCATGAAGATTAACGGTTTTGAAGTTGAGTCTTTAATTCATGCAAGTAATAGAACCCAAGTCTATCTTGCCAAAGATAGTCAGACGAATGAAGCGGTAATATTGAAAACGCCATCGATTAATTTTGAAGACGATGCTCAATATTTAAAACATTTTATGTATGAAGAATGGGTCGGGCAAAGGATTCAATGTGCCAATGTGGTTAAGATTCATAATAGTAGTGAAGAAAGTAAATTTTTGGCCTATGCAATGGAGCATGTCAATGGTCAAACACTCAGACAATGGATGCAAGACAATCCGCAGCCTGATATTAAAGTGGTTGTTAGCTTAGTAAAGCAAATAATCCAAGGGCTTAGAGCTTTTCATCGTCAAGAGATGTTGCATTGTGATTTAAAGCCTGAAAATATAATGATTAATAAGCTTGGACAGGTAAAATTAATAGATTTTGGCTCAGCAAGAATTGCAGGTGTTACAGAGTTGATAAGTCCAGTAGCTGCGGTTGGGAATCAAGGCACTCAGGGCTATACAGCGCCAGAAGTGATAATAAATGAGAAAGTTACTCAAGCATCTGATCAATTTAGCTTAGGTGTTATTGTTTATGAGATGTTTGCGGGTCAGCTTCCTTATCAGGATAAGTTAGATAAGAATTTAACCGCAAAGAAATTATCGCAGTTGGCTTATGAATCAATTTTAAAACATGACCCTCATGTGCCAATTTGGATAGATGGTTCGATTCATAAGGCCTGCCATCTAGATGATAAAAGTCGTTACGAGGCTTTAAGTGAATTTTTGTTTGATTTGGAACACCCAAATCCAACATTTTTAGAAACAGTGCAAACTGCTGAAGAGCCTGAGTTTGTACTTAAGAAATATAAAGTATTAGTCGCAGTATCTTTTGCAATTAATATATTTTTATTGTTATTGTTAGTGCGTTAGGAGTAGTTATGAAAAAAATAGTATTAATCGGAAATGGCATGGCAGGTGTAAGAACCTTAGAAGAGCTGTTTAAAATTACCGAAGAAAAATTTGATATTACCGTATTTGGTAGTGAGCCGTATGGCAATTACAATCGCATCATGTTATCTCCAGTATTAGCAGGTGAAAAAACCATTGATGAGATCATGATCAATGACTTAGATTGGTATAAAGACAATGACATTACCTTGCATACTGATAGCACGATTACTAGTATCAACCGTAGCAGTAAAACTGTGATTGATGATAAAGGTAATAGTTATGGTTATGATAAATTATTGATTGCAACTGGATCTAATCCATTTATTCTGCCAATTGAAGGCCATGATTTAGATGGTGTGATTGGTTTTAGAGATATTGCTGATGTCGATCAAATGATTGACGCTGCTAAAAATCACAAAAATGCTATCGTGATTGGTGGTGGCTTACTGGGTCTAGAAGCAGCTAATGGTTTGATGAAGCAGGGTATGAATGTCACTGTGGAGCACTTACTTGCAGACCTTATGGAAATGCAACTTGATTCTACCGCTTCACAAATGTTATTAACCTCTCTCAGAGAGAGGGGCATGAGTTTTAAGCTGGAAGCACAGACTCAAAAACTAATTGCCGATGATAGTGGCCGAGTAAAACAAATTGAATTTTCAGATGAATCTGCTATGGATGCAGACTTGGTTGTGATGGCAGTGGGTATTCGACCAAACTTTATATTAGCGCAAGAATCTGGTATTCATTGTGAGCGTGGTATTGTAGTTGACGACACCATGCTAACTTTTGATCCAAGTATTTATGCCGTTGGTGAATGTATTCAGCATCGTGGCCTATGTTATGGATTAGTCGCGCCATTATTTGAACAAGCGAAGGTTTGTGCTAATCATTTAGCAGAATATGGTATTGGTATGTATGAAGGTTCAGTCACTTCTACCAAGTTGAAGGTAACCGGTATTGATTTATTCTCTGCGGGTAATTTTAAGGGTACAGAAAATAGTGAAGATTTAGTTTTTCAGGATGTCGCTAGAGGTGTATACAAAAAAATTGTGATCGAAAATGACATAATTATTGGTTCAGTAATGTACGGTGATACGATTGATGGGTCGTGGTATTTTCAATTAATGAAAGATGAAAATAACATTGCAGATATGCGGGATCGATTATTATTTGGTCAAGCACATGTTGGTGACTCTGGACACGGGCCATTAGATATGGTTGCAGCAATGGATGATTCAGCAGAGATTTGTGGTTGTAATGGCGTGTGCAAGGGCGACATTGTTAGCGCCATTAATGAGAAAAATCTTTTTACTTTAGAAGATGTGCGCGCCCATACCAAGGCGTCAAGCTCATGTGGTTCTTGTACGGGTTTGGTTGAGCAATTAATCGCTACAACCCTAGGTGGGGAATACTCAGAATCACCAAAGAAGAAGCCAATTTGTGGTTGTACTGAAAACACTAAGCAAGAAGTTCATGATTTCATTTTTAAGAATGATTTTGATACAGTATTTGAAGTATTTGCCAAGATGGATTGGGAAAATGCAGATGGTTGTCACGTGTGCCGACCTGAAGTAAATTATTATTTATTAGCAGCTAACCCTGATTATGAAGATGATGCGCAATCACGATTTATTAATGAGCGTTCGCACGGTAATATCCAAAAAGATGGCACGTACTCTGTGGTACCAAGAATGTGGGGTGGTGTTACTACACCACTTGAGCTTAGAACTATTGCTGATGTGGTGGACAAATTTAATATACCAACCATGAAAGTTACGGGTGGACAGCGTATTGATTTATTTGGTGTGACTAAAGAAGATCTTCCTAAAGTGTGGAAAGATTTAGGTGCAGGTGGATTAGTTTCTGGCCATGCTTACGGTAAATCACTCAGAACGGTTAAAACTTGTGCCGGCGATACTTGGTGTCGATTTGGTACCAAAGATTCTATGGGTATGGGTGTTACATTAGAGAAAATGACATGGGGCTCATGGATGCCTCATAAGTTTAAATTAGCCGTATCTGGCTGCCCTAGAAACTGTGCTGAAGCCACTATTAAGGATTTTGGCCTGGTGGCAGTTCAGTCAGGGTGGGAGCTTCATGTAGGTGGTAATGGCGGTATCAAGGTGCGTGTTACAGATTTATTAACCCGAGTTGAAAGTGACGAAGAGGCGATTGAATATGTGGGCGCTTATTGTCAACTTTATCGTGAAGATGCGCTCTATTTAGAAAGAACAGCACCGTGGATTGACCGTGTTGGCTTGTCATTCGTTACTGAGCAATTAGTTGATGATGAGGCAAATAGAAAAGCACTACACGCTAGATTCTTAGTCTCTCAACTGAAAACACAAAATGATCCATGGAAAGAGCGCGCAGAAGGTGCACAAAGCCATCAGTTTGAAGTTATTACACAATAATTATTAAGGAGTATTTATGTCAAGTTGGAAAGAGGTAGTCGCGTTGGATGATATTCCAGTATTAGGATCAAGGGTGTATCGCACAGATGATCAGGAAATAGCAGTTTTTCGTACTAGAGACGATAGTGTCTTTGCGATACATAATTTATGTCCACATAAGGGCGGCATGTTGTCCGAAGGTATTGTCTATGACCACAAGGTAACCTGCCCATTACATAATTGGGTTATTAGCTTAGAAGATGGAGAGGCGCAAGGTGCTGATGAGGGTTCAACAGCCTGTTTTGAAACTAAAGTAGAGTCAGGTAAGGTTTATATTAATTTATAAGCCTGACAAAGAATAAAAGTGATGATTTTTTTAAAAATGGTATGAGCCTTTAGCTGGATGTTTTTTGGGCTTATAATTGCCTTCAGCAACGGTATTTCTGCACGTATACTGACTTAAACATTCAGCACAAATAGAAATTAACTAGGATAGATCAATGTTACTCAATAGAACTCAAAAAAACCCGATTAAGATTACTGACAAAAAGATTGTCGAATGGAAATATGCCACCTGTGGTTATTGTTCTACAGGCTGTTCTATGGAAGTGGGGTTTAATAAAGAGAACCATGCGGTTTCTTCCAGGGGTGTGGGCGGAGCAGATGTTAATCGTGGCAAGTTATGTCTAAAAGGTATTATGGAGCATGAATTGTTTGCTTCAGCAGGCCGTGGCGATAAGCCAATGATTCGCAAGCACTGGCATGAAGAATTTGAACAGACCGATTGGGACACAGCGCTCGATGATGTGGCTGATAATATTAAAAAAGTTCAAGCTAAATATGGTCGTGATTCTGTAGCGATTATTTCTACTGGTCAAATGCTGACCGAAGAATTCTACACCTTAGGAAAATTAACTCGTGGCTTGATTGGTACCAACAATTACGATGGCAACACTACACTTTGTATGGCATCAGCGGTATCTGGTTATAAGCGCTCATTTGGCTCAGACGGCCCTCCAGGCTGTTATGAAGATTTTGAACATACAGACTGTTTAATTGCCTGGGGTTCAAACCTACCTGAACAACACCCGATTATTTATTGGAGAATGAAAGAAGCGCAAGAAAAGCGTAAATTTCCACTTATTGTGGTTGATCCACGTGTCACCATATTTGCTCAGAGTGCAGATATACATCTCACCGTTACTCCTGGTACAGATATTGTTTTACAAAATGCATTGATGCACGTGATTCTGAATGAAGGACTACAAGATGAAGACTACATTAAGAAAAATACCAATGGTTATGACGAGCTGAAAGCGGAAGTCGATAAGTATGATCCAACGACTGCGGCTAAAATTTGCGGTATTGACGAAGATACCATTCGTGTGGTCGCCAGACTGTTTGCTAAAGCAGGCGCAGCAATGCAGATCTGGTGCATGGGTATTAATCAATCTACGCATGGATCTGATGGTGTAGTGGGCGTTAACAACCTGGCGCTTATTACCGGTAATATCGGCATACCAGGTGGCACTAGTTTGTCGATTACTGGTCAATGCAATGCGATGGGTACACGTGAATGGTCATCATGCTCAGGTTTGCCGAATTATCGTTTATTAGAAAACCCTAAAGACCGAGATGATATTGCAGATTTTTGGAATATTGATGTAGACTTCCTACCAACTAAGCGTGGTTTGGTGCAAACAGATATCTATCGAGCTATTGAAACCGGTGAAATTAAAGCGTTGTGGCTAATTGCCACCAATCCATTGTCTTCATTGCCAAATACGGCAAGAATTAGAAAGGCGATGGAGAAGCTAGAGTATTGTGTAGTGCAAGATTGTTACGAAGATACTGAAAGTGCACAATATGCAAACGCATTTCTACCCGCAGGTACGTGGGCAGAAAAAACTGGCGTAATGACCAATACTGAAAGACGAGTCAATATAGTGCGCGGCATTATTGAACCACATGGTGATTCAAAGCCAGATTTTTGGATTTTCAATGAAATGTCTAAACGTTTTAATACTGAAGGAAAAGTAAACTTTCCAAAACATACTTTTGAAGTTTTTGAAGAAATGAAGGCTTTATCGAAAGGGCGTTTGTGTGATATTTCCGGTATGGATTATGACAAAATCGAGAAAAATCGTGGTATTCAATGGCCGTATACAGAAGAACAAGTTAAAAATGGAGAGGAGCCAGTAGCAGGTGGTAAGCGCATCTATACAGAGGATGCTACCTTTAGATTTGAGGATGGCAAGGCTAAACTCATACCATTGCCATTTGTTGATAATAACGAAGTACCTGACGAAAAATTCCCAATTTGGTTAAATACGGGCCGTTTGGTAGAGCATTGGCATGGTCGTAGTAAAACAGGAAAAGTGGCTAATAATAATAAATTTAGCCCGATTCCTTTTATCGAAATTAACCCAGATTTAGCGATTGAGATTGGTGCTGAGGATGGTGATTATGTACGACTGGTGTCGAGACGATCAGATGCAATTGTTATGGCTAAGTTTACCAATCGTGTGTCAAAGAGCATGGTATTTTTACCGTTCCATTTTCATGATTGCGCTAACCGTTTAACCCTGGGTTTATTGGACCCTTATTCAAGACAGCCAGCTTATAAGCAGCAAGCAATAAGAATTGAAACCATCGAAGATCAAAAAGCAGCGGCACAGCTAAGTATGGAAATGAGAGAATATTAGGAAACATATTATGTGGAAAGTTAGAGATGACGAACCAAAGCACGCTTTTTTATGGGACAAAGAAACCAAAAAGAAGAATGTTTATGGTCATTCGATAGAAAAAACCAATGATGATAGTCCTCTGCGTAATCAGAGTTTAAATATTAATGGTGATAGCAGTATTGGAGAAAATCCAAATCGTTACAAGCAGCATGGTTTTTACTTTAATGCAGATAATTGCATTGTTGCCATGCTTGTGAATCAGCCTGTAGTGAAAAAAATGACGTCCCTGATCATATAGCATTCCGTTCAGTTGGCTTTGTTGAAGGTGGCTCTTATCCTAATTATCAACGTCTTAATCTTTCTATGGCTTGTAATCATTGTGATGATCCAGTATGTTTAAAGGGTTGCCCAACACGAGCATATACCAAATTTGCAGAATATGGCGCTGTATTGCAGGACCCTGATATTTGCTTTGGTTGTGGTTATTGCACCTGGGTCTGTCATATAATGCACCACAACTAGATCCTGTAAAGGGTCAAGTGAGCAAGTGTAATATGTGTGTGGATCGCCTTGAAGTGGGTCTACAACCCGCTTGTGTTGCTGCTTGCTTAGGTAATGCATTAGATTTTGGTGTGGTTGAAAGTGTGCCTGATGATAGGGAGCAAGCAAAAGTTTCTATTCCGGGTTTTCCAGATCCTAAAATTACCCATCCTAATATTCGCTTCCAACAAACTAAAGACACGCAGCGAGATATGACCAGACCTGATGGTATGCCAATTAAATATCACAAACAGGATAATGGTGAATTTAAATCTGTTGTCGATACTGACAAGCATTCATCTAAGCAATATTGGGGTATGCAAAAATTATTGCATTCTCATGAGAATGCGCACGCTATCTTTACCTTATGCAGTCAAGCAGCAATGGGTGCAACGTTATGGGTTATTGCAGCACAATTATTAAATTTAGGCGCAGTAAAATCAACCAGTGGCAATGGTGTAATTCCGATAATTGCTATGTTATTAATTCTATTAACTTATGGCTTGATTAAGCTTAATTTACACTTAGGCAAGCCACAATTCTTCTATCGTGGTTATTACAATCTACGATGGTCTCCAGTTAGTAGAGAGATTGCGGGCGTGACATTGTTTGTCATTGGTTTAATGATGATGCTATTTGTAGAAATAACAGGACTAAAGATCTTTGAATACGTTGCTTATGGGGTTACTGTCATCGGCTTTGCGTTAGGCTCATACTATATGTACAAGCTTTATCGTATTCCAGCTAGACCATTTTGGGATCATTGGCAAACAGGCAGTGCTTTTTACGGTACAGCACTTAGTTTGGGTAGTTTGTTATTTGGTTTATTACTAATGCCATTTGGATTAAGCGATGCAGGTGTTATGCAGATTGCATCCATTGCATTGTTAGGGTTAGCTTTAGAAAGTATTGGACACATTGTTCATCGCCAAGATGTGAAAAAATTTGGCGAAAGTCAAGCCTCTTATTTTGAGCAAGTGACCACTTTTGGTAAAACTTACCAAATGCGTAATGCACTATTAGGAGTTAATATGGCTATCATGGTATGGTTAATGATGGAGCCAAGCGCCTTGTTATTTGCTGTGAGTTTTGTGTCAGTTCTAGTTTCAGCGTATTTGGGTAGGATTTATTCTACGCCTTGGTGATTCCAACGACGATGCCAGGTGGTTTCTTCTGGAAAAATGACAAGTTCAAAGAACATGCAATTGAGACAGGATTATCTGATATGCCACAAATGGGTATCATGGCAGATCGCCATCATAAGTTTGATGTTAAGGCCTTGGTTAATGTGATTAAACAGACAACCTTTAAAGAAGTATTTATGCAGATAAAGTCAATTGTTAGAGGTGGTTAATTATTGACAATAGGTAGCGCAGTTTGGCTGTTGTAATGTGGCCATTCATAGCGAATAGGATAGTTTCTTCGGTAATCTTCAAAATTTCCAATATTTTTGATTGCTAAAGTGTCTTGCTTAAAGTCGTAAATTTCGTTTAACGTGTCTTTAAGATTGTCTTTTTTAACCTCTAAAACACCAGGATTAATCAAATTAACAATGCTTTTGTCTTGTTTGTGACCAGTAAAGTCACATAAAGCCTCATAAACCATAAAACTACCCATAAATTTGGCATCAACGGAGTGTCCGGCAATGTGCGGGGTGGCCCAATAGGCATTTTCTTGCAAGTTTTGGTTGATGTTAGGCTCGTTTTCCCAGCAATCGATGATATTAACCATCGTTTGGGTTTTTTCCCAAATTTTCTCTGTAATAACACCACCTCTTGCGGCATTAAAAAGGATGGTTTTTTCACCAATATTGTGAAAATTAGTCTCATTTAATAGCTGATAAGAAGGGTGTTGTCCGTCAAAAGTGAGTGGCGTATGAAAAGTAACCATATCAGCACTTAAAGCGCTGTCTAAATCGACAAAATGAGGTAAATTTTCAGTATCAGCGCGTGGTGGATCATTCAGTAAAGTTTTAATACCCATTAATTCAGCTTTAGCAGCCAATCTTGAGCCAACATTACCCACACCGATTATTCCCAAAGTTTTTTTGGTGTAATCAAAATCAAGCTCATCTGCCAAATTAACAATCGCAGTAATAACAAACTCGGCAACCGCCATTGAGTTACAGCCTTGTGCTGAAAAGAAAGTAATATCATTATCTTGAAGGTAGTCTTGATCGACATGATCGAGACCAGCAACGGTTGAACCGACAAATTTAACTTTACTCCCCTCTAACAAGGCCTGATTAACTTTGGTGCGTGAGCGTACAATCAGTACGTCAGCCTCTTTTACCACGGCTTTGTCGATACTCCGTCCAGGCAAAGAGCAAATCTCGCCAAAATCGCCAAATATTGTGTCATAGGCGTAGCATGCATCATCAATAACTAATTTCATAATGTCCAATCGATAGTTTGTTGGTTGTGCATTTTAAGGTAGTCATTGGTTTGTGAGAAATGTTTGCAACCAAAAAATCCCTTATGTGCTGAAAAAGGCGATGGGTGTGCCGCAGTTAAAACCAAGTGTTTGTTTTGATCAATTAGTTCAGTTTTTTTCTGAGCATAAGCACCCCACAACAAAAATACTAAGTTTTGTTTTTTCTCATTGAGGATATCAATCACCGTATCAGTAAAATCAACCCAGCCTGATTTGGCATGAGATCCAGGTGAATTTTTCTCAACTGTGAGTACGCTATTGAGTAGCAGCACTCCTTGTGACGCCCAGTGGGTCAAATTACCGCTTTGGCTAGGTGTAATGTCTAAATCCGATAAGAGTTCTTGATAGATATTTCTCAGCGATGGTGGGATGCTAACACCCTTAGGTACTGAAAAACTCAAGCCATGTGCTTGACCTTCGTTATGATAAGGGTCTTGCCCAAGGATAATGACCTTGGTGTTCTCAAAACTGCTGAGATCAAAGGCATTAAATATTTGATCTTGAGGTGGATAAATAGTTTTATTGTGCTCTGATTCGTATTCTAAAAACTCAAGCAGTTGTTGGTAATAATCTTGCTTAAAAATAAAATCAAGTTGTTGAGACCAATCGGCGATCAAAGCCCAGCCCACCAGAGTCTTAGTCTATAACCTAGTGTGGTGGTATAACCTACTTCAACAAATTGTATGCGACCTTCGGTATTGATAAAGAAACTACTGGGCGTACCCTTAACACCGAATAAGCGAGATAAAGAACCAGATTTGTCATTGATAATGTTGTCTAGCTTAAGGTTGTTTTCTTCAGCGTATTTTCTAATGTCATCATCAGAGCCTGATTGAATAGCAATGTTGAGTACTTTGTAATCTTCTGCTACGGCTTGAATATTGTCATTTTCTACAGCACAAACTGGACACCAGGTTGCCCAAAAGTGAATCAAAATACCTTGATCAGGTAAAGGGTTAGAGTTCATCACTTCACCGGTTAAGGTTTGAGAACTGAAACTGGGCGTCATGCCTTGAGTGAGATCTTGTTGTTGCCATGCACGGATGACAAAAATGGCTAAAATAACCATCATAAATTGCATAAGGGTTTTACGAGATGGGCGATTAATTTTCATGCTGAGTATTATAACTTAAGGACGACATGACAGATTGGATACAACGCTGGCAAGAAGGAAAAATTGGCTGGCATCGAGCACAGGTAAATTCTAAACTTGTTGAATTTATTACTTGTTTAAAGCTTAAGCAGGGTGATACGGTATTTGTACCCTTGTGTGGCAAAAGCTATGACATGGTTTATTTGCTTAAGCAGGGCTTTAAGGTAATTGGTGTTGAACTCAGTCCGCTGGCTATTGAGCAGTTTTTCGATGAAAATAACCTTGTTTTTACAATCAGTCAAACCGATCAATTTACGCTGTATCAAGGTGACAATATCACGTTATATTGTGGGGATTATTTTGCACTGGATAAGTCTGTATTAAAATCAGTTTCTGCCGTGTATGATCGTGCAGCGCTAATCGCGCTAGCGGTTGATTTAAGAGCAAAATATGCACAGCATTTATACTCTATAATATCGAATGATTGTCGGGTGTTGTTATTAACACTAAATTACCCGCAATCACAAATAAGTGGCCCGCCTTTTGCAGTTGATGAGGATGAGGTGGTTTCACTTTTTAGTAAGGGGTTCGAATGTCAACAATTACAATGTTTTGATGACATAAAAAATGAGCCTAAGTTTCTACGCGCTGGCGTAGATTTTATTGAAAAAGCAACTTATTGTTTGCACAAAACCGGAGCGTAAAAAATGGCAAAAAAAGTAAAACCAGCTAAAGTATTTCTGCCAATTCATCTTATCAGATCACCAAGAGATCTAAGTTATGTAATTAGATGGTTTAACTAAAGGATACTGAATGCCCTGGGGGAGACTTGAACTCCC
>OFAZ01000053.1_pt1 | contig 18429 bp, 31 predicted proteins | sample 1520431 | NCBI WGS metagenome assembly OFAZ01 (sample SAMEA3696446, study PRJEB22514) | metagenome | biome: water; feature: marine; material: hydrothermal vent | place: Pacific Ocean | collected 2014-08-12 | depth 1521 m | reverse complement strand
CAGGAGATAATGTTGGAATACTTTTGCGTGGTGTGAAGCGAGATGAGGTAGAGCGAGGTCAGGTATTGGCAGCGCCAGGAACAATCACGCCGCATCGCAAGTTTAAGGCAGAAGTATATGTATTGAATAAGGAAGAGGGTGGTCGTCATACACCATTCTTCTCAGGTTATCGTCCTCAGTTTTATTTTCGGACTACGGACGTGACCGGAGTGGTAACGCTGCCAGATGGAGTAGAGATGATCATGCCTGGTGACAACACCACGTTTGAGGTGGAGTTGATAGCCCCGATAGCCATGGAGAAGGGACTGAGGTTTGCTATCCGTGAAGGCGGCAGGACCGTAGGTGCAGGTGTTGTTTCAGAAATTATGGAGTAGATACTATGGTAACCATGAATAGTGATCGTATTAGAATTAAATTAAAGGCATACGATTGTCGTATTTTAGATAAAGCTGTAGCGGATATAGTAGAATCTGCCAGAAATACAGGCGCTAGTATTGCTGGCCCAATACCATTGCCAACTAGAATTCATAAAGTAACAGTTAACCGTTCTGTTCATGTTGATAAGAAGTCTCGTGAGCAATTTGAGATGCGTATCCATAAAAGGCTTTTGGATATATTAGAACCAACACAACAAACCGTAGATGCATTGGGTAAGTTGAATTTACCTGCTGGTGTTGATGTTGAAATAAAGCTATAGTGTGAGGACAAAATGAGCAATAGTTTGGGAATTATCGGAAAAAAAGTTGGAATGACAAGAATTTTTGCTGAAGATGGATCAGTTATCCCTGTAACTGTTGTCAAGGCTGGTCCTTGTCCAATAATCCAGAAGAAGAGCCAAGATAAAGAAGGATACAATGCAATTCAATTGGCTTTTGAAGAAGTTCCAGGCCATAGGTTAAATAAACCAGAACAGGGTCATTTAAAAAAGGCAGAGCGCGGTTACTTTAAGCATCTAAAAGAGTTTAGAGTTGAAAATATTGATCAATATGAGCTTGGACAGGACATAACTGTTGAAATTTTTCAGCCTGGAGAAAAGATTAAGGTAACTGGTACATCAAAAGGTAAAGGCTTTGCAGGGGTAATGAAGCGCTGGAACTTTGGCGGAATGCCGGCCTCGCACGGACATGAAAAAGTTCATCGTTCACCAGGTTCTATTGGGCAGTGTGCCTGGCCCAGTAGAGTTTTTAAGGGTAAAAAGATGGCTGGTCAAATGGGAAATAGAAAGGTAACTTATGTAAATGCTGAAATTGTGGACATAAGACCAGAAGACAATTTAGTTTTGATAAAAGGTCAGGTTCCAGGCCCAAAGCATGGTTTGGTCATATTACGAAAGAAGAGCTAAGAGGCATAAAATGATAAAGACTAAAGTATATTCTCAGGATAATGTGGAAGTAGGCGAAATTGAATTGAAAGATGAAGTCTTTTCAGTAGCTGTCAAGCCTGAAATTTTACATCAAGCCGTTCGATATCATCTGGCCGCTAAAAGAGCAGGCTGTGCCAGTGTAAAAAATCGTTCATCAATAAGAGGTGGTGGAAAAAAACCATGGCGGCAAAAGGGAACAGGAAGAGCCAGAGCGGGCACAATTCGTTCTCCATTGTGGAGAGGTGGGGCTGTAGCTCATGGGCCGCAGCCAAGGGACTATTCCTTTAAGTTAAATAAAAAGGTTAGACGGCTTGCCTTGAAAATGGCCCTTTCTGCAAGGCTTTCAGAAGATAGTTTAAAGGTCATTGAAAAATTTGAGCTTCCAGAAATAAAAACCAAAAATTTTGTAGAGATAAAAAATAAATTAAGTTTGAAAAAACCCTTGATTGTTCTCGCAGAAAAGTATAACAATCTTGAACTTTCCGCTAGGAATGTTCCTGGTGTTCAGGTCGTAACACAAGACTCACTGACTGTGTATGATATTTTAAGGCATCAGGAATTGATTTTAGATAAACAGGCGGTTGAGAAATTGCATGAGAGGTTAGGCTAGTTATGGATAATACACAAATTCTGATTAAGCCTCTGATTTCAGAAAAGGCGACCTTGATGAAGGATGCGTATAATCAGGTAGCTTTTCTTGTCCATCCTGACGCAAATAAGTATCAGATAAAGAACGCTGTTGAGTCGCTGTTTAATGTAAAGGTGGAAAAGGTAAATATAGTAAGACGGAGGCCAGTGCTAAGAAAGAGATTTGGGCGTGTAGTTGGCAAGAAGCCTGGCTACAAAAAAGCCTATGTTTCTCTTTCAGCGGGTGAGAAAATAGAATTTTTTGAAGGGGTATAAAATGGCTATTAGAAAGCTTAAGCCAACTTCGCCTGGGAGAAGATTTCAGACTGTATCTACATTTGAAGAGATTACAAGGACAACCCCTGAGAAGTCCTTAACAATTGGACTTTCTAAGAAAAGTGGCCGTAATAATTTTGGAAGAATTACATCCCGTCGGCGCGGTGGCGGTAACAAGAGAAGATACAGAATAATTGATTTTAAGCGTGATAAATTTGATGTACCTGCTAAAGTTACATCTATTGAGTATGATCCCAATAGAAGTGCAAGAATTGCCTTGTTGACTTATGCTGATGGTGAAAAGAGATATATTTTAGCTCCGCTGGGTATAAAGGTGGGAGATCAGATTGTTGCAGGCGAAAAGGCAGATATAAAGCCTGGAAATGCACTTCCTCTTGCAAAGATTCCAGTGGGTACGATTGTTCATAATATAGAGCTTTATCCCGGAAAGGGAGGCCAGTTGGCCCGTTCAGCTGGAACTTATGCTCAGTTGGTCGCTAAAGAAGGAAAGTATGCCTTGTTAAGGCTTCCATCAGGTGAGATGCGTAATGTGCTAGCCACAAATATAGCAACAGTGGGACAGGTTGGAAATGTTGACCATGAAAATATATCAATTGGTAAGGCCGGTCGGAATCGTTGGCTTGGTCGTAGGCCTAAAGTTAGGGGTGTTGCTATGAATCCCATAGATCATCCACTTGGCGGTGGTGAAGGTAAAAGTTCAGGTGGACGACATCCTGTATCCCCCTGGGGCTGGCCAACAAAGGGTTACAAGACAAGAAATCCAAAGAAGCAGTCAACAAAATTAATAGTAAAAAGGCGGACTAAATAATTAGGAGTAATTATGCCCAGATCAGTTAAAAAAGGTCCATTTGTTGATGATCATCTGCTAAAAAAAGTAATTAAGGCCAAGGAAGAAGGTAGTAGAAAAGTTATTAAGACGTGGTCAAGGAGATCAACAATTATTCCTGAAATGGTAGGTCTTACATTTGCTGTACATAATGGTAGAAAATTTATTCCAGTTTTTGTAACAGAAAATATGGTTGGGCATAAATTGGGAGAATTTGCTCCTACCAGAACATATTATGGTCATGCTGCTGATAAAAAGAGTAAGGCAAAAGGAAAAAAATAATTGAAGGTTAAGTTATGGAAGCAAAAGCTACAGCAAAATATGTAAGGATTTCGCCACGCAAGGCACGTATTGTCGCGGAGATAATTAAAGGAAAGCCAATTGAAGACGCTTTAAATATCTTAAAGTTTACGCCAAAAAAGGCTGCCAGGATAATAAATAAAGTTTTGAATTCAGCCCTGGCAAACGCAGAACAAAATTATAGTTTAGATGTTGATAATTTATATGTTAAACAGGTACGGGTCGATGGTGGCCCTTCCTGGAAAAGAATTCAGCCGAGAGCTATGGGCCGGGCATATAGAATTTTAAAGAGAACTAGTCATATCACTGTAATAGTAGATGAGCTATAGGAGGGCGGAGTTTTGGGTCAAAAAGTACATCCTTACGGTTTTCGATTAGGCTACAATAAAAACTGGTTGTCACGCTGGTATAGCAAAGCTAATTATCCAAAGTATGTTTATGAAGATAAGCAGATAAGAAAATTTGTAAAAGAGAAGCTATATCACGCGGGAATTTCAAAAATCGAAATTGAGAGAGCCGCTGATAAGGTAAGGTTGATTATATATACAGCCCGGCCAGGCATTGTAATTGGGCGGAAAGGAGTTGAGATAGAAAAGCTGCGACAGGAACTTAAAAAGAAATTTAACTATGATATTGTTATAGAAGTTAATGAAATTAGACGCCCAGAAATTGATGCGCAATTAGTAGCTGAAAATGTAGCCTTACAATTAGAAAGAAGGGTCGCTTTTAGAAGGGCCATGAAAAGGTCTATAAGCTTAGCTCAGAAGTTTGGAGCTCAAGGGATCAAGATATCCTGTTCAGGAAGACTGGCGGGTGCGGAGATAGCCAGAACAGAGTGGCAAAGGGAAGGTCGCGTGCCTTTACATACATTACGAGCAGATATAGATTATGGATTTGCAATAGCTAAAACAACCTATGGAGTAATTGGTGTAAAGGTTTGGGTTTACAAAGGTGACATATTAAATGAGGTTAAATAACGATGCTTAGCCCAAAAAAAGTAAAATTTCGCAAACAACAAAAAGGTAGAATCAAAGGAAAAGCCACAAGAGGCACTGAAATAAACTTTGGGGAAGTTGGATTAAAGGCTCTTGAATCTGGCAAAATCACGAACCAGCAAATAGAAGCAGCTCGTGTAGCAATGATGCGTCATATAAAAAGAGGCGGAAAGGTTTTTATTCGTATTTTCCCTGACAAGCCCATTACAGCAAAACCCGCTGAAACCAGACAAGGTAAAGGAAAAGGTTCTCCTGTAGGCTGGTGTTGTCCTGTTAAGCCTGGAAAAATTTTGTATGAAATAAAAGGGGTTGATATTGACCTGGCAAAAGAAGCCTTAAAAAGGGCTTCTTATAAATTACCGATTAAAACTGCTATTGTGGAAAAGGAGATGTAAGGTGAAAGCTCAAGAATTACGCAATCTAAGCATTGCTGAGCTGCATGATAAGTTAAGTGATTTTAGACAGGAATTATTTAATCTAAGATTTCAACACACAACAGCACAGCTCGAAAATACACAACGCATTCCACAGGTTAAACGAACAATAGCTAGAATTTTGACAATATTGAGAGAAAAACAAATGGAGTCAGGAGATGTCAGAAAGTAATCAAAAAAGAAGTAACAAAAGAACCCTGATAGGTTTTGTAGTTAGTGATAAAAATGATAAAACTATAGTTGTACGGGTTGAAACATTAGTTAAACATCCATTGTTAAAAAAGTATATACGTCGGCGGAAAAAATTTATGGCACATGATCCTAAGAACGAATGTTCTCTAGGAGATAAAGTGCAAATTATTGAGCATCGTCCTTTAAGTGCACGTAAAAGATGGCATTTATTAAAAATTATAGAAAAAGCAGTTTAGAGGTTAACTATGATACAGGTTCAATCAACACTTGATGTAGCTGATAATTCTGGCGCCAAAAAGGTTGCCTGTATAAAAGTTTTGGGTGGGAGTAAAAGGAGATATGCCCGTATAGGTGACATTATTGTTGTATCTGTAAAAGATGCCATGCCACACTCAAAGGTAAAAAAAGGTGACGTATATAAGGCGGTGATTGTCAGGACAAAAAAAGAGATAGGTCGAGCTGATGGTTCATATATACGTTTTGATAACAATTCAGCAGTACTTTTGAATAAGAATTTAGAACCAATTGGCACGAGAATTTTTGGTCCAGTTGCACGTGAACTTAGGGCAAAGAATTTTATGAAAATAGTATCACTCGCACCAGAGGTATTATAAAATGGCAAGGAAGATATTACAGAATGACAAAGTAATGGTGATTACCGGCAAAGATAAAAATAAGATTGGAAAAGTTTTAAAAGTGCTGCGCAAGAAGGATAAGGTTCTTGTTGAAGGGATCAATAAAGTAAAAAGGCATGTAAAGCCAAATCCCTATCGCAATGAACCAGGCGGTATAGTTGAAAAGGAAGCCCCAATTCATATTTCTAATGTTGTTTTGGTCTGTGAGTCTTGCTCCAAACCTACAAGAGTAGGATTTAGGATTACAGAGGATGGAAAAAAGGTACGATATTGTAAGAAATGTAACGAGACTATTTAATAGGGTTGAAAATGATTAGACTTGAAAAAAAATACAAAGAAGAAATTGCTCCAAAGCTTTTAAAAGAATTTAATTACAAATCTCCAATGCAAGTCCCAACTATAACCAAAGTTTCCTTAAACATGGGGCTTGGTGAGGGTAGCCAGAACAATAAGCTTATCCAGGATGCAGTTGAAGAATTATCTTTAATAGCTGGCCAGAGAGCAGTAATAACTCGCGCAAAAAAGTCCATAGCTGCCTTTAAATTACGTGAAGGTATGCCAGTTGGATGCAGAGTCACTTTGCGCAGAGAGAGGATGTGGGCTTTTTTGGATAAGCTGTTTAATGTCGCCTTGCCTAGAGTAAGGGACTTTCGCGGTGTACCTGATAGGGGATTTGATGGTCGTGGAAATTTTACCCTTGGTATTAAGGAACATACCATATTCCCGGAAATTGATTTAGATAAAGTAGATCGTACCAAAGGAATGAATATAACAATTGTGACTACAGCAAAAACTGATAAAGAAGGCAAAGCTTTACTAAAGCTTTTAGGAATGCCTTTTAAGAAGTAAGGAGGTCTGTTTTGACTCGTAAAGCCTTAATGGTTAAAGCTCAGAGAAAGCCCAAATTTTCAACCCGTAAATATAATCGTTGTCCAATTTGTGGTCGGCCAAGAGCTTTTTTAAGAAAATTTGGGATATGTAGGATTTGTTTTCGGAATATGGCTCTAGCCGGAGAACTTCCAGGTGTCCGCAAATCCAGTTGGTAATAGAGGAGAAAAAAATGCCAGTTGTTGATCCAATTGCTGATATGCTAACCAGAATAAGAAATGCCTATATGGCATTACATAAGGAAGTAAACATACCTTTAAGTAAATTAAAGCTTGAAATTGCCGATATTTTGAAGCGTGAGGGATTTATTCTTGATTATACTCCAAAAGAGAGAGATTTTAAGATCAAGCTAAAATATTTTAACGGAAAACCAGTGATTAATGGTTTAAAAAAAGTATCAAAACCTGGAAGACGAATTTACGTCAAGGCTGATGAAATTCCAAATGTTCGAAACGGATTAGGAATTTGTATTTTATCGACTTCGCAAGGGATACTTGAGGGTAAAGAGGCCAAAAAAAAGAGAGTTGGTGGCGAAATAATTTGTGAGATCTGGTAGAGGGGTTTCATATGTCTAGAATTGGAAAAAAGCCTATTACAATCCCACAAGGGGTTGAGGTAAAAAAAGAAAAAGAAAAAATCTTAGTTAAAGGACCAAAAGGCCAGTTAATAGTACCTACACATGAAAAAATTGATTATCAAATAGAGGGTAATCAAATTTTAGTTCAAAGGATAGATGAATCCAGGACTGCACGTGAACAACATGGCCTGAGAAGAACATTGCTAAATAACGCAATTATAGGAGTTACGAATGGATTTAGTAAGACATTAGAGGTTGTTGGAGTAGGATATAAGGTCAACCTCAAGGGCAAAGCAATTGAACTTAGTGTAGGTTATTCTCATCCAGTAACAATTGATTTGCCCAAAAATATTGATGCTAAGGTAGAAGGGAACAAACTTACCATATCTGGCATAGATAAGCAGATTGTTGGAGAGTTTGCCGCAAAGGTAAGGAGGGTTCGTCCTCCTGAACCATATAAAGGTAAGGGCATTAAATATATTGATGAACATATTCGTAGAAAAGCAGGAAAATCAGGTGGAAAGTAGGTATGGCTATGAAATTGACAAAAGATCAAGCTCGAAAAAGAAGAAAAATAAGAATTAGAAAGAAAATTTTTGGTACCTCTGAAAGGCCAAGATTGGTTGTTTTCAGGTCAAATAAACATATTTATGCACAAATAATAAATGATGAAGTTGGTCAAACTTTAGCTTCTTTCTCAACTCTAACTTTAGATGGGCCATCCAGATTAAACAAAGATACGGCTGAGTTAGTGGGTCAAAAACTTGCTGAAAAAGCATTGGAAAAAAATATTAAAGCAGTAGTGTTTGACCGTAATGGTTATTTGTATCATGGTCGTGTAAAGGCCCTGGCCGATGGAGCCCGTAAAGGTGGTTTAAAATTTTAAGAGGTAGTAAATGCAACAGAATGATTTAGAATTAACAGAGAAGATTGTATATTTAAATCGAGTAGCTAAAGTTGTTAAAGGTGGTAGAAGGTTCAGTTTTAGTGCCTTGGTCGTTGTTGGTGATGGCAAGGGAATGGTTGGCTATGGGTTAGGAAAAGCTAACCAGGTACCAGATGCTATACGAAAGGCTACTGAAAAGGCCAAAAAGAGTATGGTAAAAGTTGCTCTGGCTGATACAACAATACCATTTCAAGTGATAGGTGAATATGGAGCGGGCAAGGTATTACTCAAACCAGCAAGCAAAGGAACTGGAATTATAGCTGGTGGCCCAGTTCGAGCTGTGCTTGAAGCAGTTGGAGTAAAAGATATTTTGACCAAGGCTATCGGCACCAATAATCCTCACAATGTTTTAAAAGCAACTATGGAAGGCTTAAAAGAGCTGACTACTGCAGAGGAAATTAGTCTTCAAAGAGAAAAAGAAGTTCAGTTAATAAAATAGCAGGTGAAAAAAATGATTAAGGTCAAATTAATCAAAAGCATAATCGGTGCAAAGCCAAAACAAAAGAAAACAATTCAGGCTTTAGGCTTTAAGAAATTAAATCAGGTACGAGAATTGCCCAAAAATGATGCTATACTTGGGATGATAAAAACAGTACATAACTTTGTTGAGGTGATTGAATAATGAAAATACATGAATTATATCCCTTTGAAGAAGAACGTAAAAAGAGGAAAAGAATAGGTCGTGGTTCAGCGAGTGGTAGAGGATGTACTTCTGGTAAGGGGAATAAAGGTCAAAATTCAAGGTCTGGTGGAGGAGTTCAGCCTTGGTTCGAAGGCGGTCAGATGCCCTTGCAGAGAAGGTTACCTAAACGAGGTTTCAAAAATCCTTTTCGTACTGAATATGCCGTGATAAACCTTGATAAAATAGATAAATACTTTAGTGACGTCACCGAAGTAGGCATTGAAGATATTTATCAAAAAGGCCTTGTGAAAAAAAATTTGCCAGTAAAAATATTAGGAAATGGACAAATAGATAATCCTTTGAAAATAACAGCACATAAATTTAGTAAGTCTGCCCTGGAAAAGATAAAGCAAGCAGGTGGAACTGCAATTTCAATAGAAGGATAAAAGAGTGAAACCTGGAATAATTGAAAATTCTGGCATAAATGAACTAAAAAAAAGAATTTTATTTACTTTTCTCTTATTAGCAGTTTATAGAATTGGTATCCATATACCTGTACCAGGAATAGATGGAAACGCATTAGCAGATTTTTTTGCCAGTACACAGAATACATTATTTGGACTTTTTGATATGTTTTCAGGGGGGGGGCTCCGAAAGCTCTCCATTTTTGCTCTTGGAATAATGCCTTATATTTCTGCTTCTATTATTTTGCAGTTACTTACTGTTGTAAGCCCTGAACTTGCTAGACTAAGTAAAGAAGAAGGAGCAGCAGGTCGAAAAAAGATAACTCAATATACTAGATATTTAACAGTCTTGATAACATTTATTCAAGGTTTTGGAATCGCAATTGGCCTTGAAAATATGAGTAGTCCGACTGGAGCTCCAATAGTCTATACAGCAGGATGGTCATTTAGATTAATAACAATAGTTACACTCACAGCCGGCACAATTTTTATAATGTGGCTGGGCGAACAAATAACTGAATTTGGATTGGGAAATGGTATTTCCTTGATCATTTTTGCAGGTATTGTAGCTAGATTTCCCTCTGCTTTAGTAAACACTTTTCGTCTGATGTCAGCTGGCGAAGTGACATTGTTCCTGGCACTCTTTTTACTTCTTATTATGGCAGCCGTTCTAATTGGAATTGTGTATGTGGAACGAGCGCAGAGAAGAATACCAATTCAATATGCAAAACGCATGATGGGGAGAAAGCTCTATGGAGGGCAAACAACACATTTGCCTTTAAGAGTAAATACTGCTGGAGTTATCCCTCCTATATTTGCATCGTCTATACTAATGTTTCCGGCTACAATTTCAAATTTTTCTCAAATTGAATGGTTAAAGAAAATATCCAATTTGTTTGCTCCCGGCTCTTTGCTTTATAATTTAATATTTGTAGCTCTCATAATATTCTTTTGTTACTTTTATACAGCAATTATCTTTGACCCAAAAGATATAGCAGATAACTTAAAAAAACAGGGCGGATTCATACCTGGTATAAGACCAGGTATAAAAACCAAGGAATATATTGACAGAGTACTTTCCAGAATTACTTTTTGGGGCGCTATTTATATATCAGTTGTGTGTGTGCTACCAATGATTTTGATTAAACAATTTAATGTCCCCTTTTATTATGGTGGCACAGCACTTCTCATTGTCGTTGGTGTAGCTATGGATACAATGTCACAGTTGCAGTCACATTTGATATCAACTCAATATGAAGGCTTAATTTCAAAGGCCAAAATCAAAGGAAGGCGTTGATTTTTGAAAAAGTTCAGGGGAATATTTTTAAAAAATGATTATGAAATTGGCCTCCTCAGGGAGGCCAATCGTATTGTTGCCTTAATTTTACAAAAACTTGGCGAACACTTAAAGCCTGGAATAAAAACCATAGAGCTGGAAGAATTAGCCATTGATCTTTGTCATAAATATAGAGTAAAACCAGCTTTTAAGGGGTATCATGGATATCCCTATGCTCTTTGTTGCTCTGTAAATGAACAGATAGTCCATTCTTTTCCCTCACAGAGACGATTGGAGGAAGGAGATATAATTAGTATTGATATGGGAGTGATTTATCAAGGCTTTTACGGTGACTCAGCCTTGACTTTTCCTGTAGGTCAGATATCGCATGAGGCTTCAAGATTATTACGGGTTACTGAAGAATCACTATATAGGGGCATAGCTGAAGCAAAAGTAGGGAATGACTTGTATGACATTTCTCGAGCCATACAAACGTATGTAGAAGAAAATGGTTATCATGTTATTAAACGATTTGTTGGACACGGAATCGGGACAAAACTTCATGAAAAGCCAGAAGTTCCCAACTTTGTTCCAAAAAGAGACCTGAGGTTGCCATTGAAAAAAGGGATGGTTTTGGCTATAGAACCTATGGTTGCCGTTGGTACTGACCAGGTAGAAGTTTTGTCTGATAAATGGACAGCAATAACTAGAGATAAAAGTCTGTCAGCTCATTTTGAGCATACTATAGCAATAACTAAACAAGGACCTTTAATTTTAAGTAAACTATAATTTTGGGGGTAATATGAAAGTAAGACCATCAGTAAAAAAAATCTGCCCCAAGTGTAAGATTATACGTCGGAAGGGCATACTTAGAGTAATTTGTGAAAATCCAAGACACAAACAAAGACAAGGTTAGATTTAGGGGGAAAACGTGGCCAGAATAGCAGGTGTTGAATTGCCGAAAAAAAAGAGATTAGACATTGCCTTAACCTATATTTACGGCATTGGACAATCAACAGCTTTGAAGATTTTAGATGCAACCGGAATTGATTGGACCAAAAAAACTGATGATTTGTCAGCAGAAGAGGTAAACCTCATCAGGAACGAGATAGAAAAAAATTATAAGGTTGAGGGTGATTTACGTCGTGAAGTTGCTGCTAATATTAAGAGGTTAATGGATATTGGTTGTTATCGGGGTTTAAGACACAGGAGAGGTTTGCCTGTAAGAGGGCAAAGAACCCATACAAATGCAAGAACAAGAAAAGGCCCAAGAAGAGCTATAATTAAAAAGAAAAAATAAATAGATCTGGAGAAATGTAATGGCTAGACCAAAAAGAGGCGGAAAGAAAAAAGAGAAAAAAAATATTCCTAACGGTGTTGTACATATCAATGCTACCTTTAATAATACCATAGTTACTTTCACTGATTTGAGCGGTAATGTTATAAGTTGGGCGAGTGCTGGAATGGCTGGATTCAAGGGGTCAAGAAAAAGCACTCCTTTTGCAGCCCAGAAAGCTGCTGAAATAGCTGCAAGAGCAGCTCAAGAAAATGGAATGCGTACAGTTGGTATTCTGGTAAAAGGTCCAGGTGCAGGACGTGAGTCAGCCATGAGAGCTATAAACGCTGCTGGTTTTAAGGTCACCTTTATTCGTGATGTTACCCCAATACCACATAATGGATGTCGTCCACCAAAAAGACGTAGAGTGTAAAGGAGGATAGAAATTGGCTAGATATACAGAAGCAAAATGCAGAATATGCAGAAGGGAAGGTACAAAGCTTTTTCTCAAGGGTGACCGTTGTTATACAGATAAATGTGCATTTGAAAGACGTGCATATCCACCAGGAATGCATGGCAGAATGCGCAAGAAACCCAGTGATTATGCAATACAATTGCGTGAAAAGCAAAAGGTCAGAAGAATGTATGGTCTTTTAGAAGGCCAGTTTAGAAAATATTTTAAAATTGCAGACGCTAAAAAAGGCGTAACTGGTGCTAATCTTCTTATTCTATTAGAAAGAAGATTGGATAATGTTATCTATCGTATGGGTTTCGCCAACTCAAGGAACCAGGCAAGGCAATTAGTCCGACATGGTCACTTTATTCTTAATGGTCGTCGCGTAAATATACCTTCAATACAAGTGCGCGAAGGGGATGTAATTGAAGTTCGTGAGAAAAGTAGAAAAGTACCCGTAATACAGGAAGCTCAAGAGGTAATTGCCAGAAGAGGGTTGCCAGAATGGATTGAAGTAGATGAGAAAGCATTAAAAGGAACTATTAAGTCATTGCCGACCAGAGAAGACATTACATTCCCCATTAATGAGCAATTAATTGTAGAGTTATACTCCAAGTAAGCAGGTGAAATGATGATTATTCAAAGCAGTGACAAGCTTATAAATATAAGAAATTGGTCTGAACTTGTCAAGCCAGATCAGCTTGTCCGCGATGCAAAGTCCAATGAATTTTATGGAAAGTTTATTTGTGAACCTCTGGAAAGAGGGTATGGTACAACATTAGGAAATGCATTGCGTCGGGTTTTACTTTCTTCATTGCAGGGAGCTGCTATAGTAGCCATTAAAATTCAAGGCATACAACATGAGTTTACAACTATACCAGGAGTGATAGAGGATGTAACAGATATTGTCCTGAATTTGAAGCAAGTACGTTTTGCCATGACTACTGATGAGCCACAAAAGTTGCAGTTGATTGCTAATGAAAAAGGTGAGGTAACAGCTTCCGCTATTCAGGAAAATCAGAATGTAAAGGTACTAAATCCGGACCTTCATATAGCTACTTTAACTGATGATATCGATTTCGTGATTGATATGGAAGTGAGGATGGGCAAAGGTTATGTCCCGGCGGAGATGCATGAGGGGCTGGATGAGCAAATTGGTGTGATAGCAATGGATGCTACCTTTTCTCCCATAAAAAAGGTAGCCTATACAGTCGAGCAGGCCCGTGTCGGTCAAATGACCAATTATGACAAGCTGATTCTGGAGATCTGGACTGATGGTTCAGTAACCCCGGAAGATGCCCTTGCGTATAGCGCAAAAATCTTAAAAGAGCAGCTAACTGTATTTATTAATTTTGATGAGGCTGAGACAGATATTCACACAGCAACTTCAAAAAAAGACGAAGAACTAAATCCAAACTTATTTAAAACAATAGATGACCTGGAACTTCCAATGCGGGCAAGCAATTGTCTGAAGGGAGCCGGTATCACTTTAGTAGGAGAGTTAGTCCAAAAGACAGAGTCTGAGCTGTTAAAGATGAAAAATTTTGGACGTAAGTCTCTTGATGATATCTGGCGCGTATTAAACAGCATGGGATTAGAGTTTGGGATGAAGATTGATAATTTTGAAGAAAAATATCAAGAATGGCTAAAGAGGAAGGAAGAAGATGAGGCATAGAAAATCAGGAAGAAAATTAAACCGTACATGGGAGCATAGAAAGGCCATGTTTCGTAATATGGCCAGGTCTTTGATTACTCATGAGAGAATAAAGACAACGGTTCCAAAGGCAAAAGAGCTTAGTAAGCTTGCAGATCGACTGGTGACTTTGGCTTTGAGGGGTGATTTACATGCCAGGCGTCAGGCCTATAAAATTTTAGAAAATCATCGTTTGGTCAAGAAGCTTTTTGATGAAATAGGACCTCGATTTCAAGGCGTTAAAGGCGGTTTTACAAGGGTAGTAAAATTTGCCGTGCCAAGACTTGGCGATGCAGCCCCTATGGCTGTAATAGAGTTTAGCCGTGCAGCCGAGGAGCAGACTGAAGAACCTCAGTCTTCAAAAGAAAACAAAGAACCTGAGAAATCAGAGTAAATAATGAGTACCTGGAGAGAGACCGTATGGTCTCTCTCTTTTTTTGTTCTAACTTATAGATATAAATTATTTGTAAGATTGATTGTGCTAATATTGTTTTGTTTTATTCCTAACTCAACTTTCGGAGTTGCATGAAAGCACATTTTCTTCCATGCTGTACAAAGATTTGGACACATCTAAAGCTTGCTTGCGGGCTGTGCATAAACTGGTTCTGATGAGCAATGTTACTTATCATCCTATCTTTATTTTTGATGTATCTCGAAAGTTTAGTTGGAAACTCACCGTATGCACAGCTTTTCCACAAGCTTCGCTAAGATGTGTTATCCAAATCATTTGTAATGCATGTCCGAAAATGTGCTTTTTAAAAAGTCATCAATGTCAATCGGTTAATGAACTTAGAAGGTTGATCCCCTAATTTTTAGGTGCAAAAGCTTATCCTTAAGGAACAGGAGATCATGGATTTTAGAAGATTGAAAGCCTTTTGCAAAGTTTTTGAACATCAGAGTTTCTCCCGCGCCGGTCATGATTTATATTTGTCTCAGCCAACTATAAGCGCTCATATTGCTGCTTTAGAAACAGAATTAGGTGTGAATTTATTTGATCGCACAGCGCGTAGCGTGATCCCTACTGCTGCAGCACAACTTTTATATTCAAGATCACAGGAAATTTTTCAACTATTGTCCAGGACCAAACAGGAACTCAATGAATTGAAGGACAATGTTGCGGGCGACATAATTGTTGGTGGTAGTACTATTCCGGCCAATTATTTATGGCCAAAGATTTTAGCCAGGTTTCTTGAGAAGTTCCCTCAGGTTTGTGTTGATTTGCGGGTTGAAGATTCTAATAATGTCTGCGCGATGGTTCTGAATGGTAAATTGGATTTTGGCATAGTTGGGGGCTTTTATGAACATCATGATCTTGAACATAGTTTATTAATGAAAGATCATTTGATTTTTGTTGCCCCAATGTCAATGAAAAGCAAGTTTCCACAAAAAATAGTTCCTGATAATTTAAAAGATATACCATGGATTATGCGTGAAAAAGGATCTGGTACAAGGCAGGCTATGGAAAAGGCTTTAACAAAGTCTAAAATTGACCTCAGAGACCTAAATGTTGTAGCCATGGTCCAGAGCACAGAGGCACTAATTCGTTGTTTACTCGCGGGGATAGGGATTGGTGTGACCTCCAGGCTGGCAGTGCAGGAATATATCCAGAGCCAGAAAATGTTTGAGCTGAAAGTGCAGGGTATAAATCTGGAGCGAAGTTTCTACATTATTCACCACAAGCGCAGATCGTTATTTCCAGCAGCTTTAAAATTAATTAACTACACTAAAAAGTACGCAAAAGAGCTTACCTTTGCTTAATTTATCAAGGAAGGCAGATCATGAGTGATAAAATTTCATTGGTACAGACAGTCAGGGCTGCGGGTTGAGCAGCCAAAATCCCCCCAGGGGACCTGGAGGAAATTCTAGCTGAAGTACACCTGGATCAAAACCATCCTATGTTAATTCTTGGACCTGAGGACTGCGAGGATGCAGCCATTATAAGTTTTCCTGAGAAAAAGGCACTGATCCAGACAGTGGATTTTTTTACCCCCATAGTCAATGATCCTTATAAATTCGGGGAAATAGCTGCAGCTAATGCCTTGTCCGATGTTTATGCTATGGGAGGAACTCCCCTGGCAGCCATGAATATTGTGCTTTTCCCTGTGAAAAAATTGGACAAACAGATTTTGACCAAAATATTACAGGGGGGCTTAAACAAAATAATGGAAGCCGGGGCAATTATGGCAGGTGGTCATAGCGTTGAGGATGATGAGATCAAGTATGGTTTGGCTGTTTCTGGAGCTGTCGATCCTGACAATTTTGCAACTAATAAGGGATTAACCATAGGCGATCAGCTTCTTTTGACTAAACCTCTGGGTACAGGAGTTCTGGCCACTGCACTCAAGGCCGAGTTTGGTGATGTAAACAAAATTGAAACAGATTTATATACCTGGGCAGCCCGTCTGAATAAGTTTGCAGGCCAGGCCATTGAAAAGTTTCAGATTAAAGGAGCTACTGATATAACAGGCTTTGGACTGGGCGGGCATGTCCTGGAGATGGCCAGGGCATCTAAAGTGGTGGTGGAAATATATGCTCCAAAAGTTCCTGTATTAGACTCAGCTTTAGAATTGGCCTCTATGGGAATGATTCCTGCTGGCAGTTATGCTAATAAACATTTTTGTGAGTGTCTTGTGGATATTGAAGATGGAGTTGATCCCCTTCTTGTGGACATTATTTTTGATGCCCAGACTTCAGGAGGTCTTGTTCTGGCTGTTGGCAAGGAAAAGCTGGATGAAGTTAGAGAATTTTTATTGGCCAATGGTGATCTGGCTGAACATATAGGGCAGGTAATTTCAAGTGATGAGCAAGGAAGGTTGATTGTTAAGGACTAATGGCTAAGGGCAAAAGGCGAAGGGGTAAGAGAACAGGGGCGAAATACTGAAGAGCAGTTGCACAGGTCGGTGAAGTGAGTGGGGTTAAAGTTTATGTTGATTTTGCTTCAAGGGAGCAGGAATACCTGTTCGATGCAGGACAAACTTATGCTCGGAACCTGTTTGCTAATGGTCTGTTAACAGACCGTTCTTTGTGTTCGGGTCTGGGTACATGTGGACAATGTAAAATCAGGTTTACATTTAATCCTCCAGAGCCAGAGGTCAAAGATTTACATGTTTTTTCTCATCAAGAATTAGCTCAGGGTTATCGTCTGGCATGCATCCATTTTCCTGAGCCAGGCCAAAAAATAGAAATCCCTCCAGCTAAAAATTCCTTTAGTTTTTCAAAAAAAAGTCAAAGTCCGCCCAACTATCTTGCCATCGATATTGGCACAACAAGTATTAAGTGGGCCGTCATTCATGCAGATAAACAAACAAGTAATGGGCAATGCTTGAATCCCCAGATGGGCTCTGGTGCTGAAGTTGTGTCCAGGCTTGCCTTTGCATTGGAAAGCGAAAGCAATTATGACCTGCTCAAGAGTCTTATCAGGGAGACGATAAAGCAGATAGCGCGCGAGGCAGGTTTTTGGGGTTCGCGCTTTGACGCACAAGGTTCCACTATCAATAGTTACCTATGTGTAGCTGGCAATCCTGCCATGATCTACTTGCTTCTGGGACTTGATGTGCAGGAGATAAGTTTTGCTCCGTTTAAAATCAGTTATTGGGGGGGATGTGTTGAAAGTTTAGATAAAGAGACTCCCGGATTCTATATCCCGCCTCTTTTGGGTCCTTTTGTGGGTGCTGATATTAGTGCTGGGCTTGCTTATCTGAAGTTTAATCTTCAGAGCAGCGATTATCCATATCTTTTTTGTGATCTTGGCACTAATGGAGAAATGGTATTGGCTAAAGATAGCCAGACCTTTCTGGCAACCAGTGTGGCCATGGGGCCGGCCCTGGAAGGGGTTGGACTCAGGTTTGGCAGTGTGTCTGGAAATAGCCGTGATGTTTGCAGCCAGTTTTTTCTTTCACCTTCAGGACTTGGCGGATGGCGAATGAGCAGTTTTCGTATTTCTGGCAGTGGTTATTTGTCTTTGATAAGTATTTTACTTAAGTTGGGCTTGCTTGGTAGAAATGGTCACTTTCAGGAAGGCAGGCATCCCCTGGCACGTAAAGTTTTAGCCAATTTAAAAGAAGATAAACTCTATTTGACTGAAGAAGTTTATTTAAGTGCGCACGATATTGAAGAAATATTAAAGGTAAAGGCTGCTTTTAACCTGGCTCTTGTATATTTGTTGGAGAAAGCCGGGATAGTGTTTGGTGATTTAAAGAAGATTTATATTGCTGGTGCATTGGGACAGCATGTGCAGGAAGATGTACCTGGACACTTAGGGTTTTTACCCCAGGGAATTGAATCTAAAATCAGCCTGGTTGGCAATACTTCTTTGCAGGGTGGTGTATTGCTTTGTCAAAATAAAAAGGCCAGACAATGGGTAGAGGGGTTAAAAAACATGGTGCAATATATTAATCTGGCTGAAAGCGATTATCTGGCCGAGAATTTTGCCAGGTATATGAGGTTTACTTTTGTTTCCTGACTTCGTGAACTTTAGTTCAACCCTGATATAGAGGGCGTCCTTACCCTCTTTGCACTTTGACCAATTTGCCATCACTAACAATGGCAAGTTTTAAAATATTGT
>OFAZ01000050.1_pt1 | contig 19291 bp, 18 predicted proteins | sample 1520431 | NCBI WGS metagenome assembly OFAZ01 (sample SAMEA3696446, study PRJEB22514) | metagenome | biome: water; feature: marine; material: hydrothermal vent | place: Pacific Ocean | collected 2014-08-12 | depth 1521 m | reverse complement strand
TGTGCACTCGATTTAGAGCGCCATGGCGTGTTAGAAAAACATGGTGTAGAGATGATTGGCGCTAAAAAAGAAGCCATTGATAAAGCTGAAGACCGTGATTATTTCGTGAAGCTATGCTTAAAATCGGCCTTGATATGCCAAAAGCGGCTGTCGCCCATACACTGGAAGAGGCCTTTGTCATTCAGGAAACGGTTGGCTATCCTACCGTTATTCGCCCTTCATTTACCATGGGTGGTTCTGGCGGTGGTATTGCTTTTAATAAAGAAGAATTTGTTGAAATCTGTGAGCGCGGCTTAGACCTTTCACCCACCAATGAGCTTTTGGTCGAGGAGTCAATCTTAGGTTGGAAAGAGTTTGAAATGGAAGTGGTGCGCGACACCAAAGACAATTGCATTATTATTTGTTCGATTGAAAACTTTGATCCAATGGGTATTCATACAGGCGACTCTATTACAGTGGCACCTGCACAAACACTAACGGATAAAGAATACCAAGTGATGCGTAATGCTTCTTTGGCTGTTTTGCGTGAGATTGGTGTTGATACGGGTGGCTCTAATGTGCAATTTGCAGTTAATCCTGAAAATGGTCGATTAACCATTATTGAAATGAATCCTCGTGTTTCTCGTTCATCAGCTTTGGCTTCCAAAGCGACAGGCTTCCCGATTGCAAGAGTGGCGGCTAAATTAGCTGTTGGCTATACTTTAGATGAGCTTGATAATGATATTACCGGTGGCAAAACACCGGCTTCATTTGAGCCAAGCATTGATTATGTTGTAACCAAAATTCCAAGATTTGCCTTTGAGAAATTCCCTAAAGCGGATGATCGTCTAACCACGCAAATGAAATCAGTGGGCGAGGTAATGGCTATGGGCTCCACTTTCCAGGAGTCTTTACAAAAAGCATTAAGAGGTCTTGAAACTGACAAGGTTGGCTTAGACCCTATTGTAGATTTAAATGCCGATGATGCACGCAATAAGATTCGTTCAGAGTGTATTACAGCACGCGGTGAACGTATCTTTTATTTAGCAGATGCCTTTAGATTGGGTATGTCACTGGAAGAGGTTTTTGACTTGTCTAAGGTTGACCCGTGGTTCTTGGCACAAATTGAAGATCTTGTCTCGAGTGAAATGCAAATTAATGGCGGTAGTATTTCTGATATTGAAGCCAGCGAGATGTTTGCATTAAAACGTAAAGGTTTCTCTGATGCACGTCTTGGGCAATTATTAAATTGTAGCGAATCTTCTGTTCGTGAGCGCCGTAAAGTGCTCAATATTAAACCGGTATTTAAGCGTGTTGATAGTTGCGCAGCTGAATTTGACACACAAACAGCTTATTTGTATTCAACTTACCAGCAACAATGTGAAGCTAATCCAACCGATAAGAAAAAGATTATGATTCTTGGCGGCGGCCCTAACCGTATTGGTCAAGGTATTGAATTTGATTATTGCTGTGTACATGCCTCATTAGCTTTGCGTGAAGATGACTATGAAACCATTATGGTAAATTGTAATCCTGAGACGGTTTCGACCGATTATGACATTTCAGATCGCTTGTATTTTGAGCCACTAACCTTAGAAGATGTTTTGGCTGTTATTGATGTTGAAAATCCAGATGGCATTATTGTGCATTATGGCGGACAAACACCACTCAAATTGGCCGAAGCACTAGAAAAGAGTGGTGCAAAGATTATTGGTACCAGTCCAGATGCGATTGATTTGGCCGAGGATCGTGAGCGTTTTTCTAAATTATTACAAGAATTAGATTTAAAACAACCGCATAATGGTACAGCGCGCTCACTTGAGCAAGCACAAGATATTGCTGATGCAATTGGTTTTCCATTAGTGGTGCGTCCATCGTATGTATTAGGTGGTCGTGCAATGGAAATTGTTTATGACAAGGACTCATTAGATCATTACATGCATACTGCAGTACAAGTATCTAATGATTCACCAGTGTTGTTAGATTCATTCTTGGACCATGCGATTGAAGTTGATATTGATGTTATTTGTGATGGTGAAGATGTGGTAATTGGCGGTATTATGCAGCATATCGAACAAGCCGGTATTCACTCAGGTGACTCTGCTTGTTCATTGCCACCGTACTCATTAGCAGATGACGTGCTTGATGAAATGCGCATTCAGGTGATTGCTATGGCAAAAGCTTTAAACGTTGTAGGATTGATGAATACTCAGCTAGCTTATCAAGACGGTGAAATTTATGTTATTGAAGTTAATCCCCGCGCTTCACGCACCGTGCCATTTGTGTCTAAAGCTATTAGTGCTCCACTAGCAAGTATTGCAGCGCGAGTGATGGCTGGTAAAACATTAAAAGAACTAAACTTTACTAAAGAAATTATTCCAAAACACTTTAGCGTGAAAGAAGCGGTGTTCCCATTCAATAAGTTCCTAGGTGTAGATCCAATTCTAGGCCCTGAAATGCGCTCAACCGGTGAAGTAATGGGTATAGGCGATGACTTTGCCACAGCCTTTGACAAGGCACAATTAGCTGCAGGAACGCGTGCACCGACCAGCGGCAAAGTGTTTGTTAGCTTGCGCAAGCTTGATCGTGATGATTTGGTTGATTTAGGTAAGGGTTTGGCTAAACAAGGCTTTAGCTTAGTAGCCACACGTAGTAATAGAGAAACTTTGGTTGGGGCGGGTCTTGAATGTGAAATGGTGAATAAAGTTTCTGAAGGTTCGCCACACATTGTGGATATGATTAAAAACGATGATATCGATTTAATCATTAACTCGACAGAAGATACTCAAGGCGTTGAAGACGCAGCAGCGATACGTTGCCAAGCTTTGGTGCACAAAGTGCCTTTCACCACAACAGTTGCGGCAGCGTTTGCTATGTTAGATGGCTTGAGTACACATGAAGAAATTACCGTTAGAACGGTACAATCGTTAAATAATTAAGATTATGGAAAGTATCCCGATGACTGTTGGTGGTGCAAAAGCACTAGAAGCAGAGCTTTTAAAACTCAAAGATGTTGAACGCCCTCGTATTGTTGAGGATATCGCCACAGCACGTGCCCACGGTGATCTTAAAGAAAATGCTGAATATCACGCCGCCAAAGAAGAGCAGAGCTTCTGCGAAGGACGTATTAAAGAGATCGAATCTAAACTCTCACGTATGCAAGTGATTGATATCGCCAGATTAAATCAAGATGGCCGTTGTGTTTTTGGCACCACCATTACTTTGATGAATGTTGAGGATGACAGTGAAACCACTTATCAAATCGTTGGTGAAGATGAGGCTGATATTGCATTGAGTAAAATCTCATGTCATTCGCCAATCGCCAGTGCGCTGATGGGTAATGAAGAGGGTGAGGAAGTGACTGTTAAAGCGCCGGCTGGAAACATCATGTATGAAATCCTAGAGGTTCAATACTTATAATCTTTACTTCTACTTTTTAAGTATTTCTTTGTTAAATTAATTTTCTACTTAGTCAAATGCTATTTGTATGCTCCTATCGATAGAAAATGAATTTGCCTCAAAATATATAAAAATATTCGTAAAAAACTTGATTAGTAAAATTTGCTAAATTTCTTAAAAAATTCAATAAAACCGTCTAAAAGTCGATAATTAGTAATTAAAAGTTGTTAAAAGAATATAAATAACGTTAAAAAGTAATAAATTTAAGTAAATTTTCAGTCATTCTTAAAATTTCCTAATTTTTTAAGAAGTTTTTTTTGCAAGTATTTTTTCTTTCTACAAGGCGACAATAAAAAATATGATTGAGCATAGGTGTAACTATGTGATTGAATATTTTTTTGAAGTCAACAAAGTAGAAAGGAAAAAGACGACGTAAAAAAATTAGCCTCTTGGGTGGTGTTTGGCATGCTGAGATTTTAACTGTACGTTTTGGATGTGCGTATAAATCTGTGTGGTAGAAATGTCACTATGCCCCAGCATTAACTGCACACTACGTAAATCTGCCCCTTGTTGCACAAGGTGCGTGGCAAAAGCATGGCGTAGCGTGTGTGGGGATAGTGGCTTATCAATGCCGGCTTTGACGGCATAAGCTTTAATTATATAAAAGAAATTTTGTCGACTCATACCCGAGCCACGATTACTTAAAAAGTAATGATCGGTTTGACCTGATTTAAGTAAGAAAGGGCGTGCCTTTTTCTCGTAAGTATCAAGGTAGTCTATTGCCACTTCGCCCATGGGTAAGAGACGTTCTTTGTTGCCCTTACCATGAATGCGGATATATTCTTCATTTAAATTAATGTTGTGATAATCCAAAGTAATCAGCTCTGAAACCCGTAAACCACAAGAATAAAGCAACTCTAGCATGGCGCGATCGCGTAGTCCAAAGATGGTGTTTTTATCTGGCGTATTTAACAGCCGATCCACCTCTTCAATATTTAGAAAAACGGGTAGTTTTTGCGTTTGCTTGGGGTGATGTAGTTTGGCAGTAGGGTTGTTTTTGATTAATTGCTGGGTGATTAGATATTGGTAAAAAATACGCAAACAAGTAAGAATGCGCGACTGTGTGGCAGCACTGAGTTGTCTGTGTTTGAAGTAATCATTAATGTGGTTGCTGTTAATATGAGAAAGATCATCATTTAGCCACTTTGAAAATAACTTAAGGTCTGATTGATAAGCGCTCAGTGTGTTTTGACTTGCGCCAGAGGACAGCCAATAATAATCTAAAAAAATTTCAATTAAAGTTGTGTTGTTCACGGTTTGAAATTATGGCATAAAAAATGCCGGTAAAGACCGGCATTTTTATTGGAAAAAACTAAAGCTTATCGCTTAGCCAATTTTTCTTTAATTCTTGCTTTTCTACCAGTTAACTCACGAAGGTAATATAGCTTCGCTTGACGAACTTTACCGCGACGCTTAACTTCTACTGAATCAATCATTTTTGAGTGTGTTTGGAAAACTCTTTCAACACCTTCACCATGAGAGATTTTTCTCACGGTAAATGCTGAGCCGATACCACGATTTTTCTTAGCGATAACAACGCCTTCGAATGCCTGCAGTCTTTCACGATCACCCTCACGTACTTTAACTTGTACAATAACGGTGTCACCTGATGAAAAATCAGGGATATCTGATCTTAGTTGTTCGTTCTCAATTTGATCAATTAAATTCATGAGAGTACTTCCTTTATGTTAGTTCTGTAAAAAGGGGCAATTATACAGTCATTCTGATTGCTAAACAAGGCAAATCTATGGCATAATTATGTGCTTTAGTTTTAAGTGTTTGAGAGTGATGGGAAAAGTAACTGGCTTCAAAGAATTTGATAGAAAGACTGAGGATTATCGCCCAGTTGAGCTACGTATTAAAGATTATGGTGAAATTTTTACAGGCACACATAACATTGCACAATTGCAAGAGCAGGGCGCAAGATGTATGGATTGCGGCGTGCCATTTTGCCAATCAGAAAACGGCTGTCCAGTTGATAACCTAATCCCTGAATGGAATGACTTGGTTTATAACGACAAGTGGCAAGAAGCATTAATTCGCCTACACAAGACTAATAATTTTCCAGAATTTACCGGTCGAGTTTGTCCGGCACCTTGTGAAGGCTCTTGTGTGCTTGGTATTAACAATCCTGCTGTCACCATTAAAAATATAGAACAAACAATTATCGATCGTGGTTTTGAAGAAGGCTGGATTCAGCCACACATGGTGGAGTACCGCACTGGTAAGAAAATCGCCATTATTGGCTCTGGCCCTGCAGGTTTAGCGGCAGCAGACGAACTTAATAAAATTGGCCATAGTGTGACTGTATTTGAGCGTGATGATCGTATTGGTGGATTACTGATGTATGGTATTCCCAATATGAAACTCGGTAAAGATGTGGTTGATCGTCGTGTTAATTTACTTAAAGATTCTGGTGTTGAATTTATCACCAACGTTAATGTTGGTCAAGATACTACGACTGCCGATTTACAAAAAGAATTCGATGCTTTGGTGTTTACGACCGGTGCCACTCAAGCACGTGATTTACCAGTAGCCAACCGTGATGCCAACGGTGTACACATGGCAATGGAATATTTATCTAAAAATACCAAAAGTTTGTTAGACACGGGTCATGCTGACGATTCTGATCTATCTGCCAAAGGCAAGGATGTGATCGTTATTGGTGGCGGTGATACCGGTACAGACTGTATCGGTACAGCACTACGTCAGGGCGCTAAGTCAATTGTGAATTTTGAACTAATGGGTAAGCCGCCCGAAGACCGTGCAGATAATAATCCTTGGCCGCTATGGCCACTGATTTATCGTGTTGATTACGGCCATGCAGAGGCGGCGCAGGTATTTGGCAACGACCCAAGGCAATATCATCTAATGACCAAATCTTTCACTAAGAATGATGAAGGTAAAGTTGCAGGTCTTAATACGGTGAATGTTGATTTTAAAGACGGCCAACTGATTGAAATTGAAGGCAGTGAAAAAACTTGGGACACGCAATTAGTGTTGTTATCTATGGGCTTTGTCTCACCAGAGCATTATTTGAGTGATGATGCTGATATTGAGCTTGATGCCCGTGGCAACTACCAAGCTGCTTATGGTGAATACACCACCTCTCAAAAGGGCGTATTTACTGCTGGAGATTGCCGTCGTGGCCAATCATTAGTAGTGTGGGCAATTCATGAAGGCCGTGGTGTTGCCGAGAAAGTCGATCAATATTTAACAAATCATTAGCTTATTAGACTTAGTTTTCTAATCTTATACCCCTATTTATATCCCCTAAGGGGTAGTCAAAAATACCACTAATAAAGGGTGGTATTTCTTACATTCCAAGTATAATTTGTCCCGTTCACATCTTCTTTTTTTAAGATCAGAAGATTTATTAAATATACTGGAGAAATAAAATGGCAAAAGAGCTATACAACACCCCCAACCTCGATGAGTTGGAAAATGGTCCATGGCCTTCGTTTGTAACCGGCCTTAAAAGATTAGCTCAAGATGATCACGCAGGTGCTAGCATGGTGCGCGACGTTTTAGCAACATTAGAAACATCATACGTAACTAAAAAAGGTTACTGGAAAGGTGGCACCGTTGGTGTTATCGGTTATGGTGGTGGTGTAATTCCACGCTTCAATGAGCTTAAAGATGAAAACGGCGACTACAAATTTAAAGATGCAGCTGAGTTCCATACATTAAGAATTCAACCGCCAGCAGGTATGCACTACACATCAGATCTTTTAAGAACTATGTGTGATACATTTGTTGATAACGGCGGCTCTGGCTTGATTGCATTTCATGGTCAGTCTGGCGACATTATGTTCCAAGGCGCAACTGAAGAAACAACACAAACTATTTTCAACGAGCTTAACGAGATCGGTTTTGATATGGGTGGTGCAGGTCCTGCAGTACGTACGGGCATGTCATGTGTTGGTGCAGCACGTTGTGAAATGTCAAACACTAACGAATCAGCAGCATTACGCACATTAGTAAACGCATTCCTAGATGATATGCACCGTCCAGCGTTACCATACAAAATGAAATTTAAGGTTTCAGGTTGTGCTAACGACTGTATGAACTCAATTGAGCGTTCAGACTTTGCAACGATTGGTACTTGGAGAGATGATATTAAAATCAACCAAGACTTATGGAAAGCAATGGTTGCAGACAAAGGTATGGATTACGTTGTTGACAACATTACTTCTCGTTGCCCTACGCAATGTATGAAAGTTGAAAGCGACACTTCATTAACAATCGATAACAAAAACTGTGTTAAATGTATGCATTGTTTAAATGTAACTTCACCATTGACACATAAGTACATCACAAAAGACATGCCTACTGAAGCTATCTTAGCGACTGGCGATGACAAAGGTGTAACGATTTGTATGGGCGGTAAGCGCACATTGAAGATCGGTGACTTATTCGGTACAGTTGTTGTTCCATTTATGAAGCTTGAGTCAGAAGACGACTACGAAGCAATTGAAGAATTAGCAGGCGAAGTGATTGACTTCTTTGCTGAGAACGCACTAGAGCATGAGCGTACAGGTGAAATGATCGAGCGTATCGGTATTGTGAACTTTATGGAAGGCATTGGCTTAGACGTTAATCCTAACATGGTTGATTCACCACGTTACATGTCATATGTACGTATGGACAAGTGGGACGAAGAAGCGGTTAAGTGGTTCGAAAACAAAGCCGAAGCAAACGCATAACACGCACTGAAATTTAAATAACAATTTTTAGGGCGAAGCTTCCTTCGCCCAATACTATATATTAGGAGAAATACTATGGCTGAAGCACCAAGAATGCCTATCGAATCTGGCTGTCCAGACCCTATCCAATACATGCACCCAACAATGCGTCGTAACTACGGCCAATGGGCTTATCATGATCGTCCACGTCCAGGTGTATTACACCACACTTCAAAGCATAATGAAGAAATTTGGACTGTTCGTGCTGGTACACAGAGACAAATGGATGTCTACACAATTAAAAAATTATGTGACATTTCTGATGAATTTGGCGACGGTTTCATGCGTTTTACTATTCGTTCAAACATTGAATTTATGGTTGATGCAGAATCTAAAGTTGAACCATTAATTAAAGCTTTACAAGACGCTGGTTTCCCAGTTGGCGGTACAGGCCCAACTGTGTCAATGATTTCACACACTCAAGGCTGGTTACATTGTGATATTCCAGGTACAGATGCATCCGGTGTTGTAAAAGCACTGATGGATGATATATACGAAGAATTCCAAAAATCAGAAATGCCTAACCGTGTACACATGACGACTTCATGTTGTCAGATTAACTGTGGTGGTCACGGTGATATCGCGATTAACATTCAGCATACTAAGCCACCTAAGATCAACCACGATCTAGTCGCTAACGTTTGTGAGCGTCCTACAGTTGTAGCGCGTTGTCCAGTAGCAGCGATTCGTCCTGCAATGGTTAACGGCAAGCCAACATTAGAAGTTGATGAGAAGAAATGTATCTGTTGTGGTGCATGTTTCCCACCATGTCCTCCAATGCAAATTAACGATCCTGTGCATTCAAAGATCGCTATATGGATCGGTGGTAAACACTCTAATGCACGTTCTAAGCCTTCATTCCAGAAGCTTGTAGCGGCAGGCCTGCCAAACAACCCGCCAAGATGGCCGGAAGTTGGTGCAGTTGTTAAGAAAATTTAGCAGTGTACAAAGGTGATGCTCGCGACTGGGAAAGAGTAGGCGAGTGGGTTGAGCGTATTGGCTGGCCAGCATTCTTTGAAAAGACTGGACTACCGTTTACTAAGTTCCATGTTTCTGACTGGAAAGGTACACGTCACCAGTTAAATTCATCTGCTTACATTCGTTTCTAAAGGTTAGTTAAATGAAATTTTCTATTCAAATTAACGAGGGTCCGTATCAGCATCAAGCGTCTGATACAGCGTACCAATTTGCCAAAGCGGCGATAGCAGCAGGCCATGAAATTTTTCGTGTGTTCTTCTATCATGATGGTGTTAATAACGCATCACGCTTTACCATGCCACCACAAGACGACCGTAACGTTGTAAATCAATGGGCTGAGTTAGACATTAAAAACGCCGATGGTGAGCCTGAGCTTGTCGTTTGTATTGCAGCAGCACTTCGACGCGGTATGCTTGATGAGTCTGAAGCAAAGAAGAATGGTATTGAAGGTAATAATATCCATCCAGCGTTCCGTATTTCGGGTTTAGGTCAATTGATCGAAGCCGGTATTCAGTCGGATCGTTTAGTGGTATTTGGAGACTAAGATGGCAATAAAGAAATTTATGTATTTAAATCGTAAGGCTTCTTACGGTACAGCATATGCAATCGAGTCATTGGAAGTGGTATTAATTGCCGCTGCTTTTGATCAAGATGTATCTTTAGCTTTTATCGATGATGGTGTTTACCAAATCGTTGAAGGCCAAAATACTGATGGTATTGGCATGAAAAACTTTTCTAAAACATTCCATGCTTTAGGTGATTACGATATTAACAAATTGTATGTCTCAGCTGAATCTTTAGAAGAGAGGGGCTTAACCGCTGACGATCTAATGCCTTTAGTGTATGAAGACGAAGATGATGATTGGGAAGAAAAACCAAGTGTCAAAATTGTTTCAAATGCTGAGCTTACTAAAATTATGTCTGATCAAGACGTATGTTTAAGTTTTTAAGGGAGGTTGACTATGTTACATACAGTAAATAAATCATCTTTCGAGCGTAATTCATTACAGTCTTGTTTAAATACAATTGATGACACGAGTGTTATTTTATTGATTGAAGACGGTGTAATTAGTGCTGCGAAAAACGCCAACTCACCAATGCTTGCAGATCTTGCCACTCAAGGCAGAGTCTACGCATTGCAAGGTGATGTTGATGCGAGAGGAATTTCAACAAAAGTTGCAGATAATATCAAATTAGTTGATTATGCAGGTTTTGTTGATTTAGTTGTTGAACATGGAACTGCGGTTTCTTGGGTTTAACGTAATTTATATATAGGAGTAGAACGATGGCTGATATTTTAGGCGCAGAAGTAGATGAAGAAGGTTTCTTATTAAACCTTAAAGATTGGACAAAAGAAATTGCTATTGAAATGGCAAAAAGTGATGATATTGATTTAGCAGACGAAAATGCTGATCTTTATCATGAACGTTGGGATGTTCTTAATCTTTTGCGTGATTATTTTGAAGAATACCAAATTGCACCTGCAGTACGCGTATTGACAAAAGCAGTTGGTAAAAAACTTGGTAAAGATAAAGGCAGCTCTAAGTATCTTTATACTTTATTCCCTTATGGTCCTGGTAAGCAAGGTTGTAAGTTCGCCGGCCTTCCAAAGCCTACAGGTTGTATCTAAACAATACAAGCTCTAAAAGCACCTGCATTGTCGGGTGCTTTTTTACATTACATTATATTACATTTATTTTGAGAGGAATATGTCTGCAATAAGCATTATTTTTACGGCTTTATTTTATTTATCTTTAGCTGTCTTCCTAATTGGAATGGCGAGAAAAATTTACCAATATACGGTTACTCCCGCCCCTCTTAAAATTCCGACTGCACCAACTCCATTAACACAAACAGGTGTGGTTATGCGCATGGCACGCGAAGTTGTCTTATTTGAAAGTTTATTCAAAGCTAATAAGTGGACCTGGCTATTTGGCTGGTTGTTCCACGTTGGTCTATTACTAGTCCTGATTCGTCATGCACGCTATTTTTGGCCAGGTGATTTACCTGAAATATTTTTATTGGTTCAACCCTTTAAATACGCAGCCTTTGCGATGGTGATTGGTCTGATTGGCTTGATGGGCCGTCGTATTTTCGTTGAACGTATTCGTTACATCTCAGCACCTTCGGATTACTTGATGTTGATTATGTTGTTAATTATTGGTATTAGTGGTGCGGTCATGACCTTTACCAGTAACCACACTGATGTAATCATGGTGAAAGAGTTTGCTTCAGGTTTAATTACCTTTAGTTGGGCAGATTTACCGACTGAAGTTCATTTCCTAGTCCATCTTTTCTTAGTATTCGTATTAATGGCAATTTTCCCAATTTCAAAATTATTACACGTGCCAGGTATATTCTTTAGCCCGACACGAAACCAGGTAGATGATGCACGTAAGAAACGTCATATCTCTCCTTGGGCGCTAAAGCAAGAGCAAGAGCACGTAGTAAAATTAGATGAAGCACTAGGCAAGGACGAATAACATGGCTGCTAAAGAATTTGATATCCCAGTTTTACCGACATATTTAGAAATTCCTGAAATTAACGAAGGTGTTATGGAGGGTGATGGCCCGTTCAAGTCATCTGAACAATTTCAGAATCCACTCGGCTTCCCAGGCGAGAAAGTAGATAACTGGCAAGAAGTTGCGATTGAGAAAATGGGCGAGCTTAAATCTAAGTATCGTTCAGTGCAAGTCTTTTTAGATTCTTGTGTGAAGTGCGGCGCTTGTACTGATAAGTGTCATTACTTCTTAGGCTCATCTGATCCAAAAAACATGCCGGTTGCACGCCAAGATTTATTTAGAAGTGTGTATCGTCGTCATTTTACTTTTGCAGGTAAACATTTCCCTAAATTGGTTGGTGCTAAAGAACTTGACGATGAAATGCTGGATGATTGGTATAACTACTTCCATCAGTGTTCACAGTGTCGTCGTTGTTCGGTATTCTGCCCATACGGCATTGATACAGCAGAAATTTCAATGGCTGCTCGTGAAGTATTAGACGCGGTTGGTGTTGGACAAAAATATTGTAACCAGATTTTAGGCAAGGCGATTACCATTGGTAATAACCTTGGCTTACCTGAGCCAGCATTACGTGACACATTGCTCGACCTTGAAGAAGAGATTGAAGAAGAAACCGGTATTGCAGTTAAGTACCCACTCGATGTTAAGGGTGCAGAGATTTTACTCATTACCCCATCAGCAGACTTTTTTGCTGAGCCACATATTGACGGCCTAATCGGCTATGGTAAAGTTTTTCATGAAGACGGTGTTAGCTGGACCATGAGTTCATATGCCTCTGAAGGCGCAAACTTTGGTATGTTTATTGGCTCGTATGACATTATGCGTAAAGCAGCATTACGTATTCGTAAGGCAGCCTTGGATTTAGAAGTATCTCGTGTGATGGTCGGTGAGTGTGGTCATGCTTGGCGAGTGGCTTATAGTTTCTGGAACACTTTAACTGGTGTTGGTGCAGGTGCAACAGACGAATATGCCTTGAAATTACAAAACCAATTAGATTCTCGTTACCCACAACCACAGCACATTATTGAATACACACACGATTTAATCCAACGCGGTAAGTTGAAGTTTGATAAATCTGAAAACGATGATCGTAATGTGACTTTCCATGACTCTTGTAACGTTGCACGAGCCACGAATATGGGCGGCATTCCAAATGGTCAGTTTATCTTGCCACGTGAAGTTATCAAGGCGGTTTGTAACAACTATGTTGATATGGAACGCTCTACGATTAAAGAATCAACGTTTTGTTGTGGCGGCGGCGGCGGCTTGTTAACAGATGATTTAATGGAGATTCGTATTAAGGGTGCAATGCCAAGAATGCAAGCTTTAAAAGAAGTAGAAAAGACAGACGGTGTGAATACATTGGTTGCAATTTGTGCCATTTGTAAATCACAGTTTTCTAAAGTTTTACCAAAATTTGATTTTGATCCATACATGATTGTTAGTGCTCACCAATTGGTGAGTGAGGCAATCATTATGGAGAAACCACAAACAGACGATTCAGTAACGCAAGAAGCTGAAGAAGTAACAGAATAATAGTTAAGGAGAATTGATATGCAAAAGAATCCATACGGACAAAATTATAAAGGCGACAACCACACATTCAGAATGTTTAAAGATGAAGGTGATGAGATGGGCACAGTACCATGGAACCAAAAGATTTTCCAAAATGACACGACTTATAAGTGTCCAACTTACGTTGCACAAACACCACCTTGCCAGGGTTCATGCCCATCAGGCCACAATATTCGTGGTTGGTTAGATATTGTTCGTGGCATGGAAAAGCCACCCGGTGATATGTCATGGCAAGAGTACGCGTTTAAGCGTTCTACAGATGCAAACCCATTCCCATCAATCATGGGTCGTGTTTGTCCTGCACCTTGTGAAGATGGTTGTAACCGTAACGAAGTAGAAGATACCATTGGTATTAATGCGGTTGAGCAATTCATTGGTGACAATGCAAAGGAAGAAGGTTTTAAATTTAATGTAGACGCTAAACCTACTGGTAAAAAAGTAGCGATTATTGGTGGTGGTTGTGGCGGATTAACTGCTGCATTGCAATTGCGTAAGCAAGGCCACGCAGTTACTGTATTTGAAAAATACGAAAAATTAGGCGGCATGATGATGTACGGTATTCCTGATTATCGTGTGCCACGCGACGTATTGCAGTACGAGATTGACCGTATTTTAGAAACGGGCGTTGAAACTAAAATGAACACCAAAGTAGGTGTTGATGTCACTATTGAAGAATTAGAAAAAGAATACGATGCGGTTTTATTTGCCTTAGGTGCAATGGCCGGTCGTTCATTACCAATTCCAGGTGGTGATGCAACAAACTGTGTATCAGGTGTTGCTTTCCTTGAAGCTTATAACCAAGGTCGTTTACAACATATTACTGGCAAAGTAATTTGTATTGGTGGTGGTGATACTTCTATTGACGTTGTATCCGTTGCTCGTCGTTTAGGTAATATTGATAACGTCCCTGATAAAGATCGCCCTGAGCATATCATCTTTAATGATACGGCGCATGACGTGGTTGATACTTCTAAGCGCCTAGGTGCCGATGTATTATTAACAACTCGCTCTACGATTGAGAACATGCCAGCAGCACAAGAAGAAATTGACGATGCAAATCGTGAAGGTGTTGAAATTGAAGGTCAATTAAGCCCAATCGAAGTTATTAAGGGTGAAGATGGTCGTGCAACTGCATTGCGTTTTGTACGCTTAGAAGATGACGGCTCTACAGTAATTGAAGGTTCTGAGTTTGATGTTGAATGTGAATTAATCGTTCCAGCGATTGGTCAAGGTGTTGATTCTGAAGGTATTGATGGCTCATTCTTTAATGAGCGTGGCTTTATTGATGCTGACAGAAACTACCAAGTGCCTAACAAGCCTGGCTTCTTTGTTTGTGGTGATGTGGTTCGTCCACACTTATTAACCACGGCTATTGGTCAAGCTGGTATTGTTGCAGAAAGTATTGGCGATTACCTTACTGGTAAAGATCAATCAGCACGTCCTAAGGTTGACGTACATTACTTCGACTTAATGGAAAAACTTAACGAGTGGGATCTTGCACCATCTGAAGATTACGATTCAACTGGTACACCAGGTGAGGCTACAGATACAGCTGATTACGCAGTTCATAACTATGAAGACCGTTCATTTGCCTCTATCATTCCTCATACTGAGTTATTCTTAGGTCATTTTGATGAAGAGGCTCGTAATGCTCGTAATCATAAATTGGTTGATGTTGATAACGTATTAGGTAACTTTGATGAGCGCTTAATTGGTTACACCGAAGAAGAGGCGCAAAAAGAAGCGGGTCGTTGTATGTCTTGTGGCTTGTGTTTTGAGTGTGATAACTGTGTGATGTACTGCCCTCAAGATGCGGTATTCAAGGTTAAGAAAGATCAAGCAACGCTCGGTCGTTATGTTGATACTGACTACGATAAGTGTGTTGGTTGTCATATTTGTGCCGATGTTTGTCCGACGGGTTATATCCAAATGGGCTTAGGTAGCGATTAATTAGATTTAATTTACGAGAGAAAATATATGTATCGTTTAGTAGCTATATTGATGGTTTTATTGGTGGGCAATGTTTTTGCCGATGAACATGCAGACTATTCTAGTTTGGGTGAAGAGGCCAGTAGTATTAAGGCGTCAGGTAAGATTTTTCATACCGATGGTCTTGGTGTTATTCGTAGAATGCACCCTGAGTTTTTGAATCACAAACGTGATAAAACACTCAGAGAAGGTGTTCGCACTGAAGAAAGTTCATTGAAAGGTTGTGTTAATTGTCATGCGACTAAAGATAAAAAAACAAACCAATATCACCCAGTAAATGATCAGGATCAATTCTGCTCAACATGTCACCAAAAGGTGAGTGTGAGTGTTGATTGCTTTAGTTGTCATCGTACAACACCACGAAAAGGGACTAAATAATGAGCAAAACATTAAATCGTCGTGATTTTATTAAAACCAGTAGTGCGACTACTGTCGGTGTTGCTACGATTGCCAGCGGTATTACATTAACCAGTTTTGCAGCTAACGCAAATGAAAATCCGGTTACCAATGAAAAGCGTTGGGGAATGTTAGTTGACACCAACAAACTAACTGAAGTCGAAATTGATGGCATGGTAAGCGCTTGTCAGCAAGAAAATGGCTGGGGTAGTGAAGTACATTCAACCGGCGATCAAAAACCAACCTGGGTTAAGAAATTAAAAGTAAAAGACAAAGCTACCGGTAAAATCACCAGCTTACCACTAATGTGTCAGCACTGTGAAGAGCCACCATGTGTGGATGTTTGCCCAACCAATGCCTCAATGAAACGTGAAGATGGTATTGTTTTGGTTGATAGACACCTTTGTATTGGTTGTCGTTATTGCATGATGGCTTGCCCATACGATGCACGTTCATTTGTACATGAAGAATTAACCGACCAACGAGAGCATATGCCACGTGGTAAAGGTACAGTAGAGTCTTGTACTTTATGTGTGCATAAAGTTGATAACGGCGGAACACCCGCTTGTGTTGCTAGCGTTAATAGTGATGCGGTGATCTTTGGTGATTTATATGACCCAAAGAGTAATATCAACCAAACGCTCAAAAAAGTTCAAAGTGCACAAATCAGAGCGGATTTAGATCTGAATACTGGTGTACGTTATAGCGGCATTTAACAGTAACAAAATTTAGGAATTTTATGAACATTCGTTACGAAGAAACTCAGGGAAGAAGTTTAGGTTTTTATGCATTGATTGCAGGCTTAGGTGTACTTATTTTAGCGGCATTAGGTGCTGTTTATTATATGGAACACCATGGTCATTATGTAACGGGCATGAGTAATCGTATTGTATGGGGTATGCCTCACGTATTCGCTTTGTTCTTGATCGTTGCTGCTTCAGGTGCACTCAATGTTGCCTCGATTGCCTCTGTTTTTCAAAAGAAATTGTACAAACCATTGTCGCGTTTATCTGGCCTAGTGGCATTAGCACTATTGGCAGGTGGTTTAATGGTGTTGGTGCTTGATTTAGGTCGCCCTGATCGTTTGATTGTAGCAATGACAGAGTACAACTTTAAATCAATTTTCGCTTGGAACATTATTTTATATAACGGCTTCTTTGTCATTGTTGCTGTGTATTTATGGATGATGTTTGAGCGTCGTATGAATCGTTTCACTTCTAAAGCTGGTTTGGCGGCATTTTCATGGCGTTTAATCCTGACCACTGGTACAGGCTCTATTTTTGGCTTTTTGGTAGCTCGTCAAGCGTATGACGCTGTCATCATGGCGCCAATGTTTATTATTATGTCATTTGCTTTTGGTTTGGCTTTCTTTATCTTAATTTTGATGGCTAGTTATAAATGGACTGAGCGCCCACTAGGTGATGCAGTGGTTAATCGTTTGGGTAGTCTTCTAGGTGTATTTGTCGCAGCAGTCATGTATTTTGTTGCAGTCAAGCATTTGGGTAATTTATATTTAGCTGAGAATGCTGGTGTTGAAAACTTTATCCTGTTTGATGGTGGTATTTATACTCAGCTGTTTTGGTATGGGCAGATCATCTTAGGTGGTTTAATCCCAATGGCGCTCATTTATCATCCAGCGCTTCGAGGTAATCGTTCAACCCTAGGTTTGGCTTCATTGCTCATCTTGATTGGTGGTGTTATCCAGCTCTATATTATTATTGTGGGTGGTCAAGCTTATCCAATGGAGCTATTCCCAGGTAAAGAGATTTTAGAAGGTTATGGCGGTATTGCTGCTTATACACCGTCATTGCCTGAAATAATGTTAGGCGTTGGTGGTATTGCAGTTGCACTGATTGCTGTGACGCTGTTAGTGAAGTTTTTACCTTTCTTGCCTGAGAGCTTGGCAGATGAAGTTGCTGACCCTCATCACAAGTCTTAGATTCTGACTTAGCAGACCTTACAAAATCATTCGCCACAATCTAAGATTAAAGATTTTAGAAAGTTGTTTGATATAATAGAAGCATGGCTTCATCCATCTACCTTTCCGCTGCACACAAATCCTCAGGCAAAACCGTTGTCAGTTTAGGGCTGTGCGCAGCATTTAAAGAAAAATCATTAAACGTTCAAGCCTTTAAAAAAGGCCCTGATTATATCGATCCAATTTGGCTGTCTCAGGCCAGTGGCAATCCTTGTTACAATCTTGATTTTTACAACATGTCTGAGGATGAAATTACTCAGTTGTACGGTCAATATGCGAGTAACAGCGATATCACTATTATTGAGGGCAATAAGGGGTTATATGACGGTATGAACGTGACGGGTGGTGATGCCAATGCAGATCTTGCCAAGTTACTTAAGCTGCCCGTTATTTTAGTGGTCGATGCTACTGGAATCACACGCGGTGTTGCACCTCTGGTCAAAGGTTATCAAGTGTTTGATACCGATGTCCACATTGCAGGGGTTGTGCTTAACAAAATAGCTGGCGATCGTCATGAATCAAAACTGATTCAAGCAATCGAACATTACACTGACATACCGGTATTAGGTGCTATTCGACGATCGACAGAATTAATTATTGATGAGCGTCATTTAGGCTTAATGCCAGCCAATGAAACACCTGAATCACAAAAATTTATTGATACAGCAGCTAAGCACATTGCCGACCAAGTTGATTTAGATAGACTAATTGGCATTAATCAAAAAACAATTGAATCACCAGCACCCATTATTAACAATACAACGTCATCAATCACAGTAGCAGTGGCTAAAGATAGTGCTTTTGGTTTTTATTATCAAGATGATCTTGATGCGTTCGATTCGTTAGGTGTCGATTTGGTGTATTTCGATACTTTGACAGATGATAAACTGCCTGAGGCAGATGCCTTGTTTATTGGTGGTGGTTTTCCGGAAATGCAATTAGAGGCTTTGTCAGCCAACCAATCTTTATTAACCGATATTAAAGCTAAAATCCAAGCGGGCTTGCCTACTTATGCTGAGTGTGGTGGCTTGATGTATTTGAGCCGACAAATTACGCATCAAGGTAAGTCACATAAACTGGTTGGGGTGATTGAAGCCGATACGTTAATGACGCCCAAGCCGATTGGCCGAGGTTATGTACAACTTGCGCCAACGGGTAATCACCCCTGGAGTGGAGTCTCTAAACAGATTTCTGCACATGAATTTCATTACTCCAAGTTAGAAAATATTGATCCAAAAACCCATTATGCCTATAAGGTTTTACGCGGTGTAGGTGTGGATAATAAGCGCGATGGGATACTAACCCACAATTTACTGGCCACTTATTCGCATCTTAGAAATGTTGGTAGTAACCACTGGGTTGAACAATTTGTTAATTTTATTAAAGATATTAAAAAAACATCATGATTACAATTACTAAAAATGCGGCTGAAGAAATCGGTCTATCTACTCAAAACCCAGATGCTCAAGGTATGCTTATTCGTTTTGCAGTTGATCAAACCGATGAAGGTTATCAATACTTAATGGGCTTTGATGAGCGCTCAGATAGCGATATCCATCTAGAATCTAACGGTATTGAGTATGTAGTGGCATATTCACAAAAAGAACTGTTAGAAGGAATGATGGTTGATTTTGATGAAATCGATACTGAAAGTGGTTATGGTTTTATC
>OFAZ01000049.1_pt1 | contig 19461 bp, 18 predicted proteins | sample 1520431 | NCBI WGS metagenome assembly OFAZ01 (sample SAMEA3696446, study PRJEB22514) | metagenome | biome: water; feature: marine; material: hydrothermal vent | place: Pacific Ocean | collected 2014-08-12 | depth 1521 m | reverse complement strand
CTACAAATTGAAATCATTAGCCGTTCACCTGTCCCCGCTGGCTGTAATTTGCGAGTTTTGACTTTTTGCAGGCGACTCTAATACTTAGGCAAGTTTGTTTGGGGAGTTAGGTATGAAATATGTTATAGTTGGTAATGGTGTGGCTTCAATAGGGGCCATTGAGGGGATCCGCCGAGTAGATCCTGAAGGTACAATTACCGTGGTGTCAGACGAAAAATTTAAGACTTATGGCCGGCCTCTTATTTCTTATTTTCTGGCCGGTAAAGTTACTAATGAGCGCATTAGTTTAAGGGATGATTCTTTTTACGAAGACAATAAGGTTGAATTGAAATTGGGCCAGAAAGTTAAACGCGTTGATCCGGAGAAGAAAATTATTTATCTGGAAAATGAAGAAAAGGTAGATTTTGATAAACTGTTGCTTGCTACAGGAGGCACGCCTTTTTGTCCGCCTATTCCAGGTTCAGATGGCCCGGGTGTTTATTTTTTTACCACGCTGGCACATGCTCAAACTCTGAATGAGGTCTGTAAGGAACTAAAAAAAGTAGTGGTTATTGGTGGCGGACTGATTGGCCTGAAAGCTGCTGAAAGCCTTTTTGACCGGGGAGTGGAAGTGAGCATTGTTGAACTGGCTCCCAGGATTTTGAGTGCTGCCTTTGATGATGTAGCCGGCAATATTGTAGCCAGAAGGTTAAAAAAGCTGGGTTTTAACATATATTGCAATACCACGGCCAGGGAAATCAAGCGTGACACAAATGGCCAGGTAAAGGGTGTTTTTCTCCAGGATGGCAGAATCCTGGAAGCTGATGGAGTTGTCATTGCTATTGGTGTTGTGCCTAACGTAACCCTGGCCAGGGAAGCAGGAATAAATGTAAACCGTGGGATCGTGGTGGATGAAAATTTAAAGACCAGTGCTCCAGATGTTTATGCTGCTGGTGATGTGGCAGAAGCCCTGGATTTTTTATGGCAGGAGCCCAGAGTTACCCCCATCTGGCCTAACGCATATTCCCAGGGTTTTATTGCTGGCCAGAACATGGCTGGAGCGGAGAGAAAATACGGGGGTGGCCTGGCCATGAATTCCATTGGTTTTTATGGATTGCCAACCATTTCAGCAGGTATTGCCAATCCGCCAGAAGACGGGGGGTATGAAGTCCTGACTTATGTTGATGAGGAAAAGGAAATTTACCGCAAGCTGGTGTTTAAAGGCGATAAATTGGTGGGATATGTTTTAGTCGGTGATGTTGACAAAGCCGGGCGGTTTACAGGATACATACGAAACCAGGTTCCTGTGACTCAGGAAGTAAAGTTGCATTTGCAGGATAATCGCCCCACGCCCCTTGAGTGGCCAGAAGATATTTTCCAGCAAAGGTGGAACCCGCAGGCCAGACTACGCTAAGTAAAGGAGATATAGTTCATGAATAATGGTTGTTTGTCCATTACAGAGTATAAGAGAAAAATTTTTGCAACAAAAAGTTATTTACGGGAAAAAGATATTTCAGGATGCGGGCTGTTTGGCGTTATTCACAGAAAGCGGGAAAAATTGTCAGGTCAAATAGCAATTGACGCCATAGCAGTGCAGCATGACCGTGGTAATGGCCTGGGAGGCGGTTTTGCTGCTTACGGTATATATCCAGAACTGGCCAATCAATATGCCCTGCACCTGATGTGTGATGATCAGACGGCTCTGGACAGGGCACAGGAGATTATCAAACAATATTTTGTCATGCATCTTTCTGAGCCAATTCCCACCCGTAAAACCAGCGGGGTTATCAATCCTCCTGTTTTGTGGCGAATTTTTGTCCATCCACGTCTGGACAGGCCAGCGTGGGTACATTTGAACGATGATGATTACGTTGTTGCTGTGGTTATGCTGGTGAACAAACAGGTCCCTGGAGCCTATATTTTTTCCAGCGGGAAAAATATGGGGGCATTCAAAGGGGTTGGTTTTCCCGAAGATATAGGCGATTTTTTCCGTCTGGATGAATATAAAGGCTATATCTGGACGGCACATAACCGTTTTCCAACCAATACGCCTGGTTGGTGGGGTGGTGCTCATCCTTTTACTTTGCTTGAATGGTCTATAGTGCACAACGGAGAGATTTCTTCTTATGGCATAAACAGCCGTTATTTATGCCAGCATGATTATGAATGTACCTTGATGACAGATACGGAAGTAGTGGCTTATTTACTGGATCTTTTGATCCGCAAGCACGGTCTGAGCAAGCAGATGGCCTCTAAGGTTTTTGCCCCTCCGTTCTGGGACGAAATCGAGCGCATGGATGAGGAGGAAAAAGAGGCCTATACAGCTTTGAGAATGGTCTATGGCTCAGCCCTGCTTAACGGGCCTTTTGCCATATTATTTTCTGACGGTAAAAGCTTAACCGGCTTAAATGATAGGATAAAGCTCAGACCTTTGATTGTGGCTGAAAAAGATGAGCTAGTCTTTATGGCCAGTGAAGATTGCTCCATAAGAAGCGTATGTCCTGAACCGGATAAATTATGGGCGCCAAAGGCTGGTGAACCTGTTATCGTGGAGGTTGAGGGATAAAGATGAAGTCAAAACTAGTCATTGATGCCAAGGGAATATATTATCGTGACCTGAACGAGCGCATCAGGCAGGCAGTAAAAGAGGGCGTTAAAGAGTTTGAGCTCTTAAATGTCAGCGGGCAGAGATATATAGGCACGGCCCTGGATGGAGAGATTAAATTTTTGATTCATGGGGTTGCGGGTCAGGATACTGCCGCTTTTATGCGCGGCCCATATATGCGCATTGAGGGCAATGCCCAGGATGGTCTTGGCAATACCATGGATGATGGCTTTGTCAGCTGCACGGGCATGGCTGGTGATGTTATGGGGTATGCCATGCGTGGAGGTCAGATTCATATTCATGGAGATGTGGGCTATCGGGTAGGCATACACATGAAGGCCTATAAAGATAAGCTGCCCATTATAGTCATCGGTGGTAAAGCTGGTGATTTTCTGGGCGAGTATATGGCTGGCGGAGTGATTATTCTGCTGGGGCTTTTTAGCCAGGATCAAGATGCTCCTATTGCTGGCCGTAGCCTGGCTACTGGCATGCATGGAGGAACTATTTATGTACGCGAATATGTTCCTGAATATCAACTGGCTGACAATCTCCTGGTTGAAAAGGCGGATGATGAGGATAGAAAGTTGATTGAGAAATATGTGCGCAGGTTCTGTGAGGAATTTGATGAGGACATAGCTAAAATTCTGGATACTGATTTTCTGCGCATAAAGCCTAAATCTCACAGACCTTACGGCAAGTTGTATGTGGGTTAAAGACGAAAATGATTCGCCAGGCTGTAATAATTTGCAAGTTCTGACTTTTTGCAGGCGAATCAAAAATAGGAGGATTTATGTTTTTTACTGAAATGGCCTATGCCATGGGACAGGCAGGCGGACAGGCAGGGCAGGGCAATCCTTTAGCAGCGTTCGTGCCATTGCTGCTCATGTTTGCCATTTTTTATTTTTTGCTTATCAGGCCTCAGCAAAAAAAGGCCAAAGAGCATCAAAAGATGCTGGCTAATTTAAAAAAAGGCGATTATATTTTAACCAATGGCGGCTTTTATGGCCGCATTACTGGAATTGAAGGAGAAGTATTGACTGTTAAACTGGCAGACAATGTCCAGGTCAAGGTCAATCGAGGCTATATTGCCAGTCTTGCTGAGTCAGGTCAGAAAGAAAAGCAAAAAGGTAAAGAAAAAAAGTAGCCAATGCTTGACTTTTTTAATAGGAAAAGACCTGGTTACAATTCTGGTTTCCAGGTCTTTTTTGTTTGAGTTCTGCAAACCGTGAATCCTAAACATTAATTATTTATAATAAGGAAGCAGATATGCAGGGGAGTTTGCGCTGGAGAGTAATTCTTATCATTATTGTCTTGATTCTGGGCATGATCTATGCGTTACCGTCTGTCCCTGGAATCGAAAGTTCAGGCTTAACAAAGATTTTACCAGACAATAAAATCAATCTGGGTCTGGATCTTAAAGGAGGTATTCACCTGACATTAGGGGTGGATGTGCAAAAAGCCATTGAGAATTCTCTGGCTCAGATGGGGCAGGATATTCGTTCTGAAGCCAGAGAGGAAAATATTCTTGTTTTAAGGCCCAGGGTTCTTCAAGAGGGAAAGCTACAGTTTTTACTCCTTAAAAAAGAGCAGCAAAAACCACTGGAGGACTTGCTCGAGCAAAAATTTAGCCATCTTAAAATTGAGTCCAGAGAATCACTGGGTCAGGGCAAGGTTAAATATGTGCTGAGTTTGACTCCAAAATATAAAGAGCATCTGACCAGATTAACTCTGGATCAGGCCATTAAAACCATTCGCAATCGTATCGACCAGTTTGGAGTTGCCGAACCTGATATTAGAAGGCAGGAAGGCAATCGCATTCAGGTACAATTGCCAGGATTGGATGATCCTCAAAGAGCCATCAAGATTATTGGCAAGACAGCGCATCTTGAATTTAAACTTGTGGATGATGAGGCTGATATTCAGAAGGCTTTAAAAGGGATACTGCCGCCTGGTAGGGAACTGGCTTTTATATACAAGAAAATGCCCGATGGCACTATGTCAAAACAGCCTATCGTGCTCAGAAAGGAAGTCGTGCTCACAGGTGAATATATAACAGATGCCAATACAGCCTTTGATTCCTATGGCCGGGCTTATGTCTCTTTAAGCTTTAACAACCGTGGGGCCAGGATTTTTGAGCGGGTAACTGGCGAAAATGTAAAGAAGAGACTGGCCATTGTTCTGGATGGTAAAGTTTATTCAGCTCCGGTGATTCAGGAAAAGATTAGCGGTGGCAGGGCCAGTATTACAGGGCATTTTACCACCGAAGAAGCCCATGATCTGGCCATTGTTCTCAGGGCTGGTTCTTTGCCCGCGCCAGTCCATATTATGGAAGAAAGAAGTGTTGGGCCATCATTGGGCCAGGAGTCTATTGAAAAGGGCGTGTTTTCAGCTCTCATAGGCGGGGCTATCGTTCTGATTTTTATGATCGTCTATTATGGCTTTGCTGGTGTTATAGCTGATATTGCTCTTCTTTTTAATATTTTATTGATCATGGCTGGCCTGGCTGGCTTTGGAGCTACCCTGACTCTGCCCGGTATTGCTGGTATTATTTTGACCATTGGTATGGCCGTTGATGCCAACGTGCTTATTTTTGAGCGGATCAGAGAAGAACTGCGCAGGGGATTATCTCCGCGCGCGGCCATTGACGAGGGATTTGGCCGGGCTACTTTGACCATTCTGGATGCCAATGTGACGACCATAATTGCGGCCATTATTTTGTATCAATTTGGAACAGGTCCTATTCGTGGCTTTGCTGTCACCTTGACCCTGGGTATTCTGGCCTCAATGTTTACAGCTATTTTTGTTTCCAGAGCCTTTTTTGACCTGTGGCTGGCCAGAAGGAAGGCGGGCACAACATTAAGCATTTAACCAGAAACTTATGAAGGAGCCTGGATAATGGGTTTACAAATTATAAGACCGGATACTGATTTTGATTTTATAGGTCTGCGTAAATGGGCCTTTTTGCTATCTGGACTGTTTATTCTGGTTGGGGTTTTGTCTCTGCTCATTCAGGGTGGGCCAAAATATGGGATAGATTTTGCCGGCGGTGTAATTGTTCAGGTCAAGTTTGATCAGAGCATTGATGTCAAAGAATTAAGGCAGGCATTAAAAGAGGCCAACCTACCGGGGCTGGTGATTCAGCGCTTTGGAGATAAAAAAGATAATGAATATCTTTTGCGTACCTCAGCAGGCAAATTGTCCGCAGAAAAGATCAGAATCATGGTTGAAGAACAGTTGAAAAAGAATTTAAGCGGTAAAAATTTTGATATTCAGAGGCTGGAAATGGTTGGCCCGAAAGTAGGGGCAGATCTGCGGGCCAGGGCGCTTGAAGCTATGTTTTATGCTGTGCTTTTGATTGCCATTTATATTTCCGGTCGCTTTGAGCAACGCTGGATGGTGGCTGCTATTATGGCAGGTGGACTGGCGCTTGGTGTATATGTGTTAAAGCTTCTTGCCATGCCCATGAGTGTGTTGATTATTGCTGCCATGCTCATAACACTGGTCCTGTGCTGGTATTTAAAGTTAAATTATGCCCTGGGAGCTGTATTGGCACTGATTCATGACGTGCTAATTACGATTGGAATTTTTTCTCTTTTGAACAAGGAATTTGATCTGACAATTGTGGCGGCACTTTTAACCATCATTGGTTATTCTCTAAACGATACAATTATTGTTTTTGATCGGATCCGGGAAAATTTGCGGGCAAAAATATCATCTTCGCTGGCCAGAACCATCAATGTGAGCATTAATCAGACCTTGAGCAGAACCTTGCTTACTTCTGGAACAACACTTGTTGTGGTAGTTTGTCTGTTTTTATTTGGCGGTGGTGTGATTCATGACTTTGCCTTTGCCCTTTTAGTAGGGATAGTAGTTGGGACATATTCTTCCATTTATGTGGCCAGTCCGATATTATTGGGTTTTAAAGAGTCGCCTGCAAAAAATTAAATTTTTCCGTTCGGGGACAGGCGAACGAGCGTTGTGACGATTGTAACTATTTGAAATTATTAGCCGTTCGCCTGTCCCCGCAAGCTGTAATTTGCGAGTTTCGAGTTTTTGCAGGCGACTTCATTATTTACCAAGCCACTCTTTTTTGCGTGGTAGAGATTGGGCAGTAACAAAAGTCAATTTGCCATTTTTAATCTGATAAATAAAAACACTCATGTTGGCGCGATGATCATCAGGATAATAACTGATGGGCGGAGTGAGGCCCATAGGATCGAAGTCACGCAAAGTTTCCAGAGCTTCTTTAATTGCAGGGCCAGTAATCTTGCCTTTGGCTGCAGCTCTTTTGATACCTTCGGCCATAACCAACATGGATGCAAAACCGCGGATGTAATGGGTCATCTGGGGCTGATTCTTTGTCAGTTGCTGGATGATTTTCATGCCAGGCACATCCTGACCGTAAATAGCCGCTGCCTGTAATGAATAATGGCCTTCACACGCTGGCCCGGCCAGTTTCATCAGATTTTCATCAGCACCCCAGATATTAACAAAAAATGTGGGGGCAAATCCCAGTTTTTGGGCATCTTTCATGATTACTGCTGTTGATGGTGTAGTGCCTCCAATCCAGACATAATCGGGATTTTTTTTCTTTAAATTCAGAAGTTGTGTGGTAGCGTCAATGGCCTTTAGACCAACATTTTCTTCACCCACAATTTCATAGCCCAGTTGTTTTGCATATTCTTTACCTGCGGGAATTGGGGCCAGACCGTAGGGATGGTCAGGATAGACAAAGGCTACTCTTGGGGCGCGGGATTTGGTCCAGTGTTCTTTAAAATATTCCAGGGCAGCTCGAAGCTGGGTTGAATAGTCAGCAGCAATAAAGAAGTTGTATGGCGCTTTTTTGGGGTTAGTTAAGTGAGCGGAATAGGAAGCAGAAAAGGTGGGTATCCTGTCTTTAGCAACAAAACGGGTCAGGGCTTCTGTATCAGCTGTTCCCCATCCTTGCAGGGCAATGATTTTGTCTCTGGTGACAAATTTTTTATACGCGCTGATTGCTTGTTGGGCATTGTAGGCATAGTCAACCTGAATGAGCTTGATCTTGTGCCCGGCTATACCGCCCTGACTGTTTAGATATTTAGCACAATCCTTGACCCCTTCACTATAGGGCCTGCCCACTGCTGAAGTAGGGCCGCTCAGGTCTGAAAGAAGACCAATTTTGATTTCTTTGACCTCTTTAACGCCAGATGGATAAAATGATGTCTTTAGATACCAAAGACCTGCACAGACAATAATTAAAATTACTACGATTGTTAAAATACGACTTAACCGGGACATAACAAACCTCCTTAAAATTAAATAATATCCGAGGCCGAGTTTACATGTGTCTTTATCTTATTCCAAGAGGTAAACATATAAACGGCTTATTTTAGTGGGCAAAGGGATAGAGCTTCCAGTATGCTTTAATCAGCCTCCAGCGGTGGACCAGCCCTTCTGGTTCAAAGATTAAAAAGAGAATAAGTATCAAGCCAAAAACGCCTTCTTTCATGCCCAATAAATAAGTGCTGATATTAGGATACACATCGCTAAGTGATCCTGCAATCCAGGCAAGCCCTTCAGGCAGAAGGGTGATGAAAACAGCACCCATAATACTGCCCAGGACACTGCCCATACCTCCGATAATGATCATGGCCAGATAGGTTATGGATAGGCCTATGCTAAATTGTTCCGGAGTAATATACATGGAGTAGGTAGCCCATAAGCCTCCGGCCAGGCCGGCAAAAAAAGAGCTTACTCCAAAGGCCATGAGTTTATAGCCAAAAAGATTAATGCCCATAATTTCTGCAGACAAATAAAAGTCGCGAATGGCCACAAAGGCCCGTCCTGGTTTGGTTCGCAGAAGGTTGGAAATCCCTAATGTTGTGAGCACTGCAAAGAAAAAAAGCAGGTAAAACATAGAGATGTCATTATCTATGTATAGCCCGAAGAGTTGGGGGGGATCCACGGCCATGCCGTTTGAGCCGCCTGTAACAGCATCCCAATGCAAAAAGATATATTCCAGGATAATCTGGGCTGCCAGGGTAGCAATGGCCAGGTAAATTCCTTTTAAGCGTAAGGAAGGTATTCCAAAGATCATGCCTATAACCGCTGTAATGAGTCCAGCCAGAGGTAGAGCAAGCCAGAACGAGAGGCCAAGTTGCATCAGATAACCAGTGGCATAGGCTCCCACGCCTATAAAAGCCCCATGTCCCAGAGAAATCTGCCCGCAGCAGCCTGTAAGAAGGTTTAAAGATACCGCTCCTATAACAGCAATAAAGATCAAGTTGAGGAGGGAAATAAGGTAAGTATCTAAAAAATATGGACTAAGACTTAGAGAAACAAGGAATAGGCCAAGACAGAATTTTTGAAATTTACTGGGAAAAATTTGGGCTTCCTGCGCATAGGAAGTAAAAAATAATCCACATTTGTTTGCTTTGCTCATTTATACTCGCTCCACTTCTTTGCTGCCAAATAGTCCATAGGGTTTGACCATCAGGATCAGGATTAGAATAATAAATGAAGCTACTTCTTTGAAACCTCCCAGATTTAAGAACTCTTTGGCCAGTCCTTCGCTTATATTTTCCAGAACGCCGATGATAAGCCCACCTAAGGCCGCGCCAAGAAGACTGTCCAGACCACCCAGAATGACCGCTGGAAATACCTTTAAGCCAAGGGTTCCTAACTGGGAGTTGATACCGTTAATATTGCCCAGAATAATCCCTCCAATGGAGGAGACTATACAGGCAATACACCAGGACAGGGCAAAAATGTTTTTGATGCCAATGCCCATGGACTGGGCTGCCTGTTGATCAAAGGCAGTGGCCCGCATGGCAATGCCCAGAGACGAAAATTTAAAAAACAGGGAAAAGATAGTAAACAGCAGGGCAGAAAGGACAAATGCGGCAATATATACCGGCGCTACAGGCAAGCCCAGCACCATAATCGGTTCATTGGGCAGTACCTGAGGATAGACCTTGATCTGCGTTCCCCAGATTACCTGAACTATAGCTTTTAAGACTGAAGACAGGCCAATAGTCACCATGATTACGCTGATGATTGGCTCTCCAATCAAAGGTCTTAAAATTAGTTTTTCTACACAAAGACCCAGCACAATGGAAAACACAAGAGTGAGTAGAAAAGACCAGATAAATGGGATTTGAGCCTGTACTGTTAGGGCAAAGCAGACATAGGCTCCAACCATGACCAATTCGCCCTGAGCAAAATTGACTACTTTGGTTGCCTTGTAAATAATGACAAATCCCAGGGCGACCAGAGAGTAAATACTGCCTACTACTAAACCATTAATGAAGAGTTGAAGATAATATTCCATCTTTTATACCTTACACGGATTTAAGTTTTATTTGTCCGCTGATTTCTCTTTTGCGTCCATCCTGATAGACTATTTCTGTCTTGAGCATGGTTTCATCAAGGGAGGTATAAAGAGCGTTAATCAGCGCCTGGTACCTTTCATAGACAAATTTTCTCCTGATTTTGCGTGTTCTGGTGAGTTCTCCATCATCTGCATCCAGTTCTTTAAATAAAAGTGCAAATCGTTTTATTCTGGTGTTTTCAGGCAAAGTAGCATTAATCTTGATCACTTCATCATAGACTAAGTCATAGACTTCATCCCTGGCTGATAAATCCTGATAAGTAGTATAAGTTATTAATTGGGATTCTGCCCAGCGGCCAACTATGGACATATCTATACAGATGATTGCCACAATAAAGTCTCGCCCTTCTCCCACAACCATTGCTTCTTTGATGTAAGGAGAAAATTTGAGTTTGTTTTCCAAAAATTGTGGGGAAAACCTGGTGCCATCTTTTAAATGCATTACGTCCTTCAGACGATCAATAACAACTAATTGTCCATTTTCTTTAAAATATCCTGCGTCTCCTGATTTGAGCCAACCATTTTCCAGAGTTTCTTCTGTGGCAGCCGGATTTTTATAATACCCCTTAAAGACCGCAGGGCTCCTGGATAAAATTTCTCCTTGCTCAGATATTTTTATCTCTGTTTCTGGAATTGGTTCACCAACTGTATCAAAATCAATATGTCCATCTTTGTGGATACAGGAAATACCTGAGATTTCAGTCTGGCCGTAAATCTGTTTTAGATTGACGCCCATGGCATGGAAGAAGCGGAAAGTGTCAGGGCCAAGCGCAGCGCCACCTGTGGATGCCGACCTGATGCGGGAAAAACCAAGCCTATCCCTTAAAGCCCTGAAGAGACCGATATCCGCCAGTTTATAGAGCAGTTTGAGAGAAAAAGAAGGTTCTTTACCTGCAAAGAGGCAATCAGCATATTTATAACCAATGGGCAGAAATAGATTATATAAAAATCTTTTAAGAGGAGTTGTTTCCATTATCTTTACCTGGACAGAGGCTGCCAGGTTTTCCCAGACCCTGGGCGGGGAAAAGATGAGATGCGGGCCAATTTCACGGATATTTTCCTGCACAGTGTCTGGCTCTTCCGGGAAATTGACACAGAACCCAAAGAGCAGAGCCGAGGCCGTTGCCATCATCTGTTCACCCATCCAGGCAAGAGGCAAAAAAGAGACAAACTCGTCACTGTCATATTTGGGATCTACCTGGCCAAGGTTCCAGGCCATGGACAATAAATTTTTATGACTGAGCATGGCCAGCTTGGGACGGCCTGTAGTTCCGGATGTTGTGGCGATAAGACAGGTATCTTCCGGTGACAATTCTGCCACCCATCTGGCAAACTCATCTGCCCCTTCCTGGCCCATTTTCTGAATTTCACCAAATTCCATCAAACCTGGTTCCTGGTAAAAAGAAAGTCCCCTGGGATCGTGATAGACGATATATTTTAAGTGAGGCAGTTTATCGCGAATAGACAGAATCTTATCAACCTGTTCCTGGTCCTCAGCCACCACGATTTTGGTCTCAGAGAGTTCAAAGACATAGCAAATTTCATCTGCTGGTGCGTCCTGATAAAGACCCAATGCTATCCCGCCTAAAGATTGAATGGCAAGTTGGGCAAAAAGCCACTCAGGCCGGTTGTCGCCAATAAGAATAAGGATGTCTTCTCTGCCAAGCCCCAGCTTTTTGAGGCCAGCAGCAAATGTGGCTGTATGGTTTAGATATTCCTGCCAGGAAAAACTTTGCCAGATCCCTAAGTCTTTTTCCCGCAGGGCTGTACGATTTTGATATTTTTGAGCATTTTTTAGAAGCAGGGCAGGGAGAGTTGTATGGTAAGCTTTATTTGAGTCCATTGTTTGGTTACCTTCCCAGATAAAGACTTTCCTGATCACCAAGATAAGCAGCAATAACTTTGGGATCCTGCTGCACTTCATCAGGTGTGCCTACAGATAAAATCTGACCAAAATCAAGCACAACAACACGGTGAGATATATCCATGACCACGCCCATGTCGTGCTCAACCAATAAAATGGTCACTCCCCATTCTTCATTGATATCCAGGATATATCTGGCCATATCTTCTGTTTCTTCCAGATTCATCCCGGCCATGGGCTCGTCCAGCAAAAGAAGCTTTGGCTCTGCTGCCAGTGCACGTCCTAGTTCAACTCTTTTCTGGACGCCGTAAGGAAGGCGACCTGCAATCTGATGTCGGTAAGGGGAGAGGTTTAAAAAATCGATTATTTCCTCTACACGATGACGGTGTTTAGTTTCCAATCTCCTTGCCCGTCCGAAGTAAAAGAGGGAAGGGAGGAGACCATAACCCAGGTGAAGATGTCGGCCTACCATCAGATTTTCCAGAACGCTCAAACCCTTGAAAAGGGCAATATTCTGGAAGGTGCGCGCCAGACCGAGTCCTGTTCGTTTATGAGCCGGAAGATTTAAAATATTCTGGCCATTTAAGTTAATAGCACCCCGGTCAGGATGATAACGGCCACTGATGCAATTTAGCATGCTGGTTTTACCTGCTCCGTTGGGGCCGATCAGGGAAACGATTTGGCCCTGCTCAATATTAAAACTAACACTTACCAGTGCAGCAAGACCACGAAAGGTTAAAGTAACTTTATCTACCTCTAAAAGGGGCATTATTCCCATTCTCCAACAAAATCTTCAGGTGTAACAAGACGATAACCATGCTTTTTCAATGCCTTTTTAACCTGGCATGGATCATCGGTTTTAATACGAAAAACCACCAGCCTTCTTGGGCCATGAAAAAAAGTGGCGGTAGAAACAATGCTGATGCCCATATTGGCAATTATTGTTGACACTTCTGCGATCACTCCTGGCCTGTCTTCCACCTCAAAAGCTATTCTGACTCCACCCTGTTTTAAACCCATTTCATCAACAAGCACTTCGAGCATGACTGAACGATTGATATAGCCCAGAAGTTTATTGTGATTGTTCACCACGGCCAGTCCAGGAAGATTTTTCTGATACATTAAATTGGCAGCTACTTCAATTTCTGTCTCAGGTGATACTGTTTCCAGGTCTGTGCGAATTATTTTTTTTACTGTTAATTTAGTAAGAAGATAGTTCATTTCGTATTTGTCCAGAGAACTGACCAGAGAAGGCAGGGCAGCGCGTGCATCCTCTTTACGGATATAGCCTACTAACTTATCCCCTTCTGTTACCATGAGCATCCAGAGCTTGTTTTCCTCCATGATTTTGTCCGCATCAAGCACAAGATCGTCTGGAGAGACTGTTGGCACCCTGGTGATCATCCTGAGTCCTACATACATTTTTATACCTCCTTCCCTTTTCGCCTTTTCCTTCAGCCCTTCTGATTTGAGAACAAAAAATTTATTTTGTTTAATTGATGAGTGTAAAAATAATTTGTGTTAGTGGCAGTTTTATGGCCGTGAACGGCAAAGAAAAAAAGGGACAGGAGGATTATATCAGAAAATTGGGAGTAAGTACTTCCAGCAGGCGACTGTCTCTGTATATACGGATGAAATTACCGCAAAAGTTCACGGATTCAGGCAAGAAGATTGAAAAGGGGTAGTTGTAAAAAGAAATTTTTGGTAAGCGACTTTTTAGATTGCTTCCAGCAGGCGTTTTTCCCCGTACAACAGATGATATTACCACAAAAATTTACGGATTCAGGACAAAAGTGCAGGAATGATGAAATAAGACGATAACAATGTTACGGTGTTTGCCTGAAGGAATAAATATTTTCAAATCCTGATATTATATGAGGTGTCCGTTCTTTCTGGACATTTAGTTTCTCCTTGAAACGTTGAAAATGTTCTTTAACAAATTGGCTTGAACCTAAAAAGACCCCTTCTGTAAAATATCGTGTTCTGTATCTTAAACGATCTGCTGCTGTAAATTTGAATTTTTTCTTGCGTTCTTGCCTGACAACTTTTTCATCTATGGCAGCACCTTTGGTGTTTTCAATGCAACCATGTTCATATACGTATTCCCGATACATGCGAAACCGCTCGGCTTCATTCTCAACATTATATTCTTTCAGGCCAAAATCCAGGGTAAGAAGGTTATCCCTGTTACCTGTTCTGGCAAAATAACCAAGAGATGACCAGCGATAATCTTCCGGTTTTTTAACGATGCCGGCTCTGATGGGATTTAGGTCAATATAGGCCAGACAATTGATTAAGGTATAGCCTTTTTCTACGATGACGCTTTTAAACCTGTCTGACCAGAAATAGCCTTTGCGACCGTAGGTTTTGTTGTAATACCAGGTAAATCTCTGTTTTAATTCCTTAATGAATTCAGATAGATTGGTCCATTTTTGTCTAAAATGGGGAATCTGGTCATGAGTCAGGACACGATCATCATTTTTGTAATAGATTTCAAATCTACGCATGACCTCCTGGTCTGGCATTTCATCTTCTGGATAGGTCTGGACAAGGAGATGGAAGTGATTGCCCATGATGCAGAAGCCGAGGATGTCAACAAAATACACGGATCCAAGGAATTTGAGGAGTTTGAGAAAAACTTCCTTGTCCGTGTCTGAAATTGGCAGGCCATCCAGAGCAGTTCTCGATATGACGTGATAGACAGCAGGCTGGTCAGTTACAAGCATTCTGGGAATACGGGGCATGACGATTACCTCCTTAAATTTTTCCAGATTTATGGACATTATTTGGCATGCAGGAGGATAATTATCAGGATAGAAAAAAATTGTCAAGATATTCTCCTGTCCCTATTCATTTGGGTTGCATCGCAGAAAAATGTATGATTAATTAGAAAAAACGATACTGAGGAAATGAGGGAAAACTGGTAATGTCTAATAAAACTTTTTTTATTTTTTCACTGGCAGTAATAATTTGTCTGGCAGGAGGATGGGCATTGTTTTTTTATTTTTCTCCTGATTTTAATACCCATGATGCCCGTGTTAATTCAGAAGCAAATTTTACAGCGTTGCGTTTTCGGATTGAAAGAGGTGAGCCTTTTGCCCGTCAGCCTGAGCCTGAGCCTGAGCAGCCCCCTGAAGTAGAAGTTCAACATCAGCCGGGCAGGGATGAATCTCAGGAACCTGCTGACCGTTCTCTTCAAATACAAAGCAAGGTTCCAGAACTTAAGGATAAAATATTAACTCCTGATTTTATCGAGGATCTGGCAGAGACTATTTTTGAACATTATCTTCCTCAGGAGAAGAAGCTGACTCTTACTTTTAAACAGATAAACATGCGCTATGGCCTTTATTTTTACGGTTTAGACTATATGGGAGACGATGTTTTACAGATTAGAAGGGAGATTTTTGGTCATCTTTTGCGTCCGTTTATAATAGACAGATTGTCCCCTGTTGTGGCTGGCAACTTGACGAAGAAAATTGTCGATATTGCCAGTGGGAGGCCAAAAGAATTCACTCAGGGCAGTAAAAAGGTCTCTCGTACTTTGAAAAGGAGCGAGGTGGCTGAACTTTTGACTTTATTAGCACGCAAAGTCAGAGATATAAGTAATGTCTTTGTTGATTATGCCCAGAATAAAGAAGTAGATAAGCTGATGAAAGAGTACTTCCAGGCTGAAGAATTGTTAAAACAAGCCTATTTTTATTACTGGCAGTTAAAAGAGAAAGAGCACGGGCAAATGGAAGTGTTGGGTCGCAAGATTAAGCAAGGTATAGTTGAAAGGGAAAAGATAAAAGGGCAGATCAGGGCAGTATTAACTTCTTCCAGTGGACAGCGGGAAAGTAGCGAGGTGCTTTATATTGCCAAATGGATTTATCGTCGTATAAAGACAGACAAAGTATCCCGGGATGTTATAGAGGCGTTGGGCCAGGCAGGACTTGCCTGGGCCAGGCAACTGGAAAAGAAAGTTCAGGAAATGAGTGAGGAATAGTTTTGCCTTTTGCCTGTTGATTTTGCCTTTAACCGATTATTGGTTGAGTAGTTGGTGGCCCTGGCTGTTGAATAGTTTTACCTGCAAAAAATTAGTTTTTTCAGGCAAATTTTGTTAAACTAACAAACCAAATACGGAAGGAGGGTTTATGCAATATCCGGCCTGGGAAGATCTGGAACTGGGCGCGGCCATTACCACCCCTGGTAATGCTTCCAATCTAAAAACAGGTGACTGGCGTTCAAGCGTCCCTGTTCTGGATGAAGATAAATGCGTTAAGTGTGGCCTTTGTGCGGTTTATTGCCCGGAATTTTGTATTGCAGAGGATGAAGAAGGGTTTTACCGGCCTGATTTGTATTATTGTAAAGGATGCGGCATTTGTGCTGTTGAGTGCCCGAAAGAGGCCATTAAAATGCAAAGGGAGGGCGAATAAATGGGTAAGCGCATAGGAACTGAAGTCTCCATAGCTGTTGCTGAGGCAGTCAAGCTGGCTCGTGTTGACGTAATTTCAGCTTATCCCATCACTCCTCAGACTCATATCGTGGAAGACTTATCACAGATAGTAGCCAATGGTGAGCTGGAAGCTGCCTTTATTCCAGTGGAGTCAGAACATTCAGCCATGAGTGCTGCTGTAGGCGCGGCAGCTACAGGAGCAAGGGTTTATACTGCAACTTCAGCGCAGGGACTGGCCCTGATGCATGAAATTTTGTTTATTGCTTCCAGCCTGCGGCTGCCAATGGTAATGACTGTGGCTAACAGGTCGCTTTCCGGCCCTATTTCCATCTGGAATGATCATAGTGATATTATGGCTGAGCGTGATATTGGCTGGATACAGATTTTTGGAGAAAATGGTCAGGAAATATTTGATCTTACCATAGCGGCCTTCAGGATTGCTGAGGACAAAAGGGTGCTTTTGCCGGTGTGCGTGAATATGGACGGTTTTATTTTAACCCATATGATTGAGCCTATTGAAGTTCCTGACCAGGAATTGGTTGACAGGTTTTTGCCTCCGTTTGAGCCAGCCTTGAAATTGGATCCGGCAAATCCTGTGACCATGGGGCCTGTTGGTGTGCCTGAAATTTATACTGAAGCTAAAAAGCAATGTGATGTGGCCCTGACTAATTCAAAACCTGTTATTGAGGAAGTTTTACAGCAGTGGGCTGAGATTTTTGGACGCAAGTATAGTTTGATCGAGAAAAATGGCACTGAAAGCGCAGAGACTGTCTTTGTAACTATGGGCTCTCTTGGTGAGACCGTGATGACAGCCATTGAAGAATTAAATGCAGAAGGTCAGAGTGTGGGCCAGGTGCGCATCCGTTTGTGGCGTCCTTTCCCAAAAGAAGAATTTAAACAGGCCATCAAGGGAGTTAAAAGGCTTATTGTGATTGATCGGGCGCTTTGTCCTGGTTCAACAAGCGGCCCGGTGGCAGCAGAGATCAAGGCCCTTCTTTATGAAGAGAGTGAAAAGCCGGAAGTCATCAATGTTATAGCTGGTCTTGGCGGAAGGGACGTAACCAGAAAAGACTTTAAGGCCATGCTGGATAAGGCTTTAAAGGGTGAATTTAAGGATGATTATACAATCTGGGGGGTGCGCAGTCATGCTGAGTAAAGAAGAAATCAAGTTTGAAAAGATTACGGCCAAAAATCTGCCCAGGGAATCTTTGATCAGTCCTGGTCACAGGGCCTGTCAGGGGTGCGGAGAGATTCTGGCTATGGGCATGGTTATGAAAGCAGCCGGTCCCAATACTATTGTTGCCAATGCCACTGGTTGTATGGAGATAGTCACTTCTCCTTTTCCTGAAACAGCCTGGCGTGTGCCCTGGCTCCATGTGGCCTTTGAAAATACCGCTGCTGTAGCGTCAGGGATCGAGGCAGCAATACAAATGCTTTATAAGAAGCAAAAAATCAAAGAAAAACCAAACATTATTGCCTTTGCCGGAGACGGGGCCACTGCTGATATTGGTCTGCAATCATTGTCCGGTGCATTGGAGAGAGGTCACAATTTTCTTTATGTCTGTTTAGACAATGAAGCATATATGAACACAGGCATTCAAAGATCAAGCTCAACCCCTTATGGGGCCATGACCACAACCTCTCCTCCAGGGAAGAAGAGCATAGGTCAATGCACCTGGAAAAAAAATGTGGCCATGATTGCGGCTGCCCACAATATTCCTTATGTGGCTACGGCTTCACCTGGTTATCATCTGGATTTAATGAACAAGGTACGTAAGGCCCTGGCTGTGGATGGGCCGGCTTATATTCAGATATTCTCACCCTGCCCCACTGGTTGGCGAAGCAAACCAGAACAGAGTATTACCCTGGCTAAACTGGCTGTGCAAACAGGAGTTTTTCCTTTGTTTGAAGTTGAATATGGCCGCTTTAAAATTACCCAGAAGACAAAAGAATTAAAGCCTGTTAAAGAATATTTGCAGCTTCAGCGCCGGTTCAGGCATCTTGGTGAAGATGACATTGCTTATATTCAGGAAAGGGTAAAGGCAGAGTTTGAACGGCTAAAGGCTCTAGCCAGTCTGGATGCTTAAAAAATCCCGCCTTTGGGCGGGATTTTTTTTATCTCCATTTCCCCTTATATCGGCGGGATTTTTTTGAAATAGGCAAAAAGGCTCTGGACAATCACAGACATTGGCCGGCCAAAATAGAATTCAAGCTCAAAGTCAGTAATATTAACCTTTTCCTTCAGGGTAAGGCGAAAACTACGGTCATAGGCCATGATTTCATTTATTTTTTGCAAGGTATCTTCCTGGTTTTCCGGAGTAATGTTTTTAATAAGAGTGGTTGTATGGTCAACAGAACATTTGTTTTCATATTCGGCAATCAACTGGGCCATGGCTGATCCCTCTTTAATGAGCATGGAGCGGTTTAATCTCTTGTGGCCATAGACCTTTTCAAGGTCCCTGGTATCCCAGCACTTGAGTACACGGCACTGGAGGGGACGATATGCGTAAATAGTGCAGCTTTTGCTTAAGGGGTCATAATAGATACAGGCGTTATCTTTAGAAGTGACAGATCTGATCTTAATCATTTCCCGGTTTAAGAGAATGATCTTGTTCTGGACATTGTCCCACACTGGTTCGCCTTGCCTGAAAAGGACAAGATCGGATTTTTTTATTTTTTGGCTCCTGACAATGTCCAGGTCTTCCTGGTGAAGGCCGGGCCCACCTTTCAGACAACAGGTTCCACACCTCGCGCATGAGTTTTGATAAGTCATAGTTTGAATCTGGTTTTTGGTTTAATATGAAGGGGCTGAAAAAAATTTTATTTTTTTGCAGCCGCAGTGTTAGTGGTTAGCATTTTTTCAGCTTTCGGAGTTTAAAAAGTTGATTTTTATAATAGTTCCCTTGCTTCATCAAGAAGATTAATCACTTCATCGTCCGTTGTCTGAGAGAAATCAGCATAGTGCTTCCCCACGGCAAAGAATAATGTTGGAGTTTTCAGGCAGACAACCTCATCAACAATTTGTTCCATCTCATTTATTATATCCGCTGGCGCTACAGGGAGGGCAAGGATAATTTTTTTCGGTTCATCTGCCTTTAAGCCCATTAATGCCGCTTTCATGGAAGCACCGGTTGCAATCCCGTCATCAACAATGATCACTGTCCGGTCTTTCAGTTGGACCCGTTGCTCCTCTCCTCTATACATTTTTA
>OFAZ01000042.1_pt1 | contig 22026 bp, 21 predicted proteins | sample 1520431 | NCBI WGS metagenome assembly OFAZ01 (sample SAMEA3696446, study PRJEB22514) | metagenome | biome: water; feature: marine; material: hydrothermal vent | place: Pacific Ocean | collected 2014-08-12 | depth 1521 m | reverse complement strand
GTTTTTTTTTCATTTCAGAGGCCGAATCAAATGTTTTAAAAAAGCCAAGCCTCACTCTGTACCAGACCACACCGTTTTTTACGCCTTTTATCTTGTAACCTGCAAATCCTTTTTTTTCAAGCAGGCTTATGCGGGTTTCAGCATCTTTAATATTGCGGTAAGCTGCAACCTGAATGGTATAGTTTTTATCTTCAGCCCTAATTCCGGCAATCTGGTGATCCTGTTTTTTATATGTTTAAAGTTTTGTAAACAAAAAAATATAGCAATATATTTTCCAAATATAAAACTACTACAAAAAGCTAGTGCTAAAAATAGACTAGGATTAAATATTGTCAAATTTTTAACTATCTTTTTTCTTATCATATCACTTGCTAGTCCAATAAAAGAGGATAATATAGTTATAAACAATGACAAAGGTTATGAAATATCTTTAATCCTAGATGCAAGTGGATCTATGCAAGAAGGTGGTAAATTTACTATTGTTAAAGATATTGTCAAAGATTTTATAAACAAAAGAAAACATGACAAACTAGCACTAAGTATATTTGCCGATTTTGCTTATGTAGCAGTGCCATTAACTTATGATAAAAGATCAATCAAAAGATTGTTAAATAGAATTGAAGTGGGTGTAGCTGGTGTTAGACAAACTGCACTTTATGAAGCTTTATTTTTAAGTTCAAATCTATTTAAAACAAGCCACTCAAAAGAGAAAATTGCCATTTTACTTACAGATGGAATCGATAATGCCAATACAATACCTTTAGATGTAGCTATCAAAACTGCTAAAAAATATGGTATTAAAGTATATACAATAGGTGTGGGTAGTATGGGTGATTTTAATCCAACAGTTTTACAACAAATAGCTTCACAAACAGGTGGTAAATTTTTTCATGCCAATACACAACAAAAACTTCAACAGATATATAAAACTATAAATAAACTAGAAAAAAGTGAAATCAAAGCAAATAAATATGTGAAAAAAACATATTATTTCCAATATAGCTTAGCTCTTGCTATACTATTTATGTTGATATATTTTTATATGGCAAATAAGGAGTAAAAGATGATTGAATTAAAAAATATTGAGTTTTTATGGTTACTTATTTTACTAATACCAATGATATATCTTCTTAAACAAAAAAGTGATATTTTTAATAATATTTTTGCAAAAGATGTTCTAAAAAGAGTTCAATTATCAAATCGTGGTTTATCTAAAAAAACTAGAGGTATTTTTATGATAATCGCATTTATATTTAGTATATTGGCACTATCAAGACCTGTAATAAACAATGGTCAGATCAAAGTAAAATCTAGTTTTATCAATATGATAGTTGCTATTGATATGTCAAAATCTATGTTTGCAACAGATATATATCCTAGCAGATTTGAATTTGCCAAAATGAAATTTTTTGATCTACTTAAATATCTAAAAAATACAAAAGTTGCACTTATTGGATTTAGCTCACAAACATTCCTTATCTCACCTTTGACCGAGGATTTTCATACACTAAAATTTCTTACAAAAAATCTAAGTGTTAATAGTTTAAGTCTAAAAGGAACCGATATTTTAAATACACTAAAAACTGCAAATGAGATGTTTGGCAACAATAATAAAAAAGCTTTACTACTTCTTACAGATGGTTCAGATCAAAATGATTTTTCAAAAGAGATAGATTATGCAAAAACTCACAATATTGTAGTATATATCTATAATATAGGAACCTCAAAAGGTGGAATGATAAAAAATGAAAATGGAGCTATCCTAAAAGATAAAAATGGAAATATTGTAGTAGTTACTCTAAATGAAAAAATCAAAAACCTAGCTTTAAATACCAATGGTGCTTATATGAAATATTCGCTAAAAAAGGATGATATTAAACTTTTAGCACAAACTATACAAAATCAATTTAAAGCAAAAAAAGAGAGTCAAAACACTATCAATGATACAAGAGAGTTATTTTATATCCCACTTGCTTTATCTGTTTTATTTACCTTTATGGCACTTTTTGGTTTAATAAATAAAGCAAATAAAACTAATCAATAGTATAGTTGATATTGTTTTTTACTAAATAATCTACAAACAACTCAAAATATTTTTTAGTTTCAGCCTCATTATTAGAAGCTACTGATATTACAGTTGTCCTTTTATCACCATTGATTTGTGGCAAAGATGAAAATTCTATATCTTCAGGTAGTTTTTTCATAGTTTCCACTAGATTATTTTCACTACAAAAAGCACTAAGTGTCATTCTATATTTTTTTGTATTATTTTGTGGATATAGTTTATCAAGTGCTTCTATAACCATACTTTGTGACATACTTGGAAAACCAGGTGTGAAGAAAAATCTATCTTGCAAATAAAACCCTGGCACATTTGTTACTACATTTTTTAATAAACTTGCATTTAAAGGTAGATTTGCCATATTTATTCTATGTGGGTATGCTTCTTGTCCAAACTTCTCCAAAATAGCCTCTTTGGCTGCTTGATTTACCTCCATCTGTCCATCTGTAAATACTTGTGCTGCTACTTCTCTAGTATAATCATCAGGTGTTGCTCCAATACCACCAAAACTAAACATTACAGAGTTTGGATCAGATTTTATTAGATTATAAACATCTGCCATAAAAGGTGGTTCATCTTTGATTACAAATGATCCTTTTTGCTCCCATCCTCTTTTTAGCAACTCTTTATTTAAAAATTCAAAATGAGCATCTTTTCTTCTACCATTTAATAGTTCTGTTCCTATAATTACACTATAAAAATTTTTCATCATTTAACTGCTTGTTAGCATCTCCTTTTTAAATTGTAGATATTCTGTAACAACATTATGATCTTTATCTAACTTTGTAAAATCCTCTTTTATTGTTATTTTTTTAATAATATTCTCCATAGATGTTAAGTTATTTTCATCTAATTCCTCCTCTAAAGAGGTATATTTACTTATTAATTCATCAAAAGCAAGATTATATTTAAATCCAAGTTTCCCTTTTGCATTGATAGCTTTTTTTATAAAAAGCCAAGCATTAAATATAGATCTCCAGCTTTGTTTTTGTAGATCTGTTTGGCATTGGTTATAGATAATCTCTTTCCATTTATAAAGAGCATAATAAGCTTGATGACTACTCCAAAGCTCATCTATCCACCAATCTTCATATTTTGGAAATCCATTAAAATTAATATCATCATTCTCTTGAGCATTTTGTTCAATATTAGTTTTTAATACCCAAAAATGCAACACTGTAATAGGGATTTTAATATTCAAAAGCTCTATATCTTTAATATCCATATCTTTTGTGTATTGCTTCAACAATCCTTCAAAATCTTTTCTAATCTCTTGTAGTTTTTTATCAATAGTATCTTGTGATGATAAGTTTAATTTTAAAGATTCTTTTGCAATAGATAAGATTTTACTATCCTCAAACTCTATATCACTAGGAAGCTCATCCAATATCATCATAGCTTCTATTTTTTCATCATTTGAAGCTATTTTGTTATGTTTTATTCTAAATCTTTGAAGATGAAAATATTTTCTTCTTTGAAGTTCATCTTTTAATCTCTCTTCCTCTTCTAACTCTTGAAGATCTTGAGACATAAGATCTGCTAACATAGCTTTACTTTGCTCTAATCTTTTTTGAGCTTTTTCAATACTATTTTCTGTTGATATTTTCATAAAAGCAGTTAAAGGATTTTCTCCAGATTCATGATCAGCTAATTTTTTCTTTGCTAATTTTAACTGCTCTTCATCCTCTTTGATTAAAGCCTCTAATGCTATAATAGCTTTCATAATCTACCTTTTATATTTTATTGATGAAAAATTACTTAAGTATATATCTCATCCAATAAACTATCTACAAAATCATCTGGACTAAAAGCCAATATATCTTTTTCATTTTCCCCAATACCTATATAAAAAATAGGCAATTCTAGTTGATTTGAAATACTAAATAAAGCACCACCTTTTGCTGTGCCATCAAGTTTTGTAACAATAATACCATCTACTCCTACCATCTCATTAAAAGCTTGAGCCTGAGCAATTGCAGTATTTCCTTGAGTTCCATCTATGATTAAAAGTTTTTGATGTGGAGCACCTTGATATGCTTTATTACAAACTTTTACTATTTTTTTAAGTTCATTTGATAAACCAACTTGTGTTTGAAGTCGTCCTGCTGTATCTACTATTACATTATCGATATTTTTAGCAACAGCTGAATCTATTGTATCAAATGCAACTGCACTAGGATCATGACCTTGCTTTGTTTTTACAATAGGAACTTGAAGTTTTTCACTCCATTTTGTTAGTTGTTCAATAGCAGCAGCTCTAAATGTATCACCAGCACCTAGTATGACACTATTACCAGATTCTTTATATAGATTTGCTAATTTTGCTATAGTTGTAGTTTTACCTGCTCCATTTACCCCTATGATAAGTTGAACAAATGGTTTAGGCAAAGAGCTTTGATCTATCTGGGGAGCATGTTCAAAAAGCATCACAAGTCTATGTCTTAACTGAGCTCTTGTGATAGAAGATGGCAATCCATCCATAGCTTTTTCGATAATATCATAAGACATATCTGATTCAATAAGTAACTCCTCTACTGTATCAAAATCTATCTTCTCTTGTTTGACAGGAACAATAGACTTAATACCACCTATTGTTTTTGATAAAGCGGAACTAAAAAAGCCCTTTTTATCCTCTGTCGTTTCCTCTATAGGTTGTTTATTTTTAGTTTTTTTAAAGATACCAAACATCTAATTAGTTTCCAAAAGCCTTTTTAATATCACTCTCTAGTAATTCTTCAGGAACTGCACCTACATAGTGTTGAACAGCTTGTCCAGTTTTATTAAATAAAAACATAGCAGGTATTGAACTAACACCACCTACAGCATTTGCTAGTTCAAAATTTACATCTGAATTTGCTATAGGATAATTGATATGATGTTCTGCAATAAACTGCTTCATCTGTTCATTTGGTTTATTTTGTTCAACCACTACTGCAATCACTGCAAATTTATCTTTATACTTTTCATTTAGTGCTACAAGATGTGGAATCTCTGCTTTACAAGGTGGACACCAAGTAGCAAAAAATGTCAATAATACAACTTTATTCTCATATCCTACAAACTTCCATCCCTCTTTATTTGGGATAATTTTAATTGTTTTACCATCGGTTGTAGTTAAATCAAAACTAAACTGATCCTCTTGTTGCACTGCTTTATGAGCAACCACATCATCTGCTTCTACTTTCTCTTTTTTATTATCACATCCTGAAAATAAAGATACTATCAGTAATGCCGATAATGCCATAGATTTAAAATTCATATCCAATCCTTTTATATTTAAACTAATTCTTACATTATTTAGGTTAGAATTATAACGGATTTTATCCAAATAAGGCTTAAATGTGACAAAATACACAACTAAAGAAAAACAAAAGTGTGATTTTAGAAAAATATCTATACAAAGATTGAGATTAAGTAGCCGTATAGCAAAGATTAAAAAAGATTATTATATTAATTTAGAAATTTTAAAATTAATAAAACAACATAAAGTTAAAAATATTTTGGTATATATTCCTATGGATATGGAAGTTAATATATTACCATTAATCAAAAGATTAAGAAAAGAAAATTATCAACTATTTACACCTTATATGGTAGATGATAGTTTTAAAATTGTAAAATATAGATTACCACTAAAAAAGAAAAAATTTGGTATCTATGAGCCAAATAATTCTAATCTAAAAGTCCAGCTTGATATGGCAATAGTGCCTATTATAGCCACAGATGACACTTTTAGAAGAGTTGGATTTGGTAAAGGGATGTATGATAGATTTTTTGCAAAACTACCATATAAACCTATTACAATTTTTACATCTTTAGAGCTTTGCAAATGCGATACAATTATCACATCTTCTTACGATATTGAAGCTGATTATATAATAACATTTTAAGGAAAAAGTATGGAACAATTAATAATAGTAGCTGTTGTATCAGCTAGTATAAGTTCTTTGATAACTTTTTTTATTGTAAAACAACTTAATAATGCAAAAAACAATATATATATTGAACAAGCAAAATCAAGAGCAAAAGTGATTGAGCATGAAGCAACAACTATATTAAAAGATGCAAAATTAAAAGCAAAAAGAGATTATGATAAAGAGTTTTACAAAAACAAAAAAGAGTTAGATGAGCAACTTTACAATTTAGAGAGACAAAAAGAACAAATACAAGAGATGGAAACAGAGGTAAAAGCACTTCAAAATGGTTTTAAATCACAACACAAAGAGTATAAAGAGAAAACAAAACAAGCTATAAAAATACTTGAAAATGCAAGTGGTCTAACCAAAGAGGAAGCAAAAGAGTTACTATTTGAACAACTAAAAGATGACTCAAGAGCAAAAGTTGCTTCTATTTTTAGAAAAGAGTTTAAACAAACTCAAAAAAATACACAAAAAGAGATCAATAATATACTATCTCATGCTGTTACTAGATATGCTGGAGAATTTGCAGCGGAAAGACTTACAAATAATATTATCTTAGAAAACGAAGAAACAAAAGGTAAAATTATCGGTAAAGAGGGAAGAAATATCAAAACACTTGAGATGATTACAGGTGTAGATATTGTAATAGGAGATATTCCAAATACTATTGTTATTAGTAGTTTTAATCTTTACAGAAGAGCAATAGCTACAAAAACAATAGAGTTACTAATAGCTGATGGTAGAGTGCATCCAGCAAGAATAGAAGAAACATATAAGATGGTAAAAAAAGAGTTTGATGATAATATCTATAAAGAGGGTGAGGATACAATCTTAGAACTTGGTATCAAAAAAATGCACCCTAAACTTATCACACTAATTGGTAGATTAAGATATAGAGCAAGTTATGGACAAAATGCTTTAGCTCATACTTTAGAGGTTGCTAATCTTGCTGGATTGATAGCTTCTCAACTAGGTGGAGATACTATTTTAGCTCGTAGAGCTGGTTTGATGCATGATATTGGAAAAGCACTAACTCATGAAATAAAAGGTAGCCATGTAGATATTGGTGCTAATATGTGTAAAAAATTTGGAGAGCCTGAAGAGGTTATCAATGCAATATATGCTCATCATGGTCAAGAGGAAGCGACAAGTATCGAAAGTGCTGCTGTTTGTGCTGCTGATGCCCTAAGTGCTGCTAGACCAGGTGCAAGAAGAGAAGTTTTACAAAGTTTCCTAAAAAGAGTAGAAGAGATAGAATCTATTGCAACATCTCATCAAGGTGTGTTAAATGCTTATGCTATAAATGCAGGTAGAGAACTAAGAGTAATTGTAAATGCAAAATTAGTAAATGATGATGAATCTATACTTTTAGCAAATGAGATTGCAGAGCAAATAGAGGAAAAAGTGCAATACCCAGGAGAGATCAAAGTAAATGTAATCCGTGAAGTAAGAGCTACAGGTTATGCAAGATAGGTGAAAAAATTGAAACAAAAAAAACTTACAACTAGAATTATTGCTGGAAAATATAAAAATAAAACAATAAATCTTCCAGATTTAGAAACTACAAGAAGTAGTAAATCTATATTAAAAGAATCATTTTTCAATGTCCTTCAATACGATATTATAGATACTATTTTTATAGAAGCTTTTGGTGGTAGTGGAAGTATAGGACTTGAAGCCCTAAGTCGTGGTGCTAGTGAAGCATATTTTTGTGAACTAGATAAAAAATCATATCAAATTCTAAAATCAAACTGCAACAATATAGATCCACAATCTTGCACAGTTTTATTAGCTAATACATTTGAAAAACTACCAACTGTAATAGAATCACTTAAAAATAGAAAACAAGATATCATTGTATATATAGATCCACCATTTGATTTTAGAGATGGTATGGATGATATATATGAAAAAACATACTCTTTAGTGAAGAATTTTACAAACAATAATATCTCACTTGTAGTTTTTGAACATATGACAACACTAGAGTTGCCACAAACATTAGGTAGATTTAAAAAATTCAAATATAAAAAATTTGGTAAAAGTAGTCTTACATACTACCAATAGGTCTTAATATGATAAAACTCTTCTTTTTTATATTATTTTTTATAGTAATAGGAGTTTTTATTGGACCTTTTATATACACAGTATCTGCTTATGAATTAAATACCACAGCTATACTTTTACCACCTAGTGCTGAACATATTTTTGGCACAGATAGACTAGGAAGAGATATGTTAGCAAGGATACTTCAAGGTGGGCAAACATCTTTGATTATTGGATTTTTAAGTGCTACTATATCATCACTAATAGGTCTAATTGTAGGTATTTTAGCAGGATATTTCAAAGGCAATATTGATAAATCTATCACTATTATAATAGATCTATTTCTTACTTTTCCAACTTTTTTCTTGCTACTTACACTTGTAAGCTATACAGATGCTTCTATATCTATACTTGTAATAATACTTTTTATAACAGGTTGGATGACTATGGCAAGACTTATAAGAAGTGAAAGCTTTGCTATCTCTACTAAACCATATATTAAGATACTAAAAATAGCAAAAGTTAGTAATATTAAAATCATTTTTAAATATTTTGCTCCACTTTTAGCCCCTATTTTTCTTATATCTTTTACATTTGGTGTAGGTGGAGCTATACTTGCTGAATCAGGACTTAGTTTTTTAGGGCTAGGGATCAATCCGCCCCAAATGAGTTGGGGAAGTTTATTGAGTAACGGAAGGGAAGTATTAGATATTGCTTGGTGGATAAGTTTTTTTCCTGGATTATTTATCTTTATAGTAACATTTTGCTTAATGCAAATAGCAGATTATCTACAACATAAAGCAAATACCAAAGATATTTTATAAAATATCATGCAAAGTATTGGCTTTACCCATCCATTTTATCATACTATCATAATCTTCATCCTCTACCATTTTTTTAATCAAAGCAAACTGCTCCTCATATAAATAGATAGATTCTAATAGATTTTTTCTATTTTGTTTAAAAATATCTGCCCACATTAAAGGGGAAGATTTAGCGATTCTACTCATATCTTTAAATCCACCAGCTGCTAAACTTATGATATTATTTGGATCTTCTTGATTCATCACAACATTTGCCAAAGCAAAAGAGATAGCATGTGGTAGATGTGACATATAACAAGCATGTCTATCATGATCTTTTGATTTCATAAAAACAAGTTTCATCTTAATAGTTTCAAATATTTTAATAATCCTTTTTTTATGGAACTCTTTACTATTTTCTAAATCACACAATACCATAATTTTATCTTCATAAAGTCCATCAATAGCTGCTTTTGGACCAAATTTTTCAGTTCCTGTCATAGGATGTCCTGCTATAAAATTATCTTTTAATTCTGTAGGAATATTATTCACAATTAACTCTTTTGTCCCACCAAAATCTATAATAGTTGTCTGCTCATTTACAGATCCAAAACTATTTAAAAAACTAATAATAGCATCAACAGGGATTGCCAATACAATAATATCACAATCTTTTAATCCATCTAAATCTACAATCTTTTGAACTAATCCTAACTCTAAAGCTTGTTTTTGATGCTCTTTGTTATGATCATATCCAACAACCAAACTGCTTAAATTATATTTTTTTATAACTTTCGCAAATGATCCACCCATAAGGCCAAGACCTACTATTCCAAATTTATACACAATAATCCCTCATAATTTTATAAATCTAATTTTACATTAATTTACCTATAAATAACTTTTAGATATACTCTTGTTTTAAAAAAAAGGGTTATATATTGAAAAAATTAATTATATTTATATTATTTAGTGTGTTTGCTTTTGGTTCTCAAAGCTACAAAGATATTAAATTTACAGGACTTACTCAAATATCAAAAGAGATTGCTCTTGAGATAACAAAGTTTAAAAAAAATAAACCATATACTGAACAACTAATAAATAAATCTATCAAGAAATTCTATAAATTCAACTACTTTACAGATATTACAGTTACAAGTAAAGATCATATTTTAAGTTTTAATTTTACAGAAAAACCATTTATAGCAAACCTTAGTATGTCTGGATATAAAACAAGAGATGATGATCTTAAAATGTTATTTGAACAAATGAACATCAAAAAAGGTAATATGTATTCTAAAAAAAAGATAAAAACTGCTAAAAAACTACTTCTTGATGCACTAAAAAATGATGGATATGTTCATTCAGTTGTGGAAGTAGAAGTTAAAAAAATCAATAAAAGTAGTGTAAGTGTCAAATTTTTAGTAAATAAAGGTGATGAAATTATTATTAAAAAATTTACATACAACGGTGCTAAAAAACTATCAAAAGATACTATAGAGGAAAATACAGTCAATAAACAAATAGAACCTTTTAGTTGGTGGTTTGGACAAAATGATGGAGTTATGAACTTTGATCAACTAGAATATGATGGATTAAGAATAAGAGAAGCCTACTTGGAAAATGGATTTTTAGATGCAAAAGTAGATAAACCATTTTCACTAATAGATTTCAATACAAATACTGCTACTATTGATATAAATATAAAAGAGGGAAAACAATACAAAGTTAACAATATTGTAATATATGTAGATCCAAAAACTGTAGATGTAAAGAAAATATATCCAAAACTAAGATCAAAAAAAGGTAAAATTTTTAATATTAAAAAACTAAGAAAAGATATAGCATATATAAAAGAGCAAGTAGCAAATAAAGGTTATGCTTTTGCAAAAGTAAAATATGATGTAAGAAAAGATATCAAAAAAGGCACAGCAGATCTTATTTTTAATGTAATCAAAGGTGATAAAGTTTATATCAATGATGTAATCATATCTGGAAATACAAGAACACTTGATAGAGTTATTAGAAGAAATGTATATTTAGCACCTGGGGATCTTTTTAACCTTACAGATTTTAAAGATTCAAAAAATGCTTTAAGAAGAACAGGTTTTTTTGAATCTGTTTCTCTTAAACAACAAAGAATATCAAAAACAAAAATGGATCTACTTGTAGATGTAAAAGAGGGTCCTACAGGTAACTTAGTCTTAGGTGGTGGTTATGGTAGTTATGATGGGTGGATGATAAATGCATCGATCAATGATAGAAATATTTTTGGAAGTGGTCTAAATCTTGGATTTAGTATTGACCATTCAAGTAAAACAAATACTTTAAATCTATCACTTAAAAATCCAGCTATAAGAGATAGTATCTATAACGGTAGTATCAATATATACAATAAAGAATCAACTATTACTGCTGTAGATGATACTGATCTTAATGGAGATGAAGTAACAACTACAAATGGTGGTAGTATTGGTGTAGGTAGATCTTTTGGACGACATATTAGATCTGGAATTCTTTATAGTTTAGATAATGTAGATGTAGATTATGAACTAACTAATACAGATGATGTTAAATATACTACAAGTGCTATTACTCCATATATTAGCTATAACAATACAGATGATTATTTTATCCCAAGAACAGGGCATATAGCTTCTACAAGCTTAAAAATTGCTGGTATTGGTGGTGATGCAAAATATAAACAAAGCTCTACAAGTTATAAATATTTCTACTCTTTAGAGGATTTAACAGATAAAGATTGGATATTAAGATATAAAACAAATGTAAGCTTAATGCAAGATGATGGATATATCCCTGCTGGGATCACATATTATCTAGGTGGTGTAGGAACAGTTAGAGGTTATGAATCTTATGCTTTTCAACCAGATGATGATGATCATCCATTTAAAAGAAGATGGACAAATAGTGTAGAACTTAGTTTTCCACTTATCCCTAAAGCAAAGATGAGATGGGCATTGTTTTATGATTATGGTATGATTGGTGAAAATAAATTTGATGATATAGTAAAAGCAGGAAAAGGGATAGTTATCTCTTGGTATTCACCTGTTGGACCTATTCAATTTATATTCTCAAGAGCTGTTGATGCAGGTCCAAATGACAATACATCTAGCTTTGAATTTAGCTTAGGTAGTAAATTTTAGGAATAAAAATGGATAATTTTAAAAGAATAAGTAACCAAGAAGCTATAGATTTACTAAAGAATGCATCTTTATTAGATCTTGCTATTTTAGCAACCAAAAGAAAACAACAACTTCATCCTAAAAAAGTTACAACATTTGTAGTAGATAGAAATATCAATTATACAAATATTTGCTGGGTAAATTGTAAGTTCTGTGCATTTTATAGACATAGCAAAGATGATGATGCTTATATTTTATCTTATGATGAGATAGATAATAAAATAGATGAATTACTAGAGATTGGTGGCACTCAAATATTATTTCAAGGTGGTGTTCATCCAAAACTAAAAATAGAGTTTTATGAAGATTTAGTTGAGCATATACATAAAAAATATCCAACTATTACTATTCATGGATTTAGTGCTATTGAGATTGATTATATATCAAAAGTATCAAAAATATCTTATAAAGAGGTATTAAAACGATTGAAAGCTAAAGGATTAGCCTCTATTCCAGGTGCTGGTGCTGAGATATTAAGTGATGAAGTCAGAGATATAATTGCTCCACTTAAACTAGATACAAAAGATTGGCTAGAGGTGCATAGAGTTGCACATAAATTAGATATTAAATCAACTGCTACTATGATGTTTGGAACAGTTGAAACAGATGAACAAATAGTAGAACATTGGGATAATATTAGAAAACTACAAGATGAAACAGGTGGTTTTAGAGCATTTATTATGTGGAGTTTTCAAAGTTCAAATACTCAACTTCTAAAAGAGATGCCAAATATCCAACCACAAAGCTCAAATAGATATTTAAAACTTTTGGCAGTTGCTAGATTATATTTAGATAATTTTACAAATATACAAAGCTCTTGGGTTACTCAAGGTAGCTATATAGGGCAACTAGCACTAAAATTTGGAGCAAATGATCTAGGTAGCACTATGATGGAGGAGAATGTTGTAAGTGCTGCAGGTGTTACAAATAGTATGAATCAACAACAAATGATAGATCTCATAAAAGATATAGGCGAAAATCCAGCAAAACGGGATACTGCTTATAATATCTTGGAAAGATTTTACTAATGAAATTAAAACATATACTTTTTATATCAATTTTACTACAAGGGATACTAATGTCAGCAACAATCAAAAATATTACTATAAACAATACAAAAGTGCCTATTATATTTGATAATAGCACAAATCTTCCAATATTCAATCTTCAATTAGTATTTACAAATAGTGGATATATACAAGATAAAAATCTAAGTGGAGTTACAAATATAACTGCGAAACTTCTTAATGAAGGAACTTTAAAAGATGGTGCAGTCAAATTTGCTCAAAAACTTGAGAATAAAGCTATATCTATCAATACCTCTAATGGATTTGAAACATTTGTAATTGAACTAAACTCTTTAAAAGAGCAATACCCTTTAGCTTTAAAACTTTTAAAACAACTTATCCAAAACCCAAATATCTCACAAAATAGTTTGGATAAACTAAAAAAACTACAAATTAGTAAAATTGAACAAAAACAAAATGATTTTGATTATTTAGCACAAATAAATCTAAAAAAAATATTATGGAAAGATACCCCGCTACAAAACCCAAATATGGGGACTATAAATAGTATAAAATCTATCAAACTTAATGATATTCAAAATAAAATCAAAACACTTTTCAATCTTGACAATCTTATCATAGTAGCTGGTGGAGATATTAAATTTGATGAACTAAAACAAGCAATAACACCTATAATAAAAGAGTTTAAACCTTTAGGTAAAACAAAATTAAAACATTTTAAAGTTAATAGTAAAACATCAACTTCTATTATCAAAAAAGATACTCAACAAGCATATATCTATTTTGGAAGTGCTTTTAATATGGATTCTAAAGATAAAAATAGCTATAAAGAAAAAGTTGCTTCATTTATCTTAGGTGGAAGTGGATTTGGAAGTAGAATGATGGAAAAAATTAGAGTGCAAGAGGGTCTAGTATATAGTGTATATAGCTATACATCTATACAAAAATCACACTCATTTTTTAATGGATATCTACAAACAAAACTTCAAAATCAAACAAAAGCAAAAAACTTAGTTATACAAATTATAGATGATTTTATCAAAAATGGTGCTACTCAAAAAGAGCTAGATAGTGCAAAACAATTTTTATTGGGTAGTCAACCACTTAGAACTGAAACTTTTAGTCAAAGACAAAACAGAGCTTTTAAGCTATATTACAAAGGATTACCTTTAGATTTTCCTAAAAAAGAGTTAAAACTAATAGAAAATCTTACACTAGAGGATCTAAATGATTTCATCAAATCACACAAAGAGATTAAAAATTTATCTTTTTCAATATTGACTAAGTAGATATTAGGTAAGATTGTATAAGAAATTTATAAAAAGGTGAAATTATGAAAAGGTTACTATTAAGCTGTGTTGCAGCATCTATGTTAGCTACAGTATCAAGTGCTGATATGTTAGGTTTTGAAGCTGGTTATGCTGCTTGGGCTCCATCTTTAACTGGTGATATTAAAAATGGTGGAAATAAAGTTGATTTTGAAAAAGACTTAGGATATGGGGATTCTGAAGCAAATAGCTTTTTTTGGGCATATTTTGATCATCCTATTCCATTGCTACCAAATATTAAAATTCAACAAACAAACTATAGCGATAGTGCTACAGGAACAGCTACACTAAATACAACATTTGCAGGAAAAAATATTTCTTCAGCAACAACTTATGATAGTGAGCTTACTTTAAATCAAACTGATATTATACCTTACTGGAGAATTTTAGATAATTGGGTAAATTTTGATATTGGTTTTAATCTAAAAAGCATCGATGGAAATATTAAAATCAAACAAGCAAGTGTTGATCAAGATTTTAGTGCAGTAATACCTTTGCTTTATGCAAAAGCTAGATTTGATATGCCTTTTACTGGATTTAGTATTGAAGCAGATATGAGTTATCTAAATTTAGCAGGTAACAAAATATCTGATATGAAAGCTGGATTGGTATATCAAAGTGTTTTTGGTTTAGGTGCTACTATTGGTATAAGAAAAGAAAATGTTACACTTGATGATATAGATGATATATCTGGAACATTAGATATCAATGGTGTATATGCTGGACTTTTTTACCACTTCTAATAATATAAGCTAATCTATAATGATTAGCTTATAATTTTTCTTATGAGATTTTTTCTTTTATTCCTATTTTTTATCAATATTTATGCTAATGATACTATTAAATATAGTTGGCTAAAACAACAGCCACGATCTATTGCAAAAGATTTTTATATCTATAGATATCTAGATCAAGATATTACACCTTCACAAGCTTTAAAAGCTCTAGGAGAGGCTAGATATGTTAATAATAAGATATTTATAAGATTTGCAAAAAAATTCAAAAATAAAGATACCACAAAAGTAGCAAATTGTTTAAAATATAAAGCTCACATTTTAGTCAAACAAGATTCTGATTGTATTGAAGTTGGTATGACTACATACAAAGCTACAAAGCTAAACTCAAATGAGTTAGAAACGATTATAAACAAACTAGCTACCTTATATCCCAATAGTGCAAATATTTTTCAAATAATATCTAGCAAAAATAAATTTCAAAAATTGATACACTCAACACCAAAAGTATTTTTTGACACATTTAACCAATGTGGCGGTAAATTTAGAGCAAAATATTTTAATCACCTGCTACCTTTGGATTTTATCAATAAAATCAAAGATGATAAAAAATTTGCCCAAACTATAAATCTAATAGTTACAAATCCAAAACTAAATATAATACAACAGTCACTATTTGATATCAACACTACAAACCTATCACATCTTTGCACTTTTAATCTAGCTATAAATAGCATCAGACATCATAAAGATAAAAGTGCTTTAAAATACCTAAAAGAAGCCAATAAAAAAGCATATTTTCAAATGGATAAAGATAAAGTTTTATTTTGGCAATACCTTTTAACCAACAAAAAACAATATCTTATAAAACTATCAAAAAGCTGGGATGTCAATATTTATAGTTTATATGCTTTTGATAAATTAAACAAACCTATTGCTAATGTTATATACAATATAGATGTAAAACTAAAAAAAGATACTGATTTTGATTATAAAACTCCATTTGCTTGGTTTAGAATACTAAAAGATACCAAAAAGAAAATATCTAAAAAAAAGATGCAAAAGTATGATAAACTACTCAATACAAAAGAGACTTTAGGACATCTAGCTTTTATAAAAGAGAGATTTTATAGATATAAAAAATCATATTTCATTACACCATATTATGATCTTATAAAACAATATCCAAAAGAGAAACAAATACTTATATATGCTTTAGCACGGCAAGAGAGTAGATTTATACCAGCTTCTATATCAACATCTTATGCCTTAGGGTTGATGCAAATTATGCCATTTCTAAGTAAAAGTATAGCAAAGCAAAATCATTTAAAATATGATATTGATAAACAACTATTAGCAGACACAAGTATCAAATATGCTTCAATTCATCTTGATTACCTAAAAAAATACCTTAACAACCCTCTATATATAGCTTATGCTTACAATGCTGGTATAGGTTTTACAAAAAGATTACTTAAAAGTAAAGGATTCTTTACACAAGATAGATTTGAACCATTTATAAGTATGGAACTCATCCCATATCTTGAAACAAGAAAATATGGGAAAAAAGTTTTAGCAAATTATTATATCTATAAAAAACATTTAGTAGATAATAATTTTAAATTTCATGATTTATTTAACAATAAAAATTTATCTACAAACTAAAATAAACACTCCCATTGGGGAGCGAGTGAAACACTTGACAAACTAACCATTATGTGTTAAAATTGTAGATACAATGATTTACAGGAATATACAGAATGAAAAAAGCTATAAATATAAGACTAGATGAAGATTTATTGTTTGATTTGGATAGTTATGCTAAAGAGCTAGATAGAACAAGAACATATATTATTGAAAAAGCAGTAAGCACATATTTTGATACATTAGATGAAATGATTTCAGATAAAAGAATTGATGAAGTTAAAAAAGGAAATATTGAAGTTTTCTCACTTGAACAAGTAGCTTCTCAATTAGGTTTGAGTTAATGTATAAAGTAATTATCCCAAAATATGCACTCAAAGAGTTATCAAAAATTGATAAAGTCAATCAGCAATTAATTTTTGATAAAATCAAAGATTTAGAAAAAGGTATCTTCATAAATGATAAATCATTAAAAGGGAAACATCAAGGTAAATTTAGGAAAAGAGCAGGAAATTACAGAATTATATATTTAAAAGAAAATGATATATTATTGATAACTGTAATTAGAATAGCCCATAGAAAAGAAGTTTATTAATTTTGTAACAAAGCCCAGAAGCAAACAAGTTGCCCTATCGATATTTAAGCACTTTTCTCTCGTCCCCATTGTCCTCGATGTGGGGGCAAGTATCAATATTGAAATTTTAAAATTTCTCATCTATAATCTTTTTATAATCTATTCCACTACTAAAATAATAATTTGCTTTTGCTATTTCATAGTCGTTGAGTGCTTGTTTATAAAGTGCAAGATTATAAATCTTTTTACTTAAGGCATCTAAATATGTAATATTATCTACTATACCATTTTGATATTTTTCTTTTATAATATCATATACACTATTACCCATCTTTACAGCACTTTTTAATGATAAAAGTTTTAATTTTTGAGTTTTTAATTTTCTTTTTGCTAATTGGAATTTTATATTTTCATTTTTCTTAGCAAAAATAAGTTTTTGTTGTGAAGCTAATTTTTCTAGCTTAATAGATTCAGCTTTAGATTTAGTTGTAGTATCAAAAATATTAAAACTTACACTTAACATAAGTTGGTTTTGTTGATCAGGAAGGTCATTTAAAATCTTTTCATTATAATCATCATATCTATATATATTATAAGTATCTTCAAGTTTTATTTGTGGTTTTTTAGCAGATAAAACTATTTTTTGATTTTCCTCTTGTGCTTTTATTGAGCTTTGAAGTGACTTAATAGAATCACTAATTTGATAATCCAAATTAGATACCTCTGGTAGTTTAGAACTATCAATTGTAGAGATATTTGAACCAGTTAATAAACTTAAATTGTTCAACAACTCCTCTTTTTGATATTGCAACTCTTCTATTTGATATTGATTTGTTTCATATTCTGATTGTAACTTCAAAACCTCATCTATTGTTACCATTTGCATATCATATTTTTGTTTCATTCTATCATATTGAGCTTTTAATGTTTTACTTTTTTCTTGAAATACCTTTATATTCTCAATCACTGTTTTTGTATTAAAATATAGTGTTACTACTTGCAATAAAGTATCTTTTGTAGATGATTTTGAATTAAAAACTGTTGCTTCATATTCATATTTTTTTTGTTTTTTCACAGATGAACTTGATCCACCATCATACAAATTTACACCAAATTTTACAAATCCTGTAGTTGTAGTTCCAACTTGAACAGCCCTTGTGTCTCCATCTAATTTTAAAAGATTTGCACCTATATTTAATGTAGGCTTATATATATTATCTACACTTTCAAAACTTTTTTGTTTTGCTAAATTTGTATTTTTTAATGCTTTAATATTCTCATTATTTTGTAAAGTTAAATCTATTACCTCTTTGAGTGTAGTTGAACAACTACTAACTGTCATTATCCCTACTAAAGCTATACTACTAAATAATCGCATCTTTTAATTCCTCATTTGTTTTTATATCTATTTTTTTATCTTTAATGGTTAAAACCTTATCACAATACGGTAAAAGTCTATCATCATGTGTTACCATAATAATTGTAACTCCTCTTTCTCTTGTGATTTTTTTAAGCATCTGAACAACACTAACCGCTCTTTGTTTATCAAGTGCAGCTGTTGGTTCATCTGCAAGTATTATATCTGGTTGATTTGCCAAAGCCCTTGCTATTGCTATCCTTTGATTTTGCCCACCACTTAACTCACTTGGCATACTTTTCATTTTATCATGCATATCAAGATAATCCATAATCTCTTTTACTCTAGGTTTTACTACTTTTGGATCCTCTTTATTTTGATAAGGTAAAAGTGTCACATTCTCTTCAATATTTAAAAAAGGGATTAAATAATGATGCTGAAAAATAAAACCTATCTTTTTTCGTCTTAATTCTCTATCATCTTTTACTAACCATTTATTATCATAAACAACCTCTTCTCCTATTGTGATTTTACCACTTGTAGGCTCTAATACACATCCCAACATCATAAGCAAAGTTGTTTTTCCACTTCCACTTGGAGCTACAAGTGCTACAAATTCACCTTTATTTAATGTAAAATTTGCACCATCTATTACATCAACCTTGCTATCACCTTTACCAAAACTTTTACAAAGATTTTCTATCTTCATTGCATTATTTTTCATCTTTTTTAATCCTTTTGTATTTCATATCTGACAATAATCTAGTTTATTTCCAAAATTAACCAGCAATTGCCTCAGCTGGATCAGTTTTGATAACTTTATATATCCCAAACAATGATGCAAATATAGAAAATATCAATATCACTATAAACAATGATACTGCATCTGAGCCTAAAAGCACTATTCTTTTAGGAAAAACTCCCCCAATAGAATGAGCAAAAATATTACCACTTACAAAAGCTAATACCCCTAGCACCACTGTTTCTTGAATAATCATCTTTGAAATAGTAAAATTTGGTATTCCAATTAACTTCATAATACTTATCTCTTTTATTTTCTCTAAAGTCATAGTATAAATAATAAGTGCAATAATCACAATAGAAACAACAATCAAAATAACAGTAAACATACCTATTTGTTTTGAAGATTTTTTAATAACCTTTTGTAAAAGTAATGTTTTTTGTTCCTGTTTTGTAAAAACTTTTTTATGTGTAGTTTTTTCTATATTTAAAGCTACTTGCTTAGGGTTATATCCATCTTTTACTTGTGCAACTATTGCATTTACCAAATGTGGATTTGAACCTTTGATTCCCCTGCTCTCATCACTTCTAACCCTTTCATTTGTATAGGTAAATTGTAATATTTGAGCATCTTTTAAACTTGTAAATATAAGATAATCTCCACCATTACTAACAGTATCTTTTGTAATACCTACAACAGTATAATAATCTCTTCCTAATTTTATTTTTTCACCTAATTTATAATGAGTTTTTTGTGATACAACAATCTCATAGTGTTGCTTATTGATCAATCTTCCCTCTATAAGTTTTGCTTTATCAACTATATCTATTTTACTCAAGGGATCATAACCAACTAACATAACTTTAAAATCACCATAACTATTTTCTAACTGAAATGTTTGAAATGTAATAGCACTAGCATTTTTTATCCCATTTTGATATGAGATTTGATCTTTTAAATCTTCATGTATTTTAGATGTTTGAGCAAATGGTCCAAGAGTATCTTGTTGCACTACCCATATATTAGCTTTAATATCATCAACCAATACTTTAGCATCAAATACCATACCTCTATAAACACCAATCATAATAATAACAATTCCCAACAATACCCCAACACTAATGGCAGTTATTATAAACTTACTAAAAGAGTGTGATATATCTTTATATGCTAAATTTATCATATTTATCTCTTAATATATATTTTCATACCATTGCTTAGTGGTTTATTTTTAGGATTTGGTATTACCAAAGTATCATTTATTGATATATCTTTTGTTGCTATATTTTCATCAGTTTGAGCCAAAATATTGATTGGTTTAAATATTACTTTATCTGAATCTAATATCCAAACACCTTGCTGTTTTTTATATATGCTTAAAGCTCTAAGAGGTATTTTTACCACATCTTTTAGTGTATTAATACCAATATTTACAGATGCTTGTTCCTCTAAATAAAATGGTATTGGTAAATTATCAAATTTAACATCTATCTCTCTTTCATAAGTGATACTATTATTAATAGGATTAATATTAACTACCTTACCTGTATATTTAATATTTGATGATTGCAATACTATAGTAGCACTATCTCCAACTTTAACTTTCCCACTTATTCTAGTATCTATATGTGTTGCTATCCATACATCTTTTGGATTAACAATCTGTATTAATGTCTGATTTGGCATAATGATTTGATAATTTGATACAAGCTTTTTCATCACATAACCACTTACATCAGCGACAATGTTATATCTTTTTAATCTTTTATTTAATCCATCAATATTAGCTTGTATTTGAGAGATTTGAGCATAAAGAGATTTGATTTTTGATGATATAGAAGCTATTTTTAATTTTGCTACATCTTTTGTTGTTTGAAACTTTTTAAAATCAAGTTGCGAAATAGCATGTTTTTTAAACAATGCTTCATTTTTCTTAAATAACTCCTCTTGATAATCAAAATCTACAATAGCACTTTGTTTATCAACTTTTAGTGATTCTATATCACTATGAAGCTTTTTAATTGTAGATTTTAATTCATCTATTTTATTATCCAAATCTACATAATCAACAGTTGCTATAAGTGTGCCTTTTTTAACAAACTCACCTTCATTTACAGTAAAATTCGATATTTTACCACCATATATTGAACCTATATTATAAGTCTCTTTTGAACTTACATTACCAATACCATTGACTTGAACAGCTACATCACCTTTTGTAGCAGATACTACACTAAATGTATGTTTTGGGATAAATACTTTGTTATATACAACCAATCCCACTAAAGCTACAATAATCACTAAGATTAAAGATTTTTTCATTTTTTCACCTTTTATCACTCTTTGTGATTGATTGACAATGGAATTATATAACTTTTTTAAACATTTGTCAAGTGTTTTTATAAAAAAAATAAAGAAAATTGAGTCTATTTGACTCAAAGTTTTTTATAAAATTTAAGAATAGAGATAAAAAGAGTAGTAATAGCGGGTCCAAGGATAACACCCCAAAAACCAAAACTGCTAAGTCCAGCCACTATTGCGAAAAATATCAAAAGAGGGCTAAGCTCTATGGAGTTGTGTAAATG